>Ga0081455_10003836_pt1 | contig 15105 bp, 18 predicted proteins | sample TabmetS3T2R1_FD_70207 | JGI IMG/M metagenome (GOLD analysis project Ga0081455, IMG submission 70207) | Tabebuia heterophylla rhizosphere microbial communities from the University of Puerto Rico - S3T2R1 | ecosystem: Host-associated > Plants > Roots > Rhizosphere ... | reverse complement strand
CGTTTCAGGGGGCCTATGAAAAACGGTGTCCGGACGAGTTGACACGTGCCGGCAAACCACGACAGCGCCGCATAGGCGGCGGTGCCAAAGGCGTCTTGCAGCGCTTTGAAGACAAACTCTTGTTTATTTTGGTCTATCAGAAGACCAATCCCCTGCAAACGATGCACGCGTTGCAGTTTGATATGAGTCAACCCCAAGCCAACTACTGGATTCATCAGTTACTCCCTGTGCTGCAACAGGCCTTGGCCGCCTTGGGTCATGCCCCAGAACGCGACGCGCGTTGTCTCGCCACGAGTCCATTGGTCCTGGAAGGCGCACCAGCGGCAGCCCTGGACGGGACCGAGCGACGCCGGCAACGGCCCACAGACGGCCAGTTGCAACAGGAGCACTACAGCGGCAAGAAGAAGACGCATACCGATAAGAACCTACTGTTGGTCAATGAGATGACCCGCAAAGTCGTTTATCTCAGCCCGACTATCGCGGGCCGAAGGCATGACAAGAAAGCAGCCGAGGAGGCCGAGATAGGCTATCCGACAAACGCTACCCTGGACAAAGACACCGGCTTTCAGGGCTATGAGCCCGAGCGCGTGCTGACCGCTCAACCTAAAAAAAGCCCCAAGGCCGCGCGCTGAGCGTGGGAGATCGCCTGCTCAATGGGCTTTTCTCTTCGGTGCGGGTGGTGGTGGAACATGTCATTGCAGGGGTCAAACGTTGTCGGATTGTCAAAGATGTCTTGCGCCTCACCAAGGCGGACATTTCTGATCGGGTGATGGAGATTGCCTGTGGTTTGCACAACCTGCGTGTCTCTTGTCGTCACCCACTCCCGGTCTTCGACTTGTTGAGTTTGCTGAGCTCCGCTTAAACCCGATAATGTCTAAGGTTGTCCCCCAGTTTGATACCGAAGGGTTTCGGCAGTATATCCATCAAATAATGGCCCTCTTTGGCCAGAGCGGGAAAGAGGTGGTGATGGTCGTCGACCGGAGTGGCATCCACCGCGCGCACAAGCTGGCGTCGACGTTGACCCACTGGCATGCGCGGTTTCGGTTGCATTTCTTGCCGGCTCGCTGTGGACACCACCTCAATCCCATTGAGGGGTTTTGGCGCGTGATGAAAGACCGGATCGGGGCCGGACGATGCTTTCCCGATCTGCATCACCTCTACCAACGAACGCGCCGCGTGCTCATGGCGCATCAAGAGCGACCTATCTATAAGTTTCACTGGTAGCTCATTTCGGCTCGAACTTAGCTGGAGGTGCTAAAAAGCCTAGAGGGTGTTATGCACTTTAATTTTGAGGATGCTACACTGGAAATACGGAATACCCCCCATTTCCCAGTGAGGCCCTCATAGGGCACACCAACCTTATCCCAGCGATGTCAGTGACGACGAATAGGCCTTTGTGGCTCCGTATTTGACCCTCATGACGGCCGACGCCCCACAGCGGGAGCACAGCTTGCGCGAGGTCTTTAACGGTTTGCGTTGGCTTGTGCGGGTCGGGGCCGCGTGGCGCCTGATGCCCCATGATCTGCCGCCCTGGCAGACGGTGTACCAACAAAGTCAGCGCTGGCTGAAGGCCGGCGTGTTTGCAACCATGGGGCATGATCGGCGCGCGGTACTGCGGCTGGCTGCAGGACGGACGGCGGAGCCCTCGGCGGCCATTTTTACTCGCCGCCCCCTGCAATCGCCCCCTGAAAGTGGCACGCGAGCAGGCTATGAGGGGGCCAAACGCCGCCGGGGCTCGAAGGTCCATATGGCGGTGGATATTGTGGGGCATCTGTTGGCGGCCCATGTCACCGCGGCTAACGAGCAAGACCGGAGTCAAGTCAGCCTATTGGCCGCAGAGGTCCAAGAGGTCACAGGCGACTCCGTGGTCAGCGCGTTGGTGGACCAAGGGTTCACGGGCGCAAAAGCGGCGCAAGAGGCTGAAGCCCACCTTATGCTCCTGGAGGTGGTCAAACTGCCCGAAGCGCAAAAAGGTTTGGTGTTGCTGCCCAAACGCTGGGTGGTAGAGCGCAGCAAGGCGTGGGCGGCGCGTTTTCGCCGGCTGGCGCGGGATGATGAACAGTTGGCCGAGACACTGGCCGGCTGGCATTTTGTGACGTTCGCTATTTTGATGCTGAAACGTTTTGCTGAGTTAATACTTCAAAATGCCTAACACCCTCTAGTATATCATTATTTCGGATTGTGTCTTATACGTCATGGCTCTTTCCCGTCTTGTCCATAAGCAGGTGCAACTCTGTAACCCCTTTACCTCGTCAAAGCCTTCTCGATCTGTCCCTGCAACGCTCGCAACTCCGCTTGCAGTTCTTTGTTCTTCTGTGATAGACGAAGCATATACACGCATAAAGCAGTCCAGATAATGGAGTAAGCTGCAAAAAGATACCAGAAGTTTTTCACATGTATTCCCTCCTCTTATCCTGTAGGGAGGTTTTCGACCTGATGACGTAATACTTCAATAGTATGTTGACTTTGGATTATACTTACACGTTCACGGAGGAGGTAGAAAAACAGGAGCATAAACGCCACTAAGCAAACAGCAAAAGTGAGGAGCATGGTAAAGGGAAGCCCTGTGGTGCCACCTTCCTGAATGAGCACTGGTTTTGGATGCAACGTGCGCCATTTCTCGACAGACCAGAGGATCAGGGGGATATCTACATAACCTACGATCCCCAGGACTGCTGCAAAACGGGCACGTTTAGGGTCATGTACATCCATACGTAGCATAAGATAAGCGACATAAATTAACCAGAGTACCAGAGTCAATGTTAGAGTCGGATCCCAAGACCACCATGTTCCCCAAATAGGACGAGCCCATATAGGACCAGTAATCAATACAAGGGTACAAAAGACCACCCCTATCTCTGCTGCACTTAATGCCACGGCATCCCACCACTCGGCATTCTTCCAAAGATACATTATGCTTGCCACAAATACGAAAAAGAATGCAGAGAATGCAGTCACTGATGACGATACGTGAAAGTAAAAAATCTTTTGAACAATGCCTTGCATCTGCTCATTCGGGGCATAAATAAAAACGAGCAATATTGCGAAAGTCATAACAATATACATTATTATTGCTTGAAATATACTATTATTGCGTATAAATACTAAAGGAAAAGATATCATAGAAATAAGCAGCATTGATAATGTGCGCACGATATTATTCCTCTACAATATGCTCAAAAACGAGCAATACCAGTGTAAAAAATACAATATCAAATACTCCTATTAACGAAATATAGTCAGCAATATCTCCCAAGGTCATACCAGCAATTAATTGAGCTGTTGCGTAGACAGAGGCAATTGTTAAAGGCACTGACACAGGAAGAAATAACATTGGCAGCATTACTTCGCGTGCGCGCGTATGCAAGGTAATCATTGCAAACAAGGTCCCCACAATACTCAAACCTAGTATCCCCAACATGAAGACTATTCCAAGCTCACCAATACGTGCGATAAAATCAATGTGGAACCATATGCCACAGAGAGGTAATGTACATAGCACTACTACCAGTAAATACACCATCTGCGCAAGCATTTTGGCAATAAAAAGCGCACTGCGATCATGCAGCGCCAAAAGGATACCTTGTAGGCTATCCTCTTCACTTTCCATCTGCCCAGTACGTTGTAAGCCTAATACTGAAGCAAACGACAGAGCTATCCATATAACACCTGAGGCTACCTGACGAATCAACTCAGTATCTGCTCCAATGGCGAAGTTAAACACAACAATCACCAACACGGCGAAAACGAACATTGAAGTAAAAATTTCTCGTGTACGCCATTCGGTCTTCAGGTCTTTCGCTAGGAGAGCTAGCACTTGTTGTAAGAATATTTTGCTACCCGACATAAGCGCTATAAAGCTGTTCGAATTCTTGTACATCGGTCCCTAACGATAGACTTCTGTATACAATCTTCCCGCGACACTGAATAGCAATTTCGTCACATATGTCAAGGCTACGATGCAAGTCATGCGTACTCATAATAATGGTACATGACTCAGCATGCAAGTATACGATAAGATCGTGCAAGCGATTTACAGCATGCTTATCAAGGCTAGTATACGGCTCATCAAAAAGTAACAATTTTGGATAATGTAGTATAGCACGAGCAATAGCTAAACGTTGCTGCATACCTCGTGAATATGTCCGTACCAATTGATGCGCATGAGTTACTAAATCTACGACTTGCAAGACTTCTGTAATACGCTCAGCAAGTTTCTTAAGTCCAAACATACGGCCATAAAATTGCAAATTTTCATACGCTGTCAAATGGCCGTATAGGAAGGTACGATGACTTAACACGCCTAGCAGAGGACGCACTTTCTCCCCCTCTTGCACTGCATCATAACCGGCGATACGTACAGTCCCTGCAGAAGGCCGTGCCAGGGTAGCGAGAATTCTCAGAAGCGTCGTCTTTCCAGCACCATTAGGGCCAAAGATACCCAAGCAACATCCACGCTTGAGTTCGAGATCAATGCCTCTGAGAGCTGTTATAGTACCAAAATGTTTTTCAACACCTTTAAGGTGCACCATGGTTTCGGTGCTCACACCGCTCTTCTCCGTGTCTCTATCACCTTTTGGCTTGCTCCACTTCTTTGCAGTTCCTCGATAAGCTTGGCAAGCTGCTCTTTATAAGCCTGACGACGTTGTTGATACGTGTCATCATCAACTATGCTATTCTCGTACTCGTTATCCAACCGAGCTATACTCTGCAATAAATATCTTCCCACTCCCTTAATATCCGATCTTTGTGCATGCTGTAAGGCATCTGTCTCCCTATGATCTGGCTGTGCTTGACCGTGCCAAACGTCGTGCAAAGGAATTAACACTCCCAAAAGCATAATACCTATAACGAGGCCATAGGCTCCAACATGTAGCAAAGAGGCAGATGTCTGACGCGGTGTCAGTTGTAACCACGAGCGCGAGTGTGCCACCAAATTCATCCCACGAAAATGGGCGAAGACATGGGGATCAATAGAGACACGTCCGCCAAATGGCAAATCACTCGTAGCGTTAAGATGCTCGTCTTCGACGAGCACATCCAGCATCGATGTGCCTAGCATGCGGTCAACTAAAATCGTGGCAAGACTATCGTGCCATGGCAAGTTATAGGTATACACTATCTGATGTTCCCCAGGAGGTAGAGGAGCGAGGTAAGACAATCCTGAAGGATCGCTATGGACATATTCAGCATTCAGCCCCTGCACTTGGCCAATATTATAGTGGCCTTGCGGAAGAGGCAAGTGCAGCGAGATGCCTGTAGCACCGCCATGCCCCCCCCTATCTATGTAAGGTGTTGTCCCAGTGTTAACTATCCTAACGACCTCACGCACTTCAAGATGTGTACCCCGCCCAACAATGACCATCAGATGGTTGATGATACGTAGCTGCGGTAGCGCATCGCTCACCGTGGCTTCCGGGGCAGGCTGCTCACTCACCTCTAATACAACTTCCGCTGGCTCTTCACTCTGCAAGGTCACAGGATCACTGCGGCGTAGTTGCTCTTTGTATCGGATCCCAACAAAGTACGTGAACGCTGGTCCAGTCTCTAAGTTTTCAAATAAGAATCGCCCCTCAGCATCTGTTTGCCCTGGGAACCGCTGCACGTCCTGATTAGGGCCGAAACGGATCAGCATAATACGCTGCTCAGCAAAGCCCCTCCCTTCTCGTTGTACAATACCACGGATACGTCCCACGCTTTCAGTACGTCCTATCCGGGGAAACCATCCTATTACCAGGACACTGCAGAGCAATCCCATCCAGAACAAGTGCCACATTGTTACGGGGTGGCCCGCGGCGGTGCAAGGTAGATAAACTTTCTGGCTCCATTCACAATCGATCTGGGGCATCATATCTTAAGATCGCCTCAATGCTTGCCCACAGCAAGGACAGAAATTCTCGCCATTCTCCAGGGGGCTGCCACAACCGAAGCAAAATTCTCGACTGGGGCCACATACAGTTGATGCGCTGTGTCGACGCAGAGCAAGTACTTGATGTTCGATCTCATGGTCGAGCGCTACGAGAGGATCAGCAGCATCGAGTTGACGTAGGAGCTGTACGGCTTCTCTTTCGAGTTGTTGACGGAGTTCAGCGTAGTCTTGCTGGTCCACCTTGCCAGTCTGAAAATCAAAATCTAAATCACGAATAGCACCATATAACATGTCTTTCTGGAGCAATAATCGCTCAGTGTCAACGCCACTCTCATGGCCATGTGCTTGATACGACCATCGCCGCGCGAGAGGTTCTCCCACTCCTATGACAACGCAAAGGGCCATCAGACAAATAACAACGATGTCAATGACCGTCATGAGTTCGTCCCCTGCGCAGTAGTTATTGCTACCTGTCCTGCGGTATGCTGCTGTCCTGCTCCATACGGACGGCGCTCGGGCCAAATGGCGATGATCGTTCCCAAGACCAACACAAGACCACCCATCCACATCCAGAACACTAAAGGATTGACAAACACTTTGAACGTTGCTGCTTTGGATGGTTCAAAACCTGCCATAATGATATAAAGATCTTCAAATGGGCTCGTGCGCAGAGCAACTTCGGTGGTAGGCTGATTCTGAGCGAAGTACAGACGTTTCTCGGGATAGAGCGTAGTAAGATATTTTCCCTGACGCAATACTGTAAGTTTCGCAATAAATGCCTCGTGAGTCGGCTCTATCGCACGTGTGAGATCATCATACTGTAAAGTAAATGCTCCAACAAGAGCGCTTTCCCCCGGATGGAGACTCACATTCTGTTCTATCTGGTACGCAGAGGAACCAGTAATGCCTACAAAGATGAGCACAATCCCAAAATGGACAATATAACCCCCGTAACGACGCCGATTTCTACGTATAACCGAGACAAACGCCTGCCAAACCGTTCCCCCGCTCCCGGCCCTACGTGCACGTGTACCACGATAGAATTCCAGGATAATAGTCCCAAAAACAAACAAGCATATAGCAAATGAGCTGAGCGCGACAACATGCCGAATACCAAGGGTGTAAAGCGTAGCTGTGATCACAAAAGAGAGGCTTAGAGGGTAAAGAAAGTTGCGACGGAGATTGCGGGCACTTGCCTTCCGCCAAGCAATGAGAGGACATATGCCAGATAGAAAGAGTAAACCCAATCCTAATGGCATATTAACTCGGTTAAAAAAAGGAGCTGCCACACTGATTTTTACTCCTCGCACAGCTTCCGAAATAATTGGAAACATGGTACCCCATAACACCGCAAACATAATGCCGACAAGAAACAGATTATTGAACAAAAAGCTACTTTCACGAGAAATAACCGATTCCAAACGATGATCACTTCGTAACTGTGGCAGACGCTTCACCAGTAAAGTGACAGCAACAACTAATATCCCAGCAAGATACAGCAAAAAATAAGGACCAAGCGAAGATTGCGCGAAAGCATGCACCGAAGAAATCACTCCACTCCGCGTGAGAAATGTGCCAAAGATGGAAAGGGCGTAGGTCAAAATGATCAAAGCCATATTCCAGACTTTGAGCATGCCTTTTTTTTCCTGAATCATCACCGAATGGAGAAATGCCGTGCCCGTAAGCCATGGCATGAATGACGCATTTTCCACCGGGTCCCAAGCCCAATATCCTCCCCATCCGAGCTCAACATAGGCCCATTGTCCTCCTAGGAGAATACCGACACCGAGAAAGAGCCAAGCGACGAGAGTCCAACGGCGTATACTCCGTATCCATTGGGTATCGAGACGCCCACTCGCTAAAGCACCAATTGCAAAGGCAAAAGGCACAGCGAAACCTACAAATCCCAGGTACAGATTCGGCGGATGGATCACCATCAGCGGGTTTTGCAAGAGTGGATTGAGGCCTTGCCCATCACGTGGTTCATGAGGAAGCTGTCGAAAGGGTTCTTCAGCGATCACAAGCATGGCGAGAAACAGAAGGGCTGTCGTCATCAGTGTTGCGATGACATATGGCATAAGCTCGCGATTGCGATAACGATTCTGCCCTACGACAAGAGCACTATACATCGCCAGGAGCCAGAGCCAGAGTAGCATAGATCCCTCTTGCCCACCCCACAATGCCGCAATGACATAAAATGTCGGCATGGCGCGACTGGAGACACTTGCAACATACTGCAGTCTAAAATCGTGCGCTAACAAAGCATACAGCATGGCCACCATCGCGATAGTCACCAATCCGAAAACCCCATACGTGGCTCGTTCTGCACTTCGAACCATCTCTGGTCGGCTACGCCAGACTCCTAGCAACGCGATGCCTACAGCATAGAGCGCTGTCACAAAAGCAAATTTTAAAGCGGCCTCGCCAATGTCGTTCATGGCTTTTCCTTGCGGCTCACGTATAAAGAGGTCATCTCAATTTTACAAGGCAGGGCTTTTTTCTTCTTGATATTTTGACGGGCAGCTCGTCATTAACACAGAGGCAGCTAACACACCATCGTGCCCAATACGCCCTTCAACAATAACGTCGACGCCCGTCTGAAACATATCGGGCTTGACGCCTTTATAACGCACGGGGATGCGAGCCTGTCCATCACCCATGACAAAGGCCAGTGACAAATTGCGTACGTCCCAATTAATAGGATCTTCAGTTACCTTACCAGCAACTCGTACGGGTTCACCTTTTAAAGCGGTCAACTTCTGTTGTACTTCTGGAACTGTCAGAAAATACATGGTACTCCCTGTGGCTCCAGAAAATATAAGATAGGCAATGGATATTACAATGACTAATACACCAACAGCTAGTTTTACATGCTGCTTTGACACAACATCTCTTCTCCCTAGAAGCCTGTTCGAGGTTTCTTCTAAAGGCAATAGTAATTCAAATATTCATTTCCCTCACATTTACTATCATATCCACCATGTAGCAGATTGTTTCTCAACATTCAACAACATATTCAAAGTAGTCTTTCTTCTTCCTAGCGAGGGGAATGCTCACTTTCAAATTTTCGCATCTCCTCCAAGATATTGCGGTAGATACGCTCAATAGTATCACCAGGAAGAGGTCCAGGATTGGTCGTGCGCAAACGTTCGATGATGGACACCTCCCGTTCAGGGACATAGATCGGGATGTGATGGTGCCTCTTAAAATCGGCCACTTGCATGATGACCTTGGCTCGTTCTGACAGCAAGGACAGTATACGCTCGTCAATGATGTCCAACCGGTCTCGCAGTGTGTCAAGCTCCATGATGTTTGTCTCTTTCACGATGTCGTCAAATTCATGAGCTTTGTGAGTGAGTATAATCTGGGAAGGGATGAAAGCACAACCTACTTTCTCGCTTCCCTCGCCTGTTCTCTCTGTGAACTACTACATTATGGCCGGTCTTTACACTCCCAGACAGGCGGAGCGCAAGCAGATGGTGCGTCTCATAGGCGTGGATATCGACTGTTCCATGGCTTGGCTTCCTATTCTTCCTTTTGCGTTCCACATTTGCCAAGTGCTTATTGCAAAATGTCTGTCGCTCAGCCAGGATTCTTGCCATGGAACCCGTTTTATGCTACTCTTCGCACACTCTTGCGCGATCTGGCTCACTGCACATACGTATTGTGCTGGGAGGATATGATACGAGCAATGGCGTTTCGCGTGGCAGGCACAAGTAACTGGGAAATACTGTGTACTCCGTGTTTGTGAGCCAAAATTATCATAGCCGGTACAGCTCAAAGTCATTGAATGACAAAGACTGTGGCATTGTCTCTCGAAGGGAAGCCAATGGTTAGTCTCCGAGCTCTCTCAAATAGGAGTGGCAAATATCAAGAGCGTCGGCCAGTATAGCCACAGGCTTCTACTATTGGTTCTTCATTGGTCTCCGAAAGTAAAGCATGTTCCTTGATTTCCTCAGGACGTTAGGTATTACCCTAATTATTGTATGGGTTTTACTTGCATCGCTTCTATATTTTCTTCCTAAACCTATGCTTTTTAAAGAAATTTTAATAGGCTGTCTTTTACCTGTAGTGTGTTTTATACCCGGCTTTTATGCGGTTTCCTGGGCTTTCAATCGTCCGTTTCGCCCTTTTATAATTGCTGTTTTCGGTGGCATGTTAATCCGTCTGCTTTTTATTGGTACGGCCTTCATACTTATAATGACCCTAACGAAGCTTCATATGTCTAGTCTTCTGTTTTCACTGGTTGGTTTCTACACTCTTTGTTTAGTTGTGGAACTCTATTTTATTAACAGTAAGCTACATCGGAGAGAGGAAACATAGGGATGAATCTAGCTTATGCTGCATCTCAAGGTGGCGAGCATGGTGCAGAAGCAAATATCGGTGATGTCATACTTCATCATGTTTTAGATGCAAAGATTCTTAGCATCAAGATTCTAGGAATTGATTTCTCTATTACCAAACACATTTTAATGATGTGGATTGCTGCAGCATTGGTAGTTTTTGTTTTCCGTTATGCTTTCCGTGAGTCGCGTACTGTACCTAGTGGAGTAGCAAATTTGCTTGAAGCAATCATTGTTTTTTTGCGAGACGAAGTAGTTTTGCCTAATATGGGTGAAGCAGGAAGACGTTATTTGCCATATTTACTCACTGTCTTTTTCTTTATCCTTTTTTGTAATCTATTAGGTCTCATACCCTTTGCTGCCACTGCCACCGGCAACGTAAGTGTGACTGCAGCTCTCGCTATTATATCCTTGATTATGATTCAAGTAGGTGGCATCAGAGAGTATGGCCTTAAACATCATCTACAAAATCTTATTCCTCCTGGACTGCCTGTCTGGCTCTTGCCTATCATGATTCCTGTGGAGATCATGGGACAGCTCACCAAACCCTTCGCATTGTGTATTCGATTATTTGCTAATATGACTGCTGGTCATATAGTCATACTTTCCTTTCTAAGCATGATTTTCATACTTCAAAGCCTTTTCGTCTCCCCTATCTCAGTATTTTTTGCACTTTTTATTAGTCTGCTTGAACTTTTTGTTGCTTTTCTTCAGGCTTATATCTTCACCATGTTAACTTCTCTTTTTATTGGGATGTCTATTCATCCACAACATTAGACTGCATCGAAAAGTCGTTCCCGTTTTGTGACTCATTATCCTAGGGAAGTCCGAGAGAAAACAGAGAAGGAAAACGTAGGGACAAAGCAAGTGCCCCTACGTTCACGTAGATAAGACTGACCATAGCAGGGAGTTTCGTAGAATTTAGCCTTCAACACGCTCCGGGAAATGGTCGAGGAACTCAGTGACTAGACGACGGTGGTCCTCACTGGTCATTGCAGTATTTAGTAGATGCCCGGCTGCTGTAAGAGCAAGGTCAGTTGCGGTGTTTTTCAACTCTTGCATCGCTAGCTGTTTTTCGCGTACGATTTCCCGCTGAGCCGTCTCAGTCAATCGCTGCGCCTCTGCCCGGGCTTGCTCTGTCAAAGAAATGCGCAGGCGCTCTGCTTCTGCTCGCCCCTGTTCGAGGAGGCGCCCAACCTCCCGGTTAGCCTCAGCAAGCATTTGCTGATGCTGCGCCAAGAGTTGTTCGGCTTCCTGACGCGCCCGCTGTGCTTCTTCGAGCGAGTTACGTATAGTATGCTCGCGCTGTTCCAAAGCAGTCAGGATAGGTCCCCATGCCACTTTGCGAAGCACAATCAATAAAACAATAAACGTAATGACAGTCCAAATTATCAAACCAGGTTCGATATTTAACAACATAGCAGTACACTTATTTTACAGCTAAAAGGAGACAAACAACTGTACCAAAAAGCGCCACGCCTTCGATAAGAGCACACGAAATAATCATGGAAGTCCGCACATCAGCAGCGGCCTGCGGATTTCTCGCGCTACCCTCCATGGCAGCGGAGGCAATGCGACCAATACCATACCCCGCCCCAATAGTCACAAGCCCGGCGCCCAAACCTGATGCAATATGGGCGAGATTCGCATCAGCCATAATCAGCATCTCCTCTACAAATAGGTGAATGGTTCAGAGGTAAGCATGGCGTACATTATCCATGAGCCCCGCTTTCTCTGTCAAGCCAAAACTCAACCTCTACGAAGGGTTATGCCGCCTCGTAGGCGTTACTCTCTATGGCTTGCCTTTCAATCCACCGAGATAATCGACAATCCGTTCGAGCCCTTCGACGGAGATCTTCTGATAGAAACCTGTACCGGTCAACGTTGCCTTCATGACTTGCGCTGGATAGCCAGGGGTTATGACCTTGTCAGGGTCAAGAATCGATTCACGGATAGACGCTTTATCCTGCCGCCCCCCGACATCCCACAGACTTGGACCAACAAGGGGCTCTGGGCCATCAAATTTATGACAGGCGATACATCCTGCAAGCTTGACAAGTTCCTCCCCGCTTTTACCAGACCAGGCACTCCCTCCCTCTGCTGGAGTTACATGGCCATTAGCCGCGGCTTTTGGCGCAAATGATTTTTTAGGCAAGAGGGGATTCTCCTCCTGCAGACCTAAGAGGAACGTTACCACACTCTGCAGTTCTTCATCATTGAGATTAAAGTTAGGCATGAGGAGAACGGATGGGGCAGCGTGGGCTCCAGCTTGCCCGCCGTTTCCTCCTTTCAGGCCGGCAAGATAATTGACCACATTGTCGAGGATGGCAGGATTTTTACCAATATCATTGTAAAAACCACTACCTGCAAGCATCGCTTTCATGACTCCTTTTGGAAATCCCTCCACAACTATTTTATCGGGGTCAAGAAGCTTCGCACGAAGGTACGCTTCGTCCTTCCGCTTTCCAACATCGTAAAGGCTCGGGCCAAGAACTGTATTGGGCGTATCAAAACTGTGGCAATTACTGCAGGGATATTTCTTGACTAATTCCGCTCCAGAGAGAGGTTTTTCAGTACTCACCTCAGCAGCTGGCTGCAGCGTAGCCTTGCATTGCTTTGCTATTTCGGGATCCACATTAGCCTGTGGACAACGCAAAGATTCCTTCAAATAACCAAAACGCACGTCGTGAAAAGCTTCAGAATATCCAGATTCGTTATAAAACTTTGTACCAACTATACTGAGGTCAGGTGCCTGTTTTGACCCACTATCAACAATATAATGACATGTCTGACAGCCCTTTTCTTGGACGATCTTCCAACCAGTATCGAGTCGCTCAGCTCCTGGGACCGGTCCTTGCATCACATTGTGGCACTTGTTACAAGATGCCTGCACATATTCCAATGGCAACATAGGACGGCTCCAGCCCATCTCCTGTTCATCAAAAGGTCCAAAGCGTCCCTCAAGATTTTCCATCACATGCGCCGCATGCTTTGTCGTCGCGGTCCCCTGGCCCTCATGGCATACTGTACAGCCTATCTGGTTAAAAGCATGGGGTTTGATATCTGGATGTACCCTATAGGGTTGTGGCACGTCCGTCATTTTGGGGTTGTCGACACCCATGTGGCACGTCATGCAGCGATCCGTAATCCCCAGCTTAGGATCCCAGACCTGCCTCACCTCCAGAGGTTTAGAAAGCAATTTCTGCTTGAGAGTAGGATCACTTTTGAGATCAGCGTCTGTAAGCTTCGCCGCCCACAGACGATAATACTCGCGTTGGTACTTCTTCCACTCTGGAGCGTACTCTGTCGTCGTGGTCCACATAAGTAACAGCACGAGCAACAAATTGGCCAGAGCAAAACCAGCAGCCATAAAAGTGTTACTAAATAGCTTGACCTCCTTTTCTGCCATGAGGCATTCCTTTCCCACATACGACCTGTCGTTGATCGCAGACCTAAGCTCTACTCTTGCTCAGGAATATCTATAGAGAGCAACAGCTTAAATATTGAGCTGGATAGCTGGAATGGTGAGAATATATTTGACATTGAAAAACAGACGCAAAATCATCTTAATTGGGATACCAATCATCGCTAACAGCAATAGCATCTCAATGGTGTAGATCGTTGGTCCACGCTTTTCATAGAATGTCTGGAGCCCATCACACAGGCGTTTGAGCCATGAATCCGCAGCCACTTTGGGTCCTACAACATAGGGCAAAGCAATAGGCAATCCTAAACCGACAGCAGCATAGCAGACGAGAAACACTATCCCTTCGACGATACTCCAACTGTGGGTAACAACATGCGATTCCTTATGCAATTCCCAGCTTTCCCAGGGCCAATACCACTGCCAACTTGGACCACGAAAAAAGTAACCGATAATAATCAACAAGAACCAAAAAGCTGTACCCAGCGAAAACACCCATACGGCAAACTTCCGATCTTTGTAATTGTACTCTCCAATGCCATGTGGGCTCTTATCAATATAGGGAATTGCCATTAAGCCAACGATAATGAGGGTTGGTAGCACCACACCAGCAATCCAGGGATCAAAATAGACGAGGAGTTCTTGCAAACCGACAAAGTACCAGGGAGCCTTAGAAGGATTGGGGGTTTTATTGGGATCGGCCAGCGGTTCAAGAGGTGCCGGCAGCACCATGGACCATACCCATAAGACCACTGTAGTCAGGAGAAAACATAGAACAATGGTGTACATGAAATACGGCCACGTGAGTTCATACTGGTCTTCCCCAGCCGTTGGCACTCGTCGCGTTTGGCGCGTCGCCTGGCGCGCCTCTCTCGTTTTATCACTCGTGGCCATACCTGAGATCTCCTTCCCTCTCCATCCGCATGATGAGCCGTCGATACCTACAGAGTATTGCGCTATATTTTGGCGTGGACATCCCCCGAATAACCATCGCGACGTACGCGCCAGAAATGGACAGCGATAAAAGCTGTCAACACAATGGGGAAGGCAATACAGTGCAAGACATAAAAACGTAACAGGGTGGCGGACCCTACGGTCGTACCGCCTAACAATGCAAAGCGCACGTCGTTGTTAATCTTCATACCAATGAGATTGGCAAACGGGCCCTCATGCCCAAGCAAAGGGGTAGCACGTGCCATGTTCGTACCAACCGTTACCGCCCATATTGCCAATTGATCCCAAGGGAGCAGATAGCCACTAAAACTCAGCAGAAATGTGAATGTAAGGAGAATCACTCCTACACCCCAGTTAAATTCACGGGGCGGTTTGTAAGAGGCTGTATAAAAGGTCCGTGCCATATGCACCATAACCATGAAGACCATAGCGTGGGCTCCGTAACGGTGTACGTTACGCAGTATATTACCGAAGGGCACGACATTTTGCAGATCTTTCATGTCGAAATAAGCTCG
>Ga0081455_10004746_pt1 | contig 15106 bp, 17 predicted proteins | sample TabmetS3T2R1_FD_70207 | JGI IMG/M metagenome (GOLD analysis project Ga0081455, IMG submission 70207) | Tabebuia heterophylla rhizosphere microbial communities from the University of Puerto Rico - S3T2R1 | ecosystem: Host-associated > Plants > Roots > Rhizosphere ... | reverse complement strand
ATTCGGTGGTGCCGTGGCTTCCACCATCGGCAAAGGGTTGGTGGATACTGAGGTGGTCACGATGACAACTGTCCTCTGTGCTGTGGTAGCTGCCTTTAGCTGGAACATAGCGACGTGGTGGTTCGGCCTACCATCAAGTTCAAGTCACGCACTGATCGGCGGCCTTTGCGGCGCCGCGCTCGCTGCTGCGAGCGGCAAGTGGTCAGTAATCAAATGGAACGAAGGTGTATGGCCGAAGGTCGTCTTGCCTATGATCGGGTCGCCGATCGCCGGTTTCGTCTTCGGCGCGCTCTTCATGTTTTTGTTGCTTATCGCAGTGCATCGCCTTACCCCGCATTTTGTTCATTCGCTATTTGGAAAACTGCAAATCTTCAGCGCGGCTTGGATGGCCCATAGCCACGGCACAAATGATGCGCAGAAAACGATGGGCATCATCACCCTGGCTTTGTTTACCGGAACAAAAGCCGGCAGCTTCGATCACTTGCCGCGCTGGCTCGATTTTCTGCACACACCATCGTTCGTACTACCGAAATGGGTGATTGCTTTGTGCGCCATGACGATGGCTGCGGGAACCGCGGCGGGTGGTTGGCGGATCATTCGTACACTCGGCCACCGAGTGGTCAAGCTGCAACCGGTTCATGGCTTCGCAGCAGAAACAACTGCTGCCCTAATCATTCAAGTCGCGAGCTACTACGGCATTCCACTTTCAACCACACACGTGATTTCCACATCGATCATGGGTGTTGGGGCGGTGAAACGTTTCACTGGAATTCGCTGGACAGTGGTGGAACGAATTGTTTGGGCATGGGTTTTCACTCTCCCCGCGACCGCTTTGATCGGCTACATGCTCGAGCGTGCAATTGGAACGCATTAACCTTAAAGGAACCTCACAGCCAACAAAACCGCGTGGTCATACCAAAGCACATCTTAACGACATTTGACGAAGCGCTGAGCGATCTTCGCACTGATCTACTCAAGATGGTGGAATTAACCGAGCACAGCCTCAATCACGCGATCAACGGATTGCTTCAGCGGGATGACAACCTTTGTGCAAAGGCAATTGCCGACGACGAACAAGTTGATCAGTTCGAGAAGCAAATTGACAAGGACGGTCTCGAAATTTTGCTTCGCTACCAGCCCGTCGCATCAGATCTGCGGCAGGTAATTTCTGCAATGAAACTTTCGCCCAACATCGAGCGAATAGCCGACGAAGCCACAAATATCGGCGAAGCCGCGAGCAAGTTGAACAAACATCCGCCTTTGGCTGAAGTTAGCTTGATTGTCCCAATCCAGGCGCACACCATATCGATGTTTAAGGACGGCATCGACGCATTTGTGCGAGAGGATATCGAGCTTGCCCGAGCGGTCGTAAGTCGTGACAAGCAACTCGATGACATGAATGCGTCTGCAAACCGGAAGTTGACCGAACGGATGATGCAGGACCGCCATCAGTTGCGCGGCTATCTGAACCTGATCTTGATCTCGCGCTGTCTCGAACGCGTCGGTGATCACTCGACTAACATCGCCGAGGACGCCGTTTACGCCGCGGCAGCGGAGGATATCAGGCATCAAACCTGAAAACTAGTCCTTTTCGACCGACACCGACGTCGCCTTCGTTACGGCAAAGACGTTGTCGCCTTCTTTCAGATTCATTCGCTCCACTGAACCGGTAGTAATAATCGACGTCACGATTCCCGCCGCCGTTCGGATGACCACTTCTGACACAACCTTGTCCGAAACGATTTTTTCAACTGTGCCTGCTAAACGGTTTCGAATACTTATGCTCATCGTCGTTAGGCCTAAATGAATGCAAGCAAGTCCGTGTTGATCGTTTCGGGGTTGGTGGTAGGCATGCCGTGCGGAAAGCCTTTGTAGGTCTTCAGAGTGCCATTCTCCAGGAGCTTTGCCGACAATGGACCCGCATCGGCATACGGCACGATCTGATCGTCGTCGCCGTGCATTACCAAAACTGGAACCGTAATCTTCTTCAGGTCTTCGGTGAAATCGGTCTGCGAGAAGGCAACAATGCCGTCATAATGCGCCTTGGCCCCGCCCGTCATGCTCTGACGCCACCAATTCCAAATCACCGCATCCGATGGCTTCGCGCCAGGCCGGTTGTAACCATAGAAAGGTCCGGAAGCCAAATCGTAATAGAACTTCGAGCGGTTGGCGGCGAGCTGCGCCTGCAAATCGTCAAACACGCTTTTTGGCAGCCCACCGGGATTTTTCTCGGTCTTGATCATGATCGGAGGCACCGCCGAGATAATTGCCGCTTTCGCTACTCGGGCTTCGCCGTGGCGCCCGATATAATGTACGACCTCACCGCCACCGGTGGAGTGCCCGACGTGCACTGCGTTCTTGAGGTCGAGGTGCTTGGTCAGGGCCGCGAGATCGTCAGCATAATGATCCATGTCATGCCCTCCGTCAGTCTGAGTCGAGCGACCGTGCCCGCGGCGATCATGGGCGATCACGCGAAAACCGTTCTTAACGAAGAAAAGCATCTGCGTGTCCCAATCATCCGCGGAGAGGGGCCAACCGTGACTGAAGACGACCGGCTGTCCGCTGCCCCAGTCCTTATAATAGATGTTGACGTCGACTCCGTTTTCTTTTCCAGCAGTTATGTATGGCATGATGTGGTTTTCGTTCGTTGGGCAGTGGTCAACGCAGACCACCTGCGATGATTAGCGTTTCCCCGGTTATCCATTTGGAATCGTCTGAGGCGAAGAATACGGCAGCAGGCGCGATATCGTCCGTCTGACCGACTCGACCGAGCGGTGTTTGCGATTCCAACATGGTTCGGAAATCGCTTTCGTGAAATCCGGCTGTAATCACTCCTTCCGTAATCACCATTCCGGGCCTGATTGCGTTCACGCGGATTTTGCGCGGACCGAGTTCCTTGGCCAGCGTCCGTGTGATCGCATCGACGGCACCTTTCGTGGCGTTGTAAACGACGCCGGTCGGTGGAGTCAGCACGCTGGCGAGCGAGCCGATGTTGATGATGCTCCCCCCATTAGGATTGAAATGCTTCAGCGCCTCCTGAGTGGCGAAGAGCATTCCGAGAACGTTTGTATCAAACATTCTGTGGAATTGCTGTTCGTTGACTTCCTCCAGCGGGACGAACTCGTAAACGCCAGCGTTATTGACCAGAATGTCGGTTTTGCCGAGCGCCTTCTCCGCCGCTGCAAAGAGCCGTTCAACCTCTGATCGCTTCGCGACATTTGCCTGCACCGCGACAGCTTTGCGGCCCCGTTTAGTGATGTCATCGACCACGCGGTCCGCGCCTTGCTTATCGGACGCAAAGTTGACCACCACAGCCGCACCGTCGGCTGCGAATTGTTTGGCGATATCTGCGCCAATTCCCTTCGACGCTCCGGTTACCACCGCAACTTTTCCATCTAGTTTATCGTTTTTCATTTTAGTCCTTTCTTCATTTTGTGATCCTTGCTTCGCGTTCAAGCCGAACAATGCACTGAATTGTGAGTGCACGGACGTCCGCGATTAAAGGCGCCGATCCCGCAGTTGCGGGAGCACAACCCAAAACCTTCAGTCCCTCAGCCAGTTCGTGAAACCGATAAATCAGTTCCGTTGGCGTGTGGCTTCGAACAAAAACCATGTGCGACGCTCGGTCTCATCGATCCATATTTCGATGAGACTTGCGGTCGCAATATCACGATGCTCGTCACACACGTTATGTGCTTCGCGAAGACGCGCGGCCATCGTTTTGTTGTCGTCTTTCAGCTCGGCGAGCATATCCAACGGTTCTACGTATTCTGCATCGTTATCCAACACTCGTTGAGTACGCGCAATTTCTCCGATCGAATGCAGCGTGAGTCCGCCAATCTTGCGAACGCGTTCCGCGACGGCGTCTGTCATCGCAAAGAGCTGTTCTGCGTGTTCGTCGAGAAGCAGATGATAATCGCGGAAGTGATGCCCGCTCATATGCCAGTGAAAATTTTTCGTCTTCAGGTACAGGGCGAACACATCCGCCAGGATTGCGTTCATGGCACTCGAGATGTCCTTCGTCGCCTCGGGGGTAAGATCGGTAGGTGTTTCCAACGGAGCTTCGCGTTTACGCAACAGCTCTGTCCTACTCGGATTCGATTTGGCCAGAGTTCGGCCGTCGTGTGAGTTTCTTTTCATTCTTGAAGATAGCACATCATCCGATGGCAACATTGAGTGAGGATAACGCCGCGATAAACGGCTGTGTCGTCAGGCAGGGTTCTTCCTCGCAAGTTACATTTTGGCGTAGCGCACGCGGGGCGTTTCGGCGATTAAAGGCTCGGCACTTGGCTGTTCCAAGAAATGAACAAACACAATGATTCTCCTGCTCGCGTCGTCTTCTTGTTCGACGTAGACAACACGCTGCTGGACAACGATAGAGTCGCAGCTGATCTGCAACGACACCTCGGGAGTGAAATTGGCGCGGATGGAGCGCAGGAGTATTGGCGAATTTTCGAGCAACTGCGTACCGAGTTGGGCTACGCGGATTATCTCGGTGCACTGCAAAGGTATCGGGCCAAGCATCCGCACGCTCTGCATCTGCTGTCCGTGTCGGATTTTTTGATTAGCTATCCTTTCGCTGAGCGTCTTTTTCCAGATGCGCTCAAGCTGATTGGGCACGTCCAACAATGGGGTCTCGCGGTCATTCTCTCGGATGGCGACGTCGTTTTCCAACCACTCAAAATCAGTCGCTCAGGATTGGCCAATGCCGTCTCAGGGCGCGTGCTGATTTACGTGCATAAGGAGGAGGAACTCGACGACGTCGAGCGATGCTACCGCTCCGAACATTACATCCTGGTAGACGACAAATTGCGAATCCTGGCTGCCGCTAAAAATTTTTGGGGTTTGCGTGTGACCACTGTTTTCGTCAGGCAAGGTCACTACGCCAATGACCCGAAAATCCTCGCCAGCTACCCGCCTGCGGACATGAGTATCGAACGTATTGGGGACCTGCTGCAGTATAATCTCCCGGAATTGCTGAGTTCAAAGACGTGAGGACGCAGAGAACTCTGATTGTCCTTCCTATTGCGATTAAGCAATGGGACTGGCGGCATTGAATGCCGAAGCTATTTTTACTACCTGAATGCACAAACTAGAGAAACAGAACATGACGACTGAGAACTTCGAAAAAGTGAAATTGATCGCGCGTGATTTGCGGGATGGAAAAGAATTCCCGCGCAGCCCGCGAGCTACGCTGGGCGGCTATGTGCTGGCGGCGCGTGCGGTCGATAAATGCCGCGCTGTGCTTGTGGACTGGCAAGGCGAATACCATTCCAATTGCCCGCTTGATCAGCGCTGGCTGAGCTTTGCCGAAATTGATTATATCGATTTTCGTGCGCTGGTCGCGAGCGGTGCGACCGATGACGAGATCGCTGTGTGGATTGAGAAACATGCGAAGAAACGTCCGCGCGCTGAGATCGTTGCTTGGAACAACAGGGAACGGGACCTGCGCCTGAGCGATCTGCCGCACGAGCTCCAGGAATACATGGAAAATTACATCGACCGATACGTCCCGCGTAATCGCGTCGTATATCACTGGTTCGACGTTTACGATCTGGAAGAGCAACGGATCTGAAAACGAGGGTAGGGATGCCGCGCTGCGGCATCCGGTCGGCGCAGCGCTACGACCCTACCTTACCTCCGACTTATCCACAGCTCGCAACCTGATGTTGATCTCGGACGTGAGCGTCCGATGAACCGGACATTTAGCCGCGACATCCATCAACTTCGCGTGCTGTTCTGGGGTTAATGCTCCAGTCAGTTCCACTTCGACGTCGATTCTGTCGAGCATTCCTTCCTTGGCTTGACACTCCTCGCAATCCTTGGCGTGAATGCGCGAGTGCCAGAGCGAAACGGTGACGTTTTCGAGCGGCCATTTGTTTCGACGCGCGTAGAAGCCGACCGTCATTGACGTGCAGACCCCAAGCGACGCTAGTAGATAATCGTAGGGATCTGGACCAGCATCACCGCCGCCGACGCCTACCGGTTCATCCGCGACGAGATGATGTTTACCCGCAATGATCTCTTGCTGAAAATTATCGGCGCCGCCGCGCACGACGATGTGAGGTGCTTCCTTATCGTTTTGTGTAGCCACAATTGGAATCAGGGGCGCAGGATTCCCGCAAAGCGATCGCGATATGCCCAGAGGAGAAAGACTAACAAGATCGAAATGACGATGGCCATTGGCAGACCGCTAGGTTCAAGCAAAAGGTGAACCAGGTCGATGTTCACGATGACGGGAGCGAGCAAAACCAGCCCGAGAGGGACAAAGCGCCCGACGAGCAGGAGCAAGCCACCGACGATTTGGAATACGGCAACGACGTGAAGGTAATGGCTCACGAAAAGCGCCTTGGTGAAGTCTCCAAGTAGCCCCGGCGGGGGCGGTGGCATAGGAATGAAATGCAAAAAGATGTTCGAGCCGAAGACGACGAAAACGAGTCCCAAAAGAACCCGAGCAATAACCGTGGCAATTTTCATGCACGCATGGTGCGCTGGTTCGCGCTAAATTTCCAACCCTAATGTCGCTAGTTTCTGTCGGCTCTTTAGACCCCGGCCCGACTGAGAACCGATTTCAGAACCGTTTCGGCTTCGAAGACTTCGCGCGCAACATCGCGAGCGGCGCGAGAGTGTTTCGCGTAGTTGGCATTGATTTTTTTCACGGCATCGGTGGCTTCGTCCACCGTTCGAAATGACAGCAGCCCTTGCTTGCCGCCGTAATTTTTGGTGAAGCCGGTTTCCTGAGTGACGACCGGGCGGCCCGCAGCGAGATAGCAGGCGCTCCGATCGCTGAACCAGCCGGTGTTGAGCCGGACGTATTGATCCTTGGCGACGGTGAACTCGCCTTTGGATCGTTGGATGTAATCCCTGTAGAGCCAGTAATCGACGCTCATCTGCAATGGCGAAGTCAGGCGCCAGCCGTTTTGCTTAAAATTTCTGCGCGTTCTTGTATCTTCGATGTTAGTTGCCATCTCGAATGTCTCGCCAGCTTCTTTTGGCGTGGAGATGAATCGAAGGAATTCGCGCGATTTGCTCCACAGATATTTCTTGCCGCACCACGTTATGTCCTTCCGACCGCTTGTGGACCAGTTCGCGATTGTTGTAAACACCGCCGCGCGGGAAGGCGAACGTGCCGTTTTCCAAAGATCGGTCACAACTGGTTGCCGCGTCGGCATCCACTTGAAGCCATGGAGCGGAACCGGGAAACCTGTCGTGCCGATGTTTTCGCCGAAGGTAAAAAGTGCGCGATGCCGCCTCAGATATTCGATGGTCGATTTCACGTCTTTGTCGATTTTGATTTGCTCAACACCAGGGTCGCTCTCGACGTAAAGAATGGAGTCGGAAACGAGCAGGTCGTCATTGAATTCCTGAGTGCCACAAACGTTCAGAATTGCGTCCGCATCGCGATAGAGTTGCCGGATTTTTTTCAGCGACAGTCCGGCAGTTGGAGTGCCGGACAGGTAGCGCGCGCAATACGCCCAGCGATTTTTGAAATCAAACTCACGCGCCAGACGGGCGAGAATTTGTGCTGCGTAATCGAATTCGTCTGTTACTTCGAATGTTTCCGGATTGTACGGCAGACGCGCGGAATCTTCGACATAAAAAACGTCGTGCCCGAGCCGCCGCAGTCCGACAACATAGTGGATGTGTTGCCAGACGACCCCAGCGATCGGCATCGATCCCATGAAGCCCATCACCACGATGCGCTTGCGTTTCATGATGTACCGCTGGGAGCGCAGAGAACGGTGAAGATTGAAAACGTAGAATTCATCTCTGCGAACTCAACGATCTCTGCGGTCAAATTCCTTAACGACCGTCGCGGGATTGCCAGCTACTACTACGTTTGGCTCGACTGACTTTGTAACCACTGATCCGGCTGCAATGACCGAGTTCTCGCCAATTAAGACGCCCTTCAAAATCACGGCATTCATTCCGATCCAGACGTTATCGCAGATTTTGACTGGCGCGGTTTTCAACGTCGGGCGCGCCGGGCGATTTTTGAAATACGGCGCCAGCGCTTGGGCGTCGATTAGGCGTTGCGCCGGTTCCAGCGGATGAAAATCAGAATCGGCGATTCCGACGTTCCATGAAACAAGACAATACGATCCAATTTCGATCTTTTCTTCAGCCATGATTAGTGCGCCATTGAGCAGGGTGAAATCTCCGATCGTGCACTGGCCATCATCGCCGATGGCAAACGAGCAGCCTGCGTAACATGAAACATGGTTGCCGATGATCACTGCGCGCGGGTTTTTGCTTCGGAGTTTTCGAAAAATTTGCGCGCTCTCGCAATAAAAGCCGTCGCCGAATGTGATATTTGGCGGAATCGGCTCTGGCCACCAATCGCCTTCAACGCGGCGATCTTCTCTAATATTGCTCATAAGATCGCGATTTCTGTCATTCCAAGGGAAGCAAAGCTGCAACGCAGCGAACAAAGTCCGCGAGGCCAGGCTTTCCATCTCTGATCATCTGTTGTGAGAGCCTCCAGGACGACATCCAGAGATGTTCCCTTTGGTCAACATAACAAACACGCAGTGGTGTTACGTTGGAAAGTTCCCCGATGCATAAAGTTTCGCGTAAACGCCGCCGCGGGTTAGGAGTTCCGGACCGCGGCCTTGTTCGATGATGCGTCCGTGATCCATTACAATGATTTGGTCAAGATTGTGAATAGTCGCCAGCCGATGTGTGGCAATCAAAGTTGTCCGGCCGCGCATCAATTCCTTGATGGTTTCCATGATGGCAGCTTCGGTCGTTGGATCGAGCGCGGACGTCGGTTCGTCCAGCAGCAAGATTGGCGCGTTTTTCAGAAATGCTCGCGCGATTCCGATGCGCTGCCGCTGACCAACGCTCAAATGTCCGCCCCGCTCGCCGACGAGGCTGCTGTATCCCTGTGGCATCTGCTGAATAAATTCGTCCGCCTGCGCACGACACGCAGCTTCAATAATCTCTTCTTCGGTCGCATCGGGTTGGCCATAGGCGATGTTCTCACGCACAGTGGTAGAGAAAAGTAGCGTGTCTTGGAGAACGATGGCGATGTGAGCGCGTAAAGATTTCTTCGTAATCTCACGGACATCGCGGCCATCGAGCATCACGAAACCGGTGGTCGGATCGTAAAAACGTGGGACCAGGCTTAGCAGCGTGCTTTTGCCTGCCCCAGTGCCGCCCACGAGTCCGACAATCTGATTCGGCGCAATGGAAAGGTTGATGTTACATAGAACGATTCGGCTTTCGGCGTAACCGAAATTGACAGAACAAAACTCGATCGCGCCTTTGGCCGATGAAATATCGACCGCAGTTGGCGAGTCGCGCACATCGTCCGTGCGGTCCAACACTTCGAAGCAGCGCTTCGCCCCGGCTGTAGCGCCTTCCATTGCCCACGCCGTGTACGTCAGGGATTCCAACGGTTGATACAGCATCAGGAGATAGGCGCTAAAAACCAGCAACGAACCGAGGCTGAGCGTGCCGGCGAGCACATGCAGAGTCCCTACGTAGTACATTGCCGCCGTCCCAATCACCATGAGCGTGCTGATCACCAAGGCGCTGTTCACATTGGTTAAAGTCAGCCGCAGGTTCGCCTGCAAGCTCTGTTGCGCTTGTTGATGAAATTGCCGGACCTCGAAGTCTTCGCGTCCGAAGGCGTGCACCATCCGAATCGAGCTCAGTCCCTCCTGTGCTTGCACAAGCACGGCGCTTTCCTGTTCCTGAATCGAGGTCGATTCCGTACGAATTCGGCGCGCGAAAAAATAAATCGCGGCTACGATCAAAGGGACAATCGCCAGCGATAGCAGTGTCAATACCCAGTCGAGTCTCAACATTACGATGAATGTGCCGATCAGCGCGATGACCGAAGCGAAGATGTTGGTGAAACCTTTGTTGTAGATCGTTTGGATCGACTGCGAATCATATGCGACACGAAAACTGGAATCGGCGGACCGTCGTGCGTCATGAAACTTGAGCGAGAGCCGTTGCAGATGAGAGTAGAGTTCGGTTCGAAGCTTTAGCAGTGCCTGCAGGCCGATCTTCACGAATAGATAGTTCGTGATCCAATTGATGATGCCCCAAGCAAACTGGATCGCTACAAGCGACAGACAGAGTAGGGGAACCCAAGTGCGCCACTCGCCACGCTCAGCGGGTGTTGCTCGGAGGAAATCGTCGACGATGATCTTGAACGGCCAGGGCTTTAGCAGATTCAGCCCAATTCCAACGAGCGACAGAAACAGCCCCAAAATGGTCTTTCCCCAGAACGGCTGGTAGTAACGAAGGACGCGCCGGTAAATCGACATCTGAATTTCGAATTGCGAATTTTATTTTTTGGACTGAACTAGGGCGAATTCATTCGACGAGATCGGAAGATTTCTCGACGGAGGCTGCCCCGAGGGTAATCAAAGGGCTTGGAGTGACAATATGCATCATCTGGTTCAAATATGGTTTCAGTGGGTCGAGCAGTGGGGATATGTCGGAATCATTTTGCTTATGGCGATGGAAAGCTCGATTTTCCCGGTGCCAAGCGAGATCGTCATTCCTCCTGCTGCATTTCTGGCTACAGAAGGAAAACTAAACACGTTCGGCGTCATTGCAGCCGGCACATTTGGCTCTTGGCTCGGGGCCACCGTGACCTATTGGGTCGCGTTGTGGCTCGGACGGGTCTTCATCGCTCAGTGGGGACGCTACTTTCTTCTCAGCGAGCATAAAATGGAACGCGCTGAAAGATGGATTCGTCGTTATGAAGCCGGCGGCATTTTCTTTGCACGTTTGTTGCCGGTGATCCGCCATGTCATTTCTATTCCAGCGGGAATAATCCGGATGAATTTCGCTACATTCAGCGTGATGACGCTGGCCGGCTCGGCGCTGTGGTGTGGTGTCTTGACGTGGTTTGGCCAAAAAGTGCTTACCCGTGAAATGGTTGAGTCGAAAGATGCTACAGCTTTGATCAAAGCCGTAAAGGAGAGCGGTAATTTTCATACGATCATCATCGCATGCGTTGTGATAACTGTTCTTTATCTGCTGGTGGTCAGACTGACAGATAAAAAGCAAGCCGGCTGAAATCCTCGCCAAAGCGGACACGTAGCAGGAGTTCCGGCGTGAGCAGCCAGGCGCAATTCAGATTTCACGATGGTAGTCGTCGCTCATTGAGGCGTTTGCATCCTATTTGTGTTTTAAAATTGAACAAAAGTGTCGCTCTACGGTCAGTCTTAAAGTGGATAAGGACTGAATAACTCGCCTGTGACGATGGAAGAAATATTCACAACGACTCATGGCATTAGATCTGCTGATAGCAGAAATGGCCAGATTATGAAAAGAAATCGACAGTTTCGCCAAATTATCAGACCGCGCGCTCGGCTTTCACTCGGTGATCTGATCCTGGCAGTTAGTTCCTGCACGCGTAGCAGCACAGAGATGGTTGCAACGGTTGCGGATCTTTTGGGCAGCGGCCAGGTACGCGTACAGGATAATGGGCGTTTCCTTCGCGCTCGTGTCTGCTAAGCGATCCTGGGAAAGTCTCGTCCCTTGCCAGACATTTCGCGCTGCGTGTCCGCTGTCGTCGAGCGGAACGCGCTTTTAGCCGAAAGCGCTGGGAGGAGTCTACGCTACTGCTGAATTCCGCACTGCTGGGGACAAAAATTCTTTTCGCTCAGTTCGGTCGCTTCTATGTTGCCAGCGTGATCGATCGCTATTCTCGGCCTGAAATGACCAAAATCTGGTCGGATCAACGAAAGTTTGAAATCTGGCTGGAAATCGAGGTGCTCGCCTGCGAGTCCATGGCAGGACTTTGCCAGATTCCGAAAGAAGACGCTGTCGAAATTCGAAAACGAGCGGGGTTCTCGATTCCTAAGATCCTCGAAATCGAAAAGCGAACCAACCACGACGTCATCGCTTTCCTGGAAAATGTGGCCGAATCGGTTGGACCGGCTTCACGCTGGATTCACCAGGGACTAACGTCGTCGGATATTCTGGACACGACGCTGGCAGTGCAACTGAACGAGTCGTGCCAAATCCTTCTCAGTGATCTCGCAGCGCTTCGAAGTGTAATCGCAAACCAGGCGCGCCATTACAAAATGACGCCCATGATCGGCCGCAGCCACGGGGTGCACGCCGAGCCAATCACCTTTGGATTAAAATTGGCACTCATGTATGACGAATTCGATCGCGCTATCCAACGTCTGACCCAAACTCGAGAGCGCATTCGCGTTGGCAAAATTAGTGGCGCAGTGGGCACGCACGCTCACGTCGACCCGAAGATCGAGCAGGCGGTATGCGAGAAGCTGGGATTAAGAGCCGCTACGCTTTCGACGCAAATCGTGCAGCGCGATCGTCACGCAGAGTTTATGGCGACTCTCGCCTTAATCGCATCGAGCATCGACCGCTGGGCGACGGAATTTCGCCATCTTCAGCGGACTGAAGTTCTGGAAGTGGAAGAATTTTTTGGCGAAGGACAGAAAGGCAGCTCTGCCATGCCGCACAAACGCAACCCGATAACAAATGAGCGGTTGAGCGGATTGGCCCGCGTAATTCGCGGGAATGCCGTAGTTGCGTTGGAGAACGTGGCGCTGTGGCACGAGCGCGACATTAGCCACTCGAGCGCCGAACGTATAATTCTGCCCGATTCATGCATCCTGCTGGACTACATGCTGGCAAAATTGAAAGGCGTCGTTGAAAAACTGCAGGTCTATCCGGATCGAATGGCGGAAAACCTCGCGCTAACCAGGGGCCTGTATTTCAGTCAATCAATCCTGCTCGCGCTTACGCGCGCAGGCGCCGAGCGCAAGGGCGCATATGAAGCTGTCCAACGTGCGGCCATGAAAACGTGGAAAGGCGAGGGAACATTCGCCGAGAACGCAAAGCAGGAGCCCGAAATCGCTGCCCGTCTTTCACGCGAAGAAATCGACCGCCTATGTTCACTCGACATACATTTCAAACATGTCGACGGGACATTCCGAGCGCTGGGCTTGGAATAAAAAATCGGATCGAGCACCGTGGCTCATCATTCTCCCCAAGGCACACTAGGCAGGGGGCCTGTGTTCTGATTGGAAGTTGCGTGTGATCAATCGTGCGCCTTTGTCGAAGGTCAAATACGCCCATGCCCATTGAATGAGCACGAGCATCCGGTTTCGGAACCCAACCAGGAAGATGATGTGCACAAATAACCAGGCCAGCCATGCTGGAAGGCCGCTGAGATGAAAAAATTTTAAATCTGCGACGGCCTTGTTGCGGCCGATAGTAGCCATACTCCCCTTGTTGAAATACCGAAAGGGCCGCGGCTTTTCGCCGCGGATCATTCGCAAGATGTTGCGAGCTGCATGGCGTCCCTGTTGCATTGCCACGGGCGAGACTCCCGGAAGGGGCTCTCCAGTTTGGTGCGAGAAATTTGCTAAGTCGCCAATCACTTGCACTTCTGGATGTCCAGGAATGGTGAGGTCGTCAGTTACAATAACTCGACCAACACGATCAACCGGTGCAATAAGCGTTTTTCCGACGAATGACGCATTGTTGCCGGCCGCCCAAATCTTCACGTGGCACGGGATGAATTCATCATTCACTTGTACCCCGGATTCTGTAATGTCCGTTACTCGCGCGTCCGTCCGCACATCTACTCCCAGCTCGACCAATTGCTTTCGCGCGCTCTCGGATAAATCCGGAGGATATGCAGCAAGCAGGCGCGAGGTACCTTCGATAAGAATCACGCGTGCTTTGGATGGATCGATATGGCGAAAGTCTTTTGCCAATGTGTATCGAGCGATTTCCGCGATCGCGCCCGCCATTTCAACCCCGGTGGGTCCACCGCCGACGACAACAAACGTCATTGCTGCTTTGCATGCTTCTTCGTCTGTTGTTTTTTCGGCAAATTCGAAAGCTAAAAGGATGCGCCGGCGTAGCTCGACGGCGTCCTCAAGACTTTTCAATCCCGGCGCTAGTTTTTCCCACTCGTCATGCCCGAAATAGGAATGCCGTGCGCCGGTGGCGATGATCAGATAGTCATAATCGAAAAGCCGATCTTTGGTTTTTACTTTTCTGGCTCCAACATCCACCGATTCGACCTCAGCGAGGATGACTTCGACGTTTTTGCACTTGCTCAAGATTGCGCGCACCGGAGCGGCAATATCAGCCGGCGAGAGCGCCGCTGTTGCCACCTGGTAAAGCAGAGGCTGAAACAGGTGGTAATTTGTGCGGTCGATTACCGTCAGGTGCACACCTTTACAGGCAAGCTTCTTTGCTGCCTCAAGCCCGCCAAAGCCTGCACCAACGATGATGACCTTTCGCTTTTCGGACGACAGAGTTTTCATTCAAAAAATTGTAGGGCGTTTCTGTGAAACGCCAATTTCCGGCGACTACCGCAGACACCTATAATAACCGTTTGTCATTGTGCCTGCGCGAATTAACTTTCTCTTTCTATGCCCAAGCCGATCGCACGCAGCAAAACGCGCAAATCAGTGGCGAAACGCTTCAAGATCACCGCCCGTGGCAATGTCTTGAGGACGCGTTCTTCGCGACGCCATCTGATGTCGACAAAAAACGCAAAGCGCAAGCGCCGGCTGGCCAAATCAGCGCGCGTCGACGTGACGGATGTAGCACGAGTAAAGGCGAATCTTCCTTTCGGCTAATCGGAGTGTGATTCAGTAACGAAAATCCGGCGGCAGAGCGATCTCTCCCGCTGCGTTTCGTGTTTGAATTGCCGTGGTCGCACTAAGGGTGCTGACGCCGTACCACTGCCGCGCCGCTTCCAACGAATCAGGCGCAGGTTCAGGGCTGTAAAGATCACGCCGATTGACGAGCGTTGTGCAGGACGTCGCCGCAACGACGACACAAACAAGCAAGAGAGACGCGAACCATTTCACGCGTTCGATGCAAACAGAAGCGCAATGCGCTGTCAATGCGCTGATGCATTTACCGACACGCGCACACGATTGTACCGATATGGCGCCGCGTTTTTGAGTTGCGCACCTCTCTGATAGCGAGGAAATTTATCCTCCGTCAGGGACTATGGATTGAGGACTTACAAATCCCGCCAGGGCAGGAATGCAGCAACGGTAGTATGATCCTCCTTGCCGTAGTTCTCTGGCGGGCTTCTTTTTTTGGTAAGGGGCGTCACTCCGCCTGCACCGATCCAGTG
>Ga0081455_10004745_pt1 | contig 15107 bp, 13 predicted proteins | sample TabmetS3T2R1_FD_70207 | JGI IMG/M metagenome (GOLD analysis project Ga0081455, IMG submission 70207) | Tabebuia heterophylla rhizosphere microbial communities from the University of Puerto Rico - S3T2R1 | ecosystem: Host-associated > Plants > Roots > Rhizosphere ... | reverse complement strand
CACGGCGGTCTGGTCGGTGACGTCCCAGACGGTCGGCGCCTCGGCCTGGTAGGCCTCGCCCCTGGCCAGGTTGCGCAGGAACGCCCGCTGCGAGACGGCTCGGGCGTGGTCGCCGATCGTCGTGTAGAGCAGCGACCAGTCCACGGACAGCCCGAGGGTCCGCCACAGGTGCTCGAAGACTTTCTCGTCCTCCTCGGTCAGCCGGTTGCACAACTCGATGAAATTGCGGCGGCTGATCGGGACCTGCTTCTTCGGGTTCGGCTTCTCCGGTGGGGTGTAGTCCTCGACGTACGGCAGGCTCGGGTCACAGCGGACGCCGAAGTAGTTCTGCACCCGGCGCTCGGTGGGCAGGCCGTTGTCGTCCCAACCCATCGGGTAGAAGACCTTCTTGCCGCGCATCCGCTGGAAGCGGGCGATCAGGTCGGTATGGGTGTAGCTGCAGACGCTGCCGACGTGCAGCGAGCCGGAGACGGTCGGCGGGGGAGTATCGATCGAGTAGACCGCCGTACGGTCCTCGGCATCGCGGTCGAAGCGGTAGGTGCCCTGCTCCTCCCAGCGGGCGATCCACTTCTCCTCGAGACCTTCGAGACCCGGCTTCTCGGGGATGGCGGCCGTGCGTTGAGCGGCCGTCGGACCGTCGGTCTCAGCGGCGAGTTCGGGTGTGGTCACAGGTGCTCACCTTCGTGGGGTGTCGGTCGGCGCCGGGCTCAGCACGGGTAAAAGAGAGCCCAGGGGGCGGAGGGGGCGCTCAGAGGCGCACAACTACTCGGGCCCGGGCGCCGCCGCCATCGCCAGGCGACCGGCTGACGCGAGCCGAGTGAAATGTCCGTCCAAGGACCATGCCCCACAGTGTAGGGCTCCGGCGGCCACGGTGCGTAGTTGGAAATCGCTGGTCGCCGGACCTCGGACGATTCGATGTTTTTGTGCCGCTGTCCCGCTCGACAGGGGTCCCACTCGGGGCCCGAGCCGTCCGACTCCGGCGCCGATCCGGGTCACTCCTAGACTGAGAGCCCGATGACGAGCACACCCCGCCGCGAGCCCACCGCGCTGTCGTACGATGACGTCGAGCGCGCGTTGCTGGCGCGATGGCCCGAGACCCGGCTGGATCCGACGCTGGCGCGGATCAAGGCGCTGGTCGACCTGCTCGGCGACCCGCAGACCGCATACCCCGTCATCCAGCTCACCGGCACCAACGGCAAGTCGTCGACCGGGATCATGATCGACACCCTGCTGCGCGGGTTGGGCCTGCGGACCGGCCGGTTCACCAGCCCGCACCTGGAGTCGATGACCGAGCGGATCTCGCTCGATGGTGCGCCGATCGACTCCGACGCCTTCATCCGAACCTATGCCGACGTCGCGCCCTACCTCGAGGTCGTCGACCGCTCCGGGCCGCACCCGCTGTCCTACTTCGAGACGATCACCGGGATGGCCTACGCCGCCTTCTCCGACGCGCCCATCGACGTGGCCGTCGTCGAGGTCGGCATGGGTGGACAGTGGGATGCCACCAACGTCGTCGATGCGCAGGTCGCGGTCGTGACGCCGATCGCGGTCGACCACGCGCACTACCTCGGCGACCGGCCCGAGACGATCGCGGAGGAGAAGGCCGGGATCATCAAGTCGGGCTCGTTCGTCGTACTCGCGCCGCAGCCGGTGGAGGCGGCCGAGGTGCTGCTGCGCCGGGTGGCCGAGGTCGGGGCGACGGCCGCTCGGGAGGGCGTCGAGTTCGGCGTCGTGAGCCGGCAGCCCGGCGTGGGCGGGCAGTTGGTGTCCCTGCGGGGTCTCGCCCGGGAGTACGAGGAGATCTTCCTGCCGCTCTACGGTGCGCACCAGGCGCACAACGCGGCACTCGCGCTGGCCGCCGTCGAGGCGTTCGTCGGCGGGATCGAGCTCGACATCGACGTCGTACGCGAGTCGTTCGGCCAGGTGATCGTGCCGGGCCGGCTGGAGGTCGTACGCCGCAGCCCGACCGTCGTGCTCGACGCGGCCCACAATCCGGCCGGCTGCGAGGCGGCGATGGAGGCGGTCCAGGAGGCGTTCGCCTTCAGCCCGCTGATCGGCGTCGTCGGGGCGATGGCCGACAAGGAAGTCGACGAGATGCTCGGCATCTTCGAGCCGGTGATGGCCCAGATCGTGTGCACGCAGAACTCGACGCCACGGGCGCTGGCCGCCGAGGCGCTGGGCGACCTGGCCGAGGGCATCTTCGGACCGGACCGGGTCCACGTCCACCCGCGACTCGACGACGCGATCGACGTGGCCGTCGGGCTGGCCGAGGAGGGCGGGTCCTACGGCGAGGCGATCGGCAGCGGTGGCGTCCTGATCATCGGCTCGGTCGTGACGGCCGGCGAGGCCCGTACCCTGCTCGGCGGCCCGCGCTGATGCGGGCCATGTGCGCCAGCGTGCTCGCGCTGGAGTCCGTGGTCCTGCTGCTCACGGCGCCGGTGCTCGTCGCCGTGAACGATGTCGACGTCGCATGGGCCCTGACGGTCGGTCTGGGCCTCGGAGTGCTGGCCATCGTCGCGGCCGCCACGCTGCGATTCCCGTGGGGCTACTGGCTCGGCCACGTCGTCCAGGCCGGTGCGATCGGGATGGGCCTTCTGCTGCCGGTCATGTTCTTCCTGGGCGCGGTCTTCGCCGGCCTGTGGGTGCTCGCCCTCGTCCTCGGCCGCCGGGTCGAGGACGCCAAGGCGCCCCGCGCCGACTCGACCTGAGAGTCGTCGGCGCCTGGCCACGCTCTGACGTGACACGGCGCTGACAACTCGAGGGAGAGCGTCGCTAGGGTGACGACTCATGACGGAGCGCACCCTTGTCCTGCTGAAGCCCGATGCCATCCGACGGGGCCTGGTCGGCGAGATCATCCGGCGCTACGAGGTCAAGGGGCTGTCGATCGTCACGATCGACTGGCGGCGCATCGACGGCGCCTTCGCGGATCGGCACTACGCCGAGCATGTCGAGAGGGACTTCTACCCGCCGCTGCGTGACTTCGTGACGTCCGGGCCGATCGTCGCGATGGTGCTCGAGGGAGATGCGGCGATCGACGTCGTACGCGAGCTCAATGGCGCGACCGACGGGCGAAAGGCCGTACCCGGTTCGATTCGGGGTGATCTGTCCCTGTCCAACCGGGAGAACCTCGTCCACGGCTCCGACTCCGCCGAGTCCGCCAAGCGCGAGATCGCCCTCTGGTTCCCCGACCTCGCCTGACCCGGCCACTGGGGGTAGCCATTTTGCGAAACACGCCGGCGTGTTTCGCAAAATGCCTACCGCCAGCGTGCCGTCGCGTCCGCGCGTGTCGCGCCCCGAAGTACGGGCAAACCCGACTTAGCCTGTGACGGTGGCCGGAGTCGGCCATGTGTTGTGGGTAGCGCGCGAGTCGGGTGGACCATGGCCAACAGCCTCATCGGCCGCGACATGGCCGTCGATCTGGGCACCGCGAACACCCTGGTTTACGTCCGGGGGCGGGGTGTCCTGCTCAACGAGCCGTCAGTCGTGGCGCTCAACTCCCAGACGCACGAGATCCTGGCCGTCGGCCACGAAGCCAAGCGGATGCTCGGTCGTACGCCGGACAGCATCACCGCGATCCGTCCGATGCGCGACGGTGTGATCGCCGACTTCGAGTCGACCGAACAAATGCTGCGCCTGTTCATCCAGCAGGTGCACCGGCGGCGCTACTTCGCCAAGCCACGGCTGGTCGTCTGCGTGCCGAGCGGGATCACCTCGGTCGAGCAGCGGGCGGTCAAGGAGGCCGGTTACGAGGCCGGTGCCCGCCGCGTCTACATCGTCGAGGAGCCGATGGCGGCGGCGATCGGCTCCGGACTGCCGGTCCACGAGGCCACCGGCAACATGGTCGTCGACGTCGGCGGCGGTACGACCGAGGTCGCGGTCATCTCACTGGGTGGCATCGTGACCAGCCTGTCGATCCGGACCGCCGGTGACGACTTCGACAACGCCATCGTGAGCTGGTTCAAGAAGGAGCACTCGCTCCTCTTGGGCGAGCGGACCGCCGAGCAGATCAAGGTCGAGCTCGGATCGGCGTTCCCTCGGGCCAACGAGCCGGAGGCGGACATCCGCGGACGCGACATGGTCTCGGGCATGCCGCGTACGGTCGTCGTGACGAGCGCCGAGATCCGCCGGGCGCTCGAGGAGCCGCTCAACGCGGTCGTCGACGCCGTCCGTACGACGCTCGACAAAACCCCTCCCGAGCTCGCCGGCGACATCATGGATCGCGGTCTCGTACTCACCGGCGGCGGCGGTCTGCTGCGTGGCCTCGACGAGCGACTGCGCCACGAGACCGGGATGCCGGTCCATGTCGCCGACGACCCGCTGCACTCGGTCGCGATGGGCGCCGGCAAGTGCGTCGAGGAGTTCGAGGCGCTGCAGCAGGTCCTGGTCTCCGAGCCCCGGCGGTGAGGTCGGCCATGGACCTCTCTCCTCGTGACGACCGGCGCCCCCACGTCGTCGCCGTCGTACTCGCCCTGGCAGCGATCACGATCATCACGGTCGACGCGACCGCCGGCGACGACTCGCCCGTCGACCCGCTGCGATCGGCCAGCGGCGAGGTGTTCGGCCCGGTCGAGGACGGTCTCGACGAGGCGACCCGGCCGATCGAGTCGGCCGCCGACCACGTCACCACGGTCGACGGTCTCCGCGACGACAACGCCCGCCTCCAGGCGGAGAACGACCGGCTCCGGGCCGAGCTCGAGACGGCCGGCATCGAGCGGGCCAGGATCGACGCGGTGGCCGAGATGATCCGCTACGGCGATCAGCGCGGGATCGACCTCGTGACCGCCCAGGTGATCGCGATGGGCCCGGCGCAGTCGTTCTCGCGGGCGGTCACGATCGACGCGGGTACGTCGGACGGTGTGGAGCCGGACATGACGGTCCTCAACGACGAGGGACTCGTCGGCCGCGTGCTCCGGGCCGACCTGCACACCGCCACGGTGCTGCTGATCGTCGACGCGTCGTCGGTCGTCGGCGGCCGCCTCGGGACGGATCTCGAGCTCGGCATGCTCCGCGGCGATGGCGAGCTCGCCGACGCGGCCCGATTGACGCTCACCACGATGGACCCGAACGTACGGCCGATGGCCGGCGACATCGTCGTCACCTGGGGCTCGCGAGGCGGAGCTCCCTACGTCGCGGGCGTCCCGATCGGCCGGATCGAGTCGGTCGAGACGAGCCCGCGGGACCAATCGTCGTCGGCGCAGGTCGTGCCGTACGTCGACTTCTCCGCACTCGACCAGGTCGGCGTCGTCGTGGGTGCCTCGCGGGCCGGTGACCGCACGGAGCGAGCCGCCCCGTCGGAGGACCGCTGACATGGCGGCGCTTCGCCTGCTCGCCTACACCGGGCTGGTCGTGCTTGCGATCGGGCTCGAGGTCGGACCGTTCTCGGAGCTGACGATTCGTGGTGTGGTCCCTGACCTGCTGTTGCTGGTCGTGGTGGCAGTCGGCCTCGTCCACGGACCCGAGCGGGCGGCGCTGGTCGGCTTCCTGGGCGGTCTCGCTCTCGATCTCGCGCCGCCGGCGGATCATGTCGCCGGTCGATGGGCCCTGTCGCTGGTCGTCGTGGGGTTCCTCGTCGGGCTGGTGCGCGAGGACGCTCGGCAGGGACTGATCAAGATCGTGGCGGTCGTGGCGGCCGCGTCGTTCATCGGCACCTCGATCTTCGCGCTGACCGGACTGCTCCTCGACGAGCCGGGAGTCACGGTCGGCCGCGTACTCGAGATCATCCCGGTCGCCGTGCTCTACGACACCGCGCTGGCGCTGCTGACCGTACCGCTGCTGATGGCCCTGGGCCGCCGGCTCGAGCCGGACCGCGACGAGTGGGTGCGCGCAGCATGACGCAGCGCCGAATCCGGCCGCGGCTCGTCGTGGTGCAAGTGCTCATCCTGGCGCTGTTCGGCACCCTTCTCGTCCGGCTCTACTACATCCAGATGGCCAGCGGCGACACCTACCGCGAGCAGGCAGCCGACAACGCGGTCGAGGACGTCATCGTGCAGCCGGAGCGTGGCCTGATCGTCGACGCGATGGGCCGGCCGTTGGTGGCCAACCGGTCGTCCTGGGTGGTCTCGGTCGACCGAACCAAGCTGGGTGAGCTGACCGAGCCGGAGCGGTCCCGGGTGCTGCATCGGCTCGCCAACGCGTTGGACATGAAGTACGCCGACATCTTCGGCCGCAGTCGGCTGTGCGGCGAGCCCGGTGCGCCGAAGCCGCCGCGGTGCTGGAACGGCTCGCCCTACCAGCCGATCCCGGTCGCCGAGGACGTTCCACAGGACACCGCGATCGCGATCCAGGAGCGAAGTGAGGACTATCCGAGCGTCATCGCGTCCGAACAGTCCGTGCGGACCTATCCGCAGCCGTTCGGAGTCAACGCGTCCCACCTGCTCGGCTACCTGACGCCGATCACCGCCGACGAGTACGACCGGGCGCTGGCTGTCCAAGACCAGTCCCTGAACGCCGGATCGCTGGTCGGCCGGGCCGGCCTCGAACGGTCCTACGACCGCTACCTGCGCGGCATGCCGGGAGCCCGAGGCGTCGAGGTCGACTCGCTCGGGCGCACCATCGGGTCCGGACCGGTCCAGGCTCCGCGGCCGGGCGACACGCTCGTGACGACCATCGACGCCAGGGTGCAGGCGGTCGCCGAACGTGAGCTGGCAGGTGCCATCCACGTTGCCCGCAACACCCTCGATACGGTCACCGGACGCAACTACGAGGCCACCTCGGGCGCGGTCGTCGTCCTCGATCCCAAGAACGGCCAGGTCGTCGCCCAGGCGAGCTACCCGACCTACGACCCGAGCGTGTGGGTCGGCGGGATCAGCCATGCTCAGTTGTCCCGGCTCTACGACAAGCGCGCCGGCGAGCCGCTGCTGTCGCGACCGACCCAGGCTCAGCTGGCGCCCGGGTCGACCTGGAAGCCGATCATGGCAGCCGGCGCGCTCGAGCACGGCTACGATCGGTCGGACCTGCTGGACTGCTCGAGCAGCCTGCTCGTGGGCGATCGGGTGTTCCAGAACTACGAGTCGGCGTCCTACGGCCCGATCACGTTCGAGCAAGCGCTCCAGCTGTCCTGCGACACGTTCTTCTACCGCATCGGCTACGCAAACTGGCTCCGCCACGGCGGCGACTCCGGTGACGTCAACGCGCGCGATCCGTATGTACGCAACGCCAAGAGCTTCGGCTTCGGCCGCCCCACCGGGATCGACCTGCCGGGCGAGGCGAGTGGCCGGATCGCCGATCGGCGGTGGAAGCGCGCGTACTGGAAGGACAACAAGGACTACTACTGCAAGCTCGGCAAGGAGCGGGGGTACGACTACGAGCACGTCTTCGCTCGAGAGTTCTGCGTCGACGGCTGGCGCTATCGGGCCGGCGACGCGGTGAACTTCTCGATCGGGCAGGGCGACACGATCGTCACGCCGATGCAACTGGCGGTGGCCTACGGCGCGCTCTCCAACGGTGGCACGCTGTGGCAGCCGACGCTCGGCAAGGCGGTCGTCTCGCCGAAGGGCGAGCTGATCCGGCGGATCCAGCCGCAGCGCGCCGGCCGGGTCCCGGTGTCGAAGGCCAATTTGCACTACATCGACCACGCCCTCGTCGGCACGCCCAAGGTCGGCACGATGGCCTGGAAGATGATCGGCTTTCCGCTCGACAAGGTCCACATCCGGGCCAAGACCGGCACGGCCGAGGTCTACGGCAAGCAGACGACCTCCTGGCTCGCGACCTACGACCGCAACTTCGTCGTGGTGATGATGATCGAGCAGGGCGGCACCGGATCCGGTACGTCCGGTGACGCGGTCCGCCACATCTGGGAGGCGCTGTACGGCGTCAAGGGGATGTCGGCCGATCCGGGCCGGGCCTTGATTCCGGGTGTCGAGCCGCCCATCGACCTGCCGCGGTTCGAGTCCGACGGGCACATCCGGCCACCGGAGTCGACGAGGGGGCCGGGCCGATGACCGCCGTCCTACCGAGCCGCACGATCCGGGTGACCCCGGCCCGTACGCCGCCGTTGTGGCGACGGCTCGACTGGCTGCTGATCGGCGGGGTCGCGGGGCTGTGCGCGATCGGCTGCCTGCTGGTGTGGTCGGCGACGATCAACCAGACCGAGCTCACCGGGGGCGACGACACCGCCTACCTGGCCAAGCAGGCGACCAATATCGTCGTGGGCGCGGCGCTGGCGACCCTGGTCGCGGCGACCGACCATCGGTGGCTGCGGATCTGGGCGCCGGCGATCTACGTGACGTCGATCGCCGGCCTGCTGCTGATCTTCGCGCCCGGGGTCGGCACGACCATCAACGGCTCCCGGTCGTGGCTGACCATCGGCGGGCTGACCCTGCAGCCGGCCGAGTTCGCCAAGCTCGGCATCGTCATCGGGATGGCCCTGGTTCTGGCCGAGCGGGCCGAGGGGCGGATGCGTACCCGCTCGACCGGCTCCGACCTGATCCCGGCCCTGCTGATCGCGGCGTTGCCGGCCGTCCTGATCCTCGCCCAGCCCGACCTGGGCACCCTGATCGTCCTGGTCGCGATCACGTTCGGGATCATCGCGCTCGCCGGCGCCGGGAAGCGCTGGCTGATCGGGTTGATCGCGGTCGGCGCCGCCGCCGTGGCGGGTGCGATCGCGGTGGGACTGCTCGCCGACTACCAGCTCGACCGGTTCCGGGCCTTCACCGACCCGTCGCTCGATCCCAAGGGCGCCGGCTACAACACGATCCAGTCGCGGGTGGCGATCGGCAACGGCGGCCTGTTCGGCCAGGGGCTGTTCGACGGGTCGCAGACCCAGGCCGGCTTCGTCCCCGAGCAGCACACCGACTTCGTCTACACGGTGGCGGGCGAGGAGCTGGGCCTGATCGGCGCTGGTCTGATCATCGTCTTGTTCACGATCGTCGTCTGGCGAGCCCTGCGGATCGCGCGCCATGCGAGCGACCTGTTCGGCCGGCTCGTCGCCGTGGGGGTCGCGTGCTGGTTCGGCTTCCAGGCCTTCCAGAACATCGGCATGTGCCTCGGCATCATGCCGGTGACCGGCGTCCCGCTGCCGTTCGTGTCGTACGGCGGCACGTCGATGTTCGCGTCGCTGATGGCGGTCGGCCTGCTGATCAACGTGCACCTGCGTACCGACCACCGCCACGGCCTCGGCGTCATCGTCCGCTCCCGGCTGGCCCGATCGCGCCGCTGACCGCAGCACTGGCGGTAGCGAAATTGCGAAACACGCCGGCGTGTTTCGCAATTCGGCTACCCCCAGCGGGCGGAGTAGGGCCGTTCGACCGTGCCGTCGTGGCGCTCGATCGAGCAGCATGACGCCGTACGTAGGAGGCTGAGATGGATCCCAACCACGATGTGGTCGCCCGCTTCTCGGCGGCATTCGGGTCCGGCGACGTCGACGCGATCATGGCGCTGATGACCGACGACTGCGTGTTCGAGTCGACCGGCCCGGCACCGGACGGTCAGCTCGTCGAGGGCCGGGTCGCGGTCCGCCGGGTGTGGGAGGAGCTCTTCGGCGGCACGGCGGACGCCCGGTTCGAAGAGGAGGAGTCGTTCGTCTCAGGCGACCGGGCGGCGCTGCGATGGCGCTACACCTGGACCAACGGCGACGGGTCGCCGGGCCACGTACGCGGCGTCGACCTCCTGCTGCTGCGCGACGGCAAGGTGGCCGAGAAGCGGTCGTACGTCAAGGGCTGAGCCGGCTTCCACGGGAGGTGGCGGCGACTCAGTGGGGGTCCGTTAGGCTGGTGGGTCCACCTCAGCCCCGATCCGAGCGAGTGACGTCCATGCCTATCGAGTCCCTGTTCGAGCGACTCGAGCCGCTGCTCCCGACCGTTCAGAAGCCCATCCAGTACGTCGGGGGCGAGCTCAACTCGACGCCGAAGGACTGGGATCAGGCGTCGGTGCGATGGGCGCTGATGTACCCCGACGCGTACGAGGTCGGACTGCCCAACCAGGGCGTGCAGATCCTGTACGAGATCCTCAACGAGCGCGACTGGATCCTCGCCGAGCGGACGTACTCCGTGCTCTCCGACATGGAGCAGGTGATGCGGGACCACGACATCCCGCAGTTCACGGTCGACGCGCATCGGCCCGTCGCGGCGTTCGACGTGCTCGGTCTGTCGTTCGCGACCGAGCTCGGCTACACCAACCTGCTCACGGCGCTCGACCTCGCCGGCATCCCGCTGCACGCCGCCGACCGGGACGACAGCCACCCGCTCGTGCTCGCGGGCGGCCATGCCGCGTTCAACCCGGAGCCGATCGCCGAGTTCCTCGACGCCGCCGTGCTCGGCGACGGCGAGGAGGTCGTGCTCGCGATCAGCGAGGTGATCCGGGAGTGGAAGGACGAGGGCTCGCCCGGCGGCCGCGACGAGGTGCTGATGCGGCTGGCCGTGTCAGGCAACGTCTATGTCCCGAAGTTCTATGACGTGTCCTACCTGTCCGACGGCCGGATCCAGCGGGTCGTGCCCAACCGGCCGGGCGTGCCGTGGCGGGTCTCGAAGCACACCCTGATGGACCTCGACTCCTGGCCGTACCCGAAAAAGCCGCTGGTGCCGCTCGCCGAGACGGTCCACGAGCGCTACTCCGTCGAGATCTTCCGGGGCTGCACTCGGGGTTGCCGGTTCTGTCAGGCCGGCATGATCACCCGGCCCGTACGCGAGCGCAGCATCACCACGATCGGCGACATGGTCCAGGGAGGCATCGAGCGGAGCGGGTTCGAGGAGGTCGGCCTGCTCAGCCTGTCCAGCGCCGACCACTCCGAGATCGGCGACGTCGCCAAGGGTCTGGCCGACCGCTACGACGGCAGCAACATCTCACTGTCGCTGCCGTCCACCCGGGTCGACGCGTTCAACATCACGTTGGCCAACGAGCTGTCCCGTAACGGCCGCCGGTCCGGCCTGACCTTCGCGCCCGAGGGCGGCAGCGAGCGGCTGCGCAAGGTGATCAACAAGATGGTCACCGAGGACGACCTGATCCGTACGGTCGCCGCGGCGTACTCCAACGGCTGGCGGCAGGTGAAGCTTTACTTCATGTGCGGCCTCCCGACCGAGACCGACGAGGACGTACTCCAGATCGCCGAGCTCGCCAAGAAGGTCATCGCCACCGGACGCGAGGTTTCGGGACGCCGAGACATCCGGTGCACGGTGTCGATCGGCGGCTTCATCCCCAAGCCGCACACGCCGTTCCAGTGGGCATCGCAGCTCGACCACCAGACGACCGACGACCGGCTCGCGAAGCTTCGCGACGCTGTGCGATCGGACAAGCGCTACGGCCGGGCGATCGGCTTCCGCTACCACGACGGTCAGCCCGGGATCGTCGAGGGCCTGCTGAGCCGCGGCGACCGGCGGGTCGGTCGGGTCATCGAGGCGGTGTGGCGCGACGGCGGCCGGTTCGACGGGTGGAGCGAGCACTTCTCCTACGACCGCTGGGCCAAGTGCGCCGACCAGGTCCTCGCCGACACGCCGGTCGATCTCGACTGGTACACCGTGCGCGAGCGCGACTACGCCGAGGTGCTCCCGTGGGACCACCTCGACTCGGGACTCGACCGCGACTGGCTGTGGGAAGACTGGCAGGACGCGATCGACCCGGACGGCGCCGTCGAGGTCGAAGACTGCCGTTGGACCCCGTGCTTCGACTGCGGCGTGTGCCCCCAGATGGACACCGAGATCCAGATCGGACCGACGGGCCAGAAGCTGCTGCCCATCGCCTCGGTCTCGTGAGCGCCGAGGCCGGACCGGCGATTCGACATCACGGGGGTCTGGACCCCAGCGATGTCGATTCTCGCGTCCAGGTACGCCGGGCCGTCGATGGTGATGTGGGGTCCCTGATCGAGTTGCGGGCGGCGTGGAAGGGCGGGCCGGTCGACCCGGCGTACGTGACCGCCTTCGAGCAGTGGTGGGAGCGCGAACGCGACCAGCGGGTCACTTGGCTCGCTGACTCCGGCGATCGGCCCGTGGGCATGCTCAACATGCTGGTCTTCACCCGGATGCCGACGCCGGACCGGCTGCGATCGCAGTGGGGATACGTCGCGAACGTCTTCGTCGTCGAGGCGCTGCGCAACGCCGGCATCGGCCGCCGTCTGGTGGACGCCGCGACGGCCTACGCGGAGGAGCACGACTTCGTCCGGCTCGTCCTGAGTCCGTCGCCGCGGTCGGTGCCGTTCTACCAGCGCGCCGGCTTCGACTTCGGCCGCACGCTCATGACGCGGCAGGACGCCTGAGCTCGCCTCAGTACAGCCACGGGACGAACGACCGATGCGGCGGCGGCCGCCTGAGCCGTACCGTGCCCGCATGACGCAGCCGACCCCGCACTACATCCATGGGCACACCGACGCCGTGCTGCGGGTGCATGGCTGGCGCACCGTCGCCAACTCGGCCGCCTATCTGCGTCCACATCTGCGGCCGGGCCGGACGCTGCTCGACGTGGGATGCGGGCCGGGAAGCCTCACGGTCGACCTGGCCCGCGAGGTCACACCGGGCCGGGTCGTCGGTCTCGACTCCTCGGAGGACGTCGTCGCCGAGGCGCGGGCCGCCGCCGACGCGGCCAACGTCGAGATCGAGCTGCGCACCGGCGACGTCTACGCCCTTGATCTGCCGGACGACGCCTTCGACATCGTCCATGCGCATCAGCTCCTCCAGCACCTCACCGACCCGGTCGCCGCGCTGGTCGAGATGCGTCGGGTCTGCCGCCCCGGTGGCGTCGTCGCGGTCCGGGACGTCGACTTCGCCACGGCCGCCGCACATCCCGACGTGGTCACCGACTGGCTCGAGGTGTACGTCGCGACCGCGCGGGCCCTCGGCGGCGAGCCGTACGCCGGTCGCTACCTGCTCGGCTGGGCCCATGCGGCCGGGTTCCACGACGTCACGTGTACGGCGAGCGCCTGGTGCTTCGCGACGACCGAGGATCAAGCCTGGTGGGGCGGTTCGTGGGCCGAGCGGGTCGAGTCGTCGACCTACGCGCTCGAAGCCGTGCGGCGAGGCCTCTCGACGCCGGAGCGCAACGCGGCGATCGGACGTGCCTGGCGCGAGTGGTCGGCCGACCCGGACGGCTCATTCACGATCACGCATACCGAGATCGTCGCCCGCGCCTAGATCGTGCTGCGCCGGTCCCGGGTGCTGGGATTCGCAGAGGTAGCCTCAGGCATCGTGTCCGACTCGCCGAAGTACGCCAACGCCGAGGCGCCGCATCCGCAGTTGCCGGTGGCCGCCCGGATCCGGCTGCGCTACGCGAAGCGGGGCCGGATGCGTTTCACCTCGCATCGCGACTTCGGCCGGGCGCTGGAGCGGGCGGTCCGCCGTGCCGCCATCCCGGTGGCCTACTCGAGCGGCTTCAACCCGCACCCGCGCATCTCGTACCTGGGCGCGTCGCCGACCGGAGCCGCCAGCGAGGCCGAGTACGCGGAGATCTCGCTGACCGAGGCACTGCCGCCCGAGGACGTCCGTACGGCTCTCGACGCAGCTCTGCCCGACGGGATCGACGTCATCGACGCCGTCGTCGCCGGTGCTACGCCGCTCGCCGACCGGATCGAGGCGAGCGTCTGGGAGGTCACGCTGTCCGACATATCGGTCGCCTCGGCCACAGCCGCGGTCGATGCCTTCCTGGCCCAGGACAGTGTCGAAGTGTCCCGGATGACGAAGAAGGGGCTGCGGACCTTCGACTGTCGCGCGGCCGTGGTCCGGATCGACGTGCGACCCGCCGCCGATGCGGCTTTGGGCGAACGGTGTGCGATACTGAAAGTGGTGCTACGGCACGGTACGCCGTCCGTACGCCCCGACGATGTTCTTGCTGGACTGGGCGATATCGCGGGGTTGCGCCCGCAGGTTCCGCCGTTGTTGAACCGCGTGGCGCAGGGCCCCCTTGACGCGCAGACCGGCACGGTGGGCGACCCGCTCGCCCCGGACCGCGACACGGAGACCGTCCCCAGGGACGATCACGTTGACCGCGGCGGGGAATCGGCCGTCGACTGACGTACGCGGAGAGCGCCGTCGGATCCGAACAGGCTTGCGCCTTGCGGTAACTCCGGTCGCCGCGAGCGAACGAGAGGCCCTTGTGTGGCGGTGACGCCCGGGGGCGAAGGAGAGAGATGCTCGACGAGAGCACCACGACCGACGATCAACCCATCGAAAGAACCACAGAGTCGGAGCCGGCCGACCGGCCGCGCACGAGTCGGCGGCGCCGGGCGGCGTCCCGACCGGCCGGGCCGCCTGAGACCTTGCCGGGCACCGACCCGCAGGAATCCGCCGTGATCCACGCCACCGAGCCGGCGACGACCGACGCCGGCGCTGCCACGGAGCAGCCGGGGGACGGTGACTCGGCGACCGCCAAGAAGTCGGCGGCGAAGAAGTCCACGGCCAAGAAGACCGCGGCCAAGAAGTCCGCAGCCAAGAAGACCGCGGCCAAGAAGACGGCCGCGAAGAAGTCCACGGCCAAGAAGACGGCCGCGAAGAAGTCGACCGCCAAGAAGGCGACCAAGAAGTCGGCCGAGAAGGAGCCGGACGGGGCCACGACTGCGGCGGCCGAGCCGTCCGACGCCTCGACTGCGGCCCCGGCGGCCGAGGCCGGTGACGGCGAGTCCTCCGACTCGGGCACCGGGCTGTTCGCGCCGGTTTTCCAGCAGCCCGAGCCGTCGACCGCTCGGTCCAAGAAGCGCGTCGACCGAGACCGCGCTGACCGGGATCGGGGCGACCAGACCGGCAAGAGTGACGATGCCAAGGCCGACAGCGACGAGGCCGAGGACGACGACTCCGGTAGCTCGCAGCGCCGACGCCGGCGCCGTGGCGGCCGGCGGCGGCGCAAGTCGGGCAACGGGTCGACCGACAACGGCGATGCCGCCGAGTCGGCTGACCAGGCCGACTCCGGTGCCGCGACCTCGGACGACGCCGACGAGGGCGACTCCGACGGTTCCAGCAGCTCCGGATCGCGGCGGCGGCGCCGGCGTCGGCGGCGCGGCGAGGACGCCGAGCCGTCGCCTGATGACCCCGCCAACACCGTTGTCCGTGTGCGCGAGCCGCGTGGCGCGGAGGACGAGATCACCGCGCTCGAGGGCTCGACCCGGATGGAGGCGAAGAAGCAGCGCCGCCGTGAGGGCCGGGCCGCCGGTCGGCGACGGGCCCCGATCGTCAGCGAGGCCGAGTTCCTGGCCC
>Ga0081455_10004744_pt1 | contig 15109 bp, 14 predicted proteins | sample TabmetS3T2R1_FD_70207 | JGI IMG/M metagenome (GOLD analysis project Ga0081455, IMG submission 70207) | Tabebuia heterophylla rhizosphere microbial communities from the University of Puerto Rico - S3T2R1 | ecosystem: Host-associated > Plants > Roots > Rhizosphere ... | reverse complement strand
CTTGATAATGTCGTGGTTCAACGATGCCATTGTCGCTTTGTTGCCAGACTGAGCTAACATCCACTTCTGGTGGGTATCGGTTAGAAAGAAGTAGGAGATGAATCGTGGAACAACTTCGTCCGTGTCCTCTTCCAGCGGCGCTACCCCCACATAGCGGCCAGGTGTGAGACTCCAGTCAGCAGCCTCAATCTCCTACCTATCCACTAGCCTCACTAGTCCCGGCACTGCCTCTAGCTCAGCCTTGGGGAAGCGCTCCTGCAGCCATACCACTTGCCGATGGCAATAGGTCACGTGCTTGAGCTGCTCCACGGCGGCTTTGCGCTCCTCGCCGAGCTGCCTCATCAGTCGGCCTACGGTCCTGCGGTCATAGACATACGTCACAGACTCCGCCACGGCCAGTTCGCCGCCCAGGTCGGTCACACGGGTGGTGAGCTTGTAGAGCAGGTCTACCTGCTTGATGAGCCCCCGGATCGCTTCGGCGATAGGGTCGAACTTTCTGCGAGCGGCGTGCAAGGCCTGATTGGTCTCCCACAGCCCGGGTGCCTCTCCCGGCGGAAGAGCGGTTACCGCCGTGTATTGAATACGGAAGCTGTCGAGATCCGCAAGCAGCCGAGCGCGGTCGGTCTCGTAGGGCTTCTCGGCGTCAGCCAGCTCAGCGACGGCCTCCATGAGAGCCTTCTTTTTGTCGGCGTCGAGGGTGCTATCCTGGTCCGCACCCTTGACCAGGCCCGAAAAGCGGCTGCGCAGGTCGGCAAGCGTCTTCTCGAAGGTAGCGAGCTTGGCTAGGATGGCTGTGCTCTCAGTACAGACAGCGCCGAGGTAGTCCCGGACCAGTGCCAGGAAGCGGTGCTGCTGCCCCCGGTAGAGCCAGACGATGGCCGAGAGGTTTTTCATTTGCTCTGGGGAGAAGTCGTAAATCGTGCGCGTGACCTTGCGATAGACTTGGCGGGCGTCAAGCATCAGCACCTTGTCTTTGCGTTCAGCAGGCTTGGCGCGGTCGAAGAACCACAGCTCACAGGGGACGCTACGCGTGTAGAAGAAATTGGAGCGGATGGAGATGACCACGTCCACATCGCCGGTCTCGACGATCTGCTTGCGCACGTCCTTCTCGCTGTGTCCGGCGCTGGATGCCTGCGACGACATCACGAAGCCGGCGCGGCCCTTGTCGTTCAGATAGCTCCAGAAGTAGGAGATCCACAGATAGTTGCCGTTGCTGACATTCTTCTCCTTATTCACCCCTGGCAGGCCGAAGGGCAGGCGTGGGTCGGACTTGATGCGCTCGGCGCGGACCAGGTCGACGTTAAAGGACGGATTGGCCATCACGAAGTCGCACTTGCCAACGAGAGTATGCTCATCCTGGTAATAGGTGATGGCCTCGGCAATCTTACCCTCCAGCCCGTGCACGGCGAGGTTCATCTTGGCGATGTTGATGGTATCGCGGTTTTTCTCCTGGCCGTAAAAGACGACCCTCCTGGCCGTGTCGCCACCCTCGTGCTCGATGAAATGGCTGGATTGCACGAACATGCCACCCGAGCCGCAGGCAGGGTCGAAGACAGCGCCATGGTCGGGCTCGATAACGTTGACACTGGTCTGGACCAGCGAGGAGGGCGTGAAGAACTCACCGTTGTCGTGTGCTTTCTGGATGGAAAACTTGGCGAGGAAGTATTCGTAGATGCGGCCAAAGACATCACCGGTGGCCTGCTTGATCTGCGTGCTGTTGAAGAGGCGCATGAGGTCTTCGAGCACTTGGGGCTCGAAGATGCCGTAGTCCTTGGGCAGCACACCATCTAGCGGCTTGAACTCGGTCTCGATAGCAGTCATTGCCTCGGTGACCAGCCTGGGCAGATCGCTGCCGCTGGTAGCGGCCTGCTGCATGATCCAGTCGTAGCGTGCGGCTTCTGGCAGCCACAGGGCACGGCGGCGCAGGTAGTCGGCGGGTAGCAGGTTGCGCCTGGGCATGCGGCCGGCGGCCTGATCCGCCTCGATCTGGTGTGTGGCAGCTTCGAACCGGTTGGCCGCATGGCGCAGGAAGATCACGCCTAGCACCGGCATAAACTAATCGCTGGATGTCAGCTTGGAGTTGGCACGGAGGTTGTCCGCTGCCTCCCAGAGGTCAGCTTCGAGTTTTTCGATGTCTTTGAAGGTATCGGTCATGCGATGGCAGCTTTCTCGTACTCATGAGTTTGAGTTTTGGCGAAGAGGAAATGGAAACACTATTGTGCCACAGTCCTGATAGAAGCGCACCAACAGAACAGCCAGGTATCTCATCCCCCAATTGACAGCGGCTCCGGTTGCACGTATAAGTGGCGCACATCCACACCCAGGCGACCTGGGCCCTCGTACTGACATGCGCTTTCAGGAGGGAGAGGAGAGCATGAAATTCGGCATTAATTTCCAACTACAGACGCCCAAACCACTCGACGCCGACCAGTGGCACGAGGAGGACGAACTCAGGATATACCACGAAGCGCTGGAGCAGATCGAGTTCGCCGATAAGCTCGGGTATGACTACGTCTTCATCACCGAGCACCACTTCCTCGAAGAGTATTGCCATTCGTCGGCTCCCGAAGTGTTCCTGGCAGCAGCGGCGGCGCGTACCAAGAACATTCGGCTAGGGCACGGCATCGTGCAGATGCCGCCCAAGCAGAACCATCCGGCGCGGGTGGCAGAGCGCATCGCCGCCCTCGATCTCGTGTCGCGCGGCCGTGTCGAGTTCGGCACGGGTGAGGGCGCCACGACCACCGAGATCGGCGGCTTCCACACGGTGCACGAGGAAAAGAAGCAGGCCTGGGAAGAGGCCACGCGCGAATGCCTGCGCATGATGACTACTGTCCCATACCCCGGTTATGAGGGGAAATACTTCAGCATGCCCGAGCGCAACGTCATTCCCAAGCCGCTGCAGAAGCCGCACCCGCCGGTGTGGGTGGCCTCGTCGCGCTCGGAAACCGTCATGCTCGCTGCCCGGCTCGGCATCGGGGCGCTGGGCGTTGGCTTCGAGACGCCAGAGGACACCGTGGAGCGGGTGACCCGCTACTGGGAGCTCATACGCTCCTGTCGCAGGCCGATCGGTGCTGCGGTCAACCCAGGCCTCATCGCTGGCGGCAACATGTTCTGCGCCAGGACGGATGAAGAAGCCGTCAAAAAGGGCCTCTCCGGCGCGCAGTTCTTTGGCTTTGTGTTCGGGTGGATGCACGGCCACAATACCTACGGCCGGGATAACGTCTACCGGGAGTTCAGAAAACGCGCCGACGCAGAGGACTCCGCCGAGGCGCGCGAGGCAGCTACGGACCTGGAGCCGGAGGACGAGAGCGCCAAGGTACTATACCGTATGGGCCGGCGCGGCATGTTCATAGGTTCGCCGCAATTCATCCGCGACAATATCCGCCAGTACGAAGCGGCGCACTTAGACATCTTGAACCTCTTCTCGCAATGCGGCGACCGTAAGCACGAAGACATCATGGAGTCACTGGAGCTATTCGCGAAAGAGGTCATGCCAGAGTTCAAGGAGCGCCATCATCTGCACCAGAAGTGGCGGGAGCAGCAGCTCGACGAGCTAAAGTTCCCGGTGAACAGCTCAATCTGAGTGGCGTCGCCAGCGGAGGGCACACTATGGCCACCCCAACCGACATTACAGACCCGTTCGTGCAGACCGCGCTGGTCGAGGCCGAACAGGCGCTCGACGCGGGAGACTACCTACAGACTGTCCGCAAGTGCGTCGAGGTCTACAGCCGTATCGCGGAACAGCGGCCCGAGATGATCCTGAGGCCGCCCAGCCAGCTCATGCCGCTGCCCAAAGCCCGTTCAGTACGGGAGGGACGACGGAATGCGCTGCTGCCGTGGCCGGTGCGACTCGGCGTGGGTATCAGCTTCGACGAGAACGACAAGCCGCACTTGATCTTCGAGAAAGAGGAGTTCAGCATGAGCGAAGCGGCGTCCTATTTTGAATTCACGCTTGACGTCGCGATACGAGCCCAGCGCGGATAGCCGCTTAGCGGGCGTCTACCTCACGCGTTCAGCGTAATCCCAGCGTGGACATCAGTCGGGAGAGATTGGATGGCTGCAGGCCAAGAGATTTGGCAGCCAAGCTCTGGTTCCCGCCCGCCTGCATCAGGTCCTGCTGGACTCTGGCACGCTTAAACACCTCGACCGCTTCGTTCAAGGGCAGGGTCGCATAAATGCCTTGCAGTCCAGGGGCAGTACTTGCGATGGGGTGAACTGCCTGCCGGATCTCAGCCGGGAAGTCGGCGGGGGTAATGTACGGCCCAGAGGACAGCACAATGGCTCGCTCAATAGCATTTTGTAACTCGCGTACATTGCCTGGCCAACGATAGGCTTGCAGCATGTCTACTGCCTCCTGGGTGATACTCAGCCCGGGGCGGTTCACCTCGCGACTGTAATGCGCGATGAAGTGATGGACGTAAGCGGGGATATCGGCACGCCGTTCGCGGAGGGCAGGGAGGGTGATCGCCACCACATTGAGCCGGTAGTAGAGATCCTCACGAAAGGTGCCACGTTGCATAGCCTGGTGCAGGTCACGGTTGGTGGCAGCGAGAATACGTACATCCACGCGGATGTCTCTAACGCCACCAACACGCTGAAACTCTTTGTCTTGCAATACACGTAGCAGCTTGACCTGCAGTTCGGGGGCCAGCTCGCCGATTTCGTCCAGGAACAGGGTACCACCGTCAGCGAGCTCGAACTTGCCTTTTTTTTGCGCTGTAGCTCCGGTGAAGGCGCCTCTCTCATGCCCAAACAGCTCGCTCGCCAACAGATCCGGCGTGAGCGCTACGCAGTTGATAGCAATGAAAGGGTGCTCAGCACGTGGGCTCCACTGATGGATAGCCCGCGCTACCACCTCCTTGCCTGTGCCACTTTCGCCTAATAGCAGGACAGTGGTATTTGTCGCAGCCACAGTATGCGCGATACGCAGCACCTCCTGCATGTCCGGCGCGTTGCTGCGCACCAGGCGATAGCGCTCCTGCATCACTTCCTGCAAAGCAGCCCCAGCGTTGCGCACCCTGGCGAACGCCTGTGTGCGTACAAGCGCCATGCCGGCAAGTCCCCCCAGTGCCGTTAGGAACTGCAGGTCTTCGGCGCTGAACCCTTCTGGACTGACCGTATTGAGCGCCTGGATGACGCCAATAATCTGGTCGTGTTGCTTGAGTGGCGCACAGAGAATCGAGCGTGTCGTGAACCCGGTGCGGTGGTCGACACCCCCGAACCACCGCGGGTCCTGTGCAACATCGTTGCACACCACTCCCTCGCCCGTCTGCGCCACCCACCCACCAATGCCTTGCCCGAGAGCGACCCGAAATTCTTCCACTTGCGCTGGGCCGGCCATGATCACGTATGCCAATTGCTGCTGCGCATCATCGAGCAGCGCCAGGCTACAACCCTCGGCTTCGAACAACTGTGTGGCCGCCTCGAGAATCACTGTCACGACGCGCTCTGGCTCTATGGCGCTCATGAGCAGCTCGCTGATCTCGGTCAGGCGTTGCAGACGCTGTTGGGTCTGTGCGAGTGATATAGACATATCAATTCAATATTATCATAGTGATATGCAAAGAGAACGAGGCTGATATCTGCCCTAGCTGTTCTCTTACTGGCTTGGTAAATCAGCGCTGAAATCTACAGTATCACAAGATACGGTACAAAAACATTGGGCTGCCAGCAAACTGGCACAGAACTTGTATCAGAAGTGGGACGCAAAGGCAAGAGGACCCATAATTTAACCGCCTCAGAGAAAGGGATGACGATGCACACCACCATACTCAAGCAGAAAGCAGCAAGGATTGGTAGTGCAAGCTGGTTAGCAGGACTATCAGCGTCTTTGGTCTCTTTCCTAACCGTGGCACAGCCCCAAGTGGCTCTGCGGTTTGCAGGCCGACAACAGAGCAAGGTATTGTACCCTGGCTGTGCGCTGGCGCCGTCAGTGTATCCTTCTGCCATGCTCGTCGCAAGCGATGTGAGTCAGAGAAGCTATGGCCTTGTGCCCTAAGCGTGCAGAGCGTGGAGTGGTCTAGTCGGCTAGAGGCTCCCCACTCCAGTGTACCGCAAGGAAGGAGAGACCCATGCGACCGCATCGCATGCACTCGAGCACACAACGCAACACACACAAATATATTAACGACTACATTGACGATATCAGCGATACACCGACACGCCTACCCATACGACGAGCGACCAGGGTCCCAACGGCTATCTTGGCGCTTGCCCTTGGCCTAGGCCTGGCAATTCTGGTGATGCTCGGCACCTGGTTGTCTCTCTCGATGCGGGCTACTGCCAGGGGCACGACATTTGTCGCGCACCCCCAGGAACAGACGCTGTCTGCCGATGAGCCAGCGGATATGGGCCTATCTCCAACCTCCCTCGAGGACATCTTTACCCGCTTCTAGTACCGTGTCAACCAACCAGAGCACAGTGAGACTGATGGGCAGACGGTCGAGGTCCATCATTGCCGCAACAACCTCCCTCTCCTAGTGGGAGAGGGAGTAAGGAGCCAGGAAACGCCTCAGGGGATCAGCGGAGATATCTCCCAAACCATTGAAAGACTTTCTCCCACCCATCCACTGCCGCATGTTGCCGGTAGGACGGACGATCCACCGAGAAGAAGCCGTGACCAGCATTGTCGTACATATGGAACTCGTAGGTCTTCCGCCACTTTTTGAGTTCCTCCTCGGTTTTCGCTACATCCTCCGGCGACGGGCGCCGGTCCTCCCTACCAAAGAGCCCGAGCAAGGGACACCGCAGGTCCTTGGTGTAGTCGATCGGGGCAACTGGTTGACGCCCGGTGAGTTCCTCAGGTTTCGCCACCACACCGCCACCGTAGCAGTCAATCGCAGCGTCGATCCCGGCAAGCGTGCACGCTGCTAAGTACACCTGCCGGCCTCCGGAACAATAGCCAATGATACCAACTTTGCCATTGAGATACGGCAAGGTACGGAGATAGGCGATGGCACCCTCGACATCCCCCATGGTGCGCTCATCCGGCATACCGCCAGCGGCACGGATGCTCGCGCTATTTTCCTCGGGCGAGCCTTTACCTTCGCGGAAATGGAGATTTGGCGAGATAGCGATATAGCCATGGTGGGCAAACTTACGGGCAATCTCCTTCGTCGCCTCATCCCAGCCGGGCATATGGTGGATAATCACGACTCCCGGATGAGGACCAGGTCCGGTGGGACGGGCCATGTACGCATCAATCATGTCTTCCTCGTGCCCACGGATGTTGACGGTCTCTGCCGACATTGCTTCATATGGCATAGCGTGTCTCTCCTCTCATGCAGGGTAGAGTGTCTGTAGAGACGGTTAGCCTCGGCATGGCCTGTGAGGTGCACAGTACCACTGCAAAGCTGGCGTGTCAAAAGGAATGTGACGTGCGGATGTGGTGTCCTTTGGCTTGCTTCTCAGGCCTGCAGGCAGCATTGCTTGTACTTGCGACCGCTGCCACACGGGCACGGATCATTGCGCCCCACTTTCGGACGAGCCTTAGCCTCCGCAGCCTGGAGCATCTGCATCAGACGTTCGGGTGGCTGCCCGGCACGCCGCAGCGCTGCCAATTGGGTGACGTACGGACGGCAGTAGGTAAAGAAGCGTTTATAGCCCGCACACAGGTAGTTTAGACCTGCTTCACCGTCTGGGGTCTGGATGATACGATCTTTCGGGCATCCCCCGTTACACATGGCCCGAACCTCGCATTCCCGACAATACTGGGGTAACGTATTGCGCTTAGCCTCGCCAAAGGTGCGCTGCGCCGGGCTTTCGAGCAATTCGAGCAGCGGAGTTTCGCGGATATTGCCCAGGCGATGCTCGGGGGTGACAAAGTGATCGCACGAATAGAAGTCCCCGTTGTGTTCGATGACCGGGACATCCCCACAAGTGGGCCGAAAAATACACAGCGAATGGTCTTGTCCGTGGGCTGGGCGCGCCGCCTCCTCGAACATCTGCACGATGATCCGCCCGATGTCCTGCCGTACCCACTCGTCAAAGATGGTACAGAGAAACGTGCCAAACGCCTCAGCCGGCACCGTGCGAGGGCTCACGCCGCCTGCTGCCATTGATTGGCGCTCGACAAGAGGAATAAAGCTGATGTATTGGGCCTTGATCTCCTTGAAAAAGCGGTACACCTGGAGGGGATACTGGACATTCTGCGCATGCACGACGCACAGGATATCGACCGGGATTTTGTGCTGGCGCAACAGGCGATAGCCTTGCATCACTTGCTTGTGAGTAGGCTTCTGGCCCTTGGTCACACGGTACGCGTCGTGCAGTGCCTGCGGACCGTCGAGGCTAAGACCGACAGCAAAATTTTCCGCAGCAAAAAAGCGGCACCAGTCGTCATCGAGGGATACGCCGTTCGTCTGTATGCCGTTGGTGATGCGCCGGTTGGGGGGCTGGTGCTTGCGCTGGAGTTCGACGATCTTGCGAAAATAGTCCAGTCCAAGGATGGTCGGCTCGCCGCCGTGCCAGAAGAAATTGATCACTGCTTCAGAGGTGACCTCAATCTGTTGGACGATATACTCCTCCAGCAGGTCGTCGGGCATACGAAACGACCGGGTCTGCGGATAGAGCAACTCCTTTTGCAGGTAGTAACAATAGTGGCAGTCCAGGTTACATATTGCCCCTATCGGTTTGGCAAAGATCTGAAATTCACGCGAAGCCTTAACTGCCATGTTCGCCTCCCTTGCGCAGAAATTACTCTTATAGGGATGGTTGTCACGCCGCAGCAGGTTTCTCACAGGATAGAGGAGATGCCATAACTGGTCAACCTCGACGCCCGTGTTTGTAGCAGATTGTTCGTATCTGGGCGCGGTCTATACGTGGCGTGGCCAGCTATACTATACTCTTCCTTGTGGAGAGAGAGTAGAATGAGCGAAGATTACACCTTCGGCTTTGTCAGTAAGCACTGTGGAGCATCCCATGGCCATCCAACCCGATGTCTATGTGTCATCCCAAGAATATCTCGCGCTTGAAAAGCAAGCAGTGTATAAAAGCGAGTATCTCGCTGGCACGATTGTCGCCATGTCTGGCGCCAGTCGTAAGCATAACCTCATTGTGACCAATATTGTCACTAGCCTCGTCCAGCAGTTGCGTGGGCGATCCTGTGAAGTGTACGCCAATGATATGCGGGTGAAGATGCCGGCGAGCGACCTCTACGTGTATCCCGACGTCGTCGTGGTATGTGGCACGCCGCAGTTTGAAGATAGCGACTTGGATACACTCCTCAATCCTACCCTGGTTATTGAGGTCCTGTCACAATCCACAGAATTTCGCGATCGAGGGGTGAAGGCCCAGGGATATCGACTCAGAGACTCACTCGCCGAATATCTGCTCATTGCCCAAGATGGCTGCCGTATTGAGCAGTACATTCGGCAAGCCGATAATCAGTGGTTACTAGTTGATTTTCATGCGCTCGAAGAGACCGTAAACCTCCCCTCCATACACTGCACGCTCGCGCTACACGATGTCTATGACCGCGTACTGCTCGCCTGAGACAACCGTCTAGCGTGGCTGCGGACATGTCAACAAGATAGGAGCAAAATTCATTCGAGGCACAGCGGTCAACGCACGCGACCCTGGTGCCAGGGTCGGTCCTTGGGTGCAGCATTTTTGTAAGTCCCATGCTACTACACGAGAGAGAAAGAAGACAGACCAAGTTCGATCTGGTCATACACAACGTTCTCTCGTTGTGCAAGGTGCTGCCGCTCTATCCACAGGACACGGTCGAAGCATGCGTCTCTGTGGTGAGTTTTTCACGCGTTGGCCAAGCCGTAGGGCGTTCGCGGGACAGCACGCATGCTGTCCCATATGCCCGCATCCCCGTAACCTCTCCACAATCAAGCCCCGCCAAGTTGACATATCGTAGGGCTATCAGAACTTGCGGGCTGCACAGAGACAACGCCGGATGGAACTGTATGCGCCATACGGTTGCAAAGTTTAGTAAGGAGGTTAGTAAAGAAAAATGCACATATTGTACATACCACGTACGGGGACCTCGGCTATATCCATCTACGGGGCGAGCGCATGACACAGCGTGGGAAGCCTTTGGGTTGTCACCTCCCGGAGAATCGAACCGATATTCTGATGCCTTGCATTCCCCGGGCTAAAATCCCTCATCCACGGCAACCGATTCCAGAGTCTTTCCAACTCTCCTGGGGACAACTGCTCCATGAGAAACTGGCACGCTTCCCTTCTCAGGTCAGCAATGGTTTCTACTGATAATGGTATGCGTATCGCTGAGAGCAATGACGCCTCAAGACTAGCATATCCACAAAGTTCCTTCTATTATTGTCGTGGAGTGCATTGAGGAAGGACGCGAGCTACCAGCCGGAGATGGCCTGGTGATTACTAAGGGTACGGCGGTTGCCGTCACACAATGAGCGAGATGGTCTATGAGAGGGCGAAGCCGGTCTCTCGCAGGCTGTGATTGCCTGGTAGAAAATAAGCTGTGAGAGGCTAAAAATATGCCGCAAACGATTACCCTGACCTTGCCAGACAATATCTTGCAGCCTGTGCAGCGCGTAGCACAAGCGACCAAGCAATCGGTCGAGGAGCTGCTCGTGACAGCGTTAGAAGCAGCACTGCCGACTCTCGAAGGTCTGCCACCAGCTGTTGTACAGCATCTTGTTGCCCTGGAATCTCTCGACGATCAGACACTGTGGCGAGTGATGCTCGAAACCGTGCCACTCGTCCAGCAACACCAGCTGCATGATTTGCTCTCACGCAATCAAGCCGGCATGCTCACGGATGCGAAGCGTGAGCAACTGGCGATCTTGCAGCAACAGGCCGACCTGGTGATGTTACGCAAGGCGCGTGCTGCCGTCCTGCTGCGCTTTCGTGGCAAGCGTGTTCCGACGCTGGCTGAACTCAGCCAACTGGCCGCAATGGACAAATGAGCCCTGCCAACCGCCGCACAGTGCCTATGGCAATGGGCCGCCGCGTGAGGCAGCGGGCTCGCCACCGCTGTGGCTACTGTTTATGTAGCGAAACGTTGCTCGGTATGCCCATGGAGTTTGACCACCTGATCCCGCAGGCTGCTGGTGGTCCAACTCGCGAGGAGAATCTATGGCTCGCCTGCCGTCGCTGCAACGCCTTCAAAGGCACGCAAACCCATGCCCGCGCTTCACATAGCGCAGAGTGGGTGACGTTATTCAACCCACGCCAGCAGGTGTGGAGTGACCACTTTGCATGGAGTGAGGATGGCACAGAAATCATTGGTAAAACTCCATGTGGGCGTGCGACAGTTGCTGCACTCAAGATGAACAACGCTGAAATTGTGATTGCCCGCCGCTTGTGGGTCAGTGTCGGATGGTGGCCTCCCAACGATTAACCCTGTGCCTCACTCACGTCATGCGTTCTTCACGCCTTCGCCAGCGCACGCCGAAAGCGCTCGCGGTACTCGATGTCGTACAGACGCTGGAAATCTTCTGGGTAGTGCTCCCCTGGCTCGACATGGAGATCGACGAAGACCGGGCCGTCTTCCTGTAAGATACCATCCACGGCGCGCTCCCACTCGTCCAGGTTCGCAAACGCATAAGTTTTCGGATACCCCGCCTCGCGCGCCAGACCTGGAAAGCTGAGCTTGCCTCTGCCAGGAATGTCTACAGCCCCGTTGGTTTCGTAGGTACCGTTCTGACAGAGGCAGTGAACCAAGTTCTTGGGGGCGGCATGGGCGATGGTGACGAGTGTCCCCAGATTCATTAGCAGGCTGCCGTCGCCATCGAGCACCACCACGCGCTTGTCAGGCCGGCCCAGGGCAATGCCCAGCGCATGCGAGGAGCCCTGCCCCATGGCGCCAGTAAAGGTGTAGTTCAGATCACTGGGACTGAGGTGGAGCCATTCCTGTGCTGCCTGATAAACGGCCACGACAATTTCGTCAGTCCGATGACGGGCCAGAACTTTTAAACATTGGTCTCGCTTCATCATAGTGGCTCCCTTCCTATGAGCATGACGACCGGCATGGAACGGGCATAGGCTGCCTCAATGGCCGGGACAACCTTCTCAACGTCATCAGGCGCTTCGATCAGGTGGTGCTCGATCTGCATGGCATCCAGGACAGGTTCAACTATCCTGATGCCATAACGCTTGGACTGCGTGGGGAGGACACCAGGTTCCTTACTCAAGAGGCCAACCATCATGCAGACAGGGTTTTGTCCTTCCACAGCCACGCCACGCAGCGCATTGATGGAATCCAGTAGGCCGGTATGTTGCATAAGCAGGAGCGCGCGCTGTCCAGCGGCATAGAGACCACTGCAGATCGACACGCCCTCATCTTCTTTGCAGATCTGCACCACGCGTAGCTCAGGGTCTGCCAGCATGGGCTTTAGAAGATATTCGCTGGTCGTACGGTCGGGGAGCGCGACGATGAAACGAATGCCAGCGCTCTTAATGGCCGTAATCAGGTCGGCCGCTCGTAATCGTTCCGCGTTTTCCACCACGTTTCACGCCCTCCAAAGAGTCGCCACGCCAGTCGTAGACACACACTGTCCTTATACAACCAACCTGGCGAGCACGCAAGGCATGGAGTTGACAACAACCGGAGCGCAGGTGTAAAGTGCAGCACCAAGATGAACACGGGAGCTCGGGCAACCGGGCTGAGAGGGCGGCTACCGTGTCGCCGACCGGCTGAACCTGACCTGGGTAATACCAGCGTAGGGAGGAGATGACATGTGTGTTTTGATGCCGCTGGAAATGCTGCCAGCGGCATTTTTTTTGTCGGCCACTTCCTAGGGAAGGAGTATGACGATGACGACGCCAACGACCGAGACGAACGGAACGCAGCGTCACCGTGCACGTGGGAATGGGGCTCATGCCAGCCAGTTGGGCTCACGTAAGGTGTACGTGCCAGGCAGCACTCCCGAGATGCGTATACCCATGCGTGAGGTGACATTGACCCCCACGCGGACCCCCACAGGGCAGACGGAGGTCAATCCGCCCATACGGCTCTATGACACCAGCGGGCCATACACTGATCCGACCTTTACCCCTGCTCTGCACCAGGGGTTGCCAGCGCAGCGACTCGGGTGGATTCTGGGGCGTGGTGATGTCGAGGAGCTGCCCGAACCCTCCTCGATGTATCGTCAGCAGCGTGAGGCCGACCCGACCCTGGACTCCATCCGTTTCCCGTCGCCCAGGAAGCCCCTGCGGGCCCGGTCTGGCCGACGCGTCACCCAGCTGCACTACGCGCGACGTGGCGAGATTACCCCCGAGATGGAGTTCATCGCCATCCGTGAGGGTGTCACGCCGGAGCATGTGCGCGCTGAGGTGGCGCGCGGGCGGGCGATCATTCCTGCTAATATCAATCACCCCGAGACCGAGCCGATGATCATTGGGCGGCAGTTCCTGGTGAAGATCAATGCCAATATCGGCAACTCCGCAGTCACGTCTACGGTCGACGAGGAAGTCGAAAAGATGACCTGGGCAACGCGCTGGGGCGCCGATACTGTCATGGACTTGTCCACTGGCAAGCACATCCACGAGACGCGTGAGTGGATCTTGCGCAACTCGCCCGTGCCGATTGGCACCGTACCGATTTATCAGGCCCTGGAGAAGGTAGGTGGTAAGGCTGAGGAACTCACCTGGGAGATCTATCGAGATACGCTGATTGAGCAGGCCGAGCAGGGGGTCGATTACTTCACTATCCACGCTGGCGTGCTCTTGCGCTACATCCCCCTGACCGCCAAGCGCGTCACGGGTATTGTGTCGCGCGGCGGTTCCATCATGGCCAAATGGTGCCTGGCACACCACCAGGAGAGTTTTTTATATACCCACTTTCGCGACATTTGCGAAATTATGGCCGCGTACGATGTCAGCTTCTCGCTCGGGGATGGGCTCCGCCCTGGCAGCACTGCGGATGCCAATGATGAGGCACAATTCGCCGAACTCGAAACGCTCGGCGAGCTGACGACGATTGCCTGGGAGTATGATTGCCAGGTGATGATCGAAGGCCCTGGGCACGTGCCTATGCACCTGATCAAGGAGAACATGGATAAGCAGCTCACTATCTGCCATGAGGCACCGTTCTACACTCTAGGACCATTAACGACGGACATTGCGCCGGGCTACGACCACATCACCTCAGCCATTGGTGCGGCAATGATTGGCTGGTTTGGTACTGCCATGCTGTGTTACGTGACCCCGAAAGAGCACCTCGGTCTGCCCAATAAAAAGGACGTCAAGGACGGCGTCATTGCCTACAAGATCGCTGCTCATGCCGCTGACCTCGCCAAAGGCCATCCCACGGCCCGCATCTGGGATGACACCCTGAGTAAAGCGCGCTTCGAGTTTCGCTGGGCTGACCAGTTTAACCTCTCCCTTGACCCTGAGACGGCGCAGGAATTCCACGACGAAACCTTGCCCGCTGAGGGCGCCAAACTGGCCCATTTCTGCTCCATGTGCGGCCCGCACTTCTGCTCCATGAAGATCACGCAGGATGTGCGCGAGTACGCGGCGCAGAAGGGTCTCGATGACGCCAAGGCACTCGAAGCTGGCATGCGCGAGAAGGCCGAGGAGTTCAAAAAGCAGGGGGCAGAGCTCTATATAGCTGAAGTCTCCTCCTAGTGGGTACTAACGCGTCAGCCTCTCCTGACGGCAGTGAGGGGTAATCGAGGCACAAGAGCCCTGTGAGCCTTTGCGCTCTCGTGGCCAAGCTTTCGGTTACCCCCTACGCCTCCTAGAGCACATCGCAGGTTCCTCTCGCAAAGACAGGTTTCCCGCTTTTGCGGACATCCCAGGACCTTCTCCCGTAAACGCAAGCGAAATCTGCTCCAGACATCCAAACGCCGGCCTCACCAAGGGTGTTATATAGTCTTTCAAGGTGTAGTACTACTCCTCTATACATGCAGTTTTATACCATCATCATAAGAATTTGACATTGACGTTTTTTGGATAATAGGTTACAAACAAACGCGAAAAATGAAACAACTGAAATTGGGAATAAATGGGACAAGCACACCAATTTTCTGAACGGTTATTTTTAAGCACCGGACAGGCTGCCCGCTACTGTCCGTCCTCGATCTCTGCCCTAGAGAGCTGGATTCGAGACGGCTGGCTTGCGGCCTTCAAGACCCCGGGAGGACACTGCCGCATAGCACTTCAGGAGCGGCAGCAC
>Ga0081455_10004743_pt1 | contig 15109 bp, 12 predicted proteins | sample TabmetS3T2R1_FD_70207 | JGI IMG/M metagenome (GOLD analysis project Ga0081455, IMG submission 70207) | Tabebuia heterophylla rhizosphere microbial communities from the University of Puerto Rico - S3T2R1 | ecosystem: Host-associated > Plants > Roots > Rhizosphere ... | reverse complement strand
TCGCCCGCGAATAGCTCCAGGCCGGATGCTCGTCGACGGCGAGGAAGACGGGGCCGTGGACAAGGAGCGAGTCGCGGGCCCGCTGGCGGAGGAGGTCGGCGAAGAACTCCTCGGCGAGCCACTCCCGTCCCGGCGCCACGGTTGCCAGCACGCGGATGCGCGTGAGCTCGTGGTCGAGCTCGTCGACGCGCTCGATCCAGGGCCGGCGGATGAACGTCGTCGGCCCTTCCGGCAGAATCTCGCTCACCTCTCTGACCAGCTGCTCTCCGTCCTCCCGCCGGCTCACGAACAGCTCGACGGCCAGCTCCTTGACGCCGCGGGGAAGGACGCGCACTGACGAGATCGACCCGTTGTGGACGTGGATCAGCTCGCCGTTCAGGGAGCGCAGGCGGGTATGCCGCAGCGAGACGTCCTCGACGACGCCCTGAAGCTCGTAGGACGTGACGAGCACGACCGTGTCACCGACGGAGTACCAGCGCTCGACGAACATCATCAACCCGGCGAGCATGTCGACGAGGATGCGCTGGGCCGCGAAACCGGCGACGATGACCGCGAAGGACGCTCCGGCGAGAGCCGTGAGGCGGTCGAAGCCGCCCGTAAGCTGGGCGATGGACAGAACCGCGGCCAGGGCGAAGGCGGTGTACGTGATGCACGCCCGGATGACGCTGACGAGCGTCTCCCTTCGCTTGATGCTCGCGATCTTGCCGGTCGCATCGAGGTCGCTGTCGCTCTGCCGGCGGTCGTGCCAGTCGAGCACATGTCGTGCGAGAAACGTGCTCGAGCGCGAGACGAGCCAGGCCAGAACCAAGAGGGCCGCGATCACGACGATGCGCCCCCAGGGCGCGATCAACGGCGTCTTGGCGTTGAGCAGGTCGACGAGTGGATCGAACATGGCAGGGTGTTACGAGGGTGGCCGTCAAGCACGGTAACGGCGGAGTTTCCGCTGTCACAAGGCGCGCCCCGCCCGCCCCGCCGGTTCTAACGGAGACTTAACAGCCGCGTCTCAGGGCCGGTGGTCCCTAGAACGAGGAAAGCCCGCCGCTCGGGGGGTAAGCGCGGCGGGCCTTCCCACATTGCTCACCGCGGACTACATGGCCAGGGACACACACCGCGGTTCGCATCGCCCAGTGTCCGAGGACGCTACCGGGCGCGGCCCGCCATGTGAATAGGCCGATCGGCCCATCTTTGCAAGCAGGAAACGTGTGGTTTTCGGCGGGATAAGAGGCCCCGACGCGTCTCGACGGGGCACGGATGCGCTCCCTATCATCCGTTTTGGCCCGTGAGCGAAGACCTGCAGGCAATCCTCCTCGACGCCGTGCCGCTGCTCATTCTCGCGGCCCTCTACCTGGTCGTCTCGGGAGCGCTCGCGATACCCCTCGCCCGCGAGCGCCGGGCGTCGTGGCTCGGCCTCGGGATCTGGCTTCTGTTCACGCTCGTGGGCGCGCTCGCAGCGGCGCTCGGAATCCTGGGACTCGTGGACGACGAGCTCTTCGCGGACGTCCCGACCGGGCTCGTCCTGGCCGGGGTGGCGGTGACCGCCATGCCGGCGATCATCGTGCTGGCGCGCTGGCGCGAGCGCGGCCTCCTGGTCGCCACGGGACTGAACGTGTCAGAGGCGGAGGAACGCGCGAGCGAGCGAGTGCGCGAGGCGGAAGCGATCGCCCGGCTCTCAACCGCGCTCTCGGAGACGATGACCCCGGCGCAGGCGGCGGAGCATCTCTTCGACGAGCTCCGCTCCGTGCTCGGGATCGAGACCGCCTTGCTCGCGGCCGTCGACGAGGAAGCCCGGCGGGCCAGAGGCTTCGCCTCGCGCGGCACGGACGCGGACTGGTGGCGCGGGGTCTCGCTCGACCTGGATGAGGACAGCGGCGCCATCACGAGCGCGGCCCGCGACCGCGCGCCGTACGCGGTCTACGACGTCGCATCTTCACCAAACGTCAACCGGGCTCTGGCCGAGGCCGTGGGGGCCAGGAGCGCCGCTTTCGTCCCCCTCGCGCTCCAGGGCCGCGTCGTCGGCGTGCTCGTCGCCGCCGCTCGGGACGACTACCGTCTGTTCGACCCCGGCGAGCTCGACCTCATGCAGCGCCTGGCGAACGAGACGGCGTTCGCGCTCGGTCGCAGCCGTTCCGACGAGGCGCTGAGGGAAGCCGTGGAGCGTGAGCGGCTGGTCGCGGCGATCGGGCGCCGGGTGCGTTCCGAGCTCGACCTCGAGGGGCTTCTCCAGGTGGCCGTCGAGGAGACGGCGAAGGCTGTCGGCGTCTCGCGTTGCTTCGTCCGGCTCGGCGAGCAGGGCGAGCACACGCCGATTGTCACCGAGTGGGACGGGCCCGGCGTGAAGCCCATCGGTGACGCGGCGCCGCACCTTCCCGCGCTCAACCTCGCTGCGCGCGAGCGTCGGACTGTGGCGGTCGACGACGTCCTCAGCGCGCCCGAGCTGGACGATCCCTCGCTCGGGGGCCGCGCCACGCTCGTCGACCTCGGCACGGCCGCCGTTCTCGCCACGCCCATCGTCGTCTTCGACCGCATGATCGGAATGTTCGCGTTGAACCGGGCCGAGCCCACCCACTGGTCGCCGGGAGAGGTCTCGCTCGCGGAGGCGGTGGCACGCGAGCTCGGGCTTGCGATCCACACCGCCCGCCTGCTGGGCGAGAACGAGCAGCGCTTGCGACAGCAGGGCACGCTCCTCGATGCGGCGGAGGTGCTGACGAGCGACCTTCGCTTCGACTCGGTAATCCGGCGGCTCGTGCAGGAGGTCGTCACGCTGATCGACGCGGACGCGGCTGACTGCTGGATCTTCGAAGATGACCGCCAGCTTTTGCGCTGCCGGGCCGTGATCGGCCTCCCCGACTGGAACGTGGGTCGCCAGATTCCGCCCGAAGGCACGATCGGCCGCGCGGCCGAGACGGGCCGCACCGTCCTCACGCACGACTTCGCCAACTCCGAGCAGCCGCCCCCGAGCCCGCCGTACACGGTGTTCGAGGACGTCATGTGCGCACCCATCACGTGGCTGGGCGAGGTGCGGGGCGTCCTCGGCGTCTGCTCGCGGGAGAGCCGCCGGTTTGACCGCGTCGAGGTGGAGCTGCTCGAGACCTTCGCCCGCTTCGCCTCCCTGGCGCTCCACAATGCCGAGAGCTTCGGGGAACGAGAGCGCCAGGCGCAGGTACAGCGCGGCTTCTACCAGGTGGCGGAGGTGCTCGGGTCGACGCTCTCGCTCGCCGAGACCTTCGACGCGCTCGCCCAGGCCGCCTGCGAGGCCCTCGGCGGCTCCTCGGCGCTCGTGCTCGAGCCGCGGGCGGGCGACCGGCTCGTGCTGGCCGGCTCCTACGAGCTTCCCGAGACCATTCGCGAGGAGTGCGTCCACGGCCTGCCGGCGTCGTCCTTCCCCTTCGGTGCCGCAGACAACGACCGCATACTCGCCTCGACCGCGCTCTCCGAGGACGACCGTTTCGACACGTCGGTCCGCGAGTTGCTCGGCGCCGAGGGCTACGGGTCACTCCTCTACGCGCCTGTCAGGGGCGGCGGCGGGCAGCCGAACGCGGTGCTCGTCCTCTTCGAGGGCAGGCGCTCGCTCGCGGACGACGACCTCGCGCTCATGCGCCACCTGAGCGGCGCGGCGCGAGGCGCGCTCGAGCGGAGCGAGCTCTTCGAGCGCGAGCGACGCGCCCGCACGTTCTCTCAGCAACTCGCCCAGGTCAGCGCACGGCTCGCGACGAACCTCGATCCCGACGTCGTGCTGAAGGAGGTGGCAGAGGAGGCGTCGTCGCTGCTCGACGCGGACGCCGCCGTCGTCCGCCTTCTCGAGCGGGACGAGCTCGTGGTGCGAGAAACCGCCGGGGCCGGAAAGACGAATCTGGTCGGCAGTAGCTCGAGCTCGGCCTACGGGATCTCGGGAATGGTGGCGCAGTCGCGTTCGCCGCTCGCAGTGGAGGACGCACGCGCCGACGGGCGGCTCTCGCGAAGTGACCCACTGCTCGAGGACGACATGGCCGGCTGCGTCGCCGTGCCGATGAGTGCTCACGGCAGCGGTCTGTACGGCGTGCTCGCGGTCTACTCACGGCACCCGCGGTCGTGGCGCGAGGACGAGGTGCAGGCGCTCGTGGCGCTGGCCGCCACCGCCTCCGCTTCGGTCGCGAACGCGGAGCTCTACCAGCGTGTGGCCGAGGAGAAGGAGCGGAGCGAGGCGATTCTCGCCCACATCGCCGACGGGATCGTCGCCGTCGATCGCGACGACGAGATCGTGCTCTGGAACTCGATGGCCGAGCAGATCACGGGCGTCCCGGCCTCGGAGGCGCTCGGTCGCCGGGTTCCCGAGGTGCTCCAGCGCGACCTGGCCGGCGGCCGCCCTCAGCCCTCGGGCGAACGGGCCCCCCTCTCGATCCTGCGGGGCGGCCAGGAGGTGTGGCTCTCGGTTACCGAGGCGGTGATGCTCGACCCCACCGGCGCGGTCGCCGGGCGGATCTTCGCCTTCCGAGACGTCTCCAGCGAGCGAATCGTCGACCAGATGAAGTCCGACTTCGTCTCCACCGTCTCGCACGAGTTGCGCACGCCGCTCACGTCCATCTACGGCTTCGCGGGGACCCTCCTGCGCGGCGACGTCGAGTTCTCCGACGCCGAGCGCTCTACGTTTCTCGGCTACATCGCCTCCGAGTCGGAGCGTCTGATCGGCATCCTCGACGATCTCCTGAACGTGGCGCGTTTGGAGGCGGGGACGCTCGGGCTCTCGCTCGAACGCACCGACGTCGGTGAGGTCGCCCGCGAGGCGATCGCGCGGGTAACGGAGCACACCGACGGTGCCCATCGCTTCGACGTGGACGTCGGATCGGAATCGCTCTTCGTCCGCGCTGACCCGGAGCGGCTGGCGCAGGTCTTCCTCAACCTGGTGAACAATGCCGTCAAGTTCTCGCCCGAGGGAGGGAAGATCACGATCGCCGCGCGCCGCCGCACCGATACCGCTGAGATCAGCGTCACGGACGAGGGGATCGGAATCCCCCAGTCCGACTGGCAGCGGATCTTCACGAAGTTCTACCGCACCGAGCGTGTCGTGCAGTCCGGGCCCCACGGCGCGGGGCTGGGGCTCTTCCTGACGCAGGGCCTCGTGACCGCGATGGGCGGGCGCATCTGGGTCGACCGGTCGCGCGAGGGCGAGGGCTCGGGCTCGAGCATCACGTTCGAGCTCCGCCTCGCCGACGAGGAGCCCGTGGGAACCGATGAGCGCGAACGGGAGGCGGCGCGCTCGTGACGCGCGTGCTCGTGATCGACGACGAGGCACCGATCCGCTTGCTGTGCCGGGTCAACCTCGAGGCGGAGGGCATGGCGGTGCTCGAGGCGCCCGATGGGGCAGGAGGCCTGGAGGTGGCCCGCAGCGAGCGTCCGGACGTGATCCTGCTCGACGTGATGATGCCCGGGCTCGACGGCTGGAAGGTGGCCGAGGAGCTCCTCGACGATCCCGGGACGGCGAGCATCCCGATCGTCTTCCTGACCGCCCGGGCCGACCTGCGCGACCGCGCGAGAGGGATGGACGTCGGCGGGATCGACTACATCACGAAGCCGTTCAACCCGGTGGATCTCGCCTCGCTCGTTCGCACGATCGTCTCCGCCGTCGAGCGTGGGGAGCGCGACCGCTTGCGCACCGAGCGGATCGCGGAGCTCCGCGCACTGTTCGAGACCGCCTGAGCCTTCTACCGGAAGCGGGCGACTGCGATCTCTGCGCAGCCGTAGCTGCGCCAGCTGCCCGCTGCGTACCCCGCGCCGACGAAACGCGCGCTCCTAGCGAGCAGCGCCCGGCGGTGGGGCGGACTCCGAAGCCACAGGCGCACGGCGCGGCGCGGCGACATCCACGAACAGGGCGAGCCCCAGGCGATGTTCTCCGCGGTTCCGGGCCTGAGGCGGCCATGGCGGAAGGAGTCGGTGCGGCGGAGCTTGATCGCCCAGGAATGGGCACCGCGCTGGATGATTGCGCCGACGCGGAGCTTCCGCAGCCCGTGATCGACCCGCGCGTCGTTGATCCTCGCGATCAGGCGCTTCTCGATCGGAGTGGGAGCGGCTTCGGCCGCTGCGGCAAGCCCTGCGAGCAGGCAGCCCGCGGCGAGTGCCACAAGGGCTCGGCGAAGGAGACGGCGCCTTCGCATGGCGCGTATGGTGCCGGTTCTTTGGCGATCGTGCGGGCGCAGGCCGTAAGGATTCTTTGAAGCCCGGCTAGCTCCTTCGTGGTTCGTGCTCCGGGCGGGCGGACTGGGCGAGGACGACGCCGGCGAGCACGACCAGGCCGCCGACAATCTGGAGCTTCGTCAACTCCTCACCGAGCCAGACGTAGGCGACGAGCGCGGCCAGCACGGGCTCGAGCATCGCCACGATCGTGATCCTGGTGGCGGGCACATGGTGGAGGGCGCTCACGAGCAGCACGAACGGGACGACAGTGCCGAGCACGACGACGTATGCGAGCAGGAGCCAGACCGGTGCGCTCACATCCTCGAGCCGCCCGAGCAGTGAGACGTCTCCGCGCACGAGCTCCCACGGGAAGCTCCACCACGGCTGCACCACCGCCCAGAAGAGCGCCGCGAAGGCGAATCCCCAGGCGAGGAGCGAGAACACGTCCCGGCCGCTCTGGAGCGAGCGCTCGGCCATGACGACGTAGAAGGCGTAAGCGAGCGCGCCGGCGAGGCAGGCCGCCACCCCGAGCCCGTCGAGGGCGAAGCCGCCCCACAGGTCGACGACGAGCGAGAGGCCGGCGAGGCTGAGCGCGATGGCCACCCAGATCCGCCGGCGCACGCGCTCGCGGACGAAGAAGCGCGCCCACAGCGCGACGAACACGGGCGCCAGGTACTGGATGACGAGGGCGATCCCGATGTCCAGGCGCTTGATGGCGACGAAGTAGAAGAGCTGGACGAACGCGAGGCCGAGGATTCCGAAGACGACGAGGAAGGCCGGCTCGCCTCGGCGCATGCGAAGGCTCCGCGGCCGCAAGAGCGCGACGCCGGCAAGCAGGAGGAGGGCCGCTCCCGTGGCCCGCACCTCGGCGAGACGGAGGGCGGACAGTTCCGCGGAGTCGAGCACGACCTTCGCCACGACCGCGTTGACCGACCAGAGAACGACGGCCGCCCAGACGAGGGCGTAGCCGACGACCGGGCGCGGACCGGCCGGCCGCGGGTCGTAGATCGGGGGTGCGAGGGGCGCGTCGGCCACGGCGCCGGACGATACCGCGGCGCGTTAGACGCTCCGCGTAGCGTTTGCGCCCGTGCGGTCGAGTCCTGTACTCGTGGCGATGGCGGGGGCCGCGTGCATCGCCTTCTCGGGCATCCTCGTCCGGCTCGCCTCCGTGCCGCCCTCGACGGCCGCGTTCTATCGCTGCGCGTATGCGCTGCCGCCGCTCGCCCTGCTGGCGCTCTGGGAGAGGCGCCGGTACGGCTCCCGCAGCGGCGAGCAGCGGGCGCTCGCCTTCCTCGCCGGGCTCTTCTTCGCCGCGGACCTGATCCTCTGGCACCACGCCATCGCCGCTGTGGGAGCCGGCCTCGCCACCGTGCTCGGGAACGTCCAGGTCGTGATCGTCCCCCTCGCCGCCTGGGCGTTCCTCGACGAGCGGCCCGAGCGGCGCACGCTGGCCGCGGTGCCGGTCGTCCTCAGCGGAGTCATCCTCATCTCGGGCGTCGTCGGCAGCGGCGCGTACGGCTCCAGCCCCGCGCTCGGCGTGCTCTACGGCGTCCTGACGGCGGTCATGTACTCCGCCTTCCTGCTCGTGCTCCGGGCAGGAACCCGCGACGTGCGGCGGCCGGCCGGGCCCCTCTTCTACGCGACGCTCTCGGCCGCCGTCGTCACGCTCCCCGCCGGTTGGGCGCTGGACGAGCTGGAGCTCCAGCTCTCCTGGCCCGAGCACGGCTGGCTCGTGCTCCTCGCACTCACGTCGCAGGTCGTCGGGTGGCTCTTCATCGCGTACGCGCTCCCACGCGTCCAGGCCGCCCTCACGTCGGTCGTGCTCACCCTCCAGCCGGCTCTCTCCGTCATGCTCGGAGTGATCCTGCTCGACGAGGCGCCGTCGAGCGTGCAGCTCACCGGCGTGCTGGTGATCCTGAGCGGCGTCCTCCTGGCCACGACAGGTCGGCGGCGCGAGGCAGCCGGCAGGCCAGCGGAGGCCGCCGCGCGCGGCTCGTAACCGACCGTTAGCAACGTCGGCAACGGTCTCTTTTCGTCAATGAAACGATGCGGACGGTGCGGTGATCTCAAGCCGGTGGCGGACTTTCACCGGCGTGCGGGCGGCTATCAGGCATGGTGCAAGACGTGCCGACGAGCCTACGATGCGGCATACCATGTGAGAGTTCGCGAGCGCCGGCTGGCTCAGAAGCGCCGCGCTCACGAAGAGCTTGTCGCCTGGTATCGGCGGTTGAAGGAAGGCCGTCCTTGCACTGATTGTGGGGGTCGGTTTCACCCAGCCGCCATGAGCTGGGATCATCTTCCCGGGAAGGACAAGGTCGACGACGTCAGCACTCTCGTGCAGCGCCACAGCCGTAAGAGGATCCTGGCAGAGATCGAAAAGTGCGAGTTGGTCTGCGTCAACTGTCATGCTGTACGGTCCTTCCTGCGAATGCGGGACGTAGCTCAGCCTGGTTAGAGCGCCGCGTTTGGGACGCGGAGGCCGCCGGTTCGAATCCGGCCGTCCCGACTTTCCGCTCGCAGTACGATATGTTTCCCGCCAAGGGTCGCGCGGCCGCGACCCCGAAAGGTCGGGCGTCGACCTCCCTGCGGCCTTGGACACGACGGCCGGGCTCAGTGCCCGGCCGTCGCCGTCTCTGACGAAGGGGGCTCGAGGACGCCGACGAGCCGGAGCAGACGCTCGAGCGTCGCGGCGTCGAGCTCACCGCGGTTTCGCCCGAGCGCGCTTACGAGAGCTAGCTGGGCGCGGGTCTCCTGCGGGCTCTTCATTACGTTCCTCCCCGGGAGCTGTTGTCCGAGCGTTCGCCCGCGCGGCCGGGGATCCTCCCGAGGTCAGAGATCCTTGCGGACGAACGCGCCCGCCGTCGCCGCGCCGACGAGCAGGAGGTACGCGAGCGTCCACGGCCACAGGAACGCGCCCGCGGGCTGCGCCCCGCCGAACGGGCCGAGCTCGAGCGCGAACTCCGTGAAGCCGCTCGAATCGGCCGTGATGGCGTTCAGCCCGTCCTGGTAGAGAGCCTCGAAGGGGAGAACCCAGGAGCAGATTTCGGCCACCCGCGTCAGCGTGTCCGACTCGAGCACCTCGCCGATCTGCCCGAGGAGCCCCGCGACGAGGCCCGCGCCGAAGATCATGAACACGGCGATGCCGTTGGCGGTCGTCGTGAGGAAGACGGAGCCGAGCAGGGAGATCGCCGCGATCACCGCCACGCCGGCGGCGAGCTGCACTGCGGGCGAGACGATCCGATCGGGCACCCAGTCGCCGGTCGCCCAGGTGATGACGAGCGCACCCGCGTAGACCGCGCACACGTAGAGACCGCAGACGAGAGCGGCCGCGAGGAAGCGCGCGAAGAGCAGGGCCGTACGCCCCACAGGTCGGACGACGAGCGGCTGGAGCAGCCCGCGCTCGGCGTCCCCGCGCACGACGCCGAGCGTGAGGAAGGCGGCGAGGACGGTGCCAAGGAAGAGCGTGCCGAACATGGAGAGGCCGAAGAGCGTCGCCCCGGTCAGCTCCTGCGCATCGACGCCGGCGAGCACCGCCTCGGGCGGCGGCGCCAGCTCGCGGGACTCCTCGAACGCCTTGTCCGCGCCCAGCCAGAAGAGCCCGAGGAAGGCCACGGTGAGGACGAGCACGACGGCGAACACGCGCCGCCGCAGGCTCTCCCGGAGCGCGTAGCCGACGATGACCGGGACGGCCCGCATGTCAGTGATCCTCTCCGACGGCCTCGAGGTAGATCTCCTCGAGCGTGCTTTCGAGGACGCGCACGCCGAAGACCTGCTCGCCGCCCGAGACGAGCTCGGCGACGATGCGCGGCGCGTCCTCGCGCCGCGCGCCGGCGAAGACGCGCGTGGCGCCGTCGACGTCCACCTCGACGCCGCGTGGGCGGGCGAGGTCGGAGGGGCGTCCCTCGGCGACCAGGCGTCCGCGGGAGAGGATGGCGACGCGATCGCAGACGAGCTCGATCTCGCTCAGGAGGTGCGAGTTGAGGAGCACGGCGACGCCTCGGCGGCGCAGTTCCTCCAGGAGCTTCCGGACGGTGCGCCGGCCGACCGGGTCGAGGGCGCTCGTTGGCTCGTCGAGGAAGAGAAAGCGGGGCGAGCCCACGAGCGCCTGAGCGATCCCCAGCCGCTGCTGCATGCCCTTGGACATTCCCTCGATGCGGCGTCCGCGGGCCTCGGCAAGCCCGACGAGCTCGAGCAGCTCGGCCCGCTCGGGATCCCCTCCGTGCGAGCCTGCCAGGCGCTGGTGCAGCGTGAGCAGCTCGTCGGCGGTGCACCAGCCCGGGAAGCGAAAGAGCTCGGCCAGATAGCCCATCTCTCCACGCGCCTGCGGAGACCCCGCAGGCGCCCCGCACACCGTGGCCTTCCCGGCGCTCGCGCGCACGAGGCCGCAGCCGATCTTGACGAGCGTGGACTTGCCCGCTCCGTTCGGCCCGAGCAGCCCGACGAGCTCGCCCTCCTCGACGTCGAGGTCCACCCCGTCGAGCGCGGTCACCGCGCCGTAGCGCTTCGCGAGCCCGCGTGCGGTGAACGCCGCCGCCATCCCGTTCGAGTCTACGGGCCGGAGGCGACTGCCGAGAATGCGTAAGGGTTGCGTATACGGCTTCGTTGTTGCAGAATGCGCAACAATGCAGTCGGCGGACAAGGCGCTGGCAATCCTCGCCGCCTTTCGCGAGGAGCGGCCGGAGGTGGGCGTCTCCGAGCTGGCCGCCGAGCTCGGGATGCACAAGAGCACGGTCTCACGTCTCCTCGCCACGCTCGAGAAGCGCGGGCTCGTCCGCCGCGAGGGCGACCGTTTCGCGCCCGGCTGGGAGCTCGCGCGGCTCGGCGTGCTCGCGGCACGCGGCTCGGCGCTCGTCGGGGCGGCGCGCGAGGCGATGGAGCAGCTCGCGGAGCGCACCGGCGAGACGGTCAACCTGGCGGTCCTCGACGGCGAGCGGGCGCTCAACGTGCATCAGGTCGACTCGGCGCACTTCGTCGGCGTGACCGACTGGACCGGGCGCGCGGCACCGCTTCACGCCACGGCCAACGGGAAAGCGCTGCTCGCGTTCGGGGACGCGGCCCTCCCGCGTGACCTCTCGCCGATGACCGGACGGACGATCACGGAGCGCCCCGCGCTGCGCGCCGAGCTCGAGCGCGTACGGGAGGCGGGCTTCGCGGTCGCGGTGGAGGAGCTCGAGCTCGGGCTCCACGCCGTGGCCGCGCCCGTCTTCGATCGCTTCGGAACCTGTACGGCGGCCCTCTCGGTGTCGGGGCCGGCTTACCGGCTCCCCGAGCGGCGGCTGCCCCAGGTGGGAGAGCTTTGCGTCGCCGCGGCCGACTCGGTTTCCGAGCGGCTGGGTCATCGGAGGGCGGCCTGACGGCCTGGGAGCTCGCATCCTTTCCGCCGGAGCTGCTCGGCGAGCTTCCGGCCCGCGAGGGGGTGGACGTCGAGATCGTGCGGCCCGGGGAGCCGGTGCGGATCACTCACGTGCTGGACGCGGTGGAGCCTCGCGTCCGCCCCGACGGACGGGCGGCATTTCCGACCGAGGGGCGGGCGGGGGAGGGCCGGACGAACCGCCTGGAGGGAGTCACCGTCCTCTCGTGCCTCGACTTCCCCGCCGAGGAGCGGCCCCTGCACGAGCAGGAGGCGCTCGTCGACATAGCTGGGCCGGGCGCGGCGCTGACGCCGTTCTCGGAGACGACGAACGTCGTCCTCACATTTCGCGCGCGCGATGGTCTGGGCAACGAGGAGCTCGAGGACTGGGCGCGGCGCGAGACGCTCGCGGTCGCCGAGGAGCTCGCGCGGCCGACGCTCGCGGCTGAGCCGGTCGACGTCGAGCGCTTCGAGCTCGAGCCCGCGGACGAGGGACTCCCGGCCGTCGTCGCGCTCGTGCAGCTCTCGGACCTCGGGCCGCTCTACTACCAGTACGTGTACGGCGTTCCCGCCGGACGCGCGGGGCTGCCGCGGCCGATCGACCCGGCGGAGCTCCTGGACGGGGCAGTGACGTGCGGCGAGTACCACTGGGCGGCGCTTCGCAACCCGACGGTGTTCTTCCAGCGGAATCGGCTCGTGCGCGCGCTCTACCGGGAGCACGACAGGCGGCTGCGCTTCGTCGGCGTCGTGCTCATGCGTGGGTACGAGCAGAGTGCCGAGGACAAGCAGCGGGCCGCCGACCGGGCGGCCGAGGCAGTCGTCGGGCTCGGCGCCGCGGGTGCCGTGATCACCACCGACGCCGGCGGCAACTCCCACACGGACGTGATGCTCACGTGTCGTGCGTGCGAGCGCGCCGGCGTGAGCACGACTGTGATCGTCGCCGAGATGGCGGATCCGGGCTCGGCGACCCCGGGGTTGACGGACTGGGTCCCGGAGGCGGACTCGATCGTCTCGGCCGGAAACGCCGAGGAGCTCGTCGACGCGTGGATGCCCGAGCGCGTCCTGGGCGGCGACACCCTCCTGGACGGGGCCCCGGCGCGCGACTCGGGGCGGATCCCGGTGCGCAACTACCTCGGAGCGACGAACCAGATGGGGCAGCTTTCGTTGGTGGGGACCGCCTGGTGAGGGTCGTCCACTACGTCAACCAGTTCTTTGCCGGGCTGGGGAGCGAGGAGGCGGCCGAGACGCCGCCGACCAGGATCGAGGGCGCTGTCGGTCCCGGCCGTGGTCTCGAGAGTGCCTTCGCAGACGGGGACATCGTGGCCACCCTCTCGTGCGGCGACGACTACTTCGGCGAGCACGAACAGGAGGCTCTGGCCCGCCTGGTCGAACTCCTCGAGCCCGAGGGAGCGGACGTGCTCGTCTGCGGACCCGCGTTCGGCTCCGGCCGTTACGGCTACGCCTGTGCGCAATTTTCGCGCATTGCCTCGGAGCGCCTCGGCATCCCGACGCTCGCGGCGATGCACGACGAGAACCCGGGCGTTGCCGCGGCCGAAGGCCGCGTGCTGATCGTCCCGACAGCCGTGAACGTGGCCGGGATGCGTGACGCGCTCCCGGGGATGGCCCGCCTGGCCGAGGCGCTGGTCTCTGGCCGCGAGCTCGGACCGCCTGCCGAGGAGGGTTATCTGCCCCGGGGCTTTCGTCGGAACGCGTTTGCGGAGAAGCCGGGCGCCGAGCGCGCGATCGATCTCCTGCTCGGCAAGCTCGCGGGCGAGACGAGCTCGGAGGTCGCGAGCGGCTTCGACCGCGTTCAGCCCCCCGCGCCGGTCGAGGACCTGGGCGACGCGCTCGTCGCCCTGGTGACAGAGGCCGGCTGTGTGCCGCAGGGGAACCCGGACCGGCTACCGTCGATCCGCGCGCAGGGCTGGCTCCGCTATCCGCTCCTCGACGAGCAGCGCCTCGCGCCGGAACGCTACGAGTCGGTGCACGGGGGCTTCGACGTGAGCCTCGCGAACGAGGATCCGAACCGCCTTGTGCCGCTCGACACGGTGCGTGAGCTCGAGCGGGCCGGCCGCATCGGCCGCGTCCACGACGCCTTCTACACGACCACGGGCAACGGGACGCCGGTCGCAGCCGCTACGCGCTTCGGCCGCGAGATCGCGGGCGAGCTGCGCGACGCCGGCGTGCAGGCGGTCCTCCTCTCGGGGACCTGAGGGACCGGGACGCGCTGCGGGTCAGTGCTGGCCAAGGAGATCGAACGAGCAGGCATCCCGACCGCGTTCGTGACGGCACTCCCGACGATCGCGACCATGATCGGCGCGAACCGCATCGTGCGCGGTCCCGCGATCACGCATCCGTTCGGGCTGGAGGAGGCGCAGCGGCGGCGAATCGTCGAGCGCGCGCTCGAGATGCTCGAGACTCCGGTCGAGGCGCCGACCGTCTGGGAGGTACCGGCGTGACCGCTCCCCCTGGGGCCACCCCGTGCCACCACCCGCTTAGAGCGTATCGCCGCCCGGCGCACGCATGGCACGCGTACAGAGCCGGAAGCGTGTCGATCACGCAAGGAGTTCGCGCGTGAGCGGGCGCGCGGCCGTACATGCCTGCTCGCTCGTGCTCGCGCATGCGCCCGACCTCGTCCGGCACGGCTCGAAGCCCGCCCGGGAGATCGCAGTCGACCGCGACGGGCTGCTCTCGTCCCTCCAGGGCGCACTCCGGACGTACGACGAGGCGCTCGGGTACCCACCTCACCAGGTGCTGATCGGAAACACGCGTCCCGACGACCTGTGGGAGATCGAACGCCCCAGGTGGCGCCGCCCTGCCGCCCGGAAGGCGGAGGGGCCCTTCGGGGTCATCGTCGACCAGGCCGAGCTCTACCGCCGCATGGAGCGCGCCGACCAGTTTCGCCTACTCCACCTCGACGGGCGAGAAGCACGAGACGGCGCCCTCCCGCTCTTCGACGGCGGCCGCCCGGCAGGCGTGATGGAACGCGCCCACGACCTCGACGAGAGCCTGTCTGCCCCGGTGCTGCTCGAGAACCTCGCCTGCAAGGCGACCGGGGCGCTGGCGCTCGAGCACCTCCTCCAGACGAGCGGCATCCCGCCCGAGGAGGTCCCGTACGCGGTCGGCTCCGGGGAGGAGGCCGTCGGCGACCGCTACCAGCGTGGCGGCGGCAACCTCGCCAAGGCCATCGCGGAGGAGGCCGGCTGCACGAACGCGTCCGGCGCGGACGTGAAGGCGTTCTGCTGCGGCCCGATCCACGCTCTCGTGGTTGCCGCGTCGCTCGTCGCCGCCGGCGTCTACCCGCACGTCGTGGTGGTCGCCGGGGGCTCGCTTGCCAAGCTGGGGATGAAGTTCGCCGGCGCGCTCCGCCACGACGTGCCGGTGCTGGAGGACGTCCTCGCCGGGTTCGCGGTCCTCGTGGGGCCGCCCGGGGACGGCGCTCCCGAGGTTCGCCTCGACGCGGTCGGTCGCCACCGCGTGGGCTCCGGCTCCGCCCAGCAGGCCGTGCTCGAGGATCTCGTCGTCGAGCCCCTCGAGCGGCTCGGGCGCGGCATCCTCGACGTCGGCCGCTACGCCACCGAGCTGCACGACCCCCAGATCACGGAGCCGGCG
>Ga0081455_10002211_pt2 | contig 15110 bp, 15 predicted proteins | sample TabmetS3T2R1_FD_70207 | JGI IMG/M metagenome (GOLD analysis project Ga0081455, IMG submission 70207) | Tabebuia heterophylla rhizosphere microbial communities from the University of Puerto Rico - S3T2R1 | ecosystem: Host-associated > Plants > Roots > Rhizosphere ... | reverse complement strand
CCTTGAGGCCGAACACGACGGTCACGGGACTCGTGACCTTCGCGCCGTTCTTCGGCGAAACGATGTAGACCTCGGCGCCGGCCGGCGAAGGAGTCCGATCGGCGGCAAACGCGGGCGCGACGAGCGCGGCGCAGGCGATGAGGGCAATCTTCTGCAGTCTCATGGGAACCTCCGGGGTTGGCGGCTTCACAGCGTGAGCGCGCTGAAGATCAATGTCAGCAGCAGCATCACGAGGCTCAGCACGCAGTAGGTGATCGTCAGGAAGACATACTTGACGAGCGTCAGCGCGCGTCCCTGGCCGTAGTAGACGCGCATCGAGCGGAAGAGATACCACGCCACGTAGAGGAGCACGACGAACGTGAACCATCCGGAGAGCCAGGAGTCGTCGACGCCCGGGATGAGGTCGAAGAGCGCGATGATCGACCCCGCGATGAACACGAACGCGTGGTTGTGGATCAGCAGCAGCAGGTGCTCCACGTAGTAACGCTGCGGCCGCCAGTAGATGAGCCACATGATGAGCGCGAGCAGCGGCAGGAACAGGAACATCGCGCGCGGCACGTTGTGGAGCACCGCGGTGCCGAGCGCGCGGCCATCGTCGGCCTGGAGGCGTCGGCAGTTGTCGCGCAGGTGATTGCGCGCGGAATTGGCGGAATCGGGCAGGTTGACGAACTCGCGGCAGAAATAGTCGATGCCGGACATGCGCACCTTGATGCCCTTGTCCTCATCCGCATCCCCGGAATCGAAGTCTTGCGCGTCGGCGAGGAGCTCTTTCGCCTTGTCGAGCGCTTCCCGGGCCGCTTCGCGTTCGGCGGCATTCGATGCGTTGGCCTTGGCGTTGATCGCGAGATTGAGCGCGGCTTCTGCCTCGGCGCGGTCGCGTGCGCCGTCTTCGGACTTCTGCACGGCGGTCGTGGACGCGCCGGCTTTCGGAGTATCCGGACTGAAGCGCGCGTCGTGCGGCGTACCGACGACGAAGAACAGCACGCTCACGACGAGATAGAGCCGGAACGGCGGCAGGAAGCTCGCGCGCCGACCGGCAAAGAACTCCTTCGTGAGGAATCCGGGACGCGACAACAGGAACCACAGCGAACGCCACAACCTCGAGTCCGCATGCGTGACGCTCTCGAATGCCTCGTGCGCAAAGTGCATGACGCTGTGCACGTGCGGCTCGTGGCGCTGGCCGCAGGCCGTGCAGTATTCCCCCGAAAGCGCGGTCGCGCAGTTCTGGCAGATGCGCGTCTGGGCGCTCGGGATCTCCGGCGGCTGGGCGACCGGTACGGGCAGCTCGCTCATCGATCGGGGTTCAGGCGACCTGCATGCTCGCGCCGGAATCCTGCGATTCCGCCGCGGGCGCCTCGGCGCCGAGCTCGCGCGTGTCGAAGTCGTCGACGCTGATGAGCTCCATGACCTTGCGGTCGTAGTCGCGCAGCATCGCGGCCTCGGTTTCCGAGATGATGCCCTGCTGCAGCGCCTGCGCGATCTGTCCCGGCGGATCGAGCGCCGTGACCTTGCCCGTCTTCACGCCATCGACGCGGATGCGCTTCTCCACGGGCTCCGCGGTCTGCGAGAGCACGAGCGCTTCTTGCAGGAGACCGAGCGCATTCGTCGGCTCGACGGTGCGATACACGAACCGGCACAGCCGGTCGCGCACCTCGGTCGGATTCAGCACGGCGTCGGCGAGCTTGCGGCCGAGCCGGTCGCTCGGTGCCGAGTACGCGCGGCCGCCCGGGAAGATGAGCGCGCGCATGATGCCGCCGAGAAAACGGTTCGGGAAATTACGCAGGAAGTCGTGGAGCTGGTCCTGCGCCTTGTAGAGCTGGTTGCGGCACGCCCATTCGACGACGGGCAGATCGTCCGCGGGGCGGCCCTGGTTCTCGTGGTGCTTGAGCACCATCGAGGCGAGATACATCGCCGAGAGCACGTCGCCGAGCCGCGCCGAGAGGTTCTCCTTCTTCTTGAGATAGCCGCCGAGCGTGAGCATCGCGACGTCGACCGCGAATGCGAACGATGCGCTGAACCGCACGATGTGCTGGTAGTAGCGCTTGGTTTCGCCGACCTCGGGCACGTGCGTGAAGCGCGCGTGCGTGAGCGCCATGACGAACGATCGCACCGCGTTGCTGATCGTGAATCCGATGTGGCCGAACAGCGCGGCATCGAACTCGTCGACGCCCTTGCGCCGGTCTTCGTTCTTCGCGGCGTTCATCTCGCGCAGCACGAATGGATGGCAGCGCACTGCACCCTGGCCGAAGATGATGAGCGAGCGGGTGAGGATGTTGGCGCCCTCGACCGTGATCGCCACGGGCACCACCTGGTAGCTGCGGCCGAGATAGTTGCGCGGCCCGAGCTGGATGCCCTTGCCGCCGTGGACGTCCATCGCGTCGTTCGCGACCTGCCGGCCCATCTCGGTCACGTGGTACTTGAGCATTGCCGAGGGCACCGATGGCTTCTCGCCGCCGTCGATGGCGCCCGCGGTGACGGAGCGCGCGGCATCCATCGTGTACGTGCAGCCGACCATGCGCGCGATGACGGCTTCGACGCCCTCGAATTTGCCCACCGACATGTTGAACTGGCGGCGGATGCGCGTGTACGCACCCGACGCGAACACGCCGGCCTTCGCGCCACCCGTCGCGTTCGAGGGCAGCGAGATGCAGCGGCCAACGGAGAGCTGCTCGACGAGCATGCGCCAGCCCTGGCCTGCCATCTTCGGTCCACCGATGATGGTGTCGAGCGGCACGAACACGTCCTGGCCCGACAGCGGCCCGTTCTGGAACGGCACGTTGAGCGGGAAGTGGCGCCGGCCGATGACGAGCCCGGGTGTATTGCGCGGAATCAACGCGCAGGTGATGCCGATGTCCGTCTTCTCGCCGATCAGCTTGTCGGGATCGAACATGCGGAATGCGAGGCCGACGACCGTCGCGATGGGCGCGAGCGTGATGTAGCGCTTGTTGAAGTCGAGCCTGAGACCCAGCACTTCCTTGCCTTGCCACTGGCCCTTGCAGACGATGCCCGTGTCCGGCAGCGACGCGGCGTCGGAGCCCGCGAGCGGGTTCGTCAGTGCGAAGCACGGCACTTCCTCGCCGCGCGCGAGCCGCGGTAGATAGTGGTTCTTCTGCTCGTCCGTCCCGTAGTGGTTGAGGAGCTCGGCCGGGCCCAGGGAGTTGGGTACGGCGGTGGTCGCCGCCAGCAGGCCGGACCGGCTCGCGAGCTTCACGAGCACGCAGGAATGCGCATAGGCCGAGAACTCGAGGCCGCCGTACTTCTTCGGGATGATCATCGCGAAGAAGCCCTTCTGCTTGAGGTAGTCCCAGACGTGCTCGGGCATGTCGCCGCGCTTGTGCGTGACTTCCCAGTCGTCGTACATGCGGCACAGCTCTTCGCAGGGACCGTCGATGAAGGCCTGCTCGGTGGCCGTGAGCTGCGGCGCCTTGCTGGCTAACAACTTCTGGAACTTCGGCTTGCCCGTGAAGAGCTCGCCGTCCCACCACACCGTTCCGGCCTCGAGCGCCTCCTTCTCGGTCTGGGACATCGCGGGCAGCAGCCGCATGTACGCCTTGAGGAAGGGACGCGAGATCAGGAGCTTGCGCAGCGGGCGGATGTTGAGCAGCCACAGCGCCGCGAGCATCACCCAGAGGAAGCCTTTCCAGACGCCGTACGCGGGCGGCGCGAACGTGTAGGCCGCGAGCAGGATCGTGAACACGAGGGTGAAGGCGATGAGCGGCAGCCGCTTGTATGCCATGAACACGACGGCGCCGATGAAGGCGAGCGTGAAGATGGTGCCGACCTTGGCGACATAAATCGCGCCCGCGATCAGGACCAGGATGACGATGATTGCGCCGAGCATGGGTAGCCCCTCGTTTCGCGTTGGCGAAACTATATGCCTTCCGGCGGCCGCGCGCGCGTAGTGGCGGGTTGCGATCGTGCACGCCGCGCTTGGCGGCGTCGCGCGCGCAGCGTACAAAGCCCGCCATGTCGAATGCCGAGCTGTTCAAGACCGTCGCGCGCGAATACGCGAACTTCCGTCCGGGGTATCCGCCCGAGTTGTTCGCATGGCTCGCGCGCGTCGCTCCATCGCGCGAGGACGTCTGGGACTGCGGCTGCGGCAGCGGTCAGGCAAGCGTCGCGCTCGCGGACCACTTCGCGCGTGTCCATGCCACCGATGTCTCGCCCGAGCAGGTCGCGGCCGCGAAGCCGCACGCGCACGTCGACTATCGAGTCGCGCCGGCCGAGAGCTCCGGACTGCCCGCCGCATCCGTCGATCTCGTGACCGTCGCGCAGGCTCTGCACTGGTTCGACGTGCCCGCGTTCTACGTGGAAGCGCGGCGCGTGATGCGGCCGCAGGCCGTGATCGCCGTCTGGAACTACCCACGGCCGCGCTTCGTGGATGCCGCGTTCGACGCCCGCTTCCTCGACTTCTACACGAACGTGGTGGGATCCCACTGGCCCGCGGAACGGCGCCACATCGAGGCCAACTACTCCACGCTGCCGCCGTTTCCGCCGGATCTCGAGCCGCTCGCGGCGCCCGAGTTCGCCCTGACGCTCGATTGGACGCTGCCGCAGGTGCTCGGCTACGTGAGCAGCTGGTCGGCGACGGCGCGATACAAAAAAGCGAACGGCACCGATCCGGTGCCGTTGCTGGCGGCGTCGCTCGCCGGGATCTGGCCCGGCGCCGGCGCGCGCGTCACCTTGCGGATGCCGCTCGGCCTGCACGCAGCGCGCGCGACGCCGCGCGGCTAGCTAGATGAGCTCCTTGACGCCGTCGCGCTCCTCGCGCAGCTCCTTGTCCGTCGCGTCCATGCGCTTGCGCGAGAAGTCGTCGACGCCCAGGCCCTGGACGATCTTGTAATCGCCGCCGGCGCACGTGACCGGGTACGAGTAGACGACGCCTTCCTTGATGCCGTAGCTGCCATCGGACGGCACGGCCATGCTGATGAAGTTGTCGGCCGCGGTACCGAGGTGCCAGTCGCGCATGTGGTCGATGGCCGCGGACGCCGCGGAGGCGGCGGAGGAGGCGCCGCGCGCCTTGATGATGGCGGCGCCGCGCTGCTGCACCGTGGGGATGAAGGTGTCCTCGTACCACTTGCGGTCGACGAGGGAATGCGCGGCCTTGCCGTCGACGGTGCAGAAATTGAGGTCGGGATACTGCGTCGAGGAGTGGTTGCCCCAGATCAGCATCTTGCGGATCTTCGTGACGTGGCTGCCGGTCTTCTCGGCGAGCTGCGAGACCGCGCGATTGTGATCGAGACGCGTCATCGCCGTGAAATTGCGCGGGTTCAGGTCCTTCGCGTTGGCGCGCGCGATCATCGCGTTGGTGTTGGCCGGATTGCCGACGACGAGGACGCGGATGTTGCGGTCCGCCACGTCGTTCATCGCCTTGCCCTGCGCCGAGAAGATCTGCGCGTTGGCCATGAGCAGATCCTTGCGCTCCATGCCGGGTCCGCGCGGGCGCGCGCCGACGAGCAGCGCGGCGTGGCAGTCCTTGAACGCCACGCGGGCGTCATCGGTCGCGACGATCCTGTTGAGCGTGGGGAACGCGCAGTCGTTGAGCTCCATGACCACGCCCGCGAGCTGCGGCAGCGCCGGCGTGACTTCGAGCAGGTGCAGGTTGACCGGGGTGTCGGCGCCTAACATCTGGCCCGAAGCGACGCGAAAGGCGAGGGCATAGCCGATTTGCCCTGCGGCACCGGTGATGGCGACATTGACGGCGGGTTTCATCGAAAACTCCCTGCGCTTGGACTGCGGGCCGGAAAAAACGGGCCGCGATTCTAGCAGGAGCCGCGACGAGGGTCGCGGTGCCGGGAGCCGGGGTCAGCGATCCGGGCCGGCGGCGTAGGCGCCGTAGGTGCGCTTGAACTCGACGAGCTCCGCATTCGCGCGCGCGGTGTCGCCCGAGGCGCGCAGCTTCTCGATCTCCGCGAGCCAGGTCTTGGAATCGCGGCGCCACGGCGCGGATTTCCCGGCGGATGCGCGCGCGGACGCCGCGGGTGCCGCGGGCGCCGGAACCGCCTTCGCTTCCCGCTCCGCCATGAGGCTCCGGTCGTGCGAGAGGTCGACGACGATGGAATCGCTCGACGCTTCCGGCGCAGTCGCCGTGTCGGAAGCCTCGGTACGAGGAGCCGCTTCGGCCGATGCGACGGACTCCGACGGCGCGGCGGCCTCGGCCATCGGAGCCGCGCTCATTTGCGCGGAATCCGCGTCGACACGGCGCGATACCTGCTCGACCGCGACGTTCGCCTTCGCGACTTCGGCCTTCATCGGCGCGCGCGCGGTATGCAGGATGACGGTGAACGCGAGCACGAGCGTCGCGGCCAGCGTCACGGGCAGACTCCACGGCGGCGCGCGGAACATGCGCTGCGGACGCGGCGTTTCGATGGCCTCGCGCGCCCGGCGCAGCACGAGCCGGTCGATCTCGGCCGGCGGCTCGAGATCGTCGTCGGGCGCCGGGCCGAACAGGCGCCGCCGCTTGCGCAGGAAATCGTCGAATTCTTCGTCGCCGCCCATGTCAGGCCTCGGCCACGGCCAGCGCGGCCTTGAGCTTGGCGAGCGCATAACGCAGGCGGCTCTTCGCCGTCTCCGCGCCGACGCCGGTCACGCGCGCGATCTCTTCGAGCGACAGGTCGCCTTCCTCGTGCAGTAGATAGACGTCGCGCTGCTCCGGCGGCAGCGTTGCGAGCGCCGACTTGAAACGCCGCGCGTTCTCGTCGCGCTCGAGCGCATGATCGGGACGCGTGCCGTCGTCGGCCGGCAGCAGATCCGCCGCGTCCGCGTCCTCGATGCTCGCGCCCGCGGGCCGCACCTTCGCGCGACGGCAGTGGTCGATGAAGCAGTTGTGGGCGAGCGTGAAGAGGAACGTGCGGAACTTCGCGCGCGGCTCGTAGCGCGCGCGATTCACGATGACGCGGCTCCAGACTTCCTGGAACAGGTCGTTCGCCGCTTCGCCGTCGCGCACGTGTCGCACCAGATAACGATACAGCGCGCCACGATGCCGGGAATAGAGAGTCTCGAAGGCGCGCATCTCGCCCCGCGCGTAGGCAAGCATGAGTTGCGCGTCTTCGTCGTCGCTCACGACCTCGACTCTACGCGCGACTTTCGCGCGCGCGAAGCGCGCGGGTTTTTCCGGAGTAGTGAGACCGTCCATCGGGATGACAACCGCATTCACGGCTGCACCGCCTCCGGTTCGACGCGCACGACCATCGCGAGCAGCGCGGCCGACGCCGCCACCACCCACGTGGCGAGGACGGCAAGCCGCAGCAACGCGCTCCGCCCGCTCGGGCCGAGCGTCGCCACCAGCCGTGTCCGCCGCACGTTGCCTCCTCCCATTCCCGTGTTCGCCGCGACGCGCCACGCCTCGCGCGCCGCGGTGCTCGCACGCTGATCGGTCGCGGGTCGTGCCGCTATCCCCCTTCCTGGGGGTCGCCGCATCACCCGTTCGAGGGGCGAACGCTGGCTACAGGGCCGAGGGCAGCACCGCCACGGCGGCGACCAGCACCCCGCCGAGGAGCAGAGCGCCCACGACGCCCCGCCACGGCAGCGCGAGCGTCACGCGCAGGCCGACGACGAGGAGCCCGAGCGTCCACGCGACGAAGCCGAGGCCGAGCGCCACGACCGCGTCGGGGCCCGATCCCTCGGGGCCACCGCGTAGGAACCAGTCGCGCCCGAAGGCGATCGCGATCACGGGCGCGACGACGAAGAGCGACAGGGCCACGGGAACGGCGGCGAAGGCGAGCACGTGCCGCGAGAGCCGGAAGGGGGCCTCGCTGCCCATCGCGCGTGCGCCGATGTACAGCGCGCCGCCGAGCAGGAAGTACCCGACCGCCCCGTACAGCCCGCCGCCGATGAACGTGAGCACGGCGATGACGATCGCCTCCATCGAGAAGTCGTCGTCGCGCAGATGCTGCCACGCAGGCGTCAGCAGCACCGCGCCCATGCCCGCCAGCAGGATGACGAGCAGGATCGGCTCCTGCCGGGCCGCCAGGTCGGCGTCGTCGTCGGAGCGCAACGCGGCGAACACCGGCCGCGGCCGCACGAGCACGCCCGGCACCCGGCGCCACCATGCCCGTTCCTCCGGGGTCATGGCAGGAGCGTACGCGCGCTGCCGCGCGCCGCTTGCTACGCCGGCGCGGCGACCGCTAGTCGATCAGGCTGCGGCCGCAGCCGGCGCCGCGAGCACCTGCTGCAGGAACTGCCCTGTGTACGACCCGTCCACCTCGGCCACGTCCTCGGGCGTCCCGGCGGCGATCAGCTCGCCACCCTCCTCGCCGCCCTCCGGGCCGAGGTCGATCACCCAGTCGGCCTGCTTGATCACGTCGAGGTTGTGCTCGATCACGAGCACGGTGTTGCCGGCGTCGACGAGGCGCTGCAGCACCTCGAGCAGCTTCTCGATGTCGGCGAAGTGGAGTCCCGTGGTCGGCTCGTCGAGGATGTAGAGCGTCTTCCCGGTCGCCACCTTGGAGAGCTCGGCTGCGAGCTTGACGCGCTGGGCCTCGCCGCCGGAGAGCGTCGTCGCCGGCTGGCCGAGCTTCACGTAGTCGAGCCCGACGTCGTGCAGCGTCTGCAGCCGCCGCCGCAGCTTCGGGATCTTCGCGAAGAAGCGCAGCGCCTCCTCGACGGACATCTCGAGCACGTCGGCGATCGACTTGCCCTTGAAGCGCACTTCGAGCGTCTCGCGGTTGTAGCGCTTGCCGCCGCAGGTCTCGCACGGCACGTAGACGTCGGGCAGGAAGTGCATCTCGATCTTGATCGTCCCGTCGCCCTTGCAGGTCTCGCAGCGACCACCGCGGACGTTGAACGAGAACCGCCCCGGCTTGTAGCCGCGCACCTTCGCCTCGGGCGTCAGCGAGTAGAGCTCGCGGACCGGCGTGAAGATGTCGGTGTAGGTCGCCGGGTTCGAGCGGGGCGTGCGGCCGATCGGCGACTGGTCGATGTCGATCACCTTGTCGAAGCACTCGATGCCCTCGACCGCGTCGTGGTCGCCGGGCTTCACGCGCATCCGGTGCAGCCGGTTCGCGAGCGCCTTGTAGACGATCTCGTTCACGAGCGTGGACTTGCCCGAGCCCGAGACGCCGGTCACGCAGATGAACTTCCCGACCGGGAACTCGACGTCCACGTCCTTCAGGTTGTGCATCCGCGCGCCGCGAACCGAGAAGGCGCCGTTGTCGTTTGGGCGCCGATCAGGGATTGCGATCTCGCGCTCGCCGGCGAGGAACTGGCCCGTGACCGACTCCGAGTTGCGCTCGACGGCCTTCGCCGGCCCTTCGGCGACGACGTGGCCGCCGTGCTCGCCGGCCCCGGGCCCCATGTCGACGAGGTGGTCGGCCGCGCGCATCATCTGCTCGTCGTGCTCCACCACGAGCACGGTGTTGCCCAGGTCGCGCAGTCGCTCGAGGGTCGCGATCAGCTTCCCGTTATCGCGCTGGTGCAGGCCGATCGACGGCTCGTCGAGGATGTAGAGCACGCCGACGAGCTGGCTGCCGATCTGCGTCGCGAGCCGCAGCCGCTGCGCCTCGCCGCCGCTCAGCGTGGAGGCGGCGCGGTCTAGCTGCAGGTAGCCGACGCCGACGTTCTCGAGGAACGTTAGGCGCTCCCGGATCTCCTTGAGGATCCTCTCGCCGATCAGCTGCTCGGTCCGGCTCAGCTCGAGCCCGTCGACGAACTCGATCGCGCGCTGCACCGACATGCGCGTGAACTCGTGGATGTTGAGCTCGCCGACGGTGACCGCCAGCACCTCGGGCTTGAGGCGCGCGCCGCCGCAGACCGGGCAGGGCCGGAAGCTCATGTACTCCTCGATGCGCTCGCGCTGCTGGCTCGAGTCGGTCTCGCGGTAGCGGCGCTCGAGGCTCGCCACGATGCCCTCGAAGGCGAGCATGTACGAGCGGCGCCGGCCCATCCGGTTGCGGTACTGGACGTAGACCTTGTCGCCGTCCGTCCCGAACAGGAACAGGTTCTGCTGCTCCTCCGGGAGCTCCGACCACGGCGCCTCGAGATCGATCTCGTAGCGGTCGGCGATCGCCTGGATGACGGACTCGTAGAAGCTCGAGTTGCCGAGCGACCACGGCACGAGCGCGCCCTCGCCGATCGAGAGCGACGGGTCGGGCACGAGCAGGTCGGGGTCGATCTCCTGCTGCGCGCCGAGGCCGGTGCAACGCGGGCACGCGCCGTGCGGCGAGTTGAACGAGAAGATCCGCGGCTCGAGCTCCGGGAGCCCGACTCCGTGCTCGGGACAGGCGAAGTTCTCGCTGAAGGTCATCGGCTCGCCGTCGAGCACGTCGACCACGACCAGGCCTTCGGCGAGCTCGGCCGCGGTCTCGACCGACTGCGCCAGTCGCTGCCGCAGGTCGGTCTTCATCACGAGCCGGTCGACGACCACCTCGATCGTGTGCTTGAACTTCTTGTCGAGGACGATCTCCTCTTCGAGCAGCCGCTGGTCGCCGTCCACCTTCACGCGCGTGAACCCCTCGGCCCGGAGCTCCTCGAAGACGTCCTTGTACTCGCCCTTGCGGTCGCGGACGACCGGCGCGTTGACGGTGAACTTCGTCCCCTCCGGCAGTTGGAGGATCTGGTCGACGATCGCCTCCTGGCTCTGGCCGGCGATCGGACGCCCGCAGACCGGACAGTGCGGCTTGCCGATGCGGGCGTAGAGGAGGCGCAGGTAGTCGTAGATCTCCGTGACCGTCCCGACGGTCGAGCGCGGGTTCCGGGAGGTCGTCTTCTGGTCGATCGAGATCGCCGGCGAGAGCCCGTCGATCGAGTCGACGTCCGGCTTCTCCATCATCTGCAGGAACTGGCGCGCGTAGGCCGAGAGGCTCTCGACGTAGCGGCGCTGCCCCTCCGCGTAGATCGTGTCGAAGGCGAGACTGGACTTGCCCGAGCCGCTCAGGCCCGTGACGCAGATCAGCGCATGGCGCGGCAGCCGGACGGTGATGTCCTTGAGGTTGTGCTCCCTCGCCCCGTGGACGACCAGCTCTTCCTGGGCCATAACCAAGCCAGTTTAGCCGGGTTGGTGGACGCGAACAAGTGTTCGCTTTACGCTGCTCTGACGGCTGCCCACGGCCAGTCTGCAGCACGCTCGACGAGGCCGGCGCGGACCGGATTCTGGAGCACGTATTCGATCGTGTTCGCGAGGTGGTCGTCGTCCTTCACCACCCAGGAGGCGAAGCGCTCGCCGAAGAGGTGGCCCCAGCGCCGGTGCCTGCGGTTGAACGCCTGCGCGTAGACGCCGTTCAGGCGCTGCAGGCCCGCCGAGAGGCGCCACAGCTCGGTCTCGACCACCAGGTGGTAGTGGTTCGGCATCAGGCAGAAGCCGTGCATGCGCCACTCGTGGCGCTCGACGACCTGCAGGAGTAGGCGGAGGAAGAGGCGGTACTCGTCGTCGGCTCGGAAGGTCGCCGTTCGCGCGACGCCCCGCGTCGTGACGTGGTAGATGCCTTCCGGCGGGAGCTCGTTCCGCGGCCGCCTCATCCGCGTCGACGCTAGCGCCCGCCTGCCCTTCAGCCACGCCCGAAACCGCCACGTGTGGATATTTCGTCACACCCTCGGCACACCCGCCACGTCCCAATCCGCCCACCACCAGGGACAGTCCCTGGCGGTGGGGCGCTAGGCGACGTCGGTCCGCTTGACGGCTACCGCGCCGACCGCGGCGAACCCGACCGCATACGCCAGTGCGAGGAGAAGCCCGGGCCAGAACGACAGCAGCTCCGAGCTCGGGGTGCCGGCCACGACCACGCTCGCCACGGCGTGCCCGGGCGCGTACTGGTTCACGTTCGCGATCGCGAGCAGCGGCTCCACGACGAGTAGCCAGACGAACACGACGACGATCGCGGCCGTCTGCCGCCGCACGAGAAACCCGAAGCCGACCCCGAGGCCACCGGCGACGGCCGCGGCCAAGAGCGTCCCGAACAGCGGGCGCATCACGTCCGCAGACCCGAGGTGCACCGGCACCGAGCGGACCGAGAGCAGCAGCGCGGCGAGCACCCAGGCAACGATCCCGGCGAAGGCGGCGAGCGCAACGCCTGCCAGCGCGCCGGCCAAGACCTTCGCGACGACGACGCGCTCCCGCACGGGTGCCACGAGGAAGGTATGGCTGATCGTGCCATGGCCGTATTCGCCGGCCGAGGAGACGACGCCGACGATCAGCGCAACGAGGGCCGCGACCGCGGCGATCGCGATCACGTCGCGCTGGTTGCGCGGCTCGGTGAGCGACGAGACCGAGTCCTGCGAGACGTGCAGCGAGATCACGAGCACCTCGAGCGCGAGCAAGAGCAGCCCGAGCCAGAGAAGCAGCCTCGTCGTGACGAGCTTCAGCAGCTCGGCGCGGAGCAGTCTCATCGGCCCTCCCCGCCGGTCAGCTCGAGGAAGACCTCCTCGAGGCTCGCTCCCTGAGGGCGAAGCTCGTGCAGGACGATGCCCGCTGCCGCCGCGATCTCGCCCACCCGCTCCGCCGGAGCCGCCACCAGCAGCTGACCGTCGGCCGCCGACACCTCGATCTGCACGCGACGCAGCTCCTCCGCGAGGCGCTCCTCGTCCGGGCTGCGCGCGACGGTCCCGCCGCCGGCGCGTGCCGTGAGCGCCGGGAGCGGCTCCTGCGTGACCAGCCGTCCGCGGTGGATGATCACGACCTCGTCCGCGAGCTGGGCGACCTCCGCGAGCACGTGACTCGAGATCAGCACCGTCCCGCCGCCCGCGGCGAACGAGCGCAGGAACTCGCGCAGCCAGCGGATCCCTTCCGGATCGAGCCCGTTCGCCGGCTCGTCGAGCACGAGCAGCCTCGGCCGACCCAGGAGCGCGCCGGCGACGCTCAGCCGCTGGCGCATGCCGAGCGAGTAGCCCCCGACGCGACGGCGGGCCGCGCCGGAGAGCTCGACCTGCTCGAGCACCTCGTCCACGCGCGCCGCCTGGACGCCGGCGGCGGTCGCGAGCACGCGCAGATGGTTCCGCCCCGAGCGCGCGGGATGGAAGCTCTCCGACTCGAGGACCGCACCCACGGTGCCCAGCGGGTCGCGCAGCCGCGCGTACGGCTGCCCCTCGACGAGCGCCTCCCCGGAGGTCGGCCGCACGAGCCCGAGCAGCGCCCGCAGCGTCGACGTCTTGCCCGCGCCGTTGGGGCCGAGGAATCCGGTGATGCGACCCGCTGCGATCGCGAAGCTGAGCCCGTCGACTGCGACCGTCGAGCCGTAGCGCTTCGTGAGCGCTCGGACTTCGACCGGCGCGGCGTCCGCCATCAGCCGGCGAGCCGCTCGACGAGGCGGTACACGCTGCGCGGGTGAGGCACGTGCTCGATCTCTAGGGGCCCCGCGACGAGCGTGCCGTAGCCGAGCAGCCGCCCAGGCAGGCTCTGCTCCAGCTCGAGGCTCTCGACCGAGCGCAGGCGCACCGCCGAAGACCTCCGGCGCAGCGTGCCGTCGATCACGCAGACCTTCTCCGTTGTCACCACGAGCCGCGTGCGGTCCCACAGCCAGACCGCGCGCAGACAGACCGCCGCCGCGACCACGACCAACGCCGCGCCGGGCACCGCGAGCGGCGGCCAGGGCATTGCGAGCAGCACGACTCCGGCGCCGGCGAGCAGCGCGGCTCGCGCGAGCGGGCGCGCGAGTGACACACCGTGCCGGCGCGCGTCGAAGCAGACCTGCTCGTCCCTGGCGAGCATTAGCCCGACCCGGTTCGCCGGTTGCCGCTTCACTCCTGCGTTTGCAACCGCGCGAACGAGGCGAAAACGGCACTGAAATGGCAGACACCGCTCGCAAGGCCTTCGTCGCGACTGTCGTCGCGGTGGCCGTCATCGCGCTTGCGCTCGCGCTCTGGAAGCTGAAGATCGTGCTCGCCCTGGTCTTCCTCGGCTTCATCGTCGCCGCGGCGATGCGCCCGGGCGTCGACCGCCTCGCCGAGTACCGAATTCCGCGCCCGCTGGGCGTCGCGCTGCACTACCTCGCTGTGGTCGGAGCGATCGGGCTACTGCTGTGGTTGGCGGTCCCGCGCGCGATCGACCAGGTCGACGAGGCGATCGGCGGCGTGCCGATGTCCCAGCAAGAGCTGAATCAAAAGGCGAAGCACTCGACCGGGATCAAGCACCAGTTCTTCGTCGGGCTGCAGAAGCGGCTGAACAAGCTGCCGTCCGCCGGCAGCGTCGTCCACCGCACGGTCACGATCGGTACGAAGGCGGTCGAGGCGCTCGTCGGCATCTTCTTCGTCTTTGCGATCGCGGCGTACTGGATCTTCGAGCGCGACCGCGCAATGAGCTTCGTCGGCTCGCTCTTACCACGGAAACACCGTCGCACAGCGCGCGACACCTGGGAGCTGATCGACGCCAAGCTCGGGGCGTACGTCCGCGGAACATTGGTGCTGGTCGTCTTCGTCGCAACGGTGCTCTCCCTCTCGTTCTGGGCGATCGGCGTGCCGTTCTGGCTGCTGCTCGGCATCTTCGCGGGCGTCGTCGAGATCGTCCCGGTGATCGGGCCGCTGATCGCGGGCGTCGCCGCCGTGGGCGTCGGACTGACGGAGTCATGGCAGGTCGCGCTCTTCGCGGGTATCGCGGTGTTGGTGGTGCGCCAGTTCGAGGACTACTTCGTGATCCCGCGCGTGATGGGGCACGTGACGGGTCTCTCGCCCCTGGTCGTCCTCGTTGGCGTGAGCGCCGTCGGCCTGCTCTTCGGCGGCTTCTACGTGCTGATAGCGACGCCGTTCATCGCGTTGATCGCAACCCTCGTCGACGTGATCGTCCGCGACAAGGATCCGGCAGAGGAAGATGTCCCCGCGGTGCTATTCGCGAAAGAGTCGACGCGCTAGCTAGGCCTTGCGCCAGCGGCCGAAGATGAGGCCGCCGAGGGTGAAGCCCAGGCCGAATGTCCCCAGAGCGAACGCGCCGATCGCGACGGCCTTGCGCCAGGAGGAGAGCCGCGCCCAGCGTCCCAGTGCCTCGCGGTCGGCTGCGCTCAGCGGTTCCCCGCGCCGCTGCTTGCGCAGCGCGCCGCCCGCTCTCAACCCCAGGTAGAGGTCGTCGAAGATCTCGGTCGACTCATCGGGCACGGAACTCAGTGTAATAGCGTGGTTCGGCGTTGTCCGTGCGGCTCCTCCACATCTCCGACCTGCACGCCGGCAGCGTCGAGGAAACCGCAGTCGAG
>Ga0081455_10001850_pt2 | contig 15111 bp, 15 predicted proteins | sample TabmetS3T2R1_FD_70207 | JGI IMG/M metagenome (GOLD analysis project Ga0081455, IMG submission 70207) | Tabebuia heterophylla rhizosphere microbial communities from the University of Puerto Rico - S3T2R1 | ecosystem: Host-associated > Plants > Roots > Rhizosphere ... | reverse complement strand
AATAACACTTTCACAGGCAATTATTCAGAGGCGGAATTAACCAATTACCGCAGTGATGAATCGTTCCCCCCTTGGGGTATTTGCGCTGGGTCGTCTCCCTGGGATGAGAATCGACCCGGACAAAATGGCTACGCCTGTCTCGATCAGATTGGACACGTCTTCGGGCCAACGCCCGGAGGTATCAATAAACTGGAACCGCTTTATGAATGGGGAAATACCCAGAACGGGGGGGCTGATGTAGATTTCGTCGTTTCGGAAAGCCATGCCTACGCCGACAAACATATCGTCGAAGGTCGCGATTTCTACAACGACACGCAAAGGCCAGGCTATATCCCCTACCCGTATCCCCATCCACTTACCGGAGTTAACCCGGCTCCTTCCCCTACGCCTCCGGGGAACTTGCGAGTCGTTCCGTAAAGAAACTCCATTTCTGGCAGGTTTGATGCCCGGCTAAGAGGAGAGATGAAGCGGTTCGCTTTATCTGAGAAGCAGGGAGTCCCACATGAAAGCATCAGTGCTTACCAAAATTGCCCCGGATGTTAAACTTGGCATAGGGGTTACAATTTATGATTTTGTGAATCTGTATGGCTGTGAAATCGGCGATAATACGCAAATTGGCACGTTTGTTGAGATCCAAAAAGGGAGCAAAGTTGGCAAAAATTGTAAAATCCAAAGCCATACATTTATCTGTGAGGGAGTAACCATCGAAGACAATGTATTTGTCGGGCACAATGTCACGTTCATCAATGACAGGTTCCCACGTGCCACGACAGCGGACGGAGGGTTACAACGGGAGGCCGATTGGGTATGTGAACCCACGCTGGTGAAGCGCGGGGCTTCTATTGGTTCGAGTGTAACCTTATTAGGCGGCATTACCGTGGGCGAGAGCGCCATCGTTGGGGCTGGCAGTGTAGTGACCAAAAATGTGCCGGCCAACACTATTGTCGCTGGGAATCCAGCAAGAATACTCAGGCAGATTACTGAAAAATAGCACCCTGAAGAGGACTCCTCTCAGAAGATCGCACAAGATCATTTATGCAACAAATAGACCCCTTAGGTGTATGTTTATGTACATGTGTATGAGAATCTCCTCGAATCAAATAGGAAAGCTACCCTAGTCATTACGGGGACGCAGGTCACCCTTGAGGCTATTTTACGCGAGCTTGCTACCAGCGAAACCGTCGATGATCTGTTAGCCGTCCATCCAGAGCTCTCATGAGAGGCCGTGCTCGCAGCGCTCTCCTTTGCTGTCGAGAAAGTACCCGTTCCTGAAAGCCTTTTTCCACCTACTCCACTCCCAGAAGCGGGGCACTTTGGGCTGCGGTCCCCTCTTGCCCAAGAGCTCTAAGAGTTCCGGCAGGCAGTGATTCAGGAAGCACTCGAAAGCGGTGAGCCACTGCTCCACAGTTGGGGGGATGTCAGACGAGGGGTACGCGAGCGCAGAGGAGAACGCGATGCAGAAGCCAAAGGGCCTCAATGGGAGGCCGGCTCAAGTGATAACACGGACAAGAAGGTTTCGGGGATCACCATGGCCACGCCATTTTTTCTATAGAAAGGAGTCAATCAGAACGACGTGGAAGTTCCGGCTGGTGCTGCTCCTGCTTATCATGCTCCTCGTATCTGTGACACGCGGGTTCTGGATGCTGAAGATAGGGCAAAGCCTCGTGTGTGCAGAGGAGATTAGGCCAAGCGACGTCATCCTCGTGGAGAACCTCGATCCGAACTACCTCGTCTTCGAACGCGCCGCGGCACTCCACAAAGTGGGATTGGCTGCAAGAGTTCTCGTCCCCACGGCTGCCTCGCGTGATCCTGAGATAGCCGATCCCGTGTCTCAAGGTATTGCGGAGTTGATGGCCCGAGTGGCGCGGTTGCAGAATGCGGAGATCCTTCCCATACGGATATTCGAACCTATCAGTCTTAATGCCGCCTATCAGATCCGGGACTTCCTGACCAAAGAGCATCTGAGCTCGGTCATCGTTGTGACGGACAGCTTTCGCAGCAAGCGCTCGTTGCTCGTCTATCATGCCGTGCTAGACCCTGCTGGTATCAAGGTAGGCTGTATGCCGGTGTTCGGACAGAAGACTCTCAAGAACTGGACGGAGACGTGGCATGGTATCGAGGGCGTCACTGAGCAGTTTCTCAAGCTCCAGTACTATAGATTCTACGTCCTGAAGAACCTATTGGTCTGAGAGACCGTCTGCAAATTCGAGAAAGGGCTCGAAGTAATCCCTGGGGTCCTCATGCATACACTCATATCCATAGGGCTCCAGGCCAAACCCTGGGAAAATTCCGCCATAAGAAGCACGTAATGCACCCTCATGCAAGTTCCTGGAATAAACATGAAAACTGAATGGCGCTGCTATCCCAAGAAGATGTGATGCAGAAAGACAATACGGCTGTGCGTCTACCACAGCTAGCCTCCCCCACGAGGCGTCTGCCCATGGCATCTCTCATTAAAGAGTGTCTCTACAGTGAAAGACAACGTCTGGGGCGAGGGGAAGGCGTACGCAGACCCGCTTTTCACCTCAGGAGGATCTGTGTGTGCCTTTGCTGGCGGGGATGGCCCGCTTGTTCACGTGTCCTTCAGTCAATGAAAGAAGGATACGACAACCGCTCTCGGCAAAGTAGAGGTCTCCTATGCGCGTGATCAATAGACGTTGGGTATCGTGTTTCCTCCGTGATGCTGTACACGTCGTTGTGGGCCCTATGGGGTGGGCTGTGGCGCTCACGCTGCTGCTCACATCCTACACTTCCGAAGCACAGGTCACCCTGGCTTGGGACGCCTCAACTTCCATGGTGGACAGTTATTGGTTGTACTACGGCACACAGAGTGGCATCTATACCACCCGCGTCGACGCGGGTGCGGTCACCACCTACACGGTTTCAGGGCTGACCAGTGGGGAAACCTATTACTTTGCTGTCACGGCGTATGATCGCACCGACAACGTCGAGAGTGCCTTTTCGAATGAAGTGTCCGCGATGCCGTCATCCTCGCAGCCTCCCTCCGCGCATGAAGTGTCCGCGATGCCGCCATCCTCGCAGCCCTCGCTCGCGGGTGTGGGGCAGACGCCTAGTGGAGGGGGTGGGGGTGGCTGTACCATCAATCCGGGCGCAGGGTTTGATCCTGTGGTCATGGGGATAACAGCCCTCTGGCTTACTGCTCTCCTCTGGAAACGAGCCAGGAAGTCACGACCAGGTTTGTGATGTGAGGCATTTCAGCAAAAAGGTGCAGGAAATAAGGCGATTTCTGCCAAAGAATATCCTGAGTCAGAATAATGAAGCTAGGCGGATCAGAATATCCTAGTTGGGCAAGCCTGGAGGGCGCTTCAGTCGGACTTCCACCACCCGCATCACCCGCTGGCTTAGCGTCACTGCCTTGGTGTGAGGCATTGAGGAACAGTCACGTCCTCGCGGGTTGCTTGCAGAGCGCCTGCTCTCCTCATCTCAGAGAGGGAGTATCAAGGCAAAGCGTCGGCATGGGCTGATGAATGGTTATGATGGCGTTAGCGCCTCGTTTAGGCCGCATGCATGCGGCTCAATCCTCCGTCAGCCTTTCATAATTGGCGCAGATATTGCTCCGGGGCAAGCCATGAGTCGCACAGCTGCTCATCCTGCTACGCTCGCGTGCGGCCTCATCGGCACGCTTGGTGATTATGCACAGACACCAGGCGAAGCACAAGCTCACTACCCAGAGTACACCTCCTACCAGCAAGAACCACCACATCACGTCCCCTCCGCACTTACTACCGAGGTAGCCATCATATATGCTGCATTCCGAACAGGGTCCTGTACATCTGTCCCCTCAGGCTTAAATATACACCGTGCAGATTATGGGTGCCGTCAAGATAGGTCAACTGGCGGTCAAGGCCGTGTCCAGAAGTGTCACGAATTCGTGACACTTCTGGAGCGCAGTCTTTACACTTCTTGACAGTCGGCAGGGTACGCAGGCAATATAATGACCGGTGGGACCAGACGTCAGGGTGGAGGCGGCCCTCTGGGCAGTGGTACCGCACAAAAGAAAAAGTAGACGAAGCTATGCCACGCGTTTTACTCATCGATGACGATGTCGAGCTGTGTGAACTGATAGCCCAGTACCTGGAGACGGAAGGGTTTGGTATCGAGGCGGTCTACGATGGGCTGTGTGGTGTTGAACAGGCGCTCTCTGGCCAGTATACCCTCGTGGTCCTAGATGTTATGCTTCCAGGTATGCCGGGGTTCGATGTCTTGCGCAGGATTCGTGCCCACTCCCGCATCCCCGTCTTGATGCTCACGGCCCGCGGGGAGGCTATCGACCGTATCCTCGGCCTGGAACTGGGGGCGGACGACTATCTGCCAAAGCCCTTTGACCCGCGCGAACTCGCAGCGCGGATACGTGCGATCTTGCGCCGGACGCCGCCGGCCGATGGCGTGCTGCCGGTGGCCACCCCGCTGCATCTGGGGGATCTCGCGTTGGACATGGGGGCACGGACGGTACACTGTGGGCGTGAGGACCTTCCCCTCACAACCGTTGAATTCGATCTGCTGGAGATATTGCTGCGGATGGCTGGCCGGGTGGTCACGCGCGAGACATTAGTCCGAGACGTTCTGGGGCGGGAGTTCTCGCCGTTTGACCGCAGTATTGACATGCATGTGAGCAACCTACGCCGGAAACTCGGCCTGCACCCCGATGGGACCGAGCGGATCAAGGGGGTACGCGGAGTTGGGTACCTCTATGCGGTCCCGCGTCAGCCAGGCAGTCGGTGAGGCGTCGATGCGCAGCCTCTTCTTCAAGATCTTCCTGTGGTTTGGGCTGGCGATGGGCCTGGTGATCACCACGCTATTACTGACTGTGGCGATGACCCGACTGGAACGTCCGTTTGCATATTCCGAGAGGATCACCTGGCCTCTCCGGGCCCAACTGGCTGCGACCATCCTCGAACACAACGGCCCCCTGATGCTGGCTGAATACCTCCAGACCCTCGAACGCGCCTTTCGCATACAAGCCTACCTCTTCACCGAGAATGGCGTGGAGGTTTTGGGGTATACGACACCTCCCAGCGCGAGGCAATTGGCCGAGCTAGCTGGACATACCGGTCGGATGGAGCTGCAGGGCACAAGCCGCACACGGGGGCTCGCCCAACCGGCAGCCGGTCCCAGCGGCCGTCGGTATGTGCTGGTTCTGCTCTCGGAGTTCCCGATCGGGCAACCCGACGTCCTAGTGGTGCCCTTGCTGACCGTGCTCCTCATAGCGGGGGGCCTCTGCTGGTGGCTGGCACGGCATATCACGACACCAGTGATCCAACTGTGCGCTGCCACCCGGCAACTGGCAGAAGGCAAGCTGGAAACGCGGGTTGGCGAAGTAGTCGCCCACCGCCATGACGAACTCGCGGAGCTCGGCTACCAGTTTGATCGGATGGCAGAACGGCTCGAAGCGCTGCGCACCTCCCAACAGCTCCTGTTCAGGAACGTGTCGCATGAGCTCCGCTCGCCCCTCGCCCGTCTGCAGGTCGCGCTTGGGTTGGTACGCCAGTACACCGGTCCCGAGGCCTCTCGGTACTTGGAGCGGATCGAACGCGAGGTAGAACGGCTCAACTGCCTGATCGGTCAGTTGCTCACTCTCGCACGCCTGGAGAGTGGTGTGGATGTCTCGAAGCACGAGGTGTGTGACGTAGGAGCGCTCGTGCAAGAGGTGGTGGCTGATGGCGATTTCGAAGCGCGGGCCCGCGATGGCGTGGCCACGCTCGTGTGCACCGAGGCGTGCCTGGTGTCTGGTACGACGGAGTTACTGCGTAGCGCGGTGGAAAACGTGGTGCGGAATGCCGTGCGCTATACCACGGCGGGTACGGCCACGGAAGTGCGAGTGTATGGTCACAGCGCGCTGGGAGAGTCGTACGCAGTCATCGAGGTACGCGATCACGGGCCAGGGGTTCCCGAGGAGGAACTGGCAAATCTCTTCCACCCCTTCTACCGCCTCGCGCATGCGCCACAGACCGGAGGAGCCGGTTTGGGTCTAGCGATTACGGAGCGAGCGGTGCAGCTCCACGGGGGCACCATCACGGCGACCAATGTTGCGGGAGGCGGTCTGCGGGTGACGATTCGGCTACCCATGCTCCCTACGACTCCTGCAGCCCAGGACGTCAGCACGGTTGTATTGCAAACATAGGCGCTTTTAGAGGAGGTGTGCGCAGCACTGCACCTGACGTGCGCAACACCGCATCGCCCGCAACGAAGCCCTCGATTGTTGCTATGGAGAACCGCACAATGCGCAGATACAGGGGGAGACTACCCCTAGCCGTCAGTCTGGTATGCGTTGCCCTCAGTGCCTGGGCAGGAGTGGACTAGCGCAAGCAACCCACGGACGACTTCCCCACCGATGTAACCTCGGTCTGGTTCGTTACACTCTGTAGTGGACCAATTTAGTTGATAGAACTCGTGAATCCATATTACTCCTCCTCATTTTTTCTATGAGGTCTCATATGTATAAAGAATTTTATGGTTTCACTGCCTATCCTTTTTCTCTGACTCAAGATCCACAGTTTCTCTACCTCAGTAAAAAACACGAAAACTGTTTGCGCTACCTGTTATATAGCCTGGAACAAGGGCACGAGCTCATCGTCCTCACGGGCAAGATTGGTACAGGAAAGACATTGCTGCTTAATCTCCTTATGAAAAGCTTGGATGAGAAAACACATAAAGTATTTTTAGGTAATTCTAAGTTAGAATTTCTGGATGTACTAAGATATGTCTCTCACGCATTTGGATTGCGAAGTTCTGGAATATCTAAAATCGAATTACTGATTAATCTAGAGAACTTTTTACGCACATGTGAGAAGAGAACCGAAAAGGTTGTTATTATCCTCGATGAAGCCCAAAATCTCTCGGTCAATGTGCTGGAAGAGGTAAGGTTACTAACCAATTTTGAGTATCATGGGCAAAAATTATTACAAATAATACTCGTTGGTCAACCTCAGCTCGAGAATGTCCTGCAATTACCACAGCTTACCCAGTTAACTCAACGTATCGGTTTTAATTGTCAACTCCTTCCTCTCAATTATTCTGAGACAAAAGGTTATATAGAAAAAAGATTGGCTGTTGTGGGGTGTGTGTATCCCCTCTTTACGGAGCGAGCCATAAAACAAATATTTGTGTATTCCAAAGGCATCCCAAGAGTAATCAATCTCATAAGTGATACAGCTTTATTATTCGGCTTTGGCGACGCAAAGCGCACGATTGAACGCACCATCATTCGTCAAGTCATGCAGGAGCTGAATTTATACATTCCGGAAAAATCCATACGCCATGCTACCATACACAACCCCGACGAACATGGGCCTCGTGCCAGCGGCATCACAGCGCATCGAGACATGCTACCATTAGAATGCTCCGTCCCATCCCGTGACCCAGAAGACATGGAGCAGGGTGAGCAGCGTCAGAGCCAGCGCGGTCCCTGGCGTCCTCGTCGTATAGCTCTGGTCGCCGGGCTTACCAGCTTCAGCCTGCTCGGGGCAGGGTTGCTACTGCAAAGCTCGTTGACTGGCAGAAAGCTTGGGGAGTATACAGTAAACTCAATACCACGTTCTCTGGCTGTCTTATGGCACAATCCTGGTGTGCGTGAATCGCCCCTCTTACCCCAAGGTCCTCGTGTGCACGAACCACCCATCTTACCGCACAATCCTGGTGTGCGTGAATCACCCCTCTTACCCCAAGACCCTCGTGTGCATGTACTACCACGCAGTGTGCAGTGGGTCCAGACCCCTGTGTTCGACCAACTCCTGCCAGGAAAGCCTCTAACTGTGTCTCTGCCGCAACTGCAACGCACGCCAGAGAATTTACCAGTCACAGTCACACTGGACGTCTCGGACAGCACGCCCAAGTGGCTCACATTTGATCCGGAAAAATTGATTCTCAGAGGGACGGCTCCACCGCAAGAAATAGGCAAGACGTATCATTTGACATTTCGTGCACGTACTGCTGATGGCCTGGAAAGCCTCTTACAATTTGTTTTAACTATTATAGAACATACAAAGCTTTAGGTACTGGGTCGGTCGTGTACCTTGGTGGTACCCGAAACAGGAGTATTGCACGAAGCGACCACACATGATCCGTCAAGCCCGCCTCCATCGCTAGCAGGTAGTTCTTGAAGCCAAGAGGGGGACACCGTCCGGAGCGAGGCACCGGGCCACCTGATGCACACCAGCTGGGCCATGTCCAGGGCACAGGTACCGACCTCGATCACCAGCAGTCATGTCGTCTCGGGATCCATGGCCGTCCACATCTAACGCGGCGAACGCGACAGACGTCGGATTCACCTCGTCCTCGCTGAGGTCACCATCCTTCCTGGCACGGAGGACGGCGTAGAGCTCGTCCACTTGTCTCTGGCGATTGTGGGCCGCTGCCTCTACCACCCGAGTGACTCCACCGCAGCACTGTCGATATCGACCGCCACCGCCCGCTGGATTAACTCAATCTGGATGATTAAGCGTGCGGCAGACTTTTTGAGGACCAGAATGCCCTCGACCCCAGCCAAGGGACCATGGGTGACGCGAACCCGCATGCCCTCCACGAGGTATGGATGCGGATCGTAGCGGAGCTGGTGGGTGACGAGCGTGCGGACCGCTTCGATCTGCTCCTCGGGGATCGGCACCGGCGCCCCATTGAAGCTCACCAAGCGGGCGACACCCACCGCCGTCAGTACGTCGAACTTTTGCTGGAACGTAAAGTAGCCAAAAAGATATCCCCGAAACAGAGGCAGCTCAATCAGCTTCACACGGTCTGTCCAGCGGCGCCGCTGCTGCCACAAAGGTAAGAAGGTGGTAATGGCTTTGGTGGTCAGCTGGTCCCGCACCCGCTTCTCATACCATGAGTGTGTCTGAATGGCATACCAACAGGGATGTATGAACGGGTCGACCGGCATAGAGTTCCTCCTTCCTGGCCCTAATAGAGAGAAGAGACGGTACTCCTCTGTCAAGCTCTCTGCATCTGTGGGGCAGAACTGGGATCAAACCATTGGGCTTTCTTGACCACTGCCCATGCGATATGGAGCAATTTTCGTGCGAGGGCACACCGCGCGACTTTCTCTGGCTTCCCTGCGGCACACAACCTGGAACGCTTTGATCATGGGGTTATGCTAGACGGCACTCAAGGTCGTTATATAGAATGCAGTCCGTAAGCGCCCATTCCCCGTAGGCTCAAGGCTGGGCCAGTGCCATACACTCGACCCCGATTGGCGGGGCATCGGTGTCAGCTCGGCATAGGCCGTAAGCACTTCCACCGTGTCACAAGTCGTAAAATTGAGTGTCGTCATCAGCGTCCACACAGCCGTCACCCAACCAATGCCTTTAATGCTTTGCAGCCGCTGGGCTGTGAGAGCCTAGGCCGCATCGTTTGGAGATCGAGCAAGGCATCGCGCTAGGCCAGACGCTGCTGCAACTCGTAGTAGATCCGGGGCGGTGGCGTCCACGGAGCAAACTGGAGCAGCATTGTGAGTTGCGCCAACGTTTGTGCATCAATGGCATCCGTTTTGGCGCGTTTCAACAGGGCCTTAGCAAAGTGATGCACCTGTGCAAGGTAAGCACGCTCACCTGAAACCCTGCATGGACCAGTTGCGTGGCCAGTGTGATCCAATATGAGCCCCTGGCTTCCATCACCACGTGTACCTAGTCGGGCGCCTGGCCAGTGGCGCGGAGTGTCCGCTCCAGGCCGGCATAACCGTCAGTGGTCTGTCCGATCGTCACGGGACGCCAGGTTTTTCCCCTGGACGCGTCCGCGACACGGTCGCAGTGGTGGCGGCGATATCTACTCCAACAAACAGACTGTAGGACACAGTTGACTGACTTCCTGTATAGTCAAAATCCTCAAACGGCGGTCAGCATGCCCCCGAACAGCGCGAGGCCACCAAGGGACACCAGGACACCAAGAACCCTGAAACCTGTAGAGAACAGTGTCCAAAATCAGGTTTACGCATCTAGGAGGCCCGTGGGACCTATCAGGCGATGATAGCCATCTCTATGCCAGGCGTCGAGCTCCTGGGCGCGCAAAATCGGCAACGGATGCGTGCGGTACATGGTCAACAAACCTTTATACGCCTTGTTCAAGAGCAGTTCGTCGGCATCTTCGTAGGCGCGAATTTGCTGCAAAAATTCCGTATGGTGCATCTCGGTGTAGAGCCGACTCGCCCCACCAGCCATCTTCATGAAGGCACGCATGCACGGATCCAGCTCCTGCACACACAACAAACCGGCTCGATCTGACGTCAGTTCGGCCTTGCGATACCAGTCGTGCAGGGCGGCCACCAGTCCCTGCCCCAGCAATGACCCAAGACCCAGCGTAGCCTGACCAATGATGGTCATTAGTGTAGAAATGTTCCGAGCCATGATCGTATACAGCACATGCGCAGCCTTGATATGCCCCAATTCGTGGGCGATGACAAAGAAGCATTCTTCGTCATCCAACATATCCACCAGGCCTGAGGTGAGCACAACGAACGGGCGCGTATGGCCGTACGTATAGGCATTTGGCACTGGATCGAGCGTCACGTACAACTCCGGTTCCTCCAGATCGAGGATCTGGCAACCCCAGCCAAGACTGCGGTACAGGCGGCCGAACATGCGCGGCGTCACCCGTACGCTGGAGGCAATATTTTCCAGATAGAACACACGCTCCAGGCTATATTCTATGATCTTGGCAATAACCTTGTCGAGCCCAGGCACAGCCTTGAGCGCCTCGGTAGCAGCTACGTCATGCGGATGCTGAAAATCCTTGGCCACCAGGTTTGGAAAGGTCCGCAGCTGGCGCTTTCTCGTTTCACTCATGCAGTCGTCTCCTCAGCGCGGTCATTGGCTGTCCGTCAGCGGTGCACCACCCCAGCGTTCATGCACGGCAAAGGCCGGGACGGTTTTACGTCTGAGCCTGGTGAGCTGGGTGATGGGTTTGCCAAGCGGCATCACGGCGCACACGGCCACGTGGGCTGGCAGGTCCAGGAGTTCTTGGATCTTGGGTTCCTCAGCCACGGCCAATGTGGTCAGCGTCCCGCCATAGCCTTCATGCCGTGCGGCCAGCAAAATGTTCCACGCAAAGGGATAGATCGAGGCGCCGCTGATAACCCCAACGCGGTCTAGATACTGGTCCGTGGAGGCCACCACCTGGAGATCGACGCAGACTACGAGCACCACTGCGGCGCGCAACACCGGCTCGGTTAATCGGGACGGCACTGGCGTCCGCGCCATCGTCGCCTCATCCACTTGCGTAGGGTCGATGCTATTCCACGGACTCTCTCCGACCTGCTGTTGGGCCACATAGCGCTTGGCAGCCGGCGCCGTCAAGGCCGCCAGGGCTTCGCGGGTGGTACGGTCACGGACGATGATCACATACCACCCCTGGCGATTGCCGCCACTCGGCGCAAAGCGGGCGTTCTCCAGGATCGTGAAGAGCGTTGCGTCTGGCAAAGGGTCGTCCGTGAATTCCCGCGCCGCAAAGGTCGTGCGCATGACGTCGTACAGTTCCATAGAACGGCTCCTCTCTCGCCGCTGGACGACTCGTGAAGTGTATTCCTAATAGGATGGCAACCTGGAAGAGACTTGTCAACGTCAAGGATCGCTCTGTCTGTGAAAAAACCCTCGCCCGGAGGGCGAGGGAAGGAGCAGGCAGGGTCTTGCCACTACGATATCTTATCGAATGGGTAGATCGGCCGGCGGATGTTTTTGTAGGGATAGCGCTCCAGGCGTGGGCTCGTGATGCCAGGCGCATCGACCTCGATGGTCTCGACAGCAATGGGGTCGAAGGCGGCGCGATAGTGCGCGGCAGACTTCAGGACGAGCATCTGACGCTCGGTCGGCTCAATACCAAAGGCGCGAAAGTACTGCAGGTCATTGGGATGCGCCCGGTGTTCAGTAAGCATCAGCTCGATGCCGCCGCGGCCGCCAATTTCTAGCACCACGCAACGGCCCACTGTCTGCAGCACACCGCGGCCTATAGGTCCCTGCCGCACGAAGGAGCCTTCGTGGATCAGGCGGACTCTGCCAGTGACGGGGACCGGGTCACCGTGGAGCTTGTCTCGCTTTCCCCCTACGAGCATGCTAACTTCCGCCCCCACGCCAGCGGCGAGACAGATGTCAATGGCCTCCTGGTCGCTGATGGAACAGACCGCGGCGTTGCGTGCCCCCATATCGAGTAATGTCTTGAAGGTAACCGTGGCATCCCCTGCCGTCCCACCAGCACCGCTATCGGCAATGTCCGCCAGGATAACGGGGCCGCGCGGGGCCGCCATGGCCCGGCGTACAGCCTCTTCGGGCGGCGTAGGGTGCACAATCCAGTTGTCACCCTCGGCTACTGCCGCATCCGTTACCTGCTTGGCTAGGCGCGCGGCGAGGGCCGGATCGTTATCGGTGACCACCACGCATGAGAAGCCTGCCGGCGCGATGTCCGCAAAGGGGAAACCACCAAAGGCTGCAATACTGATGACGCGTGGATCTTCCTCCAGGCGGTGCACGAGGTCAATGATCCGCTTCATGGGCGTATCGCGTGTCGTCACCTGCGTCTGCAACGGGGTGAGCAGGGGAGGACATTCCAGTGCCATCGTTGGTCGGAGTTCACCCCGGATGATGCGCACTAAAATGTTCGCCGCTTCACGGGCGCGCTCATACATATCGACATGGGGGTACGTGTCGTACCCCGTCAGGGCATTACAGTTTTGGATGATGCGCGGCGTCATGTTGGCATGCAAATCCAGGGCGGTGACGATGGGAATAGCGGGACCGACCAGCCGGCGTATGGCCGCCAGCACATGTCCCTCCCCGTCGTCTAGATCGTCCGTCACCATGGCACCGTGTAGATGCAGCAGCACACCATCAATCTTGCCCGCCGCCTGCACACCTTCCAGGAGATGTCCACTAAAATAGTCAAAGGCCTCGCGACTCACCGGGCCACCGGGAATGGCATTGCCAAAGACTGTCCAGATGAGTTCGAAGCCGTGCTCCTCGGCGGCATCCATGAACGCGGCCTCGATGGTATTCGTGCCCCGGAAGCGGCGTGGAATCTCATCGCCATGTGCGATCCCTTGCTTGGCGAACTCCTCCATCGTGGTGGGGATATTGGAAAAGGTATTGGTCTCGTGCGAAAATGTCCCAGTTACGATGCGCATTTTTTAACACTTTCTGCAGGGGGGGATTGGGGAGTTGTGGAAACCGTCTGTGGTTTGAGCCCGCACACCTCAGCCACAAGTTCATACGAACGCACCCGCTCGGCAAATCCATAGCAGATCGTCACGATGCTGATGTCGGTAGTTTTATATTGCTCAGCAATGGCCTCCAGACCGGCTTTCACCTGCTGTGGATTGCCATCGATATAGGAGCGGCTAAATTCGGCGATATAGGCCAGTTCCTGGGGACTATAGCGGTAGGCCAGAGCAGTTTCGACTGACGGCACGCCGCCCCGTTGCCCCAACGCGGTTTTGAGTTTGGCCAGATTGCGACTGGTGGCCAGGCGCCTGGCCTCTGCCTCGGTCGCCGCACATAACACATGCACCCCCACTCCGACTTTAGGTTCAGACAAATAGGCCGAAGGTCGAAAATGGCGGCGATAACCTTCCACAATGGCCGGCCCGTCTTCCACGGCAATCGCAAAAAAGTGCGCATAGCTAAATGGTAGCCCTAACATGGCAGCGAGATAGGCCGATTCGGTGCGCGAGCCGAGCAGCCACACTTCCGGCATGGTCCCCTTGCCCGGTCCGGCATGCACGGCAGCAAAGGGATGTTGCGGATCCATGGCATCACCCAGATACCCCAGCAAATCCGTAATCTGCTCTGGGAAATAGCTGATATCACGCGGCCGTCCGGGATAGGACAGCGCCGCTGCCGTGAGGTGATCACTCCCTGGCGCCCGGCCAATACCCAGATCAATACGGCCAGGATACAAGGTCTCCAGCAGACGAAAAGTCTCCGCCACTTTGAACGCGCTATAGTGTGAGAGCATCACACCTCCGCTGCCCACCCGTATACGCTGTGTATGCGCCGCGATCTGGCCTACGAGAATCTCCGGGCTTGTGCCAGCAAAATTGGGCACATTATGATGCTCTGCTACCCAGTAGCGCTCATAGCCCATCGCCTCTGTGGCCACGGCCAGTGCTATCGTTTCCCGCAGCGCGTCAGCCGCTGTGCCTCCGGCGCGCACGGGTGACTGATCGACGACCCCAAGATGCAACGTTACCTCCACCTGCGTCTCCCCCTCTGGCGCGACTGCGTCGGCGGAGGGGCACCTCATTAAGGGTGCCCCGTTCCCCGCGACTGCGTCGGCGGAGGGGCGCCAGTTTAACGGCGCCCCTTCCCCCTCACCTCGTCTCCCAATCCTCTCCTTATGGACGTACCCAAGTCTCAGACCACGCCAGACAGGCCGTGCTGCTGTCCTTGTCCCCACGCTTCTGCGGGAATGGCTGCCCCACAGCGACGCGCTCGTTAAGGGTCACCTGCGCCCGGCGCGCTGGGATAAAACAACTATACACGCCATGCGGACGGCCCTGGACACTCCCAGCGGCGACAGTGAGCATGAATGGCTCGCCAAAATCGTACCAGGTCAAGGCAATATGGTCATCGTCCGACTCTACCGTCTCCGTCCAGAAGGACCAATGGTCACCGGACTTGGCAAAGAGCGCCTCAATCACCGGGATGTGTTGATCAGCAAACGGCGGATAGAGCAGGCTCTCAATCTCGCCCTGGAGCCAGCGAGTCATGGCGATATTGTCAGAATAGATGCGTACCGCATTGTCCGTCACGTCGCTCTGGATGAAGAGGACGTGTCCAGGCCCGCCAGGGGAGTACAAAATACGCCAGTGACTGACCCGGGTCATCTGTGGGCCGTTTTCTTCTAACTGCAGACGGATAAAGGAGTTTTCACCAGTGAGACGGACTTGATTGGGATCAGTATCAGGCATGGGAGCTCTCCTTCGTAAGCAAGGCGACGCTGTTGTAGGCTACTATGATACCAGGATATGACCGCCACCACACCTTCCTTGCTCCTTGTCTCGGCAGGAGAGGGGACGACGCTGCCTTGACGTTCCCCGACGCTGCCCCTAGAATCGGCCCAAAGGGAGAAGGGCTATGCCAGTCTCAATCACACTGAACGCCAAAGAATAGCACATCG
>Ga0081455_10004741_pt1 | contig 15117 bp, 14 predicted proteins | sample TabmetS3T2R1_FD_70207 | JGI IMG/M metagenome (GOLD analysis project Ga0081455, IMG submission 70207) | Tabebuia heterophylla rhizosphere microbial communities from the University of Puerto Rico - S3T2R1 | ecosystem: Host-associated > Plants > Roots > Rhizosphere ... | reverse complement strand
CCAAGAAAAGTTTAAGCAGTATGATCGCGTATCGGTAGAGTGCTTCGATCATGTCGCCCTTCAGCTAAGATCTAGACCACGGACGCCGCTGGGTTCCTGTGTTCTGTGGCCTTTGCCGCGCATACCATCAGTTCGTCTGCCACCGAGCGACAATAACAGTTCCCAGCTTCGCACCAGAATTCCACGGTCCATCTGCCATACAGGAAGTATGGCCTTATTGTCACAAATCCTTCAATCAAGAGTTAAGTTAACGTCATCTGATCGTAACAGACCAGACGGGCCATGCTTGCACACTCGACGCATCTCACGTTCGGCATGCGTCCACTTTTGAACTGGGCCAAGTCTCAGGTTCATGCCGTTTGGCAATTCCGGCTTCCGATCCTTTCAGGTCTGTTCTTCCTGTCGCCGGTGCTCGTATTCGACGTAGTGCTCTCCGTCGTCAACGGCCGCGGAGTGGACAAGCTCGTCCTGTTCGCGCTTCCCGCGTCGATATTCTGGTTGATGGCAGTCTATGGCCTGATCCGCAATGTCTGGGTGGCTCATCTCGCACTCCTTCCCTTCTATGTTTCGACCATTGCCGACCTGTATTTGATTTCGAACTACGACATGAGGCTGACCTCCAGCACCATCAGCGTCATGCTCGAAAATTCGGTGAGCGCCAGCGATTACGTGCAAACACTCAGCGCATCAACCTACGTTGCGATATCCGTAATGATCGTCTTTTTTGGGCTGCTGACGTACGGCATGCGCAGGCTCAGAGTTCAGTCTTGGCGATGTCTGAAGATCGCAGGCGTTGGATTGGCTCTGACGTACACATCCGCGGCCTTCGGTGACGGCATCCTGGCGCACTACGAGGATGGCACTCTGGGCGTTGGCATAGAAGACGTACTCGCCCACGATCGGAACGGTCCCTTCGGTATCATTCCGCAAGGCTACGTCGCGTATAAAGTCTATGAAGACGCAGCCGAACACCAACAAAAGGCCGCTTCGTTCAGGTTTGGCGCCACACGTCGCGCCGAGCCGAAAGAATCGGAAGTTTATGTGTTAGTGATAGGCGAAAGCTCGCGGCGGGACCACTGGAGCCTGTACGGCTATCCCCGGCCGACAACCCCGAGAATAGACCGGACACCCAATATCATCACATTCAGGGATATGGTGACCCAGGAAGCCCTGACCCAGGTCTCGGTGCCGTTGATGATCACGCGCCGTTCCATCGACCGTCCCCGGGTACACCTCGACGAAAAATCCATCGTTTCTGCGTTCCGGGAAGTAGGCTTCGATGCGTTTTGGTTGTCGACGCAGCAACGAAATCACTGGACAGGACCGCTTAACCGCTATTCGGGCGAAGCCAACCATGTCGCTTTTTTCGAGCGGCGGTTCGATATGGTGCTCGTCGACTATCTGCGGGACGCACTGAACAAGACCACGCCTCAAGATGGACGGCAGAAACTTTTCTTCATCCTTCACACGGTCGGCAGTCACTTCGTCTATAAGGATCGATATCCCGAAGCGGCTGCTCCGTTCGAACCAGCCGGCACAAAGAAGGAGAAGATCGTCGCCGAGTACGACAACTCCATAGAGTATATGGATCGGGTGCTCTCGGAGCTCATTTCGACATTGACCCAATATCGCGGTCTGACTGCGCTGCTCTATGTGTCCGACCATGGCGAAAATCTCTACGACGACAGCCGAATGCTTTTGGGGCACTTCTTTGAGAATGAATACGACATTCCAATACCTGCTTTTCTCTGGCTGTCGCCGTCTTACACCGCGAAGCACACTGAAGTAGTGGAAGCAGCGAAGCGCAACGCTGTGCGTCCATTGAGTACCAAGGTGGTCTTCAGCACGCTCGCCCAGATGGCAGGCATTGAGATTCCGGGCATGGACATCGGGAAGCTGAGCGTGTTCAGCGACAACCTACAGCCCGGTCCGCGATTCTTCTACAAGCAGGAAGAGATCTTGGACTACGACAAATGGGTGCGCTCGCCCCGCCATGAAGCTCGAGCTGACCAGCAGCAATCGAGCGAGTGACGAAGAGTGCTTTTCACCAACCGACCATTGGAGTTTGGCATGCGCACCGAAACTGATGCTGGCAAGGCTCTTTTCCTGAAGCGCTGGCTGCATCGGCCACTGGCGATGGGGACCTTTCTCCCAAGCGGCCCGTTCCTCAGCATGGCGATCGCGCAAGCCGCGCTGGCCGCCATGAACGGGTACACGGGCCACGTCATCGAACTCGGCGCCGGCACGGGCGAGGTCACCAAAGCTCTGCTTGCAGCCGGCATCGCGCCTGAGTGGCTGGTGCTCGTAGAGCGCGATCGGGAGCTGGCGGCCTTCCTGCGTCGCCATTTCAACGGGCTCAAAATCATCGAAGGTGATGCCGCGCAGCTACCGCATCTGCTGGCCGCAAACGGCATTGAAAGGGTCGCGACCATTGTCTCCTGCCTACCGCTTCTGTCATTGCCGGCAGAGATGGTGCGCCGCATTGTCCGCGGCGTGTTCGAGGCCTTGCCGCGCGGCGGGGCTATGGTGCAGTTCACCTATGGTTTGACCCCGCCGGTGTCAAAGAGTCTGCGCCGACGTCTGCGTATCACTGCGCTGAGCAACCGGCGCATCTGGCGCAACGTGCCGCCCGCAGTCGTGTGGACGTTCGCGAGAACATCCAGCGAGTGAATCAAGCCCATGCCGCGCCTTCGAACCGAAAAATTCGAACGCATCCAGACGGCATTGGTGCTCACGTCGACGTTCTTCGGTGCGTGTGTCGCATTGGCCTTCGTCTATTTGCATGACGTACACCATGCCGACACAGGATTTTTGTACTGGCTTGTCCTTTCGCCGTTCGAGAGCGTTGTCATCGCCGACATTGGCGGGACGTTTATTGGCCTTGTCGTGTTTTTCACGACTGAACTGATAGATCTCATTTGGCGCCGATTAGGCTTCCGGGCCTTGTCACTTGGGACAAGGCCTTAGAGATCCTTCGAGTCGATGCGGACCTGCGCGCCGTGGCTGCATCATGCCTTTAGGCACTACGACGGAACGCGGCCTGACCGAATGATACGCAGCATCGCCCAGTCTGGACGGAATCTGACGTCCGCGGGATGGTCGGTTCTCGGCAAGGCCTGACCGAGACGGCGCCTGCTCGATCAACTGAGCGGGACGATTCGCAACTCGAATTTATTAGGAATCTTTACCGCCTGCTTGAGGGCGATGGGCGTCGGCGACTGCTTCACCAATGCCTTGAGCGCTTCCCGCTCGCTCGAGCCCATCATGCAGCCGACGATAATCGACTTCAGGCTCTGGCCGGGAAACCGGACCCAGTGATCGTCCGCGATCAACATCTGATGATTGAATTTCTTCGACCGTTCCTGCGCGATCAGCCGATATTCCGATTCATGGTCCCAATGGTTCGGCTTGGTGAGCATCGGCAGCAGGGCGTCGTCCTCCTGCTTGATCTTGAGCGGCATCGCCGGATATTCCTCGCGGTAGATCACTTGTGCCGCTTCGGCGAAGAATACCGTACTGGTCTCGAACTCCAGGCAGACCCCGGTATGCCGGTTCGTATAGTGCGCCCAGATCAGCGGGTGATCCGCGTGAGCCGAGAAACAGAAGATTCGAAAGACGTCGTTCATCCAGGCGGCCATGGCGTTTGCCTCCGTCACCATCCGCTGCAGGATCTCTCCGTTTTCGCGCAGTAACCTCCTGAACCTCTCTCGCGCCACCGTCGTGAGCTCGGACAGGCCATGGTCGTAAAGCCGCTCAAGCCACTGCGCCGTCTCTTCCCGCCAGGCGGGATCGTCAATGAAATCGATGTCAAAGGAAGGCCGGCAGTCCCATGCATCGCCGAAGCCTTGGGGTCGTGAGAAATAGAGACGGTTGAACGCGATGATCGGATATATGCGCGCCAAATCGAAGGCCGCGAAGTGATAGAGGTGAGCCACCCCCGCCTCGCGGGCCGTTATGTATCGCCGTTCCATCGAGCTCGCATCATACATTGGGTGCTGACGTCGCCGGTCCCCCTGCCAAACCCATCCCTGTCTTAGACGCTGCGCTGCAACACATATGTGAGAACATGGCCGGCCACAATTTTGACGCAGGCGTTCTGGCTCGGCCAGAGCAACCGACGCCAAAGGTCACTGGCTTCCAATCAGTCGGCGAGGCCATCTTGCGCCCTGCTGTGGCCCTCCCTCCACCACGTGGGCCGCAGCATGCGCCGGCGGCGACCCCCGAGTGCTGCCGGCGCAACTGCTTCCGCGAAACCGCGGAATCCGCCTCAGAAACTGGCTTTTCGCGCCACGACCCTTCGGATCAACTTGCCGGACGATAGGCTACCCCGCTCTTCGTCCAATAGTATTTCGGCCGATCCCAGTGCCGCCTGCACAAGCGCAGGGTCAAAGGCGGCATACAATCGCCCGTGTTCGTCCCGCCGATCCCTCCCCTGGGTGGTGCGCCAGCTGAGATAGAGCGTGCCGCCCGGCGCCAGGATCCCCAGCAACCTCTTGACCGCGGGTGTCACGTCACCCGGTGCAAGATGCATGATAACGGTCTCGCACAGAACATTGACGAAGCTTTCGTCGGTAATGTCCTCCAACCGAGGCAACACCGCTGGCAGGAAGCGAAGGTGAGGATGGCGCCGGCGCGCCTCCCGCAGGAGCCCTTGCGAGGCATCATAGCCGCAAGCGGAATAGCCGCTGGCATCCAGCCAGGCCGTGTCACGGCCGGCACCGCACCCTATGTCCGCCGTCGGCCCGGGTCTGAAAAACCGGCGCACCAGGTCGTACATGTCAGTGGGTACGGGTTGCGCTTCCCAATCGTCGGCAAATGCCGCCGCATCGTGGTCGTAGGCACCTAGCGTCGTTCGATCCATGCATCCCCCGGCACCCTCGCAATGCCGCCAAACGCGTCATTTACCTGCGGGATGCGTCACCGGGAAAATCTGCGCCGGAGACGACCGCTTTTCCAATATATCGATCCGTGGCCGCTCCATACCCGAGCGATATGAGGACTCCGAGCGCATTGCGCGCTCCCAGCCTATGACTTTCCGCGCTGGAGGTTGGCGACATAACCGCGGTTCCAGGTCGGGTTGATCATCACCTCGTTGATGACAATGTGCGGCGGAAGGCAAGCGATGTATCGGATGAGATCGCCGACATCCTCCGACTGCGCCATGCGGGCGCGCTCCTCCTTGGTCACGGGAACCGGCCGTTTGTCGAGGATTGGCGTCGCCACCTCGCCCGGGCAGACGACACAGGAACGTATGCCGTTGACGCATTCCTCCATGTTGATGGTGTGGCTCATGGCCACGACGCCATGCTTGGCGGCTGAATAGGCCGGCCCACTCAGCAGGCTTGCCTGGCGCCCGGCCATCGAGGAGGTATGAATCAGGACGCCGTCCTTGTGGCGGCGCATCAGGGGCAGCACTGCCGTCGTGCAGTAGAAGGCACTCGAGAGATTGCCGTCGATCACCTGCTCCGCGCCAGCCGGCGAGAGCTGCTTCCAGCTTCTCTCCAGGATATTGAGGCCGGCATTGTTGACCAGGATGTCGCAGCGGCCGAATTTCTTGTCGATGTCGGCGGCAATGCGCGTGACCGCCGCCGCCTTCATCAGATCCGCGGCCTTCACCAGCGCCTTGCCGCCTGCGGTCTTGATGGTGGCAGCCGTGGTCTCCAGCGGCTCCCGTCGCCGCCCAGTGAGCACGACCTGCGCACCCTCTTTTGCCAAGGCAACGGCCGCCGCCTGGCCAATACCCGACCCCGCGCCGGTCACCCAGGCGACCTTGCCCGTCAACACTCCCATTGGAAACTCTCCCCCGTACCTCGCTCGACGACCGCCGGCCGTCGCGATCAGAGCACCTTGCCGGTGGTATCGTCGATCAGGTGCATATTGCTGAGGTCGGCCCGCAGTTTCATTGGCTGCCCGGCTGCGCCGCCAGCATTCGGGTTGATACGGCCGCAGACCTCAGTGCCGTTGATGGTGAAATAGACCAGCGTCTCCATGCCCATCGGCTCGACCACCTCGATCGGTATCTCGAAGTCGTGCTGATCAGGTTCAATATGGGGCCGTGTCTCGGTGATGTGTTCGGGCCGAAGACCCAACACGAGGTTGGGCTTTCCAGCAACACTGCTATAGCGATTGGTACGCGACGCCGGAACCGGCACCGTTAGCTTGTCGTTCAGCCGCATCCGCAGCGCCCCTGCCGCCTGTTCGACCTGACAGGGAATGAAGTTCATCGCCGGCGAACCGATGAAGCCTGCCACGAACTTGGTGGTGGGCGAATGGTAAAGGTCGTTGGGCGAGCCAACCTGCTCGATCAGGCCGGCGTTCATCACCACCACGCGGTCGGCGAGCGTCATCGCCTCCACCTGGTCGTGCGTGACGTAGACCGTCGTGGTGCGCACTTTCTGGTGCACCTTCTTGATCTCCGTGCGCATCTGGACGCGCAGTTTGGCGTCGAGGTTGGACAACGGCTCATCGAACAGGAACACCTTGGGATCGCGCACGATCGCCCGGCCCATGGCGACCCGCTGGCGTTGGCCGCCGGAAAGCTGCTTGGGCTTGCGGTCCAGCAACTCGGTGATGTCGAGGATCTGCGCCGCCTGCTTCACCCGGCGCTCGATCTCCTGGCGCGGCGTGCGCTTGAGCTTCAGCCCGAACGACATGTTTTCGTAAACGTTCATGTGCGGGTAGAGCGCGTAGTTCTGGAACACCATGGCGATGTCCCGGTCCTTCGGCGGCACGTCGTTCACCACGTCGCCACCGATCGCGATATCGCCGCCGGAGATTTCCTCCAGGCCAGCGATCATGCGCAGTGTCGTGCTCTTGCCGCAGCCCGATGGACCGACCAGCACGATGAACTCCTTGTCGGCGATGTCGAGATCGACACCGCGGACAGCCAAGACCTCGTCATATTTCTTGATGACCTTGCGCAGCGTGACCTGAGCCATGAGTGAAGCCTACCCTTTTGTTGCTCCCGCGGTGAGACCCGCGATGTAGTAATCCATGAGGAAGGCATAGATGATGAGCGGTGGCGCCGCACCGAGCAGCGCGCCGGTCATGATCTGCCCCCAGTTGAAGACGTCCCCCTTGATCAGGGTCGTCACGATGCCGACGGGCAGGACCAGCTGGTCCGCCGACGTGGTGAATGCCAGTGGGTAGAGGAATTGCGCCCACGACACGGTGAAACTGAAAATCGTTGCGGCGATGATGCCAGGCATCGCCACAGGGATGAAAATCCTGGTCAGCGTCTGCATCCAGCTTGCGCCGTCGATCAGCGCGGCCTCGTCGAGTTCCTTGGGGATCGACGCGAAATAGCCGATCATGATCCAGGTCGCGAAAGGCACTGACAACGTCGGATAGATGATGATCAGCGTCCACCAGTGGTTCATCAACTCAATGCCCGTGGTGTCACGCACAAAGGCGAACATCTTGAACAGCGGGATGAACAGCAGCGAATCCGGAATCAAGTAGGTCAGGAAAACGCCCGTGGCGAGCGTCGCCGACCCCCAGAACTTCATCCGTGCCAGCGCGAAAGCCGCTGAGATACTGATCACCATGGTGATGGCAACGACGCAGACCGAGACCAGAGCAGAGTTTCGGAAAAACACCAGGAACTGATTCTGACCTAGCAGCTCCGCATAGTTGCTGAGGGTCGGCGCGTAGACCCACCATGGGTTCTTGGCCGCCGAGATCTCACCACTACTCTTCAACGAAGTGATGAACATGTAGAGCGGCGGCGTCAGGAAAAAGATGACGAACAGCACGAGGAAAAAATACGACCAGCGCATGGCCCAGCGCCGGTCGCGACTCATGCTGCGGTATTTGACAGGACGGCCGGTCGTACCGGCGACAATCGCAGCGTTCGCCATCAGACCTCACTCCCCCGCTTGCTGATGTTGCGCAGGATGAAGGCAGCCGCGATCGCCAGGATCGGCGCCATGAACAGCGACACCGCCGCTCCTTGCGGGATGTCGCCGCTTTCGATGCCGACCTTGAAGGACCAGGTGGCGAAGATCTGGGTCGCAGTGAGCGGACCACCATTGGTCAGCACGCGAACGATGTCGAAGTTGGCGAAAGTGACGATCAGCGAGAACAGCGCCGTGATGGCGATGATGTTACGCATCATCGGCAGGTTCACATACCAGATCTTTTGCAACCATGTTGCGCCATCGATCGCTGCCGCCTCGTGAAGCTGGTCCGGTACGGACTTCAACGCCGCGAGATACATGATCATGAAGAACGGTGCGCCGGCCCAGATGTTGACGAGGATCACACAGAAACGCGCCCACCCCGCCTCACCGAGCCACGGTATGGAATTGATGCCGAGGTGAGCGAAAATCCAGTTGAAGGCGCTATAGGACGGATCGAACAGCCACAACCAGGCAAGCGTGCTCATTGCGGGAGGAATGACCCACGGCACCAAGAGCATACCGCGCCACTTTCGCTGACCCTTGGTTGGGATGTTGTGCACGAAATGCGCGACGATGAAGCCGATAAACGCCTTGAAGATGACGGCGCTGATAGCGAACAGGCAGGATTGATAGATCACATCCCAGAAGGCCTGCCGCTTGAGAATGAATTCGAAGGTGCCGAAGCCCACGAACTTGCTCATCGACTTGTTGAGCATCGCGAGATAGATCGCGTAGCCCGCAGGGTAGATGACCAGGATGGCAATCAGAAGGATCAACGGCAACGCCATCAGGAAGGCGATCATCGACTTGCGCTGCATGAGCTTGTGCAAACCCGAGCGGCGACCGGCGGCGAGAACCGTGGCGTTTGGAGCGGCGATATCGGCCATGAAAGGCTCCGTACGTATATGTCGAGGCTTCAATGCGGCGAGGACGCCGCCCACTCGGGCGGCGTCCCTGCGCCACGCCTAGTTACGCATATAGCCTTCGAGCTCACCGGAGGCCCAATCCAGGGTCTTCTCCAGTGCCTCACCCTTGAAGTAGCGCACCGCCATCTGGGTCTGCAGGCCCAGATTGTAGATCTGCTCAGCGATCTTATGCGGCGCGGGTGCCGCGGCGATCGAGAGAGTCTGCGTGTGATACGGGTCCGGATAGCTGAAAAGCGTGCCCTTCGGCGGCTCCGCCTCGGCCCATACCTTGAATTTGGTGAGCTTCTCGAACGACGGCAGATCGTAGCCACCGCTTGCTTCCACCATCTTCTCGGCCGATGAGGCCTGCGACAGGTACATCAGCAGGCTCTTGGCCGCCGGCACGTTCTTGCTGAAGTTCCAGACGCCCCAGAAGAATGGCAGGAACGGTCCGAAGCGGCCCTTCGGACCGGCCGGGAACGGATGCGTCCAGCACTGCTCGGCAACCTTGGGGGCGTCGCGCTTGGCGACCGCCCAGGCGCTGGGCGGATTCATGATCATCGACGCCTGGCCGGAAACCAGGAATTTGTTGTTCGAAGCATCATCCCAAGCCGCCACGTCAGCCGGCAGGAAGGCCATCAGCTTCTTGTACCAATCTAGCGCCTGGCGAACCTGGTCGTTCTTGACGACGATCTCACCCTTGGCATCGACCAGAACGGCGCCAAACGAATGGAAGATCGCCCCGATCGTATCGACGTTATCCGATGTCGTGCCAAGACCGATGCCGAAGGGGTGACCTCCCTTATGGCAGGCCTCGGCCGCCTTCAGGAAGGTATCGAGCGTCCAATCCTTGTCCTGCGGTTCGGCGCCGGCCGGATACATCTTCTGAACGTCGATGCCGGCATATTCCTTCATGTAGTCGATGCGCGAACACGGCCCCTTGATCTGGCTCCCGATGGTCGCCGGAATGGCCAGCCAATTGCCGCCGACCTTGCCTAGATACTCGACCGTCGCATTCACCTTGCCGTTGTCGGCGATAAGCTTCTCCATCTCGGCGTTGACGGGCACAAGCTGCTCGGCATACCGCGCCGGCAAGAAGGTGTTCATCGCCAAAATATCGTGACCCGACTTAGCCTGAGCCTCGGCGGCGGTCGTCAGCAGCAGTTTGTTGCCCTGCGACGTGATGAAGTCGATCTGGACCTCAACCTTTTCCTTTTCCGCCCACTCATGGATCAGCTTTTCGGTAGCGCCATTAGCATTTGGGACCCAGTGATCCCAAAAACCCACCGAAATCTTGCCCGCAGCATATGCACCACGCACAAACGGCGCCGCTACCAGCGCTGACGACAGCGCGGCAGTGCCGCCTACGAATCGACGACGACTGACTCTTTTAAAGCCCATACGATTTCCTCCTCAACGCCGGCCATGCGGCGATCTCTTGCACGCGTTGTCCACGCACAATGGCTTTCAGATGAAGCCTTTCCTCGGATGCTATGCAGAAGGCGAAGAGCAAGCAATGCATTTTAGGAAGAACCGACGCCGATCGTGTCGTTTGACAGGTGACGGAGGTGCCGGAATGCTGCGCCGCCGCGCAGACAGGAAGAGGACGAGACTTTGCGTCAAAAAACCGTGAAATCGCCTGATGAAAGGCTGCACGTCGCCCACCCAAAACACATCACAGCGAGTCAAAAGCCTGCGACCAATCCGTGGCTGGCCGCTGTCGAGCCCTCTCCAATAGGCGAAACCAAGCGTTGGGTGCTGGGCCGAAGCTTTCCGGCCGACCGGCCTCTGATCGATCTCAGCCAAGCCGTGCCGGGTTACCCGCCAGCGCTTGAGTTGCGCCAGCATCTGGGCGAGCTGCTGCTGGATCCGGCGGTACACGGCTATACGCCGATCCTCGGCCTCCCTTCCCTGCGCGACGACTACGCCAGCCACCTCTCTTCATTCTATGGCGCTGCGATCACGGCAAACGAAGTCGGCATCACGTCGGGCTGCAACCAGGCCTTCTGCCTCGCCCTCATGAGCCTCGCTAAAGCTGGCGACCAGGTAATCTTGCCCCGCCCGCATTATTTCAATCACGACATGTGGATGCGCATGCAAGGCGTCGAGCCGGTATCACTCGACTTTCGGCCGGGCTCAGGCGCCATTCCCCATCCCGACGACGCGGCAAAGCTGATCGGGTCACGCACCCGCGCCATTGTGCTGATCACGCCGAACAATCCGACCGGCGCCGTCTATCCACGAGAAACCATCCATGCCTTCTACGAGCTCGCTCGCCGCCATGGCATCGCCCTGGTGCTGGACGAGACCTACAAGGATTTCCTGCCGGAGGGCGCACGTCCGCACGAGCTGTTCGGTGATCCTGACTGGCGCGAGACGCTGGTGCATCTCTACAGCTTCTCCAAGGTGTTTGCGCTGACGGGCTACCGCGTCGGCGGTGTCACCGCGGGCGCTCATCTGATGGCGGAGATCGAGAAGGCGATGGACTGCGTGTCCATCTGCCCTCCGCGGCTCGCCCAGGAGGCGGCCCTTTATGGGTTGCGGCACTTGTTGCCATGGGCGCGCCGGAATACCGAAGGCCTCAAGGCCCGCGCCGATCTTTTGGGCAATGGCCTTGGCCGTTCGAACCGCTGGCGACTGGTCAGCATCGGCGCCTACTTTGCCTACGTCGAGCACCCCTTCTCCGGCCAGCGCTCGACCGATGTGGCTCGGCGTATGGCCGATGAGGAGAACCTTCTTGCCATCCCCGGCGACATGTTTGGTGCCGGTCAGGAACGCTTCGTACGCTTGGCTTTCGCCAACGTGACCGACGACAAAATCCCGATTGTTCTGGAGCGGCTCGAACGATTCGGTGCCTGACAGCCGTCAGCGCCAGTCCGACCGGACCGTCACGGCGTGGTTTAGCGGACCATGGCCTTGACCGAAGCCCGGCGCTGACTCGATCGCCTTGCGGACATAGGCGCGGGCCCGGGCAACCGAGTCGTAGAGGCTGAGCTTCTGCGCCAACCCGGTCGCGATGGCCGAGGCGAGCGTGCAGCCCGTACCGTGGGTAGAACGACTCGGGATCCGAGGGGCTTCGAAGCGGTCGATCTTGCCGTCATGGAAAAGAAGGTCGACCAAACGCTCGCCTTCGAGATGGCCGCCCTTCACCAGTACCGCCCTGGCGCCGAGCGAGGCCAGCTTTTCTGCCGCCCGCGCCATATCGGCCTCGATGCGGACCGGAAATCCAGCCAGCGCTCCAGCTTCGGGCAGGTTCGGCGTCAGAATGGTCGCCATTGGCAACAGCTTGGCGCGCAAAGCCGTCTCGGCTTCGGCGAGGAGCAGCTGATGGCCGCCCTTGGCAATCATGACCGGGTCCACGACCAGGGGCGTGCCGGCAGCGTGTTTACGGAAAGCCGTCACCACGGCATCGATCACCTCTGCGCTATGCAGCATACCTGTCTTGAGCGCATCAGCGCCGATGTCAGCCAGCACGACCTCTATCTGTCGGGTGATGAAGGCGGGCGTCACCGGCTCGACGCCATGGACGCCGAGCGTGTCCTGGGCGGTCAACGCAGTGATCGCCGTGGCGGCAAACCCATCCATCGCGGTCACCGCCTTGATGTCGGCCTGGATGCCAGCACCGCCCCCCGAATCGGAGCCGGCAACGATCAATACGCGGCCCTTCATATCCGCCTCTCAGGCCGCCTGGCCGGGGATCGCCTCGATGATCTGGTCGACGACCCTGCGGACGAGTTCTGAATCGTCGCCCTCGGCCATGACGCGGATCAACGGCTCAGTCCCCGACTTGCGCACCAGCACGCGGCCGCCCTTGCCGAGCTTCTTCTCCGCCGCTGCGATCGCGGAGAGCAGGCTGCCAGCATCCAAGGCCACCTGGGCATTGCCCACTCGCACGTTTTTCAGGAGCTGCGGCACGGGCTTGAACGCCTGAAAGGTCTCACTGGCGGGCTTGCGGCTCTTGATCATCGCGGCCAGCGCCTGCAATGCCGCCATCAACCCGTCGCCCGTGGTGGCGTGGTCGGTCATGATGATATGGCCCGACTGTTCGCCGCCGAGATTGAAGCCGCCGGCGCGCATGCGTTCGAGCACATAGCGGTCGCCAACCTGAGTGCGCACCAACGCGAGATCGAGCGCCGACAGGAATCGCTCGAGGCCAAGGTTCGACATGACCGTCGCCACAAGACCATTGCCCGAAAGGCGACCATCCCTCTTCCACTGATCGGCGATCGTGGCCATCAGCTGGTCGCCATCGATGAGTTGGCCCTTTTCGGAGACCAACACGACACGGTCAGCATCGCCATCGAGCGCAATGCCGATGTCGGCGCCATGCGTCACGACATGCTCCTGCAAGACCGTGGGGTGCGTCGAGCCGCATTGGTCATTGATGTTGAAGCCATCGGGCGCGACGCCGACGGGAATGACCTCCGCGCCCAGTTCCCAGAGCACGGTCGGCGCCACCTTGTAGGCAGCGCCATTGGCGCAATCGACCACGATCTTGAGGTCCGACAGATCGAGACCGCGCGCAGCCGAGCCCTTCACGGCTTCTATGTAGCGACCCTCCGCATCGTCGAGGCGCTTGGCCCGCCCGATGGCGGCCGACTCCGCAAGCGGTATCGCCGAGGGCTGGTCGACCAGCTTTTCGATTTGACCCTCGACCATGTCCGACAGCTTGAAGCCGTCGGGGCCAAAGAGCTTGATGCCATTGTCCTCGTAAGGATTGTGGGACGCCGAAATCATCACGCCCAGATCCGCCCGCATCGACCGCGTCAAAAAGCCGATGGCCGGAGTCGGGATCGGGCCCAGCAGCAGGACGTCCATGCCGACCGACAGGAAGCCTGCGGTCATCGCCTGCTCAAGCATGTATCCCGAGAGCCGCGTATCCTTGCCGATCACGACGCGATGGCGATGACTGCCCCGGTTGAACACTCGCCCCGCCGCCATGCCAATTCGCATGACGATATCTGCCGTCATCGGCGCACTATTGGCACGGCCTCGCACACCGTCGGTGCCAAACAGGGATCGAGACATGGTGTGAATACCCTATCGCATCGCCATAGAAACAGCGAGAGCCTGGCGAGTGCCGGCCACATCATGGACACGAACAATCGACGCGCCACGCCGGGCTGCCTCGACCGAGAGCCAAACGGAAGCGGGATCACGATCGGAAGCCTTGGCAACGCCCGTCAACTTGCCGACAAAGCTTTTTCGCGAGCAGCCGATCAGCACAGGGTAGCCTGCCTCGGCAAGCCTACCGGCTCCCGCTATCAGTTCCAGCTCCTGGGCCACGCTCTTGCCAAAGCCTAGCCCAGGATCGAGCACGATGCGCTCGCGCTCCACACCGGCTGCCCTGCACACATCCGCCCGCTCGATCAGGAATTCACGGACGTTCTCGACAACATTGTCGTAGGCCGGCCCGGCAAAGGTGTTCTCCGGCAGGCCACGGCGATGCATCAGGACGACGTCGACCTGGCGCTGCACCACCAACGGCAGCATCTCGGTATCGTCGCGTAGAGCCGATACGTCGTTCACGATCCGCGCGCCGGCATCGAGGGCCGCCCGCGCCACGACGGCGCGCCGTGTGTCGATCGACACAACAGCCCCTTGCCGCGCCAACCCTGCCACCACGGGGCGGATACGGCGCAATTCCTCGTCAGGCGGCGTCGGAAGCGAACCTGGTCGCGTGGATTCGCCCCCTACGTCAACGAAATCGGCTCCTTCAGCGACAAAACGCAGGCCATCTTCGATGGCCCGCGTCGGGTCGAGGCGCTCGCCGCCGTCAGAGAAAGAGTCGGGCGTCACATTCACGATCGCCATGATCCTTGGGCGATCGAGGGCGAGGCCCGCGAAAGTTCGCGTCAAACGCCCGGCTGCGGCTCAGGCCTTGCGCCCGGAGGCGCGCCGGATGTACCGGGCGCCGAACCGCTGCTGGTCGGCACGGAGGCACGGCGCCGACGATCGGCTCCGGGACCGGCACCGCCGGTTTCGTCGCGCACGATGGATTCGCCGCGCAGGATCTGGCCGATCTCGTCATTGCTCAGCGTCTCGTACTCGAGCAGCGCCTTGGCAATCGTATGCAGGTCCTCGAGATGATCGGTCAGGATCTGGCGGGCATGGGTCTCCGCCTCCTCGATCAGGCGACGGACTTCCTGGTCGATGAGTTGGGCCGTCGCTTCCGACACGTTCTGTGTCTGGGTCACGGCATGTCCCAAGAACACTTCCTGCTCATTGGCCTGGTAGCGAACGCGGCCGAGCTTGTCGGACATGCCGTACGCCGTGATCATGGCCCGCGCCATCTGTGTGGCCACCTGGAT
>Ga0081455_10004740_pt1 | contig 15117 bp, 20 predicted proteins | sample TabmetS3T2R1_FD_70207 | JGI IMG/M metagenome (GOLD analysis project Ga0081455, IMG submission 70207) | Tabebuia heterophylla rhizosphere microbial communities from the University of Puerto Rico - S3T2R1 | ecosystem: Host-associated > Plants > Roots > Rhizosphere ... | reverse complement strand
TTCCGCCCCAGAAGGCGATTCCGTGACGGTTGTTAGACCATTCCAGGCAACACCGGTAGCATATGCTCCTGTCGCATCTGGAAGATACAAAACGCCGTGGTCCACGCCAGTTTCGTAAAAGCGCTCGCCAACTTCATCCCATACAAGCGGAGGCATTTGCATCCCTTCTCTTAGAAGAACACGTTATAAACATCGTGATTTAGATTATCGGCTGTATAAAACCGATTAAACAGGCTCATTGGCATTGCTGCCACTTTATCTGGAATATCACTATCTGGATCAGGATCGATGACTGTAATCATGTATCGTAACTTGTGATTATATGGGATATCATCTGCAAATTTCGTCTCTGCAAAGTCGCGTTTGTAGATAATACAAGGGTATATCAGCTTAATGGTAGTCGGTGGCTGAAAATATACGTTATCCGCAAACGTTTCAAGGAGCTGGTGCAGCTGCAGGCGTTGGCCCATTGTACACCTCCCCTAACCTAAGCAGAAGACGGGGGCTCTGTACTTCGACACTAGAAACTGTCCACAAAACCCCCGCCCATTCCACATAACGAATGGCAAAGAAATGATCGTTGGCATATGCATCAGCTACAATACTGATCGAATTCTGAACGCTGAGATCGGGATTAAGATTCTCTCCCTCACGAAGATTTCTTGCATTTCGAATAACATCTCCGTAATATTCGCGCTCGACAACTTCATCAATCCACACACCAGGGCTAGTCTCTACTGCTTCGCCATAACCGACACGACCAAAGAACCTTGCCATAGCAGACCTACCTTATGCCACGTTCTTGAAAGTCCACTCATCGTCCTGATTATTAGCAAAGTAATGACCCGAAGTCGGCGAAGCTTCCACCGTGAGCGATTCACCGTCAGCTAGAGTAACGGGCGCTCCAGTGGTAAGAGTCGTCTGAGTATTCTTATCCTTATACACGACATTCGGCGTGGTCTTCACAGTAACAACCGTGCCATCGAAATCAGGCTTCTCTGGAGTAGCAAGTGTGTACGAAGCTGGTGCTCGTTTGATGGCCAAAGCCGAACGAATCTTTGTCAGCGCGCCAGAAATGCGAGTCTCGTACAAGTACTTGTACTGGTTGTAGTCGATATCAAAGTCATCGAAGAAATTGACCTCGCCACCCTTGTCGGCACCGACCGTGTAGTCCTTCAGATTCACGATGATGCCGAGTAGACCATCTTCGCTTTCCATGACCTCGACAGTGACGATGGCGGAAACGCCCATCTCAGAAGCGAGCTCTGCCGGAGACTTCCAATAACGATGGTTGCCTTGTGTATCTCGCGCCAGTAGCAAGCTCGTAAGGACTGGAAGCGTCGTGTAGAACGTCGGCGAACCCGATCCCTTGTAGTACTGCATAGACGAAACGATTGCATCCACGACTTCGATTGGCGGAGCTGAGTCATCGACGTTGATCGTTGCGGTGTACATATCGTGATCGTTCAAGATCGATCGGATTCCGGCACCGTCCGTAGCTCCTACCGGATCCTTAATCTTGTCGTCATCGGAGACATTGCGACCATCGCCGATGAGAATTGCTCGTGCGATCTCTTCATCGAGCATGAGGCGCATTTCGCTCTTGAGCCACATCACGACGTCGAAGTCGGTAATATCGATGATGTCGTCACGATCGAGCTTCTGCTTCTTGTATACTGTGCTCGGAGTCGTGGTCCGCTTCGAAACGCCGAACCACTCTTCCTTCTTGAAGTTGCCCTTGATGTAGCCGCGAGCCCGGGCTTCGTCAAAGGTAATATCGGCTACGAGAGACTTGATACGGGAGAACGGCGAGTGCTTGGTTCCGTTGATGACACTGGAAACCCACTCAACCCGTCGCGAATCAAAATCCGGCGTGTCTGTAACCGATTTTGCATCCGGGAAGAGGACCTCGATGTTGTCGATGCCGTGCTTGAGCGCATACCGTTCGACGGCTTCTTTCAGTGATCCACCACGCTTAGCATCATCGACGATTCCCTTAATCGCGTCATGCGAGAGAGTATGCTCCTCTTCCTTTGTGCCTTCGTTCTGATCCTCGAAGACGTTGTGGGACATGCGCCGTCCTTCCTCTTCATTTTCGTCGTCATCATTATGGACAAGTGATGTAGACTCTTCGAGCCCAGACTGTTGCACAGTTTGATCACTCTGCTCCGCAGCCATTGCTTCGAGTGCGGCGCCAACTAGATAGTTAACAACGTCTTGCTGCTCGGGAGTCATTGAATCGTAAATATCTTGAACGGTTGGGTCCTCAGAAGACTGATGCTCAACCGTATCGGTTATATCAGTCGTATCGATCAGCTCTTCCGTTGCGACCCATTCACCCTCGGAATGCTCAAGATCCAAACCTGTATAAATAATTGCTTCATCTTCTAGCTCAACCATTTCTCCATCCGCGTGAGCCAAAGTGATGTTGTCAATAAGTGCACCAGGATTGGCGCCAGACAACACCAAACTTACCTCACGAATAAACCCATGAAGAACCTGCTTGGCTTTCTCGGTAAGCCCATTGGCGTAAATAGACAACGACTTAATGTCTTCGTGCTGCACTAGTGTTTTGGCATTCTTTGCCTGATCGGTCTCGTTGAAGAAACCGTAGGCATAAATGCCATCTTCACGATGCTCAAGAATAGCACGTCCAAGCACATTGCTCGGTTCACTGTGACCGTGCTGCCAGACCAACGGAACAACTTCCTTGTCCTGATGTTTGAAAGCATCAGACGTGATTGTCCGGCCATCTGAGCACTTAAGACCAGCCTTCGTGGCGTAGCCGCTAAAATCAGGCTTAGCCTCTACTCCCATTTTGACCGTTCCTCTCTAAGTCTTGGATCGCGACTTGATTAGCTACCTCCGGAATTGCTGCCAGATCGGCCGTACCAACACCAGTTGGCGTTGGACTACCCTGCGGCATGTTGCTATTAACCAATTGATCAGCTTTCGGATCCGAATGTGGAGCCATACCAACCACTTGTCGCATCTCGTTGGAGGTCATGATCTCATTACGAGTAAACTTATCAGCAATTTCAGCAATGTTCTCAATTGGAACCAATCGGAAAGGATCTCGAAAGAATTCAATACTTTGTTTTTGAGTCCGAGCTGTCTTGGTCAAGAAGTTTCGTCTCATGGATTCAACCATAGCCGTAAGAACGGGCTCGATCGTTCGATTCCAATAATTCAACATTGCCTTTTCGTCAGCTGTACCGTTCATAACCTCTTCGGTTAGACCGAGTTGACCATAAAGCATCTGTGTGAGATACTCGATTTGAGCCATTAGGTTGTTTTCGACCGGTCGATTCAGCTGAGTAATCTTTTCGGTTCCGTCCGTATAGGCAATACCGTATTGACTACCCTTTAATTGAAACTCTATGTCTGCGCGGCGCTGCTCAGCCTGCTGCCTGCGGGCCTCTGACTTGATCACGTATGGAAGCTGAATGATGAGATCAAGTTTTCCAGAAGCGGATTGGGTATCGATGGAATCCAACAATTCAAGTTTGTTAAGAAGTCGTTGAAGAGTTGAATTCGGCTCATTCATTACCGAATACAATGGATTCTCGACGATAGCAACCGAGCGTTTCGTCAAAATAATCTCTTCTCTCTTCGCCAGTGCCTCATTATACAAACTTACTTTTACGTGATACGGATACCATGCTACAATATTGCCCACACGGAGAGTCAAAATTTCGAAGCCGCCGCTTTCTTCTGGACTAACTGACGTATCAACCGGAACAAGCGCTGCACAACCTCTATCGAAAAGAGTCATGGCGACATCTTGTCTAAAAGCGCGCGCAGCTTGATCAACATTGGCTTCAACCATCAAACAATTATTAAGACCACTGTCCATGTCCTCAAGATATCGATTCTGCTCATCGTTTCGTACATGACGCATATCAACCGACGAAACATCGATACTAAGACGTGTATAAATCGAGGTGATTATCGTACGTGTACTAGGAATACGAAAAGTTACACGATCTGGCCTCGACCCATAAGATGCACCATAATAACCAGCGTCAATAGGTTGAACACCCGGTTGAACAGGCCAAGGCGAAGATTTCGATTGTTCTTGATTTGAAAATACATTCCAGGCGTGTCTCAACGCCGTACCAAATCGCGCCACATTTCACCTCCTTCACACCTCAAGACCCATATGCATAAGAAAATTGGCTCCAAATTCCATAGTTAGTTTCAGATCAGCTTCTGTTGGGACAATTTCGAAGTCAACAATATAACCTTCATCATCGAAAATAGGTTGAACGGTAAATGTTCCTTGAACCAGAGAGTGAGCAAGTTCGGTGTCAAGCTTCCAGAAATATTTACTGGTATTAGGCTCTCCGTCGTCTTTGAGAGTATATCGCCGCGTGCCCGACAGACTTTTCCATGAATTAGCCTCTTTTTCTAGATTCTTCAAATACGCCTTCTTGACGTCGGCACGATAAGCTTTAGCTTCCTTACTAAACGGATTCTTTGCCCGATTACGTAGCTTTGCATAGTCTCCGTGTTTTGCTTTGATCCCAGGCAATTCGTTCTTAGTTGCATCTCTAGCCCTAGCGCCAATCTGCATGCTTATGTTTGCATTTCGCTTTCCCAGCTCAAAATCAACATCGGCCGCAAATCGACCAAGCTTTTTCAGTTTACCCGGACCTTGGAGCGACTCGGTCGCTGCTTTTCTAATAAATCGCTGCTGTTCTGCACGATTAGCTCTCTGACCGGCGCCCCACGCATCGATTCGACCGCGTCCAGCAGCTCTGGCTTTCGTTTTCGCAGCTGTTTCCGCCGCTTTCCCAGAGATTCGTGCTTCTTTTCGAATACCCCACCGCATTCCTTTAACACCATGATGCACAAGCTCGGCGGGTGTTCCCGGTTTCTCAACAGAAAGCATTTCAACCCCACCCATTAAAATAGGCAAGAATAATAAAGAGTGCGGCAAGAATTATTGATACATCTTTTATAAGACCTACGAACAAGCTTATTGTAACGGATCTCATATCATCCATTACTCAAATGCCTCCTTGTTCGAACACCTTCCACATTTTTCCAATTTAAATCGCTAATTTCTGAAAGATTTCCATCCGTCAAAACTGAAAAATCACGGATTTCTCCAGTAACAACGTCTACTGAAACAAAAGGATCCCAATCTTTTTCCAACGGCATTGGCCATTCTACGCGAAAAAGATAAAGATCATGATATGAAACCCACGCTTTAATTGGTACATTGGGCAAAGCTTCTCTTAGCAATTTTAGAGCTTGAATATTATCCAACATTTGTGACCCATCGTCTTAAGAATCCTTCATTCAGTGGAATATTGTCAAGACGAGTTATACCGGCATTACTTATATCATCAGCTATATCCATGAATTCTTCTCGACTAGCATACTTTATTCCAGTTTGAGTATCGAATATAACCGGTTTTCCTCCGACAATTTCCCAAGCCATACTATGCGCTCCACCCATCCTCCATCTCATACCTATCTCGCCTCTGGCGCCTTCTGGATTTTTACCTATAGCGGCAAGAATATGCTCAGTTTTAGTAAGCTTATTCAATCCGCTCAGGTCACCGCGCTTTCCTCCAATAGGAATATCACCCATACCACCTTTTGTTAAAGCAGCTTCGGTTACTGTTTTGGGGCCTTTCTCTTGGAGATGTTCTTTTATAATGTTGCCAAATATCGAGAATCTACCAGTTTTAAAATCGTTCTTTGGATTCGTGGCATTCAACATTCCGGTTACGGTTTGACCACTGGCGCCCACGGTTTGTGTTGATTTAACATCAAAACCTCGGCGACGCATTTCATATGCAAAAGTGCATCGACGACAATTCATCTTCGTGCCTAACTCACCATAATTGGGATTTACCGGATCGACGACTTCTCTCAGAAGTCTATCGGGTGACATCTTACGTGACAAAAGATCGTTTTTCTTCAAAGGCACATTTCTGGCTAGAACTTGACGAGCGGTACCGCTATCAACAAATTTGTAAGTTCCATAGACCGCAAGAACAGCGGCAACAGCCCCAGCACCAATTAAAGCTTTCTTTTGAGTCTCGGTAAGACGCCCTTCGCGAATATCTTTAGCATCTTTTAGCTGTCGATATTGATACTTTTTTAATTCACGAACTTGATGCTCTCTATGCGCTTGAACAAATATATGTCCAGAAGGCTTGGCTCGAATTCGATCAATTTCCGCTTGCGCGCGTTGCACATTAGCTTCGCGCCCTTTAATTCGTCTCTCTCTTCTTATACTACGTCTAGATTTGAGTCGAGTAATTCCTTTGGCAACGGATTCATACTCTTTACGAATCCCCCATCTCATTCCTTTAACGCCGAAATGCACAAGTTCTTCGGGTGTTCCGGGTTTGGTTGAAGTCCAAATTGGCATCCACCCGTATTTAATACCATCCTCAAATAAAGCCTTTTTAAATTCCTCTTGGGTTTTAAAAACAAGTGGGTTAAGCATGTGCTTTTCTCCCACTGAATGGTTTAACGGTTATACCCATTTGTCTATGAATATCATTCATAAACGCATCAACAAATTTTGGTGGATTAGGACTCCAATGATAAGCAGTAAACATTTCGGCTTCGTATTCTTCTAAATATGGCGATGAGCTCGCGTATTTAGAAATTTTGTCAATCATCTGAAAATGTGGATCACCATGGTTTTTATCAGGTAAAATATGACCATCTTTTATTGCTTGTGTTTCAGCACTTTTCCAAGCACTATCTCTTAAAGATGTCATACGAGCGTTCTTAGCGTATTTTACACCTTTTCCCGATGAGTCGTTTGCGTGAAACAATCCGTGTGCGCTTTCATGCGTGAGATTTCCTTCAATAGCCCGTTTTGGATCTGTATGAACTAAATAACCTTGATTTTGACTATCAAGTAAAACTTCCTTAAAACGTGGATGAGCCGTAACAGAAATCCGATTTTCTATCTCACCTTTACGTTTAGGATGAACGATGGAAAGGTGTTGATGATCTTCGGCCTCGGTTTGAGGAATGAACTCGTGGATTTTAAAACCATAGGCTTTTTCCGTCATTTTAGCTACGTCACCCATTGCTTTAGCCTGTGATTTTGAAAAATGTTCTAATCCCTTTGTTGCAGAACTATCAGATGCTTCTCGCTCTTTACGAACACCCCATCTCATTCCTTTAACGCCGAAATGCACAAGCTCTTCGGGCGTTCCAGGCTTTTCTACAGAAATCACTCGAACGCCTCCTTGTTCAGCTTGTATGCTACCCAAGCATCAAGAAGCGCTGCGACGTTATCGATCTTCTCGTCTTGCCGCTTTTTCAAAAGCTTGCGATTCCCGTTAGTATCTTCCAACGTAATCGCATTACCCATCGCGAAAGACATGAGCGCTTGATCGAAAATTAGCAATCGCTCCTCGCTCATGATCTTGATCTCGCCTAAAGGAACCGATTCCGTCTTGGCTCCCTGAATTACTTTCTCAATACCAAATGGTCCGTTCTCACCTTCCCAACGAGCTACGAATTCTCGAGCATTGTATGGATCGTAGCCTAACGCACGAACATCATACTCGGAAGTTTGAATGAAATTATCAAGATCTTCGTAGACTTCCATCATGTCGAGAATGTTTCCTGGCATTACATGCAAACTACCTTCGTTGATGAACTCTTCGTACTTCGCACGCATAGCTCCAGGAAGCTTCATCAATGTAAGTTCTGTGATATAACTTCGAGTTTTAACCCCGTACTTTTCACGTCCTAACGGAAAGAGAAAAGTGAACGCGCAAAAGTCATCACCCTGCGAAAGATCCGCTCCCATGGCGCATCCCATTTGCCAAAATTCTCGTTTACGATGAGGGAGAGTTTCCTCGTAGGTGAAGAAATATGTGTATCCCTCCATCGGAATTCCGAAACGTTTGGCGAGGATGTCGTTTCGTGAGGCTGGAGCTTTCTCTGCCCGTTCCACGTCAAGCTGGTAAGTTTCATAGGAAACCGTCGCTCCCAAATTTGGATTGGCTTTGATCCACATGGCCGGATCAGCCACTTCTTCGAGCTCGTCCAACTTGTAATGCCAGATCGAAACGTGTGGCGCGTAGTACTCGCCCTTAAGTATGTCTGCTAACTCCATTTTGATGGTGTCACCAGAACCGGCTCGGACGGTCCCTTCTGAGCTCACAGCCACGATCAGATAGTCCTCAAGTTTGGAAGCGCCTTGCTCAACGGCGCCAACCACATCTTCTCGAAGATCGCCGGATAGCCACTCGTCGATTGTTGAGATCTTTGGACGAAGTCCTTGCAGCTTGTTGATCGCCATCGGGCGAACCTCAAGCAGCGAACCAGTGAGAAAGTTCTCGATACCTTTCTTGGTTGCCGCGAGCTTGACGCGATTAGCTCTCGATCCAGTTGTATTCTGTAGCGAGCCCTCTGTTAGAAACTTGAATAGAGGACCACGAGAACGTGTAATGGCTGTTCGAACAGGAGACATCACCTCGTCCGCCTGTTTCATCGTTGGCGCGGTGGTAATCTGGTGCGTTGTCGACGTGTCGACATTCAAGAAGTAGCTTTGAATCGCTGATTCATACATCGACTTGGCCGCACCACGAGCAACTATTAGATACTGTTTAAGAATGAGCCGCTTCTTGATTTCGCGTTTCTCATAGTGGCCGCCATGGTTGTCCTTTGACGGCACATATACACTGCGCTCGACGAAGTAGTACCAACCAAAGATTTGCTCGGCCCAAAGTTTGAACGAATCAAGAAGATGAAGATCGGATCCATCCGTTAACGTCAATTCTCCTTCGCAATAACGAATAAATCCCTCAACCGCTTCGTCATCATAGTAAATATTAGGATTGGCGATGAGCGAATCAATCCGATTCATCTCCATAGAGATTTCGCGATTAACTGGAATATCGCCTTTGAGAACTGCTTCGCGAAACTGACCATAATAGATCGGTGTCGCCGTATTAGAGAGGCTCATACTAACTCCCTCTAAGCTGCAGCAGCAATTAGTCCTGCTTTAATCAGCGCTCTTCGTCCAGTTCGTGTAGCTCCTTTTCGAGCTCCTCGAGCAGCACCCTTGGTAACTGCACTCACTTCTCGTTCCCCCGCCTGACCCAATAGTCTGAGAATAAATCGTTTTCCAGCATTTGAGTCATTGTAATTAAGACGTTTTACATTAGCTTCAAGCTGCAAACGATTTGAGTATTTTCTTAGATCATTGTCAGAAACCGCATGAAGACCACTTTTCTTTCCAATTTGTCCAATGGTTCTAGCACTAACGGCATCGGGATGTATAGCGTGTCCGGATCCGCCACCAACTTTGATCCTTGGGGTCAGACCAGGAATTTTCCTTTTATCACTGATAACCACTTCTTGTGGTCCGACGGTTGCTTTCCGACGAACACCCCACTTCATTCCTTTGACGCCGAAATGAGAAAATTCATCCACTTCTTCACCCTGTTGTAGATAATAATTCGTTAACAGCTGTGAACCGATACCAGTAGCCTTTTTAACCGTCTTCTTAGTAGATTTTGTTACATCGGTGCGTCTCCGCTGTTTTCGAGCCTGCGTAGCGCGTTGAGCTAAATTAGTTTGCTTAACAAAATGGTCAAAAGCTTTCGCATAAAGTGGATCTCTTTGTTTCTTAGCTTCAACTGTATGTTTAATCAATTTTCGACGAGTACCCGCTCCTTCTCCAAAATACAGCTTAGCTCGTGTATACTCTTCTGCATCCTTAGCTGCTTCTTTGCGAGTTTTCTTTGGGATATGAGCAAGAGCTGGATGAACCTCTTTACGTACCCCCCACTTCATTCCTTTGACGCCGAAATGTTCAAGAATATCATCTACCGACTCAATAGTATCCATCCCACCACCTACTTCTTTTTGGCAGGAGCACGCTTCTTCTTTGGTTCTGATTTTTCTTCTTCTGCTTCTTCCGCTACAGCTTCTTCTGATTCTTCTTCGACCGGGACGTATCCCTGCCGAGCTTGTCTTGCTTTGTTATCTTCTGCTCTTTCCTGATCTTGGCGTTCTCTTTCGTTGAGCGCACTTTCTCTTTCTTCTACTGCTTCTTCTGCCACTATCCTACCTCCTCAATTAAAGGGGGATCAGGATCGGTCCATCCAGTTTCCTCGCGATGCACGTTCAACCGCCATTCAAGCTCGTTAATTTGCTTCTCCGTAGCGTCAATTAGATATGATGTCTGTGGCGGGTCAAAGAGCTGCTTAACCTTAAGAAAAACGTACGATTTCACCGAATTATACTGAGGATCGTCACCAGCTGGTGCCGCATAGCTCGTTACGGGATAATCAGTAATAAAATCCGACCATACCGCAGTAGCATCTTCAATCATGAAACCTTCAGCAGGGCCGACCCCTAGCTGGGTGAGAGTAGAAAATGCACTATTAATATGCGTAATAATATCGAGGTCAAATACGGTATAGTCTTCAGCAATCCCCAAAATTTTCTTAGTACTAATAAGAATACTCTGTTCCATCTACCTCACCTACTTTAGATTATTGTTTCGAAACGAATTCCTGATCTGGCCACCAGTGATCGGGAATATCATCTGGCACATTCGGCCGTTTGCCTTCTTTACCCCCATTGAACCACTTGATCCAGTCGCGTTCGCCACCGGTCATTCCCCATTTGTCGCCAATCCTGATGATCTCGTCGTTAGCATCCCAAGCCCACTTGGGAATATCCTCTGGAGCATTGTTAGGACGATTCTTGGGATTGCGATCGGTAGTAAGGTACCAACGAGACCAGTCCCAATACCATTCGGGATAACCCATCTCCTCCTCCTTCCCACCTTTCGCCATGTTCAACACTTTATCCCAAGGAAATCCATCGCCGACATCCCAATGAGTACCACCCCAGTCACCTAGATCGTCATGATCACAGATGCCTTTAGATGATTGTACTTGCGAAGGCTTTAATCGAACAATTGGAATACCGAAATATGCCGCTTCTTCCTTAATCCATTTGGCGCAATTCTCGAGCATGTTAGGATGCTTGTTCCACTCAGAAGTCGACCATTTGGCGAAAGCACACATCTCGATAGAAACAGAAACAGGATTCGCATTGTTTTGCGTCCAAGCTTTGTTCCCTCGCTTGACGTATTCGCCAATAATATTGTTCTTGTCATCCGCACCAGCATGCGAAGAAACTTGCGAACTTGATTTGGCAAAGAAATTACCAAGCTCTTCGATTGTTCTAGCACCTTCTGCCGTATGTAAAACAATCAAACGTACTTTAGACCCGCCACGACTAGAATAATTCGGACTTGCAATCCATTTACGGGTCAAAGTCATTTATTCCTCCCCGTTAGACTCCTCATCGCCTTCTTCGGTTTCCGGTTCACCTTCGGGACCTTCGTGCGATGGTTCTTCACCCGGCTCTTCTGCAGGTGGAACCTCTTCCGGCGGATTATCTCCTACATGTGTCTGTGCTTCTTCATTATCAACCATTCCGGTCGTCTGCTCTTCCACCGTATCTCCTTTGTTTATGGCGCAAGACAAGTCCAAATTCGAACTTGACCGCCAGGATGATTAATAACTAGAACTCCCGGTTCCCATCCCTCGGGCGCGCCCAGGCAAGGACCGCCACCTTCTCCGGGTGGACCTTCTGGTCCCGTAGGACCCCGTTCTCCAGGAGGACCTCGTTCACCTTGTGGTCCTTGGGGTCCCGTAGGTCCTGTCGCTCCGTTACGAATGGTAATCGTCGTCGTTGCTGCCGGTGCTTCGGCCCCTTGACTAATAGCTGCAGCTAGAAAAAATCCAGATCCAGCCGCAAGCACTAGAGATATGGCTATAAAACTAATGCTTTTTTTCACTGTAATCTAATCCTTCCCTAAATGCCTCCATTCGTCGATCACATAAAACCAATTCGTGTCTTATTATTGCTCGGACGGCATAAGCTGACCCAAGAATACTCCCCAAAGCCGTCACAACAGAAAGTATCCATTCCCATGCCATTATCTTCTTTCGCTTTGTCAACTTACTCGACGTGGCCAAACCTTAAGGACTCGTTGTCGACAATGTGGCGTGCCTCCACCGCCTCCCTGCTGGTATTGCTCTTTGATTGTGCCACCGGCCGCAATTCCTCGAATTACGTCACTTACTACAGGAGTAACACCAACACCGCCTAGTGTATACAATGATGCAAAACTTTGAGCGCCTAAACCCGTTGCATCCCAAGTACCGCTACTCGGCGTCAAACCCATATACATAGTCGCGGCTGCTGTTTGACCAGAAATATAAAGATTCGCTACAGCAATAACGTCATACTCACCCGCACGAGGAACGGCTATAGTTGGACCCGGCGTCGCCGGATCAACCCACCCAGAAGTAGCAAAAGTTTGATCTGTCGCTACAACTGCCGATAATGAGCTACCGCCAATGAATTTCCATTTGTACGTTGTCTCAGATGCATCATATACAAACATCCAATAAAATCCAGAACCAACATATACCCAAATTGAATTATTACTCGGAGAAGCTGGCGGCGTTGAACCGACATTCCATTCCAAATCGGAACCTTTAACACCTGGATTCCAAACGGCTGAACCACTGAGCGTACGAAAGAATTCACCTTCGTTTCCTGGAGCAACAACTCCGCCCTCGCCGGAGGCAACGATCCAGGCACTTCCGTCATACCAGTAAAGCTTGTCAGTCGTCGTATCGAAATAAATTTGACCTTGTACAGGAGAACTCGGCGGCGTCGACAATTGGGGAGAACGAAGAGTACCGAGAATCTCAGGCATTAGCCAATCACCGTTGTTCTAATTGTATTCGCCGTTTGGCTGGCGGCAAAGGTAACCGTTACGTCACCGTTTGCAGCAACGACAATATCTGGAATAACGACTGCTCCCGTTGCCTCGATTTGACACTGAACCAGAAGTCCCCGTGAAGAGCGACATCCGTGCACAGCCTGTGTAATCATCCAAGAAGTGCCCGCCGAATGCGTAGCCGACGAGTAATATCGCGGAACCGCTGTGTCTATAGAAATTGAATCAGCGGCAACAACGATTCCTGAACCTTGACCGACGTCAATTGTGTTACCCGTCTTTGTGAGACCTGCTCCAGCAATAAGAGCACCCGCGCTCGAGAATTGCGCCCAGGTAATTGCCGTAGTGCCCAGCGTCCCACCTTGATCTGCTGTGCAGACCCATCCCGTATCGCCGTAGAGAGTGCCCTGCTCGACCCAAACGTAGGCCGAAGGAAATTCGGTCCATGCGTCCATATCAGAAACACGAGTAAATACATTTGGCGGACCGCTTGCAATGGTATAAATACCATTTTGTGCCGGAGTAGTCTGATCTTTAACAAGCACCCGTTCGCCGCCCGCTACAGTAACACCATCAATTGTGACTGGACCATTATTAAGATCAGGAATATTTGCCGTTGTAGCCATTTTACACGATGCTTTAGCATCAAGTCCTTGAGCTACGCTATCCGCATACTGCTTCGTCGCAGCGTCGTTGCTGGCAATCGGGGCCGCAAGGTTCGAAAGACGCTGACTGTTCCAGTTCGGCGCCGCAACAGGCGGGCTGATCGCATCCAGCGTTCGGTTACCCGGCATTGCCTGCTGTGCACCAGCTCCAAGAGTTCTCAGAGAACCCGTCGTTACCACAGCATCAACAGTCAACGCGTCCAAACCACCTGGTTCATGCGTGGTCTTGTGTGCGGTCGGAGCTCGAGCATCACTAAGACGCGAGTCGTTTCCGGCCGCAGCCTGAGTCGCACCAGTACCAAGCGTTCGAAGAGATGGAGTCGCAACTGTACCATCTTTGTTCGCTGCTGCCACATCGGTATCGACGATTACTCCCGAAGCGATCTGTGGATTTGGATACGTACCACTCAGGTCGCCGCCTGCGGGACCGATTGGTGCACCCGTTCCGCCTCTCGCCGATTGCCAAGTCGTTCCATCATACCAATAGAGCGTGTTGTCGCCTGTGTTGTAATATAGCTGCCCCTTAACCGGTGAGCTCGGGGCCGTGCCAAGCTGATGCGCCTGGAAATTCCGACCTTCCAACTTGGCGAAGTCAAGTGCTGCGCCTAGTGTCGGCATCGAGTCTCCTTAGTTGAAATATGCGTTTCCGGAAGTTGCAGCGTCGAATCTAAGCATTACTTCATTCGAATTGATGTAGAACACATCTGGTATTATCTCTGTACCGCCAGTATCAACAACTGTTACAGCTGGAAAACGATCAAGCATATGTTGAATATTCCAGACGGTATCCGGAATAGATTGTGTGTATGTAAAAGTTGTCTGCTCTCCGGGAGGTCCCGGCGGACCTGGCGATCCATCCGGTCCGGGAGGTCCTTCGGGTCCAGGCGGTCCGGGAGGTCCTTCGGGATAATTTAGCACAACCTCTGGTTTATCTCCTACATCTATACTTACGTCAATATCCGGATGAACAATGTCGATACTTTTCTTATCTACATCTATGCTAACATCGATAACTTCCCTTGTAACCTCGACTTCATTAGTGTCCAAATCAACAATTATCTGATAAGCCAAATCACTCATGGTCGAGTTACATCCGATTCAATGGTGAATATCCCAGCTACCAACGTTACCGGATCTTCTCCAGTGTCTTGAATCTGTAGATCCCAAACTCCATCCCAAGTGGCAGCTCCTGCTAATGCGGTGCGAACCTCATCGCCTGGCCAACTCATCTCAAATTTTCCCGCCGCTGGGTCGATAATGGAAATCGCCGCAGAAATCGCTATAGCCGAATCGATAGGCGTGACTCGAGCTTGTGCTTCAATCGTTTTATTCGTTAAATCTACAGGACCATTACTATCGGTAAGTGTCACATTAAATTGATTTCGGTCACCGGCGCGGATACGGAGCAAATCCATCTTCGCCGGTCCTACGTCGATGACTGTCATTCTCCCTCCTTACCAAAGTGTCGTATCTCCACGTTTTCGCTCAATTGGACCTCTAGGAAGGAGACTTTCATCCCCATAGTGGATTGCGTTGTGTGTTTGAAGCGATGTTGTAACCAGAAAATTAGGATCGATAATCCAATCTTCGCCATGTTTGATGTCATCCACAGATATGGGATTCATATGGTGAACCACCAATTCTGAGTAGATCTCAAACCCTGGAACCGCCAGATCGCATCCA
>Ga0081455_10004739_pt1 | contig 15120 bp, 13 predicted proteins | sample TabmetS3T2R1_FD_70207 | JGI IMG/M metagenome (GOLD analysis project Ga0081455, IMG submission 70207) | Tabebuia heterophylla rhizosphere microbial communities from the University of Puerto Rico - S3T2R1 | ecosystem: Host-associated > Plants > Roots > Rhizosphere ... | reverse complement strand
TGCCGGCATGGACGGGACCGACCGGGATCTGATGCAGGTCCTCGCCTTCCACCGGCAGGAAGGCATAGGCCTCTTGCGCCTTCCGCGCGCGCTTCCTGCTGCCCAGAGGCTGGGTCACGCCCCAGCAACCGAGATCGAGCCAAGGACGCGTGTCGCCGAGGCCTATCGGCTTGAGGCCATAGAGGTCGCGGAGCGCCCGCTCGAGCTTGATGGCCGGCGGATGCAGTGCGCCGACCGAAGGGAACTTGCCGTCGGGGCATGGAAGCGTGAACACCGCGACCGCGGCGGACGGCTCCTCGATCAGCGCCATGTGCACGGCGCGCCCGTCGCCCCACAGGCCGAGCAGCGTGGCGCGCGCATCGACAAGCTCTTTGGTGAGCCGCCGCCACACCTCGCCGGTAACCGTGATGCGCGGCCATGGACGGTGAGCGTCTGCCTTGCGGCCACTCTTGGCGATTTCGATCAGCGATGCCATGGCCCTGAGCCTATCCGAGCAACTGCGCCACGTTCTGGAACCACACAACGAGCGTCGGCGGCAGATAAATGCCGGCGGCGAGCACGAGCCCAAGATGGGCGACCATCGGGACATAGGAGCCCTTGGCCTTGTGGTTGAGCCCGCGCGGTTCGCCGAAGGCGACTGCGTTGAGACGCAGAAACAGCGCGCCGATGGCGACCAGGAGCCCGAGCACGAGGGGAAGCGCGAGCAAAGGTTCTCGCGCGAATGTCGAGCTCACGACCAGGAACTCGCTCATGAAGATACCGAGCGGCGGCAGGCCGGCGATCGCCACCACGCCGAGCACCAAGCCCCAGCCGAGCACGGGATTGGTCGAGGTCAGGCCACCGATATCGGCCATCTTCTGCGTGCCCTTCACCTGGGCGATGTCGCCGACGGCGAAGAAGATCGCCGACTTGGTCAGCGAATGCAGGCTCATATGCAGCAGCCCGGCAAAGTTGGCGAGCGGGCCGCCCATGCCGAAGGCGAAGGTGACGATGCCCATGTGCTCGATCGAGGAATAGGCGAACATGCGCTTGATGTCGCGCCGGCGATACAGCATGAAGGACGCGAACACGAGCGACATCAGCCCCATGCTGACCATCAGCGGGCCCGGCGCGAGCGCGTTCGGGCTTGCCGCGAGCAGCATCTTGAAACGGAGCAGCGCGTAGAGCGCGACGTTGAGAAGGAGCCCCGACAGCACCGCGGAGATTGGGGTCGGGCCTTCGGCGTGGGCGTCAGGCAGCCAGGCGTGGAGGGGAAAGAGCCCGACCTTGGTGCCGTAGCCGAGCAGCAGAAACACGAAGGCGAGGTTCAACAGCGCCGGATCGAAACTCGCCGCCTTGGCCACGAGATCGGTCCACACCATGGCGTTGAGGCCGGCGCCTGTCGAAGGCTCGGCGGCCATATAGATGAGGATGGTGCCGAACAGGGCAAGCGCGATGCCGACGCTGCCGAGGATGAAATATTTCCACGCGGCCTCGAGCGCCTCATGGGTTCGGTAGATGCCGACCATCAGCACGGTGGTGAGCGTGGCGAGCTCGATCCCTACCCACATCACGCCGATATTGTTGGTCACGAGCGCGAGATTCATCGCGAACATCAAGACCTGATACATGGCGTGATAGAAGCGCAAGAAGGCGGGCGTCAGCCGGCCCGTCTCGATCTCGTGCTCGATATAGCTCGCGCTGAACGCGCTCGTGGTAAAGCCGACGAACGTCGTGAGCACGATGAACACGTTGTTGAGGTCGTCGACCAGCACATAAGGGCCGGTCGCCGGCCGCTCGAAGAACAGCGACAACGCGGCAAGGAAGGTGAGCAGCGTCGCCAGCACGTTGAGGCGCGCGGAGAGCCTGTAGTTCGGCAGCAGCGCAAGCAAGGCGGCGGCGACCGCAGGGATGGCGAGCACAGCGGCGACGGCGTTGAAGCTCACGGCTGCTCTCCCCTGAAGCGGTCGAGGGCGTGGGTATCGACCGTGTCGAAGCGCTCGCGAATGCGGAACAGGAAGATGCCGATGACGATGAAGGCGATCAGGATCGAGAAGGCGACGCTGATCTCGACGACGAACGGCATGCCCTTGGCGCCGGTCGCCGCGAGCACCAGCCCATTCTCCAACGACATGAAGCCGACCACCTGGCTCACGACGTTGCGCCGCGTCACCATCATCAAGAGGCCGAGCAGCACCACGGACAGCGCGAAGGCGAGGTCCTCGCGGGCGAGCGGATCGGCCTCGGTCGTGACGCGCAGCATCACCACCATGGAGAGGGCGACCAGGCCCATGCCGAGCAACATGGTTGGGCCGATGCCGACCACGGTGTCAATCTCGCGGTGAATGCCGAGCTGCTTGATCATGCGGTGCAGGGCGACCGGGATGACGATCGCCTTGAACAGGAGGGCGATCGCCGCGGTGATGTAGAGATGCGGCGCGTCTTGGGCGTAGGCCTGCCACGCCACCGAGAGCGCGAGCACCAGCGCATGCAGGGCGTAGACGTTGAGGAGCGCGTAGAGCCGGTCCTGGTAGAGCAGCATGAAGCTCACCAGCACGAGCGAGCCTGCCAGGAGATGCGCGATGTCGAAGGTGAGGTTCTGCATCTAGAGGCTCCGCGACACGAACATGAGCAGCGTGGCGAGCAGCCCGAGCATCAGCGCGGCGCCCAAGAATTCCGGCACGCGGAACACGCGCATCTTGGCGATCGAGGTCTCGAACACCGCGAGCAGGAAGCCGCACAGCGCGAGCTTGGCGAGGTACGTGGCGACGCCGATCAGCAGCGCGGAGATCGCGGCGCCCGGCGCGGCGATGCCCCAGGGCAGGAACAGGCAGGAGATCAGCGAGACATAGAGCAGCAGCTTGAGCTCGGCGGAGAGGTCGATGAGCGCGAGGTGCCGCCCCGAATACTCGAGCACCATCGCCTCATGCACCATGGTGAGCTCGAGATGGGTGGCGGGATTGTCGACCGGGATGCGCGCGTTTTCGGCAATTGCCACCATGACAAGCGCGATCAGCGCCATGCCAAGCGAGACCCGCAAGCCGGCCGCGCCCGAGCCGAGGAAGCCCGCCATGGTCGAGAGCTGGGTTGAGCCGGCGACGAGCGCGAGCGTGAACACGATCATCAGCATGGCGGGCTCCGCCAGCGAGGCGATCATCACCTCGCGCGAGGACCCGATGCCGCCGAAGCTCGTGCCGACGTCGAGGCCGGCAAGGGCGAGGAAGAAGCGCGCAAGCCCCAGCAGCGCGATGATGACGATGAGGTCCGCCGACCAGGAGAACATCAGGCCGGTGGCGAAGGTCGGCACCAGCGCCGCGGCGACCCAGGTCGCCGCGAAGATGAGATAGGGACAAGCGCGGAACAGCCACGACGCGCTATTGGCGAGCACCACTTCCTTGCGCAGAAGCCGCGCGAGATCGCGGTAAGGCTGGAGGAGCGGAGGGCCTTGCCGGCGCAAGAGGCGCGCCTTCACCTTGCGCACGAAGCCGGTGAGGAGCGGCGCAAGCGCGAGAACCAGCATCATCTGGGCGGCCTGCACCGCAAGTTTGAGGATCAAGGCCATATCGCGAGCACGAGCAGCAGGCCCACGAGGGCGGCAAACACAAAGCTGAGATAGTGCCGGATGCTGAGCGACTGCAGCCGGTTGAGCCGGTCGGCGACATACTCCACGGCGCGGGCGATCGGCGCGTAGAGCGTGTCCCAGATGACGTCGCTGAGGCGCACCACGAGGCGCGCCGGCGCCGCATCGCCGGGCGGAGGCATCTCGACCCGTTCGCGCGCGCGAAAGACGAGGGTGCCGAACACGCGGCGAATTGGCTGGGCGAAGCTCGACGCCGTGTATTGCGTGAGCGGGCTCGGATCGGGATAGCCGCAATCCCAGGCCGGGCCGCGCCTAAGTTTGTTTGACGCGAGACGGTGGATGGCGGCGGCAGCAGCGAAGCCGGAGAACAGCATGAAGAGGAACACGAGCAGCCCGTTATACGAGCTGCGGGCCTCGGCGATCGGCACGATGGAGAGATAGGGCACGTCGCGTTGCAGCGGCATGCTGTCGCCCACCATCGCCTTGGCGATCGGTGCGAGCGCATCGATGAAGAAGCCGGGCAGGATGCCGGCCAGCAGGCAAAGCCCGGCCAGCGCGAACATCGCGGCGAGCGAGAAAGTGTCGGTTTCATGCGCGCGTCTGGCGGCCTCGGTGCGCGGCCGGCCGAGAAACGTGACGCCGAACGCCTTGACGAAGCAGGCCGCCGCGAGCGCGGCCGAAAGCGCGAGCAGCGCGCCGACGGCAGGGACAAGGAATTTCAAGCCCCAGGACGGGAGCTGCGGGCTCTGGAGAATCGCCTGGAAGGTCAGCCACTCGGAGACGAACCCGTTCAACGGCGGCAGCGCCGAGATGGCGACACAGCCGACCAGGAAGGTGAAGGCGGTGAGCGGCATGGGGTGGATCAGCCCGCCGAGATGCTCCATGTCGCGCTCATGCGTGGCGCCGAGCACGGCGCCTGAGCCCAGGAATAGGAGGTTCTTGAACAGCGAATGATTGAACACGTGCAGCAGGGCCGCGGTGAAGGCGAGGGCGGCCGCCCAGCCGAGCCCATGCGTCTCAAAGGCGAGCGCAAGCCCGAGCCCGATGAAGATGATGCCGATATTCTCGACGGTGTGATAGGCGAGCAGGCGCTTCAGATCGTGCTGCATCAGCGCGTAGAGCACGCCCATCACGCAAGTGATGCCGGCAAGCGCCAGCACCACCATGCTCCACCACCAGGCGGGATCGCCCATGAGGTCGAAGACGATACGCACGAAGGCGTAGACCGCCACCTTGGTCATGACGCCGCTGAGCAGCCCCGAGACTTGGCTCGGCGCCGCGGGGTGCGCCAGCGGCAGCCAGGCATGAAGCGGCACGAGGCCTGCCTTCGATCCCGTGCCGATCAGGACCAGGACGAGCACGAGCGCGGCTGGCGCCGATGACGGGTGACTGTCGCGAATCGCACTGAAGGCATAGGCGCCGTCGGGTCCTGCCAGGAGGCCGAGCGCGAGCAGCAGCGCGAACGTGCCCATGCTCGCCATGACCAGATAGACATAGCCTGCGCGCAAATTCTCGCGCACATGGTCGTGCGCCATCACCAGCGCCCATGACGAGAGCGACATGAACTCCCAGGTGAACAGGAAGGTGAAGGCGTCGTCGGCGATGACCACGAGCGTCATGCCGGCAAGGAACAGCGGGTAGAACGGCAGCACGCGCTGCGGCGCTATTTCGCTGCGGCCATAGCCGAGCGCGAAGAGACTCGCGGCGGCGGCGCCGAGATCGACCACGACAAGAAAGAAGGCCGAGAGCGTATCGAGCCGGAAATGCGCGCCGAGCCAGGGCAGCCCAACCGGCAGGATCGATGTCTCGGGTGCGGCCCGCGCGATCAAAGCGCTCAGGGCAGCGGCAAGGCCCGCACCGGCAAGGATGAGCGATCCCCCATACACGACAATGCGTGCGAGCGGTTGCGCGTGCAGCAGAATCGCGAGCGCCGAGAGAACAAGGAACGCCGCAGACGAGGCAAGGATGATGCTGAGCGCCATCGTCAGCTCACGCCTTCAGCCGCACGCCGCGGCCCCCGCATTGGCTGGTGGCGCCCTCGCCGATCAGCTCGATGCCAGCGGCGTCGAGAGCGTCGATAAGTTTTACAAGCGAATCGACATTGCCGCGGATGACGCCGCCGCTGGCTTCCATGCGTTGAATGGTGGGCAGCGACAGCCCGGCCATGCCGGCCAGTTGGCGCTGGTCGATGCCAAGCAGCGCGCGCGAGGCCCGTAATTGCGCAGCCGTGATGATGGCTTGGTTCCCCTCAAGCCGGCGGAGGCCGTTACAGATGCTTAGCGGCTGATTTTGTATATATCAACCACGAAAATCGATGGCTGACGCCTCAGCCATCAGCAACTCAGGTCTGGCGTCGCGCGGTGGTGCGGCACCAGCTCTCGTGACAGAGACGATCGGCGGACCCTACGCGGCGGGCGGAAATCTGTCATCCGCGAGATACGCGACGGCAGATTAGGATGGGAGTGATGTTCGGCGTGATGCGGCGGAAAATTTGGGCAGGGGTGGCGGCAGTGATCATCCTCGCCGTGTGCGCGGCTGCGGCGTACCCGCTCCACCGTATCGCTCTAGCTGGCGCGGGATTCAGCGCGGGGATCCTCTGCTCCGGGCTTTTCGTCTCCCACCGCGAGCAGCCCGATATCGTGCGCGAGGATCTGAGCGGCCCCGGCTACGAGCTTCTCATCCTGTTCTGGAACACGGTCGATCGGGAAAAGAAGCGCGTAACCTCGTCGATCCCCGGCTTCGCATCGCAGACCGCAATCTTCCGCGACGGCCTCGGCTGCACGCTGCTCGACGGCAAGAGCGAGGACGCGCTCAAGGCCGAGGCAGCGAGCCTGTTTCCGGATCCCCCGTCATCGCACGACGAAGCGCTTTGGCCCGAAGGCGACCGCGTCGAGCTCGGCGCATTGGCGGAAGGTGTCGACAAGGCTGCGCTCGACAAGGCCCTCGACGCGGCCTTCGCCGAGCCCGACCCCGCTCACCCGCGCCGCACGCGGGCGCTCGTCGTGGTGCATCGCGGGCGCATCATGGCCGAACGCTACGCGGCGGGCTTCGACGCCACGATGCCGCTGATCGGCTGGTCGGTGACCAAGAGCGCGCTCAACGCGCTGATCGGCCTCCGGGTCAAGGACGGCAAGCTCGCCGTCACCGACAAGGCGCTGCTGCCCGAGTGGCGAAGCGCGGGCGACCAGCGCGCCGAGATCTCGCTCGACGATCTCTTGCGCATGTCAAGCGGACTCGCTTTCGACGAGGGCTACAACGATCCACTCGCCGACGTCGTGCAAATGCTGTTCGTCGCGGGCGACAAGGCTAGGTTCGCCGCCTCGAAACCGCTCGCGCATGCTCCCGGCACCAACTGGCACTATTCGAGCGGCACCTCGGTGATCGTCGCGCGGGTGTTGCGCGAGAGTTTCGCGAACGAGCGCGAGTATCTGCGCTATCCGCGCGAGCGCCTGTTCGATCCGCTCGGCATGACAAGCGCGGTGCTCGAGCCCGACGCGAGCGGCACCTTCGTGGGATCGTCGTTCCTTTACGCCACGGCGCGCGACTTCGCGCGGCTCGGCCTTCTCTTCCTTCAGGATGGGATGTGGCAGGGACAACCGCTGCTGCCCGACGGTTGGGTCGTCTACAGCCGCGGCCCCACGCGGACTCAACCTGACGGCAGCTACGGCGCGCATATTTGGCTGCGCTTGCCCAAATCTCCCGGGCTCGGCGTTCCGCCCATGTCCGAGGACGCCTACTACTTTCTCGGCCATGACGAGCAGATCATCGCCATCGTGCCGTCGCGCGACCTCGTCGTCGTGCGGCTCGGGCTGACCCGTGCGGGCGGCGACTGGGACCATGCGCGCGACCTCGCCCCGATCGTGCGGGCCTTTCCGCTATGGAATCGCTGAAGCGAAAGCCTCGCCGGATCGTGATGAGGTAAGCGCGGGCCGCTGCTGCTAAGGTCGCGCCCTTCCCCTAACGTCCAATGAAGGTGATGCCGCCATGTCGTTTGGAATGTTCCAGGCCTCGGTTCCGGCCTTTCTGCAAATGCTGAAAAATCTCTCGGCAATCTTGGACAAGGGCGAGGCCTTCGCCGCCGAGCGCGAGATCGAGCCTGAGGTTCTGCTCAACTGGCGTCTCGCCGCCGACATGTTTCCATTGACGCGCCAAGTCCAGATCGCCGCGGATTTCGCCAAAGGCACCACCGCGCGGCTCGCCGGCGCCGAGGTCCCGAAATACGCCGACGACGAGAAGACCTTCGCCGAGCTCAAGGCGCGCATCGCCAAGACGGTGAAGTTCGTGGAGGGGTTCAAGCCCAAGGACATCGACGGCTCGGAAACGCGCGACATCACGCTCACGGCCGGCGACCAGGAGATGCACTTCAAGGGCGAGCCCTATCTCGTGCATTTCGCGCTGCCCAATTTCTATTTCCACGCGACCACCGCCTACGACATCTTGCGGAGCTGCGGGGTGGAGGTCGGCAAGCGCGATTTCATCGGCATGACCTGAGGGCGAAGCCGTCAGGCGACCGTGCCCGAGGATTCGCTTCGCCCGCGAAACAGGAAGGTCATGGCGAGGCCAGAAGCGAAGCCGCCGATATGCGCCATATAGGCGATGCCGCCCGCGCTTTCGTCGGTATAGGCGATGGTGCCGACGCCGCTCACGAGCTGGAGCACGATCCATAGCCCGAGCACGACGAAAGCCGGCATGGCGACGATTTGCCGCCCGAGCAGCACGTTCACGCGCGACTGCGGAAACATGAGGATATAGGCGCCGAGCACGCCGGCAATCGCGCCCGAGGCCCCGACATTGGGCACGCCCGATTCCGGCGAGACGGCATATTGCGAGAAGGTCGCGGCAATGCCCGCCAGCAAGTAAAAGATGAGAAATTTGAGATGACCGAACCGGTCCTCGACATTATCGCCGAAGATCCACAGGAATAGCATATTGCCGAAAAGATGCAGCCAGCCGCCATGCATGAACATCGCGGAGAAGATGGTGACCGCGTTTGCCTCGGGGGCTTGCGAAAAGCGTACGGGGATGAAGGCCCATTCTTCGATGAACCGGTCGCCGCCCGAAAGCTCGATCAGAAAGAACAGAACGTTGAGGCCGACCAGGGCAAACGTGACATAGGGGACAGTTCTCCGCTGCGAATTGTCGTCGCCGACAGGGAACATGCGGGGCCTGACCTTCGTTCAAGGGGGAGCGTCAGGGGATCATAGCCAAGGCAAGAGGTAAGTCTATGTCAGGCCCGGGTGGCCCCTGCCGCTCGAGGCATGGCCAATCGGCAACGGTCTGTCATAAAGGGCAAATGCCCAATTGAATCAGGGTGGCCGTGGCCGCGCTCTGGGACTACCCTGGGGGGCTACGAGGGGTTGTGAGATGGGCGGACGTTCCTTAGTCGCGCGCTTTGGCGCCGTGGCCGGGGTTCTCATTTTTGCCGGGGCGGTCGCGGGGGCGTTGGCGCAGAACGCGCAATCACCCGATTCTGCCTCCGCCCCATCAGCCACCGTCGAGCTTGAAGTCAGTCCGCCTCCGCCCGCAGCTCCGGCGAGCAAGGAGCCGTCGAGCTTAGACGAGCAAGCGCCGGCGGAGACCGCCGCCATTCCGCCGGACGCCACCACTCCAGGCGAGGAGGAGCAACCTGCGGCCAGTGCAGCGTCGGCTCCCGGCGAGGAGGAGCAGCCTGCCGACACCGCGGCTCCTGCCCCGAGCGAGCCGGAAACGCCTTCCGACACCGCCACCGCGCCCGCCAGTGAAGACGATCAGATGCCTGCCGATAGCGCGGCACCGAGCGAAACAGCGGGCCCCGCGGCCACGCCCGAGCAACCCCCGGCCGATCCCGTCGTCGCGGCCATCCGCGACAAGCTCAAGGACCCTGCCTTGCGCAAGGGCGCCAATTCCGACGACCTCGCCGCCCTTGAGGCCTTCTACGCCGAGCGCAGCGCTCCGCTCTGGATCACGTCGGTCGGCTTCTCGGCGAAGGCTCAAGCCGCCATCGGCGAGATCCAAGATGTCGACGATTGGGGCCTCCCGTCCGAGGCCTTCGACCTGCCGCCTGCCGCCGACCTGCCGGCGACCACCGAGGCTCAAGCCGCCGACGAGATCAAGCTCGACCTCGCCATCCTGAAATACGCCCGCTATGCCCGCGGGGGCCGGATGGCGCCTTCGCGCGTCAGCGTTTTGCTGGACCAGAGGGCCGATGTCCGCAAGCCCAAGACGGTGTTGAGCGAGATCGCGGCTTCGACGGAGCCCGATGCCTATCTGCGCTCCTTGCAGCCGAAGCAGGATCAGTTCCAACGCCTGCACCAGGCGCTAGTCAAGGCGCGCGCCAGCCTGAAGGCACGCGGGCGCAAACCCATCAGCGACCCCGTCGTCCAGCGCATCGTCATCAACATGGAGCGGTGGCGCTGGATGCCCGAGCTCGGCTCATATTACGTGTGGGACAATATCCCGGCCTTCACCGCCCGCGTGGTGAAGAACGGGAAGTCGATCTATGTCGAGAAGACCGTGGTCGGGCAGCTGAAATATGCGACCCCGATCTTTTCCGCCACGATGCGCTCAATCGCGTTCAATCCCGAATGGATCGTGCCCGAGACCATCAAGATCGACGAACTTCAGCCTGCCTTGCGCGGTGGCGCGTTCGGCGTGCCTGACACATCGATCCTGCGCGACCATGAGCTCAACGTGAGCTATCAAGGGAAGCCCGTTGACGCGGAGCAGGTCGACTGGGGCCGCGCCAACATCCTGCAATATACCTTCACCCAGCCGCCATCGCCGAACAACGTATTGGGCAAGCTCAAATTCAATTTTCCCAACAAGCACGCGATCTATATGCACGACACCATCCAGCCCGAGTTTTTCGACGAGGACGTGCGCGCGCTGAGCCATGGTTGTATCCGCCTGCGCCAGCCTGACCGGCTCGCCACGCTGTTGCTTGCCGCGGACAAGGGCTGGTCGGCGCAACAAGTGCAGACACTGCTTGCCACGGGCAACAACAGCATCGTGACCTTGAGCCGGCCGGTACCGGTCCACCTCACCTACTTCACCGCCGTCGTCGACGAGAAGGGCAAGGTGCAGACCTTCGACGACATCTACGGGATCGACAACAAGATGGCATCAGCCCTGTTCGGCAAGGCGCTCAAGCCCGACGAGACGGCGCCGCAGGCCATGACCGTGGGCGGTGGGCAGAGGCGGCGAGCCGCGTGGGACTCCGGAAGAGGCGGGCTCACCGACGTCATCTCGGGCCTGTTCGGAAACTAGCTCGCTAGTAAGACCGGCTACTTCGCCGGCACCGTCGCCTCGGCATCTTCGATAGCTGCGAGAATCGTGCGGGCGAGTTCCGTCAGCGACGGATCGCGCGCCCCCATCACCAGCACGAGGTCGCCGGGGCGCGCCTCCTCGGCGATCCGCGCAACCAGCCGCTCCCGTGTCGGCGCGAACTCTGCATTTGCGCCGAGGCTCGCGATGTCGGCCACGATGTCGGCAGACGAGAAATCGCGCGTCGCGGTACCACCGGCATAGAACACCTCGAGCATCCACAGCCTGTCCTCGGACGCGAGCTCGCGGGCAAAGGTCGCGACGAAATCCTTGCGCAGGAATCGGGTAGGGCCGTAGCCGTGCGGCTGGTAGATGGCGAGCACGCGCTTGGCGCGAAGATGCGCGGTCTTGATCGCGGCGGCGATCTTCTCGGCGTTATGCGCGAAATCGTCCACGACTTCGATGCCGCGCACCTTTCCTACCGTCTGGAAGCGTCGTCCGATGCCCCTGAAACTTGCGAGCGGCGCGGCCATCTGCTCGAGCTTCACGTCGAGCACGCGGCAGGCGGCAATGGCTGCGAGCGCGTTGGCGACATTATGTGCGCCCGGTACCGGAAGCTCAAAGGCCACGCCTTCCACCTGGAAGCGGCTTCCGCTCGGGCCAAGCTCGACATCCTCGCCGCGCACGTCGGCGCGCGGGCCAAGGCCGAAACGCAGCGCGCCGCCCGCGAAGGGATCGAGATTCTCGGCGTCGCCCACCACCAGCGCCTCGCGGGCGCGCGCGCGCAGCGTCGCGAACATCGCGGCGACCTCGGCCATCTCCTTGTGGTCGCGCTGGAGATTGAGGATCACCCCGATCGCCGGCGCGTAGCGTACGAGCGAGCCGTCGCTCTCGTCGGCCTCCACCACGAGAAGGTCCGAGCCTCCGGCGAAGGCGTTGCCCGGCAGGCCTTGCGCCACAAGCTCGGGCAGATCGCCGCCGGTGATCACCGAGGGATCGCGGCCCGCGCCGCTCAGGATGGCGAACGCCATGGCCGTCACCGTCGACTTGCCGCTCGTCCCGGTCACGGCGATGGAGCGATACTGTGCCACGAAGTGCGCGAGCAGCTCCGAGCGATGCACGATGGGAATCCCCTTGGCGCGCGCGGCGGCAAAGTCCGGGACCTGCTCCTCGACCGCGGTCGATACCACGAGCGCGACACAATCGGGGCCGAGCCCGCTCCCGTCTTGCGGCATCACGGTGATGCCGAGTGTCTCGAGCTGCGCGCGGAGGCTCGCCCGCTCGCCACGGTCGAAGGCCCTGTCGCTCCCGCTCGCGCGCCCTCCGGTCATCGCCTGAAACTGAGCGAGCGCGCTCATCCCCGAGCCGGCGAGGCCCGCGTAGTGAAAGCGCCCGCTGGATCTGGGATCGGGCAGCACCCGCGCTTCAGGCTCGGCGATGAGCACGAAATCGCCTTCGCCGACGTGCGCGAACAGCTCGGTCACATCGTTATTGGAGAGGCGCACGCAGCCATGCGAGACGGCGCGCCCGACGAGGCCTTCATGGTTGGTGCCGTGCAGGTAGATGTAGCGCTCAAGCGAGTCGCAACCCGGCCCGCGATTGACGCCCTCCTCCAGCCCATCGAGGGTGATGATGCGGGTTAGGATGAGATCGTCGTCGCGCGCCTCGCCGCGCCAGGTCTCGCCGGTCGGCTCGCGGGAGACGAACACGGTGCCGGGGCCGACATCGGCACCGATCCGCCGATGGATGCGATGCCAGCCCGGCGGCGTGCGGTAGGAACCCTCGGCGCCGCCAATGCCGTTGCGCGCAGTCGAGACCGGCCAGGCGGCGAACGCTGCTCCACCTTCCAGCAGCGTAGCGAGCTGGCGTTCCACGTCGACCACGAGCAGCCGCTCCGGCAAGGCGGACGGGCCCCCGGCCCGCGCGAGGGCGCGCTGGGCCAAGTCGATGGCGCGGGAGGATGCATCGGCCGAAGGTGTCACGCGCGCACTCTGCCATATCGCGCGTGCGCTGCGTCACCCTCTTATTGATGTTCCGAGACGGGCGATCAGGACCGGCGGGGGAGCCGGCCGGTCCTGATCTCAGCCGTGCCGGTTACCAGTAGCGGCGATAGTAAGGCCGGTTCCAGTAGCCGTAGTAATGCGGCCGGTAATAGCCGTAGTAGTGGGGCCGGTAATACCAGGGACGCCAATAGTTACGGTGATAGGGGTAATAGCCGCCGTAGCGGCGGTACCCATACCCGTACCCGTAGTAACCGACGGGTTCGATTGGCGAAGCCTGCGTGGCAGGCCCGTTCAGTTGCGGCAGCGGCGCCGCGTGAGCTTGGCTTAATCCCAAACCCACGACAAAGGCCGCGGCAGCTAGGGTAGAGAGGAGGTGACGCATCTTTGTCTCCTAAAATGCCAACCTCCCCCGGCTCATCGACGGTAGCTTTGCGCCAGGAGGCCCGCAATAAGCGCGGCAGCCAACGGGCATCACAAGGCAGTGAAAAACCTTGCGAAATTGTCATGAAGCGACAAGCGGCGATCGTCGGGCGACGCTCTAAAAGAGCGGGCCGCCATACGGGTAATAATGCTGCCAGTAGTGATAGTAGTAAGGCCGCCAGTAGGGATAGTACTGCCAATTGTAGCGCCGCGGTCCGTTATAGACGTAGCGCTTGGAGGCGGCTCGGCGATGCGAAACCTCCACCACGGCGGCAGTCGCGTCCCGGCTGAGCGCCGCCTGATCGCCCAAGGCGAGCGGGGCTGCCGACGTCGATCCTGGTGTCAGGGCTAGGGCACCCACGATAAGTGCCAGGGCAACGGCAATTCGCATGGAACTGGCTCCTTCTTCCATTTCTACCCATTCTGCCCTTATGCGCAACGCCATAACACGGGCCTAGTTTCCGCACCGTTAGCGGCCCCTCCTGAACGCCACCATAGCCTTGCGGCATCGAATTGGAAGCGAAGCGGCATTTCAGCTTCGCGGGCGATTTCGCCATGCTCGGCCCCACAAATTAGGAGCATCGCACTGGCCGCCACAGGAGACCGTCCATGTTCACCCGCATCCTTTGCTCTGCCGCGCTCATAGCCTTCGCGCTTGCGTTCTCGCTCGGAGCGGCGCGCGCCGCCGAGGACGACGGCATCGTCAAGTTCAAGAGCGCCTACGACATGCCCGAGACGATCAAGCGCCTGAAGAAGGATGTCGCCGATAAGGGCATCATGTTCTTCGACGAGATCGACCAGTCGAAGCTTGCCGCCGACGCCGGCGTGCAGCTGCTTCCCTCCACGCTGCTCGTGTTCGGCAACCCGCCGCTCGGCACGCTGTTCCTCACCTCCGATCCCGACGCCGGGCTCGATTGGCCCGTGCGCCTTCTCGTCTATCAAGACGCCAAAGGCGACGTGTGGGTCGCCTATACCGACTTCGCCTGGATCGCTCACCGCCATGGGATCACCAATCGCGACAAGGAATTCAACATGGCCACCGAGGTGATTTCCTCCATCACCTCGACGGTCAAACCGCAGTAACGCCTAAAGCCACGCCGCGGCGACAAGCAGGATCGAGATCTCGCTCACCTGCTCGACCGCGCCCAACACATCGCCGGTCTGCCCTCCGATCTGCCACATGCAGAGCCATGCCAGGAGGAAGATCGCTGCCGCGACCAGCAACACCGCGACGCTGACAGTCCAGCGCCTGCCGCCGGTCATCACGACTCAACCCAGCTCGCGCACCGCGACTGAGCACGACGCTGTCAGCTTCACGTGTGCCGCCTCCGGCAAGGGCGTGAGCTACCAGTGGCAGAAGAACGGTCAGGACATCGCCGGTAGCGCGAGTAACACGTTGCAGTTCAGCGATGTGCAGTACGGTGACGCCGGTCAATACGCGTGCGTGGCCAGCAACTCCGCTGGCACCGCAACCAGCAACTCCGCCACGCTGACCGTGAACCTGGTGCCGCCCACCATCACGGCGCAGCCAACGGCGCTCACCGTCGTCGAGCGTCAGAGCGCGAGCTTCAGCTGCACAGCCAGCGGCACGCTCGTAAGTATTCGCTGGCAAAAGAATGGCGAGGATATCCCGGGCGCCGATCTTGCGACATTCACGATCAGCAGCGTGGAGTACACCGACGCCGGCAACTATCGCTGCATCGCCACCAACAGCGGTGGCTCGGCTACCAGCCAGACCGCCGCTCTGAGCGTCACCTTGCTCGTGCCCGTGATCACTACCGCCCCGAGCGCGCAGACGGTCCTCGAGAACGATCCGGTGACCTTCAACTGCGCGGCGAGTGGAACGCTGGTCAGCTATCAATGGCAGAAGGACGGCGAGGCGATCGGTGGCGCACA
>Ga0081455_10004738_pt1 | contig 15121 bp, 20 predicted proteins | sample TabmetS3T2R1_FD_70207 | JGI IMG/M metagenome (GOLD analysis project Ga0081455, IMG submission 70207) | Tabebuia heterophylla rhizosphere microbial communities from the University of Puerto Rico - S3T2R1 | ecosystem: Host-associated > Plants > Roots > Rhizosphere ... | reverse complement strand
GAGAAGCAAACGCGACTTACGAAAAGGCCGTGACGCCGCTCTTGTTACGCCTCGGTGCGTATCCGTTGTTCGGAGGCCAAACCGTGGAGATACCCGCAGACGGCAAGACACACAGTAACCTCGATGGCTTCGATCCCGCGACTGACGACTGGAGCCGTATTCTGGTTGTGCGGTACCCGAGCCGCCGCGCGTTCTTCGAGCTGTTAAGCAATCCGGAGTGGCTCAAGTTCGCGCCTTACAAGCTCGCAGCGCTCGATCTCGTGCTGGTGCCCGCATCCGGACAGATCGTTATTCCTGATCTTCGCTGGGTGTTAGGCGCGGTCTGCCTGATCGTGTTCCTGGGGATAGGTTGGCTGCGGGCGGTTCGCGAGAAACGTAGCTGAATCCCACATCACTGGATCAGGCGACCCTGAAGAGACGGGTTGGCCCGAGCGGACGGTAATCATCGCACGGGCGCGCGATGACGGACTTTAATCAAGTGGACTCCGTACCGCGATCCCCGGTCGATTCAGCACATGAGTGTAGATCATCGTTGTGGATACGTCCTTGTGACCAAGAAGTTCCTGCACAGTGCGAATATCGTAACCTTTAGAGAGCAAATGCGTCGCGAAAGAGTGCCGCAAACTGTGGCAATTGGCGCGCTTCACAATCCCAGCGGCATCGACAGCTCGTTTGAGCGCGCTTTGCAACACTCCCTCGGCAACATGGTGGCGCTGTTTCCGGCCGGTGCGCGGATCGATAGAAAGACGAGATGAAGGAAAAACGTATTGCCAAGCCCACTGACGCGCCGCATTGGGAAGCTTCCGTGCGAGGGCGAATGGGAGATGAACACTGCCGAATCCCTCCTCGAGATCCTGTTCGTGTTGTGCTTTGGCTCGCGATAAGTGACGGCGCAGCGGTTCACTTAGATTTAACGGCAGCATGGTAACGCGGTCCTTTCCGCCTTTCGCGTCACGCACGATGATTTGGGCGAGCTCAAAATCGACGTCCTTTGTTCGTAACCGAACGCATTCCATCAAGCGCAACCCGCTGCCATACAGCAAGCCGGCCATCAGTTTGGGCATGCCATGAAGATGCGCGAAAATTTGCTTCACCTCGCGCCGCGACAAAACGACCGGCAACTTCGGCGGCTTTTTGGCTCGCTCGACCTTTTCCAGCCAGCCCATCTCATGTTTGAGCACCTCTTTGTAGAGAAAAAGCAAGGCGCTCAGCGCCTGGTTTTGAGTCGAAGCAGCCACGTCGAGATCGCGTGCAAGGTGAGTCAGAAATTCGGCGACTTCTTCTTCGGCCATCTCTCCAGGGTGCCGTTTGCCGTGATAGATGATGAACCGCTTAATCCAGTCGATATAAGCCTGCTCGGTGCGGATAGAATAATGCTTGCGTCGGATGATGTCCCGCACCTGGTCGAGCAGTTTTGGTTTGCCCACGACCGGCGTTCTCACTACTCTGCCCGACATGCCAAAGAGTTTGTCCTCCCAACTCTCAAACTCAAGCCGGATTAGACCCAAAAACTGGGTATTTCTCTTGAAATGCCCAAAAATTGGGCCGAATTCTCGTTAGATGCGGCGTGATCTGAATAACGCAATGAGGCGAGCCACAACCTTTGCGATTGGGTTGCTGGTGTTTTGCGCAATGGCGATGCAAGCGCGTGCAGCCACCATAACTGTGACCAACACAAACGACAGCGGAGCAGGCTCATTGCGTCAGGCGCTCGCGAACGCGAATAACGGCGACACCATTAATTTCGCTGTAACTGGCACAATCTCGCTGACGAGCGGTGGACTTCAGGTCACCAAGAACATCACGATTTCAGGCCCTGGCGCCGACCAGCTTTCAATTGCCTCGAACACGCTGGGAGGGGTGTGTATCTTCCACATCGTTTCTGGCGAAGCCGTTACGATTTCCGGTTTAACGATCACCAGGAGTGCTAGTGGGATTTGTAATGATGAAGCCATATTAACCGTGAGCAATTGCGTCGTTACTGGCAACAACTCCGGGCTCTTCAACAATGCCTCGTTGAGTTCTAATGTCATTGCTTCCCTAACGATCACCAACAGCGTTTTCACCAACAACGCCAGCAGCATCTACAACGTGTCAGAACCTCCTCTCGGACCGACGGGAACAATGGCCCGCAGCAGCACACTAATCCGTAAGCCGACAGGCGACGGAAGCGGGGTCGCTAATTGCACCGCTTGCATGACGATTGCCAACAGCGTAGTCACCGGCAACGCAATCGGTGTTTTCAACGTGGCTTACCCCGCGGCGACTGTGACAGTGCTCAACAGCAGATTGACCGATAGTTCTGATGGCATCGACACCTACGGGGTCGGGGGCAACGCAGAAATTACGGTTAGGAACAGCACAATCAGCGGGAACGGGCATACGGGTCTGGGGCTTGGTGGCATCGACAGCGGTGGATGCAGTGTGAGCATTTTCAACAGTGCAATTAGCGACAACTCGTCCGGAGACCAGGGTGGCGGCATCAATTGCCGTGGCATTCGTGGCCTTGGTCACGATCTCAGTATCGTGAACAGCACCATTAGCGGCAATAATTCCGAGAATGGAACAGGCGGGGGCGGCATCTATGGCGAAGGCCTTGACGACCTCAGCATTCTGAACAGCACCATTAGCGGCAATTCAGCTGGAACGGGGGGCGGTATCTACAACCTCAACTCGTCGCTGCACGTTGCAAACAGCACGATCACCGGCAACTCGGCAGGTTCTGGCGGGGGAATTTACAACGACGGGTCCCTCGGTGCGAGTGTCGTTGAGATCTCGAACACAATCCTGAATGCCGGTGGATCGGGCGAAAACATCTTCAACAACGGCGGTACCGTCACCTCGCAAGGATACAATCTCAGTAGCGATGATGGCGGCGGTTATTTAACCGGCCCAGGCGATCAAATTAATACCGATCCGTTGCTTGGTCCTTTGCAGAACAACGGTGGCCCAACCTTTACGCACGCGCTGTTGCCTGGCAGCCCAGCGATTGACGCAGGTGATCCGAACTTCAGTCCGCCGCCTCTCAACGACCAGCGCGGCTGCCCTTTCGATCGCGTGTCCAATGGTCGCATCGATATCGGTTCATTTGAAACGCAACCGGCACACCGCCCGTGTTCTACGCCGCGACCTCGCCCAACCCCCGCACCGCGCCCTTAGCCCGCCAAAACGAATTAGGACAATGGTTCATCTAACCAATCGATGAAGCCAACGGCCCCCACAGCGAAGCAATCTCAGCCTGTTTGCCACGACACCCTCGACTTCGTCTCGGCTCCCGGCTACCCTAGTGCGATTCGTGTCTTCGCGCTCCCGCCGTATTGTTGTTCAACGATTGCCGTCACTTATGATGTTTTCTATCCTTGAAAACACCCTTCGGGCTTCCCGTCCATGTCGCACCGCTGTCCGCGGGCTCCGTTCTCTTTCTCGTTAGATTCAAACATTCACTCTCATCCACTATGATTAAACGAATTGCAGCGTGCAGTTGTGGGCAACTTAGCGCCACCGTAACGAAAGCCCCGGTCCGCGTGTCTATTTGCCATTGCACTGACTGTCAGCGGCGAACGGGGAGCGTGTTTGCTACTCAAGCGCGCTTCCCAAAAGATGCGGTCCAGATCGCTGGATCATCGACGCAATATATTCGGGTAAACGATGAAGGCCGAAAGAAGGCGACCTTCCATTTCTGCCCTCAGTGCAGCGCTATCCTTTACTGGCAGTTGGAAGCTGAGCAAGAAACGATTCTAATCCCAGTGGGTGCATTCGCAGATCCAGGATTTCCGACACCTACGGTCTCGGTCTGGGAAGAGGACAAACATGCCTGGGTATCCCTGCCCGAGAACATTGACCATTGGTAATCAACAACCGATACCTAACCAATCGCTGCAGCCAACCGCTGGCCGTTCCGATGAGTAGCTTTTCTATGACTTCAACGATAAACTCTGTAGCAAAGCTCATTCTCGCCGGCGGTGGCTGAGCTCCGTCTCGTTAGACCCTCCCGCATGCGCAGTATGCCCCTTGCGGCGCCGGCGCGCTGCCCATAAATTCCGGTGAAACCTGAAGGTCATGACACTCGAAAAGTTCAGAAGCATGCTCGGCTGGTGCACGTTGATTAACCTGGCCCTGCTGCTGCTGTGGTCGGGGACGTTCCTGTTTGCGCACGACTGGATGTTCCAGCTTCACTTGCGCTGGGGGTTCAAGCTCACGCCTGAGGTGTTCGACGCAATGCATTACGGCGGGCTGGGCATTTATAAGCTGGCCATTTGGCTCCTGAATCTCGCGCCTTACCTCGCCTTGCGGATCGTGGGACGCTGATACCACATGGCAGAGCGTCCCGCCAGCCCCATGCGTCTTCGAGTCAATTTTGAAGTGCAACGTTCTGGCCTAACCAGACGCTGGAGCGAACCGCTGACCAGCGTGTAAGATTAGTTTCGATGATTTCCACACTGAAACCCAAGGCGCCGCTCGCTTTGATTCGCATGTTCCCCATCCTCACCCGTTCGGGCTTCCCGTCTATCTCGCACCGCTTCCCGCGGGCTCGGTTCGTCAGCGGTCGCTCAGCTTGTTCTCGCTAGGCCCGTCATATGAAGCGGCTCCTTATCACCATCCCTGTTGTCATCGCCGTTCTTTTCGCTGCCCTCTTGCTCGTGATCGCAGTGGGCGGACCGGGCGGGGCGCCTCCGCCGATGGCGAGCATCGGCGATCCTTTCAAAAATGTAGATTTTTCCGATCTGCCAAAGCGCGATAACTTTACAGCTCGCGATGGCGTTAAGCTGGCCTTTCGGACTTACCCGCCCGCAGGTGACGCCGTCAAAGGCAGCGTGGTGCTGGTCCACGGCTCGTCCGCCAGTAGCAGCAGCATGCATCCGATGGCTAAAGGCTTTGCTGCGGCTGGCTACACAGCTTTCGCGCTGGATATCCGCGGACACGGCGAATCCGGAAGCAAAGGTCACATCGCCTACCTTGGGCAACTGGAGGACGACATTGAGGACTTCGTGCGTTCCACCAAATTGCCTCAACCTTGCACGCTCGCCGGATTTTCTTCCGGCGGCGGATTCGTGCTTCGTTTCGCAGGCAGTTCACATCAGGAACTCTTCTCCAACTACCTTCTTCTTTCTCCCTGGATCAGTCAGGATGCGGCGACGTTGCGCCCGGGTAATGGCGGCTGGGCGAACGTGGGAGTGCCGCGCATCATCGCGATTTCCGTGCTCAATACATGGGGAGTGCATGCCTTTGACGACTTGCCGGTGGTCAAATTCGCGATCAACGAGGAGGATAGAGATTTGCTCACGCCGCAATATTCTTTTGCTCTGGCACAGAATTTCCGGCCGCAGCGCGATTACCAGGCAAACATTCGAGCGATTAAGAAAAGCTTTTCAGTGCTCGTCGGTCAAAACGATGATGTGTCATACGCCGACCGGTTTGCAGCCCTTTTCAAGGCAGCTGGCAAAGACGTTCCGGTGACAATTCTCCCGGGGATCGACCACATCTCACTCACGCTTGATCCAGTCGCCATCCAAGCAGCAATCGCGGCGGTCGAAGCCATGGATCACAAAAGGCCTAACTAGGCGATGCAGCGAACCGCTGGCCGGTGTACTGAGAAAGTTGAGGGTTGAGAGATGATCGTTGAGAGTAAAGCAAAGCTCGCTCCCGCCAGCGGTGGCTGAGCTTCTTCTCGTTAGACCGCGAGACACGCTATGGCATCTGATGAACGAGAAATCCGCACGGTGCATTCAATTTGGATTGATGCCGTCAATGCCGGCGACCTGGCTCGTCTGCTCAGCTTGGTCGCGGAGGATGTCGTTTTTCTCACCCCCGGCCAAGCGCCGTTCGACCGGGAGGGATTTTCCTCCAACTTCATGGCCGCCCACCAACAGATGCGGATCTGTTGTGCCAGCGAGTTAGAGGAGGTCGTTGTTGTCGGCGAGGTCGCCTACACGCGGAGCCGGGACGCGCTGTCCGTGACCCCGCGCGCAGGCGGGAAAGCGGCACAACTCGCCGGGCATCGTCTGACGGTATATCGCAAGCAGCGCGACGGTCGCTGGCTTCTGTCCCGCGATGTCCACACTTTGTCCGCCGTGGAGAAGTGAGAGTGTCGAGTATTTTTTGAGTTACGATGACGATCAGGCCTAACAAGTCGCTGCAGGCAACGCGGGATGGCGGCTCCAGTTCCGCTTTCGCGCTTCACGTCATCATTTGGCCCTGCGTGCCCGAGCTCTGGCGTTAGGCGATAATGTCCCGCCGAATGACGATCACCCTTAAGCAGCTATCGGAGTGCCCGGAGTACCTCGAGACCGTTGGACACTGGATCTACAAAGAGTGGTGGAGCAAGCGATGCGACTCGCCCGAGGTTGTTTTCAACTGGCTCCGGACCCACACGAAACTGGATACTGTGCCCTATAGCGTGATCGCTGTGGCCGAGCGCGAACCAGTTGGTAGTTGCTGCGTCATCGAAAACGACTGCATTCATCGCCCTCAATATGCGCCCTGGGTCGCTGCTGTTTATGTCAGGCCGGACTTTCGTCGCCGAGGGATTGCCTCGATGATCCTCCATGAAGCCGCCTCGATCGCTGCACGAGCACGCATCAAAGACCTTTTCATCGACTGTCTCGCTGTGACCGCTTCAGTTTATGAAAAGAACGGGTGGGCGATCTATGAGCGCGAGGTCGGCGACAAAGAATCCGTCGTCATGCTTCGGAAAATTGGATTCGCCTAACCAATCGCTGCAGCGAACCGCTGGGCGCCGTACTGAAAGGCTGAAGGATGAATTATGAAGGATCAAGTGAAAGCAACTCTCGCCGCTGCCAGCCGTGGCTCATCTCTGTCTCGTTAGGCCACGAGAGCGCTTTCCATGACCCCGTGTTACATTATTAAAGGACACAACAATAATGGAATTCAGTCCAAACAATCATGTTGTTAAGCTCTGTCTTCGAGGCATGGGCATGGAAGGAAAAGGCAAAACTGAAGAAGCAGGCAAACTGTTTCTTCAAGCCTGGAGCGAAGCGACAAATGATTCTGAACACTTTATTTCAGCTCATTATGTAGCCCGGTATCAAAAAAATATTGCCGACAAGTTGAAATGGCTCGAAACGGCTTTGCAGTTTGCACTAAAAATAAATGACGACACGGTTAAGAGCGCTTTCCCTTCTCTTTATTCAAACATTGCCAAATGTCATGAGGACTTAAACGACCCGGACGAGGCAAAAAAGAATTATGAATTAGCACGTTCGTTTAAGCACAAGCTGTCTGACAAAGGTCCCTTTTATCATGGGACGAAAGTAGATTTGCAGGTTGGCGATTTGCTGAGAGCGGGGGGCGGTTCGAATTACAAACCTGAACTCAAAATGAATCACATTTATTTCACAGCCCTCGCTAATGGGGCAGGTCTGGCTGCTGCATTAGCAAAAGGCGATGGACGTGAACGGGTTTATATCGTTGAGCCGACAGGGAGTTTTGAAAATGATCCGAATGTTACGGACAAAAAATTTCCGGGCAATCCGACACGCTCGTATCGCTCCGAAGCACCATTAAGAATCGTTGGCGAAGTAACAGATTGGGCGAGACAAACACCTGAGGAACTCCAAAGATGGCGTGAAAAGTTGGCCCATAACAAAGGAGAAATTATTAATTAATGTCTGAGTGGCGGTATCCTGGTGATTCCGGTTCGCGTCTATGGAAACTCTTTCGCTAAAACACTACCAAACGTCTAGCCAATATCGCTGCGGCCAACCGCTGGCCGTCGCGATGCGCAGATTTGATTTTATGGAACCATTCAGAGAGTTTGCCACGCTAGCTCTCCCCAGCGGTGGGTCAGCTCCATCTCGTTAGGCCTATGTCACGCGTTAGCTCCAATTCAGCCGAAGAACAACTACAAAGCTTCATTGACAAATTCGAGCCGGAGCATCGCGCGACGATTCGCGCCGCACGCAAAGCTCTGCGGAAGCGGTTCCCGACAGCAAATGAGCTCGCCTACGATAACTATAATTTCTTCGTCATTGGCTTCGGGCCGACTGAGCGTCCGTCGGATTGCTTTGTTTCGATCGCCGCGGCCGCAAATGGCGTCGGCTTATGTTTCATCCACGGCGCGAATTTGCCCGATCCAGCAGGCATTCTTTCCGGCTCGGGTAAACAGACGCGTTTCGTTCGCCTGCCTTCCGCAGAGGTGCTTGAGCAGCCGGAAGTTCACGATCTTCTGAGCGTGGCGGCTGAGCGGGCACGCGTGCCTCTTCCCCGAGCGGGTCGCGGCAAGCTTATTATCAGGTCGGTCTCGGCGAAGCAGCGTCCACGCCGTAAACCACCAAAAGCCTAACCATGTGACGCAGACAACTGTTCTCTGGTCCCGAGCTTGCGGAATCGACCGTGATTGGCCTGCTCTCAATTGTAGCGCAGCCTCGCTTGCAGAGCGGTGGCAGCCAATCGCGCTTTGCTGTTGCGGGTCGATGTCGATTTTGATTAATGTTTTGCGGATGTAGAGCAGCGCTTACGCAGCAGAAGAAGGAGAGACAATGAGAAGTGAAGCTGGAGTTGGCGAACCGTCACCGAAACTAGAACTGCCGACTGAAACAGGCGAGATCGTCTCGCTCCAAAGCCTGCATGGACGGGCGGTGCTTGTGTCATTTCTGAGTCACGCCGCTTGACCCTTCTGTCGAGTTCACCTGGTCGAGGTGATTAACCGACAGAAAGAGGTCGAAAGACTGGAGGCTGAAGTTCTTGTTGTGGCCTACGACGAGCCGACCTTGCTGAGCGCCAAGATGCTGCATGACATGGCTCTGCCGTTCCCTCTCCTACTTGACCGAACGAGGGAGACTTATGCTCGATGGGGTATGGGACGCACTGGTCTGACTGGCGCGATGCTGTCCCCGTCGCTCAACTGGAGATATCTGAAGCTCCTCGCCAGGGGAGAACGGTTTCTGGGCTTCGCGCCTGACATGTACCAGCTCGGAGGGGACTTCATCCTGGATGGAGAGCACCGCATCACCTTTGCGCATCGCATGACCAACAACGGCGACCGTGCGGAAGTGTCGGTTCTACTAGCTGAACTCAGGAGAGCAAGCTGCGGCCCAGCCATTCAATGAAGGGCCACTTCGCGCGCGCGCAGGGACTGGTCTGAGAGCGTTGTGATAGATTAAAGTGAACGACTATGGATCTTCTGCCTGTTAAGTCTCTACTCGATCTTACTGGCAAGGTAGCGATTGTAACCGGGGCGGGCGGAGGCCTGGGGCAAGGGATCGCCCGGCGATTCGCGGAAGCGGGCGCCAGCGTCATCGTGCATTACAATTCGAGCGAGAGCAGCGCGCAAACGGTGACGCGGCAAATTCGCGAGCGCGGCGGCAATTCCATCGCTGTGCAGGCCGATCTCACGCAAGAGAAGGAGGCGACGCGCCTGATGCAGGGCGCAGTCGAGGAATTTGAGCGACTGGACGTGCTCATCAACAACGCGGGAACTTATCCGCTGCACAGCGTTTTAGAAATGAAGCCTTCCGACTGGGATCGCGTTCTGAACGCCAATCTGCTATCCGTGTTTCTTTGTACACAAGCGGCAGCAAAGGTGATGAAAGAGAAAAACGGTGGCGCGATTGTCAATATCACGTCGATCGAGTCGGAGAACCCGGCGCCGAATCATAGCCACTACAACGCAGCGAAAGGCGGCGTGGTGATGTTCACCCGCGCGTCGGCATACGAACTCGCGCCGCATGGCATTCGTGTCAATGCAGTCGCGCCGGGCTTGATCTGGCGAGAGGGTTTGGAACACGATTGGCCCGACGGAGTGCAACGGTGGCAAAAAACCGCGCCGCTGAAGCGCCTGGGTCTGCCCGAAGATGTCGCGGATGCGTGTCTGTTTTTGGCTTCACCCGCAGCGCGTTGGGTTACAGGCGCGAGCCTGCTCGTGGACGGCGGGGTGATGACTCATCAGATATTCTGATGAGTCAACCGGTCCTGGATGAGCAGCCTTCCCACGATGCTACGGCTCGCCAAAAAACCATGACGTTCGCGATCAAAGCCGAGGTTAGCGATCCACGGGCAACGACGTTCGCGTTCCCAGCGCAGAAAACGATGTACGGTGGAAAGCACATCGCGAAAGATGATACGATCTTCGTCTTCGCGAGCGAAAACGAAGGCGGCCCGGGTCTTATCGCAAGCGGCGTGGTCACCTCGGCCAAAGCGATCGCAAAAAAAACGGGGATCGCCAGGCAGACTCCGCGCGTGAGCATCACCGTCAGACGCACCGCGCTGGCAAAGCGGCAGCTGGGACGGAAGGAGCTCAAATCTTTTTCCAACTGGAACGACCCGCGACCCGAGACCGAGCTTAATTTCAAATTCTATCGTCAGGCAACGAACAAGATCGTCGGCATCTCGGAGAAAGCGGCGGCGTTCCTTCGCGGATTTTTTTGACACGGAACGATTTTGACATGGGAACAAAGACAATCGCCGTGCTCGTCACAATCGCCTTCAGCGTGATCGGCGTGCTGGGTGATTACTTCCTCAAGCTCGCCAGCGCACGAGAGCAGCCGCTGCGGACGGGTTGGTTTTACCTCGGCTTCGCCTTGTACGCTTCGACCGCGTTCGGTTGGGTGTTCGTGATGAAACACCTAAAGCTGGCCACCATCAGCGTGCTTTACTCCGTCTCCCTGGTGTTGCTGCTCACTGCCGTCGGCGTGGTGTTGTTCCGGGAGTCATTGAGCTACTTTGAAGCGATCGGAATCGTGTTGGCCGTGGTTTCACTCGTGCTATTGATGCGCTTCGCCTAGCGGCCTATCTGTTCCTGTCTCAGAAAGAGAATGATCGTTAAAGCATCTAACCAATCTGAACAAAGCCTGCTCGGGACCTGGCGACTCGTATCATATGAAGCACGTGATCCGCAGGGTCGGGTTCAATATCCGTTGGGCGAAAATGTATCCGGTCTGCTCATCTACGATAGCGGAGGCAACATGTCGGCCCATATCATGAAAAACGACCGCGCGTGCTTTGCTGCAAAGGATCCCGCTCACGGCACAAATGCGGAACTTCGCGCGGCATTTGAGGATTACGGTTCCTATTTCGGCACCTATACGATTGACCAGGCAAGGCAAACTGTAACACATCACGTTCGGGGAGCCTGGTATCCGAATTGGATCGGCCACGATCAGGTCCGTCATTTCAAGTTCGACAGCAGTCGCCTGTTATTGTCCACGGCCCCGCTCATGTGGAATGGTCAATCGTTGGAGTACATTTTGACTTGGGAACGGGTCTCATGAATACGATTCGCCCTGGAAGAATGGTCGCATCGTTTTTTGGGCTCACCCTCGCGCTGATGTACTTCCCGGCATCGGGCCTTGCCCAAACAGTCACTCCCCAGGAAGCGGCAGCGAAAACGACGTACCTCGTAGTCTATCGGCCAGGTCCGGCATGGTTGAGCGGGAAATCGGTAATGGAACAGCCGCTTAAAGAGCATGGAAAGTACATGCTGAGCCTGTACATCAAAGGTTTGATGAAGCTAGCCGGTCCCCTTACTGACAACGCAGGAGGAGCGGTCCTGCTGGAAGTTTCTGACGAGGCAGAGGCGAAGGCGATTGTGGCGAACGACCCCGCGGTACAATCCGGAATTTTTGTGTACGAAATGCATCCTTGGAAACTGCAGCCGTGGGACGAGTTAGCGAAGAAAGTGGAAGGCGCCTCACAAACTTCCAGCCCAGCTGCTGGCAGATGAACTCCGACGGCGGCAACCAACCTCAGAGCAGTAGTCCCCCGAACGTCGCACGGGACACCGCCAACCTTGGTCTCGTTCGCCCACCTCTTGTGTATCTCGTTTCACTTGCTCTAGGATTGTTGATCCAGCTGGTGATACCCGTTCCATTCCTTTCCCGAAAGTTTGCCACTCCTGTTGGAGCGGCTCTCGTCGTGGTTGCCATAGCTCTGTTGTCGTTCTCGGTCGCGAAATTCAAGGCAGCCGGCACGCCCGTACCGGCGCGAGAGCCCACGACCACGATCGTACGGGCTGGCCCATATGGCTTCAGCCGCAATCCGATCTACCTGGCATTCTCGCTGTTGCAGCTCGGTATCGCGATCTGGGTCAACAGCGTGTGGCTGCTGGCCACGCTGGTTGGGTCGGTGTCGCTCATGCACTACGTCGTCATACCGAGAGAAGAGCGGTACCTGGAACGGAAGTTCGGTGCGCAGTACTTAGACTACAAGGCCTCCGTGCGCCGCTGGCTGTAGACGGATTATGAGAGCGTGTCTTGCAATTTTCGCGATGCTTTTATCCGCCAATTTTGCCTATGGTGGCCATGCTGAACCCAAGCGCCTCGATGAGGAGTCTTTGCGAAGTTACATGGCCGGGGAGTATGACCTGATCGGGCGCAAGCCTGATTCGACCGCAACCTACGGTGGACATCTCACATTTCGAGATGCAGACGGAGTTCTGGAAGTCACACGAACGATTGAAGGTAAAACCGAAAAGTGCATTGCTCGATTTGATACCGTTGCAGGTGACGATGGCATCCCAGTGTTAAGAATGCATTTTCATCTCGACGCTAAGGAGTATGACGCTACTTACCGCTGGCAGTCTGATCCCGATAACTACCCGCGATTTACAGGCTACGTTTACCTTGCTGACACGAAATCACCTGGACTCGAAGCCTTTTTTCCAATCCACAAATGACAAGAATATTCTCCGAACGTGAAGATTATTCTGGATTTCTCGACCGCGTTTTTCACCGCTGTCGCACGCCGCCATGAAGCCTGGCACGACAATGCGGGTAGCCCGTCCAACAGATAACCTGGCGGCAATCGCCGCGATGTATGCGCACGGGCTTGGGTTCGCTGTGCTTGCCGAATTTGAAGATCATCGCGGTTTTGACGGTGTCATCCTCGGCCATCCCAAGCAGCCTTACCACATTGAATTCACTTCTCAACGCCAACACGAAGTTGGCAAAGCTCCAACCCGGGATCACCTGCTGGTCTTCTACGTTCCCGACAAGGACGAGTGGCAGGCGGGGTGCACAAAAATGATATCCGCCGGATTTCGCGAGGTGCCGTCATACAACCCGTACTGGGACCTGCAAGGCAAGACATTCGAAGACATCGATGGATATCGAGTGGTTTTGCAAAATACGGCGTGGACTTCAGGTAGGGGCGATTGACCTCAATCGCCCGACACGCAGGGATGTTCAGCCCCTCGATCACGATCTAAGTCGTCGCAGTTGATCGCAAACGGCCAACGGTCATTCGGCCCGATCAGTCCAGTGCGAACAGGATTCGCGCGAATGTATGCCACTTTTTCATTCTCACTTTCGTCATTCCTCAATCGATGATCGAAGAAGTTCCGCTGCCAGGTGACATTCGCGATCCGAGTCGTGATTCGTTTGAAATCTCGGACCAAACTTGAAAGTTTCGGATTGCCCGGTACGCCGATCAGCAAGTGTAGGTGATCCGGCATTATGAGAAGTAATTTCAAATACCAGCGTTGCGACTCGTGATATCGGTGAGCCGTTTCAAACAGAACGTCCGCAACGCCTTCATAGCAAAGTTGATTTACACCGCGACGTTGACAGCAAATTGTCACGAAATATGTCGCGCCAAATCGCCCGTGGAAATGAGCCGAATGATTGAGCGGCTTTCGGACTGGTCGGCTTGAGCCTGTGTTGATGCCCATCGAAGAGGGCGATTGAGGTCAATCGCCCCTACCTGATTACGTCCCTCCGCGAACGCTCGCCCACAACCTTATTTCGGTGAGCGTGCGTCGGCGTGCGTTTTGACGTCGCGTCTTTGCTTGTCCACCACGCGACGCAGTTCGCGTTCCATCGTCTTGAACGCGTCGTGAATGACCTTGTTAAGCGGCTGGTGTGAGCCGTTGTCCTTCCGTCTTTCGTCAGAGACCAGTTCATGGCCCCGCGCCACGGTCACATCGATGCGGCACCGGAATGGATTCCCTTTTTGATGCGTGTGGTTGGTTTGTTCGATGGCCACATCACAGCGATTAATGTGGTCGCAAAATTTTTCCAGTCGCGCCGCATAATCCAAAACAAGATTGTCGATCTGGTCAGATTTTTCCAGACCCCGATACGAGATCTTAACAGGCAGTTGCATGATTATTTTAATACTAATGCTCTCCTTCGCGATGAGGGAACAAAAATGTTCTGATGCATCCTGGTTTCACAGTTGCTGCAATGAACGAAAGCGCGAAACAAGTTTCGCCGGTTCCACTTTGACCAAATCCGATTTCACATGCTCGACAATTCGGCCGCGTACTGCGGCAGGTAAAAGATCGACAATCGCGCCGTGAATTTCGGCCGGCGCAGCGAACGACCACCCTTCCTTTCCATCGGGTGGAACAATCTTGGTGATTTGATCGGCAAGCTCCTTATGAATGCGACGGTCCATTTCGGTTGCCAATTGTGTTCTCTCGGCTATTGACCCCGGTCCATGATGGGCCCCCGCGCCGTTGGTCACAGGAAATCTCCCAGCTAAATCACTCACTTTGTCCACCAACCTTCCGTGTGCGTCGGTGATGTTGAATGCCTGCACTAATTGAAGACTTGGCCCGCGCGTCGGCGTCTGGTTCACCCGATATGCCTTTAATCCGCCTCGATCAGTGACGATGATAAGCGAGCTCGGTGTCATGACGAATCACTGACCAAAAATTTTGGTCGCGCATCAAAATATGCGCTCTACATCTCTATAGATTAATTCGTTTCTGGCAACAAAATTGCGTTTGTGCCGCGCAAGCTACTCTCGGCGGGCGCGCTCTTCCTCTGCGCTCAGGGCAGGAAACTCCACGTGACGCTTCTTCCAGGATTCCGCGCGGGCCTCTTCTTGCGTCCCGCTTACGAGCCGGAGCAAACAGCAGGAGCGACCGCCAAGGTTCACGTCGTCGCCCGACGCAAATTTTCCTGGCTCTGCCAGGAAACCGTTTGGATCCATCGTATCGAGAATGAGTTGCCACTCGAGGTGTTCCTGACCTGGCAAAACGAAGGGGATCGGTTCGTGATGCGCATTGATCAGCAGCAAAAATGTTTCGTCACGAATGGGCTCGCCTTCAAAACTGAGAACATCGCTGGAATCGCCGCTGAGCAGCATCCCCATGCAACGAACGAATGGCGACCCCCATTCTTCATCGCTCATTTCGTTTCCGCCCGGATTGAACCACATC
>Ga0081455_10003012_pt1 | contig 15121 bp, 12 predicted proteins | sample TabmetS3T2R1_FD_70207 | JGI IMG/M metagenome (GOLD analysis project Ga0081455, IMG submission 70207) | Tabebuia heterophylla rhizosphere microbial communities from the University of Puerto Rico - S3T2R1 | ecosystem: Host-associated > Plants > Roots > Rhizosphere ... | reverse complement strand
CTGATCAACTTCGGAACGGTCTCGCCGGAGGCCGCGCAGTTCCTCTCCGCGTGCGTGCGCGGGAAGCTCAACTGCCTCATCTCCGGCGGTACCGGCACCGGTAAGACGACGACGCTGAACGCGCTCTCGGCCTTCGTGCCGAACGACGAGCGCATCGTCACGATCGAGGACGCGGCCGAGCTCCAGCTCCAGCAGGAGCACGTGATCACGCTCGAGTCGCGCCCGCCGAACATCGAGGGCGAGGGCGAGATCCGCATCCGCGAGCTCGTCCGCAACTCCCTGCGCATGCGCCCCGACCGGATCATCGTCGGCGAGGTCCGCGGCGCCGAGACCCTGGACATGCTCCAGGCGATGAACACGGGCCACGAGGGCTCGCTCACGACGATCCACGCGAACTCCCCGCGCGACGCGCTCTCGCGGCTCGAGACGCTGGTCATGACGGCCGGCGTCGAGCTGCCGCACCGCGCGATCCGCGAGCAGATCTCGAGCGCGTTCGACCTGCTGGTGCAGATCTCGCGCCTCGTCGACGGCTCGCGCCGCATCACCCACATCACCGAGGTGCTGCGGATGGAGTCCGACGTGATCACCCTCCAGGACGTCTTCGTCGCGAAGCCGCCCGAGGAGGGCGAGGGCGAGGCCGGCAAGCCGGTCAACCTGCTGAACCCGCTCGAGTGCACCGGCCTCAAGCCGCAGTTCCTCGAGAAGATGGCGGCCAACGGCGTCAACCTGCCGCCGTCGTTCTTCGGCAACACGTCGACCTTCAGGCCGAACTACGCGGCCGCGAGCTACGGCGGCTTCGAATGAGCCTGAAAACGGCGCGCCGTCTGCTCACCGCCGCCGTCGTCGCCGCCCTGACGATTCCCGTCGGGGCGGATGCCTCGCTGACGTTGCGCGGCGTCGACGCGAGCGGCTTCCCGACGGTGCGCGTCACCGTGGTCTCGCCGACGGCCGCCTCCACGCCGCCGACCGTGACCGAGAACGGCCGGCAGGTCGTCGGCCTGCACGCCGTGAACCTCGCCTCCGCGAAGAGCGTCGTGGTCGCGATCGACCGCTCGCGCTCGATGACGGGCGCGAAGCTGGACGACGCCCTGGCCGCGGCGCGGCAGTTCCTGCACGCGAAGTCGCCCTCCGACCGCGTCGCCGTGGTCGCGTTCGGCTCGCGGGCGGTGCAGCTGAGCCCGTTCTCGTCCTCGACCGCCGAGGCAGACGACGCGCTGCGCACGCTCACGGTCGACAAGAACAACGGGACGGCGCTCTACGACGCCCTGCAGCTGTCCGCGAACACGCTCGGCAACCAGGACGGCCGCTCGCGCGTCGTCGTCCTGCTCACCGACGGCAAGGACGTCTCGAGCAAGACCTCGCTGGCCGCCGCGCTCGCAACGGCGCACTCCTCGGCAACGCTCGTCTACCCGATCGCGATCGGCGGGGACTCGGCCACCACCGCGCCGCTGCACCGGATGGCCGACGAGACCGGCGGCAGCTTCAAGTCCGCCGCGTCCAGCTCGTCGCTCTCGGCGGTCTACTCGTCGATCGCCGGCGAGCTCAAGCGGACCTGGCGCGTCGACTACGTCACGGCCGCCCGGCCCGGCGAGCAGCTCCACCTGCGGGTGTCGCTGAACCCGGAGGGCGCCGCCTCGACGAACTTCACCGTCCCCGGCGACGTCCAGGTTCCGGACGTGGCCGGCAGCCCGCTGCCCTCGCCGCTCTACTCGCCGTTCGGCGGGCTCGTGCTGACGATGCTCGTCGCCTTCCTGGTGCTGACGGCGTGCGGGTTCCTCTTCGCCTCGGCGAAGGGGTCGTGGGTCAAGACCCGCCTCGCCCCGCATGTCGAGGGCACCCGGAAGCAGCGGAAGCGGCAGAAGGGCGAGCGCCTCGCCGCGCTGGCCGGGCTCTTCCGGGCGACCGAGCAGGCGTTCGCACACCGCCGCGTGTGGCTGAAGCTGCAGCGGAAGCTCGAGCGGGCCGACCTGCCGCTGCGCACGGTCGAGTTCGCGTACCTGATCGTCGGGTCCGGCTTCCTGGTCGGCATCTTCGCGGCGCTGAGCGGCCGTCCGTCGCTCCAGATCCTGGTCGCGTTCGTCGTCGGCGGCGCGATCCCGTACGGCTTCGTCGCCTTCAAGGCCAAGCGCCGGATGACGGCGTTCGAGGACCAGCTGCCCGACCTGCTCGTCACGCTGGCCGCCTCGCTGAAGGCGGGCCACAGCTTCAAGCAGGGCATCCAGACCGTCGTCGACGAGGGCCAGGAGCCGGCCAGCAAGGAGCTCGGCCGCGTGATCACCGACACGCGCCTGGGCCGCCCGATGGACGAGGCCCTGGCCGAGACCGCCGAGCGGATCGGCTCGAAGAACTTCGGCTTCGTGATCACGGCGGTGACCATCCAGCGCCAGGTCGGCGGCAGCCTCGCCGGGCTGTTCGACATGGTCGCCGACACCGTCCGCCAGCGTCAGCAGTTCGCGCGCAAGATCAAGGGCCTGACCGCGATGGGGCGCGCCTCGGCGTACGTCCTGATCGGCCTGCCCTTCTTCGTCGCGCTCGCGCTGACCCTGCTGAACCCGCAGTACATGCACCCGCTGTACTCCACGTCCACGGGCCACACGCTGATCATGGTCGGCCTGATGATGATGGCGTTCGGCTCGCTGATCCTTCGAAAACTCGTCTCGTTCAAGGGGTAATTGCCAATGTTCATGCTCATCGTGCTAGGAGCCTTCTGCCTCGCAGGCGCGGCGTACCTCGTCGGCGAGACGGTCACCCTGCCCGCGCGGGAGCGCCGATCCTCCGTCAGCCGCGCGGCGAACTACGGCAAGGTCCGCGCGCTGCTCGGCCAGCGGCAGCTGCCGTTCTCGCAGCGGGTGCTGGTGCCGATCGGCGACCGGCTCGCAGGCTTCACGCTGAAGCTCCACCCGAAGACCACGACCGACGGTGTCAGCGCCAAGCTGCTCGCCGCAGGCCTCGGCCGGAAGATCGCTCCGACGACGTTCCTGGCGCTCAAGTCGGGCTTCGCGGTCGGCGGCGCGCTCCTCGGCGCGATCTTCGGCGGCGCAGTGACCGGCCCGGGCGGCGTGCTCTTCTGCGCGCTCGCACTGGGCGGGATCGGCTTCATCGCCCCCGACTTCGTGGTCTCGGCGAAGGCGCGCTCGCGCAAGGACAACATCCGCGCCGAGCTCCCGGACGCGCTCGACCTGATGGCGGTCAGCGTCGAGGCCGGCCTCGGCTTCGACGGCGCCATCGCGAAGCTCACCGAGCACATGCACGGCCCGCTCGCGGACGAGTTCGCGCTCACCCTGAGCGAGATCAAGATCGGCGAGACCCGGCAGACCGCGCTCAAGAAGCTGGCGGACCGCACCGGCACCCCGGAGCTCTCGAGCTTCGTGCGGTCGATCATCCAGGCCGACCAGCTCGGCATCTCCCTCGGCCGCATCCTGCGGGTGCAGGCCACCGACAGCCGCCTCAAGCGACAGGCCGCAGCCGAGGAGAAGGCGATGAAGGCGCCGATCAAGATGCTCTTCCCGACGGTGCTCTTCATCTTCCCGGCCATGTTCCTCGTGATCCTCGGGCCGGCGTTCCTCAACCTCTCCAAGATCTTCTAACCGGAAAACCGGAGGCGACGATGTCCGATAAACCCGAGAACCAGGGGGCCGAGACCGAGAAGGGGTTCGGCACCGGCCTGCGCGCCCAGCTGCAGCGCCGGCGGGAGGGTGATGACGGACAGGGCGAGCCGCAGGGCCCGACGAACGTCGAGCTGCGCTTCGAGCTGACCGCGCGGCCGGCGGGCGGCGACGCCGTCGAAAGCGTCACCCCCGAGTTCGAGGAGTTGCGCGTGGAGCTCCAGGCGGCGCACGCGCGCGAGGCTTCGCTTCGCGAGCAGCTGGAGAGGCGCAACGAGGCCTACGACCAGAACGTGGGCTCGGAGAAGGAGCTCGCTCACCGGGCGACGACCCTCGACGAGCGCGAGGCGAAGCTGGCCGAGTTCGAGGTCGAGCTCGAGGAGCGCGAGCGTCGCGTTCGCGACCAGCGCGAGGCGATCGAGGCCGAGCACGCACGGGTGGCCGACCTCCAGGCCGAGCTGGCGGCCGAGCAGTCCCTCACGGTCGAGCAGCAGGAGGCCGCGGAGAGGCGGCTGCGGGAGCTGCAGTCGAGCGACCGGGAGCGCGAGAAGGCGGCCGGCGAGCTCCAGCGCGCGCGGGCCGCGCTCGACGAGCGCGAGCGGAAGCTGACGAAGAAGGAGAGCGAGGTCGCGACGCAGGAGCAGGCCGGCACGGCCAGGCTCGACGGCCGCGAGCGGGCGCTCGCGAAGCGCGAGAACGAGTGGCGCACGCGCGACAAGGAGCTCTCGGAGCGAGAGCGCAAGCTGTCGGCGCGCGAGAACGACCACAAGAAGGAGGCGGCGCGCGTCGCCGCCCGCGACGAGGCGATCGGCGAGCGCGAGGCCGACGTCCTGCTCCAGCAGGAGAAGCTGCGCGGAGACGCCGAACGGTTCGAGCGCGAGCTCGCCGACAAGGGCAAAGTCGCGCGTGAAGCAGTCGAGCGCACGGCCGAGCTCGACCGGCGCGAGCTCGACCTGGCCGCCAAGGAGGCCGAGCTGAACCGGCTGCAGGCCTCGATCGCCCACGCCGAGCGCGACGCGAACCGCGGCCGCGACCTCGACGAGTGGACGGCGCGGCTGGAAGAGCGCGAGAAGGAGCTGGCCGGCCGCGAGGCCGACGTCCAGAACTTCGAGTCGATCTCCGAGTCGCACAAGAAGCGCGCCGACCGGAAGGAAGCGCGCCTGAGCGACCTCGAGGAGAACCTGCACGACCGGCACAAGGACCTCGACGAGCGCGAGCACGAGCTCGACCTGCGCGAGGCCCAGCTCACGGCCGACGTGGAGATCCGCACCGACAAGCTCGAGGAGCGCGAACAGGCGCTGGCCGAGCTCGAGGAGCGGCTCGCGAACCAGGAGCGAGAGCTGGCTGCGTACGTCGCGAAGGCGCAGACCGAGATCCAGCGCCGCGAGTCCGAGTGGTGGCAGAAGCAGCTCGGCTCGGAGGAAGTCTCAGCCGCGTAGCCACATAAGCTCGCGCCCGTGTGTGGGCGCGACGCTCTGAGGATCGGCCTCGTTTGGCTCGTCTGGCTGGGCGCCGTCCTGGTCACGCTCGCGATCGGCCTCGCGGCGGGCGCGTACGTCCACCAGCCGGGCTGGATCCTGCACGACGGTCTCTGGCCGCTCTACGCCTGGGACTACAACTGGTACGTCAACATCGCGCGAGACGGCTACCCGGACGGGCTGGGCGGCCGGCAGTACGCGTTCTTCCCGCTCTGGCCGCTCGCCCTCTCCTGGGTGGGCGTCCACTGGGAGCCGGTGCTCGCCGCCGCGCTCGCCTGGGGAGCGAGCCTCGTCGCCTTCCTGGGCGTGGCGGCGGGCCGAACGGGCTCACCGCTGACGAGCGCGCTCGCGCTCGCGTGCTGGCCGGGATCGTTCGCGCTCGCGATCGCCTACCCGGACGGCCTCGCGCTGGCCGCGGCCGCGTGGGCGGCGGCTCTCGCCTTGCGTGACCGGCCGCTTCTCGCCGGCGCCGTCGGGGCCGTGGCCGCCTTTGCGCGCCCGAACGGCGTCCTGATCGCGCTGCCGCTCGCCTGGCTGGCACGCGGCCGCGGCCCCTGGGCCTGGGTCGGCGCCGCCTTGCCTGTCGCCGCAGCTGCGGGCGTCGAGGCCTACTCCTGGGACCGGAGCGACGACGCAACCGCCTTCTTCGACGCGCAGCGGCTCTGGGGCCGCAAGGGCCCGAGCGGCCTCGGCACGTGGGCCGACCACCTCGGCGGGGTGCTCGAGCGGCACGGCGCCGTCATCGGGCCGCTTGCGCTCGCGGCCGCGGCCGCCCTCGTCATCGCGTGGAGACGCTACGGCCTGTGGCCGACGGTGGTCGGCGCGTACGTCTGCGCGGTGCCGCTGCTGCTGGCGGCGACCAGCAGCCTCCAGGGGTTCGTCGACAGCGCGCGCGCCGCGCTCGTCCTGCCGCTGCTCGTCGTGCTCTGGCGGCTCGGCCCTCGCTACCACCCGTGGGCCGCCTACTCGACCCTCGTCGTCGTGCTGCTGATCCTCTCCGGGACGATCCAGAGCTTCGGCCGGCAGAGCCTGTTCGCGTTCCCGATCTTCTGGGCCGTCGCCGACGGGCCGCGGGTGCTGCGGTCGCCGGTCCTCGGAGCGCTCGGATTCGCGGCGAACCTCGCGCTCGTCCTGCTTCTGACACGCTTTGCGCCGTGACGGAACGCGTCCTGATCACCGGCGGTGCCGGCTTCATCGGGTCCCACCTCGGCGACGAGCTGCTGCGATCCGGCTACCGCGTCCGCTGCCTCGACAGCCTGGTCGAGCAGGTGCACGGCGATGCCCAGCGGCCCGCCTACCTCGCGGAGGAGATCGAGCTCGTCCCCGGGGACCTGCGCGATCCCGACGCGGTCCGGCGCGCCCTCGACGGGGTCGACTCGGTCGTCCACCTGGCGGCCCGCGTGGGCGTCGGCCAGAGCATGTACCAGCTCGCTGAATACGCCGCTGCGAACACGTCCGGAACCGCCGTGCTGCTCCAGGCGCTGCTCGAGCGCCCGGTGCGCAAGCTGCTCGTCGCCTCCAGCATGAGCATCTACGGCGAAGGCGCCTACGAGCCCGCACCGGCCGTCGAGCGGACGCGCGAACAGCTCGAGCGCGGCGAGTGGGACCCGCGCGGGCCGAACGGCGAAGAGCTGACCCCCGTCCCGACTCCCGAGACGAAGGAGCCAGCGCTCGCCTCGGTCTACGCGCTGACGAAGTACGACCAGGAGCGGCTGTGCCTGCTCTACGGCGCCGCGTACGACGTCCCGGCCGTGGCGCTCCGCTTCTTCAACGTCTACGGGCCGCGGCAGGCGCTCTCGAACCCGTACACCGGGGCGCTCGCGATCTTCGCCTCGCGCCTGCTGAACGGGCGGGCGCCGGTGATCTACGAGGACGGCGCCCAGCGGCGCGACTTCGTCCATGTGCGCGACGTCGCGCGCGCATGCCGGCTCGCCCTGGAGCGCGAGGGCGCCGACGGCCGCGCGGTGAACGTCGCTAGCGGCCGCAGCGCCTCAATCCTCGACGTCGCCGCCGCGCTCACGGTGGTGCTCGGGAAGGAGATCGAGCCCGAGCTGACCGGCAAGTTCCGCGCGGGCGACATCCGGCACTGCTTCGCCGACGTCACGCTGGCGCGCGAGACCCTAGGTTTCGAGGCCGAGGTCGCGCTCGACGAAGGGATGGCCGAGCTCGCCGGATGGCTCGACGGCCAGGTCGCGACCGACCGCTTCGACGAGGCCGCGGCCGAACTGACGGAGCGGGGGCTCACGACCTGAGGTTTGCGGGCAGGCCTGCCGGGCGATCCCCTCGCCATGAAGCTCCTGCGTCGCGACGACGCGGCCACCGACGAGCCCGAGGACGAGGGCCGTCCGCTGCCCGACGAGGCGCCTGAGCCCCAGCCCGAGCGCGAGGAGCCTCGACTCGAGGATCCGGGCCCGACCGACCTTTCGAAGCGGGACTACTTCGCAATCGTGAAGCGCGCCGTCAAGGAGGCGAACGAGGACCACGTCACGAGCCTCGCCGCCGCGCTGGCCTACTACGCCTTCCTGGCAATTCCCGCAACCCTGCTGATCGCCGCCGGCCTCTTCGGCCTCTTAGCCGGACCGGACGCAGTCACGAACGTGATCGACAGGCTGCACGGGATCATCCCGAGTCAGGCCTCGAACCTGCTCGAGGACAGCTTGAACCGCCTGACCCAGAACCAGGGAACCAGCATCACGCTGATCGCGGTCGGCGGGGTGCTCGCGCTCTGGACGCTCAGCGGCGCGATGCAGAACGTGATGTGGGCATTGAACACGGCCTACGACCGCGAGGAGACACGCGGCTTTGTCCGCCGCCGCATCGTCGCCGCGGCGATGGCGGTCTTCGCGCTGATGGCGTCCGCGCTCGCGCTCGGCTTGCTCGTGCTCGGCCCGCACCTGTCCCGCTGGATCGGTGAGGCGATCGGCAACAAGACCGTCGTCGAGATCGTCTGGTGGGCCGCGCAGTGGCCGATCCTGATCGCCGGCCTGCTGCTCGCCTTCGGGGTCATCTACTACCTCGGGCCCAACGTCGAGCAGCCGAAGTGGCAATTCCTGAGCTTCGGGGCGGTGTTCGCGGTCGTGATCTGGCTGGTCGCATCCGGCGCGTTCGCGTTCTACGCGAGCCGGTTCAGCTCGTACAACAAGGCCTGGGGCTCGCTCGCTGCGGTCGTCGTGATGCTCACGTGGCTCTGGATCAGTTCGGTGGCCCTCCTACTCGGAGCCGAGATCAACGCCGAAGCCGAGCGCAGCCGGGAGCTGCGGCGCGGCGAGCCCGCGGAACGAGAGCTGCAGGCGCCCGCGAAGGCCTAGCGCTCCCATGGCTCGGTAGAGTCGAAACATGGCCTCCGGAGCTACAGCCACTCTTCGCGCCGGGGACCGTGACGTCTCCTACGCGCCGCTCACCTCGGTGGACGGCGTCGAGCGCCTCCCCTACTCGCTGCGGATCCTGCTCGAGAACGCGCTCCGCAGCGGCTCCGACAGCGGCGTCGAGGCGGTCGCCCGGTGGGAGCCGCAGGCCCCGCCGAGCCGCGAGCTCGGCTTCCGGCCCGCGCGCGTCCTGCTGCAGGACTTCACCGGCGTGCCCTCGATCGTCGACCTCGCCGCGATGCGCTCGGCGATGGCCGACTTCGGCGGCGACCCCGCGAAGATCAATCCGAAGATCCCCGCCGAGCTCGTGATCGACCACTCGGTGCAGGTGGACGCCTTCGCGACGCGGATGGCGATCGCGACCAACGTCGACCGCGACTACGAGCGCAACGGCGAGCGCTACGCGTTCCTGCGCTGGGGCCAGCAGGGCTTCGAGAACCTGAAGGTCGTCCCGCCGAACACGGGCATCGTCCACCAGGTCAACCTCGAGTACCTCGCGCGCGTGGTGGAGGAGCGCGACGGCGTCGCCTTTCCGGACACGCTGGTCGGGACCGACTCGCACACCACGATGGTCAACGGCCTCGGCGTGCTCGGCTGGGGCGTCGGCGGAATCGAGGCCGAGGCGGCGCTGCTCGGCGAAGAGCTCTCGATGCTCGTGCCGCAGGTCGTCGGCGTGCGCCTCGACGGCCGCCTCCGCGAGGGCGCGACCGCGACCGACCTCGTGCTCACGGTCACCGAGCTGCTGCGCAAGACCGGCGTCGTCGGCAAGTTCGTCGAGTACTTCGGCCCCGGGATCGGCGGCCTCGCGCTGGCCGACCGCGCGACCATCGGGAACATGTCGCCCGAGTACGGCGCGACCTGCGGCTTCTTCCCCGTCGACGACCTGACTCTCGCCTACCTGCGCCTGACCGGCCGGGCCGAGGAGCGCATCCAACTCGTCGAGGCGTACTGCAAGGAGAACCTGCTCTGGCACGACGAGAGCGTCGAGCCCGAGTACTCGCAGGTGGTCGAGCTCGACCTCGCCTCGGTCGAGCCGAGCCTCGCCGGCCCGCGCCGGCCGCAGGACCGCGTGCCGCTGACCGAGGCGAAGGACTCGTTCCTGGACTCGCTCGCCAGCTTCGGCCACGGCTACGGGAACGGCACCCTCGACCGCGGGGTCGCCGACACGTTCCCCGCGAGCGACCCGACCGTCTTCCAGGAGCCGGGAGCGCACGAGGCCGACCCGGACCCCGAGCCGGCGCCGGTCGCGACGGCGGATCGTCCGCAGGTGCGCACCGCGCGCGCCCGGGTCGACGGCGACGAAGTCGAGCTGCGCGACGGCTCCGTCGTGATCGCCGCGATCACGAGCTGCACGAACACGTCGAACCCGCAGGTGATGATCGGCGCGGGCCTCGTCGCGAAGAAGGCGGTCGAGCTGGGCCTCGAGCGCAAGCCGTGGGTGAAGTCCTCGCTCGCACCCGGCTCACGCGTGGTCACCGACTACTACGAGCAGGCCGGCCTGACGCCGTACCTCGAGGAGCTGGGCTTCCACACCGTCGGCTACGGCTGCACGACCTGCATCGGGAACTCCGGGCCGCTCCCCGAGCCGATCTCGGAGGCGGTCGAGGAGGGCGACCTCGTCGTCTGCTCGGTGCTGAGCGGCAACCGCAACTTCGAGGCGCGCATTCACCCCGAGGTGAAGGCGAACTACCTCGCCTCGCCGCCGCTGGTCGTCGCCTACGCGCTCGCGGGCCGGATGGACATCGACCTCGACAGCGAGCCGATCGGGACGAGCCGCGACGGGAACGACGTGTTCCTCCGGGACCTCTGGCCGCGCGCCGAGGAGATCGAGGAGTCGATCGCGGCGGCGCTCGACGGCTCGATGTTCCGCAAGCAGTACGCGGACGTCTTCACCGGCGACGAGCGCTGGCAGGCGCTGCCGGTCCCGGAGGGCGACATCTACGCCTGGGACGAGAGCTCGACCTACATCCAGCGGCCGCCGTTCTTCGCCGGGATGCCGCGCGAGCCCGAGCCGCTCGAGGACATCGAGGGCGCGCGCTGCCTCGTCTCCCTCGGCGACAGCGTCACCACCGACCACATCTCGCCCGCGGGGTCGATCAAGCCCGAGAGCCCGGCCGGCGAGTACCTGATCGAGCGCGGCGTCGAGCGGCGCTTCTTCAACTCCTACGGGGCACGGCGCGGCAACCACGAGGTGATGGTTCGCGGCACCTTCGCGAACGTGCGGCTGAAGAACCTGCTCGTGCCCGGCTCGGAAGGCACCTGGACGGCGCACTTCCCGGACGGCGAGGAGATGACGATCTTCGACGCCGCCGAGCGCTACCGCGCCGAGGGCGTGCCGCTGGTCGTCCTGGCCGGCAAGGAGTACGGCTCGGGCTCGTCACGCGACTGGGCCGCGAAAGGCCCGGACCTGCTCGGCGTGCGCGCGGCGATCGCCGAGAGCTACGAGCGGATCCACCGCTCGAACCTGCTCATGTGCGGAATCGTGCCGCTGCAGTTCATGGACGGCGAGAACCGGGAGAGCCTCGGCCTGACCGGCCGCGAGGAGTTCACGATCACCGGCCTCGAGAACGGCGAGGCAGACGAGGTTTCCGTGCATGCCGACGAGAACGAGTTCCGCGCGCGCGTGCGGCTGGAGACGCCGAAAGAGCGCGACTACCTCCGCCACGGAGGAATCCTCCAGTACGTGCTCCGCCGCTTCCTGACTGAGAACTGACTGGCCGCCGAGTCCAGTAGCTTGCCGATTGTGCGTGTTTTTGTTTCGCTCACCACGCTGGTGGCGTGCGTCTTCGCCGCCACGGTGAAGGCGCCGCCCGCGGCCGCCGCCCGCGGCATGCTCGTCGGGCTCTACGACCCGGTCCAGCCGGTGAGCGCACCGGAGACGACGTTCCCGACGCTCGTCAAGCTGCGTGTCAAGGTCATCCGCCTGGACCTGAACTGGAACCTGATCGCCAAGAGCAGGCCTACGAATCCAACCGATCCAGCGGATCCGGCCTACGACTGGGACGGTTTCGACAACACCGTGATCAACGCGGCGAAGAACAAGATCCAGGTGCTGTTCACGATCTACGGCACCCCGCGCTGGGCGCAGGTCAAGAAGAAGGGGGTCAACCGGGCGCCGAGCAAGATGTCGTCCCTGAAGTACTTCGCCACTGCGGCAGCCACGCGCTACAGCGGCACCTTCACCCGTGAGGACGACACGAAGCTCCCTGCGGTGCGGAAGTGGCTCGCCTGGAACGAGCCCAACAACCCGCTCTTCCTCTTCCCGCAGTGGGTGAAGTCCGGCAAGCGCTACATCCCGATCGCCGCGAGGACGTACGTCGGCATCTGCACCGCTGTCTGGTCAGGCGTGCACGCAACGCATCTGCGCGGAGAGACCGTCGGCTGCGGCGCCACCGACCCGCGCGGCAACAACGCGGGGCGCAGTAGGAGGCCCTCGATCTCGCCGCTCGCGTTTCTGAAGGACCTGAAGCACTACGGCCTGACCCGCAAGCACTTCGACGTCTACGCACACCACCCGTACTACGGCCGGGCCTCGGAGACCCCGGCAGCGAAGCCGAAGGACCGCAACAGCATCACCCTCGGCAACATCGGCGTGCTGACGAAGGCACTGGGCCAGCTCTACGGGAACAAGAAGCTGTGGATCACCGAGTACGGCTACCAGACGAAACCGCCCGACAAGCTCTTCGGCGTGAGCTGGAAGAACCAGGCCAGGTACTTGACGCAGGCGTACGCGATCGCCCGTAAGAACCCGCGGATCACGATGATGCTCTGGTTCCTGCTCAAGGACGAGAAACGCCTCGGCGGCTGGCAGTCCGGCTTTTTCACCGCCGCCGGCAAGAAGAAGCCGTCCTACGACGCGTTTCGGCGCCTCCCGCACTGAGCCCGGTCCGAGCGTGTTGCGGCGGTTCCTCGCCGAGAGCTAGAACACCAAGGCCAGGCCGCGGATGTTCGTGGGCCCGATGAGGACGTTGCGCATGGTCACGAAGAGCCGCCGGCCGCGTGGGGTCAGCTCGCTCGCCACGATCAGCTTGCCGTCGGTCCACACGCCGACCTTTCTTGCGGGGGGAGTCGAATTCCGACTCGCCAGCGGCACGACTCGTTCACCGAACATCTGAGCCAGCTCGGCTGCCGACGGCCCTGGGTCGCCTCGGTTGATCGCGCGGCGGATGGCGAGCAACCTCCTCGTGCGGGCGAAGTACGCGAGATCGCGCGCGACACCGCGCTCTTCGAGGTAGCGGCGGCCGAGCGAGCTCAGCGGCACCTCGACGAGCTCGTGCGTTCCCTCCTCATCGTTCCAGTAGCGGCCGTACATCCCACCGACCTGGCAGAGGTCGTAGGGAGGAGACGGGATCCCGCCCATCGGCGGACCGCCGCCGACCGGCATCTTGAGCACGTGTGCAAGCGGTGGGTTCACACCAAAGCCGAGGTTGTTCCAATGACCGCCGCCATAGGCGACGCTTATGCAGGTAAGGGTTACGTGGCCGGTCGTGTTGCGCGCTGAGCGCGCGAGGCGCGCATACGCCTCGCTCGTCGTCGAGCGGAAGCGCAGCACGACGAAGTTGCGGTAGACGACCAGAGCCGCAGCCTCGGTAGCGGCAGTCTGCAGCGGCACTCCTACTGGGCGCCTCGGGGGCGGTGGCGGCGGGTGACGCAGATGGATGAGCGGCGGCCGTGGAGGCCGGTAGCCGAAGAGTGGCTCGCGATAGACCTCCCTACCGGAGGCGTCGATCGCCACAACCGCCTTCCACCGCCGCGCCGGGACACTTGGGAATGAGTACGCGTGCCCGCGGACTGCGGTCGAGAGCCGAGCGTGATGAGGCCCGGCCAGTGCAACGCGGGAGATGCCTTGGCCCGCGAGGCCCGAAAGGCGCAAGAGCCGGACACTTGGGTCGCCTGCCCTCGAGCCCACCGTCGCGTCGACCGTGATCGGCCGCTGCGGCGTCGGGACGAGCTTCTGGCCATGCGACCACGCGTTGCACCCCATCGTGCCGATCAGCGTTGAGCCGAAGGTCGGGTTGCGATAGCCACCTACGCGCCCGGTCGCCAGGCAGGTGAGACCCCACGGATACCTGATCCGGTAGTGAGCCTGCGAGCCGTCGCTCGCGATCTCCTCGATTGTCGGCTCGCCCTCCCGGCACGCCGGTTCCGGCGCGCGACCCGGAGCAGTCCGGAACTCCGGGTGCGGGCACATCGAGGTGACGAGCATCTCGCGGTCCCGTTCCGAGAGCGAGCGCAGCGGGATGCTCTTCCCGTGCACGTCGAACAGGCCGATCACGGTCCCGCCGACCCCGAAGCCGGTCGCCACCAGCGCGACCAGGGCGACCGCGACGAGCGCAGCGATCCGGCGCGTCCGTCGCTTCACGCGACGCGTGACGTCCCGCCAGTCCCCGTCGGGCGGGCCGGCCAGCGCCTCGAACCGCTCCCGCACCGGGGTCTCGGGCAGGCTCACCGCGTCTCCTCCTGGAGCTGCTCCTCGAGCGCGCGCCTCGCCTGGGCGAGCGCCGCGCCCACCGTGCCTTCGCTGACACCGCAAAGCTCACCGATCTGCGCATACGAAAGGTCCGCGAAGTAGCGCAGGAACACGATCATGCGGCGCTTCGGCGGTAGTGCGCGCACGGCCTCGGCGAGCACAGGGTCACGCCCGGGCTCGATGAGGGCTGCCTCGAACGAGCCGTTCAACGTCACACCCGCCGTGCGCTTCATGTGCTCCCGGGCCGTCCGCAGCACGATGCGCCAGACCCATGCCTCGAGTGAGCCCTCGCCTCGATACGTCCGGCGCTTGCGCAAGGCGCGGGCGAAGGCTTCTTGCACCACGTCGCGCGCGCTTTCGTGGTCGCCGGTGATCGTCGCCACGCCGTCGCGGAACCGGCCGTAGCGCTCGCGGTAGAGCACTTCGATCGCCTTTTCGCGTTCATCCACCTGCTTCCAAGAGGCAGAGCGCACGGGAAATCTTTACTCCGCAGCACGCTGGTCTACTAGCCGGCTTTCACCTCAGAATGTGCAGCGGTGACCGATCCGCCCCTCGCCGTCTTCTCGATACCGGACCGGTTCGAGATCGACGGGCCCTATCTCGCGCGCCAGGTCGAGGAGCGGGACGTTCCGATCGTCGCACCTGCGTTTCGCGACCCTGGCATCGGCGGGGAGAACGGGATGCCGCCATTCGACGAGGACGAGCTGCGCGCTGCTCTTCGCACGCGGATCCCCGAGCTGAGGGCTCGCGGCATCCTCGTCCCGTACGTCATCGAGGACACGGCCGACGGTTCGATCCTCGGCGGCCTCACGCTTCGCCACTTCGACCCGATGCGAGCCGTGATCGAGGTCGGCTATTGGCTCTTTCCCAACGCGCGCGGCCGGGGTCTGGCCACGCACGCCGTGCGCGCAGTCGCGCGCGAGGCGTTCGCGAGCGGGCTCTGGCGGGTCGAGGCCCACGTACGCGTCGGCAACGAGGCCTCGGACCGGGTCCTCGAGCGTGCCGGGTTCACGCGTGAGGGCGTCAAGCGCCGCTTCCTCCGCCACGGCGGCGAGCGCGTCGACGCCACGCTCTTCGCACTGCTCGCGGACGAATGACGAGGGCTCGCCCCGGCGCCAGGGCGAGCCCGTCTCGACGCGTCTACGCGCTCGCGCCGCTCGACGACTGCGGAGCGCGGCCGGGCCGGCCGGGCATGCCCGCCTC
>Ga0081455_10004737_pt1 | contig 15127 bp, 15 predicted proteins | sample TabmetS3T2R1_FD_70207 | JGI IMG/M metagenome (GOLD analysis project Ga0081455, IMG submission 70207) | Tabebuia heterophylla rhizosphere microbial communities from the University of Puerto Rico - S3T2R1 | ecosystem: Host-associated > Plants > Roots > Rhizosphere ... | reverse complement strand
GGTCACGCAACCCGAACTGCTGGCCCACCACTACACGGAAGCCGGCCTTCAGGCTCACGCCCTGCCCTACTGGCACCAGGCCGGGCAACGCGCCATTGCACGCTCAGCGTATGTCGAAGCGCGCCAGCACCTCACCACGGGGCTGGAGGTGCTGGCCACCGTGCCCGAGACGCCCGCGCGCCACCAGCACGAGCTGGATCTCCTGACGGCCCTCGGCCTGGTGTTGGGGGTCACCAGGGGCCAGGCGGCGCCCGAGCTGGAACCTGTCCTCACCCGGGCCGAGGCGCTGGCTCAGCAGGATGGAGAGCCCTCACAGCGTTTCGCGGTGTTGGGTGCACTGTGGACATTCCGTAACGTACGGGCGGAGCTCCAGGCCGCGCAGGCCGTGGCGGAGCAGTTCCTCGACCTGGCCCAAGGCCAGCACGATCCCACCCAGCTCCTGGGGGCCCACTACTCGCTGGGGGTAACCTTGGCCAACTCAGGTGCCCTCGCCCCAGGCCGCACCCACCTGGAACAGGGGATCGCCCTCTCCGACCCCCAGCGGCATGCGACCCCCCACACCATCCCTGGGGCGATGCGGAACTATGGGGTGAGCTGCCGCGCCCTGGTGGCGTGGGTCCTGTGGGATCTGGGCTATCCGGACCAGGCTGTGCAGCGAAGTCAGGAGGCGCTGACCATGGCGCACGCGCTGGCGCGTCCCTTCGATCTCGTTGAGGCGCTGCGCCTGAGTGCTCAACTCCATGCCCGTCGACGAGAGTGGCAGACGGTCCAGGCGCACGCCGAGGCTACGCTGGCCATGGCGACCGAGCACAGGTTTGCGCGCTACGTGGCGCTGGGGACGTTCTTCCGGGGTTGGGCGCTGGCCGCGCAGGACCAGGGAGCGGAAGGCATCGCCCAGATGCGTCGGGGCCTGGACGCCTGGCGGGCCACGGGGACCGCACTCGGCATACTGGAAGCGCTTGTCCGGCTTGCCGAGGCGTATGGGCAAGTGGGTCAGGTGGACGAGGGATTTCGCCTGCTGGCGGAGGCTCTGGCGATGGTGGACACCACTGCTGGGCGCCGCCATGCGCCCGAGCTACATCGGCTGCATGGGGAGATGCTGCTGCGGCAGACCATCCCAGAGGTGCAAGCAGCCGAAGCCTGCTTCCAGCAGGCCCTCGCCGTATCCCGCCGCCTGCAGGCCAGGTCATGGGAGCTGCGCGCCGCCATGAGCCTCGCCCGGATGTGGCAGGCGCAGGGCAAGCGTGCCGCAGCCCGTGTGCTGTTGGCGCCGATTTACGTCTGGCGATAAGCCAGGGCTTGTGTCTACTGTGGAAGGTCACTACACTATCTTTACTACAGGTGCAGCACAGGCAGCGTGCCCAGCTAGACTCCATCCCCTCCCAGGACTTGTAGTGATGCCAGACTATGACAGCCCCTGGAAAGAGATGCTCGATGGTTATTTCCCTGCCTTCATGGCCTTCTTCTTTCCCGAAGCGCACGCTGATGTTGACTGGAGCCGTGGCTATGAGAGCCTCGATACCGAGCTGCAACAGATTGTCCGCGACGCTGCCCTGGGTACCCGCCTGGCGGACAAGCTCATGCAAGTCTGGCGGCGCGACGGTGTCGAGCAGATCGTGCTGGTCCACACGGAGATTCAAGGCACCCGAGAGACGGATTTTGCCAAGCGCATCTACGTCTACAACTACCGGCTCTTTGACCGTTATGATCGTCCTGTAGTGAGCCTGGCGGTGCTGGGCGACGCCAGCCCGACCTGGCGACCGACGCGCTATGAGCAGCGCCTGTGGGGCTGTCGCGTCGGGATCGAATTTCCAGTGGTCAAATTGCGCGACTATGCGGTGCGCTGGGACACCCTGGAAGCGAGCGACAACCCATTTGCTACGGCCGTCATGGCACATCTTCAAGCGCGGGCGACACGCCGAGACCCGGAGGGCCGCTTGCAGTGGAAGCTGCGCCTGATACGGCGACTGTACGAGCGGGGATACGCACGCCAGGACGTGCTGGAGCTGCTCCGCTTTATTGACTGGGTGTTGACTTTACCAGCCGGCCTGGAAGCCCGCTTGCAGGCTGAGCTGGTGCAGTTAGAGAGGGAGAGACAGGTGCCATACATCACGAGTTTTGAACGCATGGGTATAGAGAAGGGGCTCCAGCAGGGGCTCCAGCAGGGCGAAGTGATCATGCTGAAACGCCTGCTGACGCGGCGCTTTGGTCCCCTGCCAGCCTGGGCCGAGCAGCGCCTGGAGCAGGCAAGCCCGCAGGAGTTGGAGGGTTGGGCCGATCGGGTGCTGGAGGCGCAGCAGCTCGAAGACGTCTTTGTGTAGGCGTCCGTCGGCAAGGATAGCTTCCTTAGCCCGCCTGCACTGCCGGACGAATCTCAGTCACCATCAGGTCGAGGGTCTCCAGCATCTGGGCCAGGCTATCACGGCGGAAGTCTACTACCAGATGCGTCAGTCCCAGAGCTTTGTAGGCACAGTACTGATCGATAATCGCCTGTCTCGAACCCTGCACGGCGTCTGCACGCAGGGGGAGGCGCAGCGACAAGGCAATCGTGCCAAATGGTCTTCCAGCCTTATCCGCTGCCTGCTGCAAACGTTCCAGACTGTGCCGTAACTGCTCAGGAGATTGTGAGGTGGCATGCCAGCCGTCGCCTAGAGTGGCGACGCGGCGAAAGGCGCCAGGGCTGTTACCCCCTATCCACAGAGGCGGATGCGGTTTTTGCACAGGCTTGGGAGCAAAACCGATGTTGCTGAAGCGATAAAACTCGCCGTCGAACTGCGGATTATCAGAGGTCCACAGCTCCTTGAACACGCGCAGCATCTCATCGCCCTGGCGGCCGCGCGTGTGGAAAGGAATCCCCAGGGCGGCAAATTCTTCAGCCCACCAGCCAACGCCAAAGCCACAAATCAGCCGGCCATCGGACAGGGCATCAATGGTAGTCAACATCTTGGCCATGACAATGGGATGTCGGTGCCCCAGGATGAAGACTGAAGCGCCAATGCGAGCGCGTTCCGTACACATCGCTGCGGCGGCCAGGACAGCGACGGGCTCCAGATACGGCGTCTCTGGCGCATGCGGAAAGCGCCCACCTGGGTAGGTGCTGGTGTTGACTTTGGGAAACACGACGTGGTCGCTGACCCACAGGGAGGCAATCTGCTGTTCCTCTGCCTTGCGACAAAACGTCAATAAAGCCTCACGGGTAGCCACAGGCCCCTGGGTAGGTAGATGGCAGCCAATCTGCATAGGTGAACCCTTCTTTGGATACGAGTGTGCTGTTGTCTCCGGTGTGGAATCGTGCTATAAGCCCACAGCTATGAAAATCGTCATTACGGGTACAACGTCAGGTATTGGCAAGGCCTTGGCCTTATACTATGCGCAGCCCGGCGTCACCCTCGGTCTCATTGGACGTCGGCAAGCCTTGCTCACCACCACAGCCACAGCATGTATAGCACGGGGTGCCACGGTTGTGCCAGCCGCGCTCGACGTGCGCGATGGGGTAGCCATGCGTGTCTACGCCGAGCAGTTTGTGAGGCAGGCACAGGGCATCGATCTGGTTATTGCCAATGCTGGTGTAGGGGAACCCGATGATTTGCCCTCTGGCAATGCCGTGTACCATGCTGACATATTTGCCGTCAATGTCATTGGCCTGCTCAACACCTTGCTCCCGTTTATCCCCAAGATGATCCGGCAAAAGCGCGGCCAGTTGGTGGCTATTGCCTCAGTCGCCGGTTTTCGAGCCCTGCCTGGCTCAACAACGTATGCGGCAACGAAGGCCGCCGGGCGTGTCCTGATGGAGGGATATGGCTGGGAACTCCGACGTCACGGCATCACTACGACCACGATCAATCCGGGCTTTGTCGTCTCAGAGATGACAGCGCACAACCAGTTCCGTATGCCGTTTCTCGTGCCCACGGATATCGCCGCCGGCAAGATTGCCCGTGCCATCCAGCGGCGGCGACGTAGCTACACGTTTCCCTGGCCCATGGCATGCCTGGCACACCTGCTTCCCTTCATCCCCGGCGCGATTTTAGGCCGTCTCACGCCCCCGGGGCGGCCATCCAGCGTGTAGCATCTATATGTAACTATCGAAAGGGCGGTTAGATATTGGACGCTGCTCCTGATTTGCCTGGATGGTATCGATGTCCCACAGTTGGGAGAATTGCAGCTCCCGAGGGCAGTGGCCGTAGGCCTCTTCGACTTCCACAATAATCCAGCGGAGATATTTCGCATTGTCATCAGGGTTGTAGAGAGACGATGCGAGATTTTGCTGCTCGAGGGCTTCCTTGTCGACAATCGTCACGGTGCGGAGGCAACCTCTACTGTGGTAGGGCTCTCAGTTGTTTTTCCAGATCATCCAAGCGGGCTTCAAGGTTGGCCAGCCTGGCCGCGGAAACCCCCTCACCACTCGGCGTACCACGCCGCACCTGAATCTGAGCCTCCTGCGCGTCACTACGCAAGCGTTGCAGTTGGACTCGCACCTCATCGAGGGCGGCAGTAATGCGCGCCAAATCTCGTCGTGCAGCAGTCTGGGCTTGCTCGAACTGCGCAACGCGATCACTCAGCTGCTGCACCCGTGCCGCCACCGTCTGATGTTGGGTGCTACTTTGACGCTGCAAGGTTGTCGTGTCAGCCTGCAACACTTGCAGCTCTTTATCACTCGCACAGCCTATTATTAGACTAGATAGGACCATGCTTGCCAATATAAACCATCGTTTCATAGTGTCATCACATTCTCTTGCGCATGATTATACAAGGTGCACACTGAACAGACGTGATAAACCACAGTGCTATTACACACTATGCGTCGCATCCCTGTCAAGTCTTGCTGCAACCCCTCACAAAGTGTACCCCCTGACGTTGCAGCAGAGCGAGATGCCATTATTGTATCAGTAGGAGGTTCGCTAGTATGATAAACGCCTATTGACTTGCTGTGGGATGAGATAATGTACATGACGCCCGTTGATAGCCACGCGATATGCAGCCACCCGCACGTTGACGCTGCCGTTGTGGGAGGACATCGACCCGGTTCCGCTGTGCCTGCTGTCAGCCTATGGAGGTCTGGCGCAGCTCGCAGGCGGCATGGGTGGATGCGTACGCTGCTGCAGTGTCTCCTCGTTACCGGTCTGGTAACGTCCTGTACGAGTCGCTCTGCTGCCCCGCCGCCCACAACCTCCTACCCGGCGCCGAGCCTCAGTATTCAATACGGCCTGGCCTCCTGGTATGGCCAGGAGAGGCATGGACGGCGCACAGCAAGCGGCGAGATTTTCGATAGTAATCAACTGGTTGCAGCACACAGGACGGCGCCCTTTGGTATGTACGCCCTGGTGACCAATCTCAGCAATGGGCGGACAGTTCAGGTCCGCATCAATGATCGTGGCCCTGCCGTGGCAGAACGCGTGGTGGACCTTTCCTATGCCGCCGCGCGCCAGCTAGATATGGTGCACGTGGGGATCACGCGCGTCAAAATAGAGTTCCTGGCTATGCCACGGCCAGGTCACTCCCGTAGTCAGGAGAACCTGCCAGAGCCGAGCGAGGCCTTGCACTATGAAGCGCAGTAGTGTAACTGACGCGGAGTTGGCCTTGGTGTACGACGTAGGCGATACTCCTTACAGCAGCACGGCTGACGTATAGGTGGCGCTGCTGTGGAACTCTGCTGGCAAGAGCTCCCATAATTTTTGCCCCAGGAGGATTGGTAAACGCCATATCCCGTCTATTAGTTGTCTTTCTGCGATGCCGTCAGAGCCTGATCGAGATCCCACAGGAGGTCATCGAGGTTCTCAAGTCCAATGGAAATGCGGATCATGTCCGGGCTGAGGCCGGCCGCGACCTGTTCCTCATCGGTCAACTGCTGGTGTGTTGTGCTGCCAGGGTGAATCACCAGGCTTTTGGCGTCTCCCACATTGGCCAGATGCGAGTGGATCTTGACGGCCTCGATAAAACGCCGCCCCGCGGCCCGCCCGCCTTTAATGCCAAAGGTAAAAATCGCCCCTGCGCCTTTGGGGAGGTATTTCTGGGCGCGCTCGTAGTAGGGGCTATCGGACAAGCCAGGATAACTCACCCAGGACACAAAGCGGTGCTCGTGCAGCCATGTGGCGATGGCCATAGCGTTCTGCACATGGCGCTCCATACGCAAGGACAGCGTCTCCAGGCCCTGTAAAAACAAGAACGCGTTAAAGGGGCTGAGACAGGCGCCGAGGTCGCGCATCATTTCCACACGCGCTTTCATAATAAAGGTAAAATTGCCAAACGTTTCCCAGTAGCGCATGCCGTGATAGCCCGGAGAAGGCTCGACCATTTCTGGGAAGGTGCCATTGTCCCAGTGGAAAGTGCCGCCATCGACAATGATGCCACCAATACAGGTGCCGTGCCCACCGATGAATTTCGTGGCGGAGTGCACGATGATGTCCGCCCCATGCTCGAATGGCCGGCACAGGTAGGGTGAAGCAAAGGTATTATCGATAATGAGTGGGAGCTTGTGCTCGTGCGCAATGTCGGCAACAGCCTGGATGTCGAACACGTCAGCCTTGGGATTGCCGATGGTCTCTCCATAGAGCAGCTTGGTTTTCGGCGTAATGGCCCGACGAAAATTTTCCGGATCAGCCGCATCGACAAAGTGCACCTGGATGCCAAAGCGCTTAAACGTCAGAGCAAACTGATTGTACGTACCGCCATAGAGGGTACTCGACGATACCATCTCATCTCCGGCCTGCAGCAGCGTCGTCAGGGCGACGAGTTGCGCGGCCTGCCCGGATGCTGTTGCCAGCCCGCCCACACCGCCTTCCAGCGACGCCATGCGCTCTTCGAACGCGGCGGTGGTGGGGTTGGAAATACGCGTGTAGATATTGCCAAATTTGTTCAGGGCGAAGAGATGGGCGGCGTGTTCCGTATCCTCAAAGACAAATGAGGTCGTCTGGTAAATCGGCATGGCCCGCGCCCCGGTGGTGGGGTCAGGCGTCTGCCCGGCGTGCAGCATGCGGGTATCGAAGCCAAAATCCAATTTTTCCATGTTCTATAGCCCTCAGGATTTGTCGTGGCCTGGGAAAATGCACTCATAGCGGTCGGATGTCAGTACCCCCGTCTGCAGTCCAACAACGTCCAGTCCGTAATCCTTTTTGCCAAAAAAACGGCAGTGCTCAATCTTGACGCAGCGGTCCATAACCACTTCCAGGCCGGCTGCCGCCGCCTGGGCCGCGGCCTCTTCATTCACTACACCGATCTGCATCCAGAAGACTTTGGCACCGACTTCGAGCGCTTCACCAATGAGGGGGATGACGGTGTCAGCACGTCGAAAAATATCCACGATATCCACTGGCTCTTGAATATCGAGCAGGGATTTATAGCACTTTAAGCCAAGGATTTCGTCGTAGCTAGGATTGACAGGATAGACCGTATAGCCCTTGCTCTTCATATGCACCAGGGCCCGATAGCTGGCGCGCGTCGGATTCCCCGAGACGCCCACCATGGCAATACGACTGTAGGTGGTCAAAATGTCGCGCGTGCGTGTGGACAGCTCGCCTGACATAATGCCTGCATAGTGTATCACGCGTGTCTCCTTGCTGTGTATGAGGGAAGCAGGCTGCCGTTTCAGGCGACCACTTCGAGCGCTACTGCGGCCCAGGTGAGACCAGCGCCAAAGGAGGCCAGCACCACGGTCGCACCCGGCTGCAAACGCCCCTGTTGGCGGGCCTCGCCTAAGGCCAACAATACCGATGCAGCCGAGGTATTCCCGTAGCGATCAATGTTGACCACGATTTTATCGAGATCGAAGGGGAGCTTACGCGCCGCGGCCTCGATGATACGCCAGTTCGCCTGGTGCGGAATGAGCAGTTGTAAATCGACTAACGAACGCCCGGCCTGCGCCAGCACATCCTGCACCAGCATCGGCAGCGTGCGCACGGCAAAGCGGAACACACTGCTGCCGTTCATGCGCAAAAAGTGCTGACGTTTTTCGACGGTCTCGCTGCTGGCCGGGTAGCGCGAGCCCCCAGCTGGCACCATGATTACGTCAGCCTTCGTGCCGTCGCTCCCCCAGAGGTGCGACAGCAGACGCAGGTCACCGTGCTCTCCAGCCCCAGCCTGTAGCACCAGCGCGCCAGCGCCATCCCCAAAGACCAGGGCGGTTTCAGAGTCGTCCGGATCTACCAGGCGTGAGACGATTTCCGCGCCGACCACCAGCATGGTGCGGCACATGCCAGCACGGATGAGACTACTCGCTGTAATCAAGGCATAGAGGGAGCCCGTACAGCCGGCATTGAGATCATACGTAGGCACCGGTCGCAACCCCAGACGCCGTTGCACGAGATTGGCCGTCGCCGGCGTCACATGGTCAGGCGTTGCTGTGGCCACTAGCACTCCATCAATCACCTCAGGGTCGAGGCCCGCATCCTCCAGCGCCGCCTGGGCTGCCAGCACCGCCATATCGGAGGTCGCCTCCTCAGGTGCCGCGCGCCGCCGCTCACGGATGCCCGTGAGCTTCACGATGTAGTCATCGGTCACACCGAGCCGTGTGGCTAATGCCTGGTTCGTCAGGCACGCGTCGGGAAGGTAACACCCCACACCGCAGATACACACCTGAGACATGCACGCTTCCTTATGCGAGCTGTTGGACTGCTTGGTCAATGCGTCCTAACCCGTCCTCCAGCTCTGCCATCGAGGAGGCGTAGGAGATACGCATATAGTGGTCATCACCAAAGGCATCCCCAGGCACGACGGCGACCCCGGCTGCATCCAGCAAATAGTCGGCCACTGCTGCTGCGGTGGTCAGGGGTCGCCCCTGCGCACGCCGCCCAAACAGAGCAGCGATGTTGGAAAAGATGTAGAACGCGCCGCGCGGGGTGTTGCTCGTGATACCAGGGATGGCGTTGAGATGCTGCACAACAAAGTTGCGGCGCTGCTCAAAGGCCTGCGCCATGGCGCCGACACTCTCCTGAGGTCCGGTCAAGGCTTCGATCCCGGCCACCTGGGCAAAGGCAGTGGCGTTACTGGTGGTCTGGCTTTGCAGGCGATCACACATCTCGATCACCTCCCGGGGGCCAGCACAGTAACCGAGCCGCCAGCCGGTCATGGCATAGGCCTTCGAGAATCCGTTGACGACTATCGAGCGCGCTTTCAAGGCTGGATCCAGTGTAGCAATGCTGATCTGCTTAAGACCGTCGTAGATGATATGCTCGTAGATCTCATCAGTAATGACAAAGAGATCGGTGTCGAGCAAGACCTTGGCGAGATCTTCCAGTTCTGCTGGAGTGTACACCGCCCCTGTAGGATTGCATGGACTGTTCAAAATAAGACCTTTAGTTTTGGGAGTAATATAGCGCCGCAGCATGTCTCCCGTGATCTTAAAATCGTTGGCTACGGTTGTCGGGATGATCACAGGAGTACCTCCAGCCATCAAGACCTGCGTGGGGTACGTCACCCAATAGGGGCCCGGGATCAGGACCTCATCGCCCGCATCAAGCAGTACCATGGCCACGTTATACAACGCTTGCTTTGCCCCACAGGAGACGATGATCTCTTCTGGCGCGTAGTCCAGGTCATTCTCGCGTTTTAACTTGTCGGCGATAGCCTGACGCAGGGCTGGGAGGCCAGCAGGGGGCGTATACTTGGTAAAACCCTCTGCCATGGCGTGCTCAGCAGCACGGATGATGTTGCTCGGTGTGGCGAAGTCTGGCTCACCGAGGCCAAAGTCAATGATGTTGCGCCCCTGCGCCCGCAAGGCTTTGGCTTTGGTGGAAATCGCCAGTGTTTCTGAAGGTTTGAGTTGGCGGGTGAACTGCGAAAGTTTCATACGCTCCTCTACGCCTGGCGCCGGAATTTTTCCTTCAGGGCCAGCGCCACCGGCGGCGGCACCAGCTCCTCGACGTTGCCACCATAAGCGGCGACTTCCTTGATCAAGCGTGACGCGACATACGTATATTCTTCGCGCGGCATCAGAAACACGGTCTCAATATCCTCATCCAGGCGCCGATTCATCAGCGTCATCTGGAACTCATATTCAAAGTCGGCGATGGCCCGCAGCCCACGGATGATGACATGCGCCTGCCGCTGCTTGGCATAAAACACCAGCAACGTATTGCTAAAGGTGTCAATTTCAATATTGCTCAAGCCTTGGGTCGATTCCTCGATCAGGCGGCGCCGCTCCTCCACTGAGAAAAGGGGCCCCTTCATGGGACTCTCAAAGATCGCTACGACAACCTTGTCGAACATCCGTACACTGCGCTTGATCAGATCGAGATGGCCATTCGTCAGCGGGTCGAACGTCCCCGGATAAAGCGCGACTGTCATTGCCCCCCCTCTCGCAGCGTCGCTGCTGGTCCTGCTATCGCACGCGCCTGTTCTCCCTGTGCCATAAGGGCGGAGGGCATCGTAGCCTGGCTGGCGTGGTCTGTCAACCGTTGGGCAGTCCGTTCTTCAAACCGTAACTGCCCGCACGCCGCCGAAATATCCCGCCCACGACTCTGCCGCACGAAAGCCGAGAGGCCATGCTGCAGCAGATAGTTTTGGAATTGCTGTACGGTCGCCTCACTTGGACGGTGATATGGCACCCCGGGGATTTCGTTAAAGGGAAGCAAGTTGATCTTGCACCGTAGTCCATGCATGAGCTTGACCAGGCGCCTGGCATCTGCCAGCGTATCGTTCACGTCGCGTAGCAAGACATACTCAAAGGTAATGCGCTGCCGCATGGCGAGTGGAAAGGCCCGACAGGCCGCCAGCAAGGTGGCGATGGGATACGGTTTGTTGATCGGCATGATCTGTGTACGCACGGCGTCTGTCGTGGCATTGAGCGACACTGCCAGGTTCACTTTCAGGTCGGCGCGTCCAAAGGCCTCGAGACGCCGAACGAGGCCAGAGGTTGACACGGTGATGCGGCGTGGTGAAATCCCCAAGCCCCACTCTGCCGTGAGAATGCGTATGGCCTGCACAGTGCCTTGAAAATTGTCCAGTGGTTCGCCCATGCCCATAAATACAATATTGGTAAAGGTGCGTTCTGGGGTCTTGCCAGGTGCCTGGAAATACAACACCTGGCTGACAATTTCAGCGGGGCGCAAACTGCGCACGAGTCCCCCTTGGGCGGTCAGACAAAAACGACAACCAATGGCGCACCCCACCTGCGTAGAGACGCAAATCGTGCGCTTGTCACCGGCTGGAATGAGCACCGTCTCGATCTGGTTACCATCTTCCAGACCAAATAAAAATTTTTCGGTGCCGTCGGCACTCTGTTGCTGCCGCAACAGCGTCAGGCTACTCACATATACACGCTCCTGCAGGCGCTGTCGCAATGGCTCTGGCAAGTCGCTCATCTGCTGCAGGTCCGTGACTTGGCGCTTGTAGATCCAATGACAGAGCTGGGTGGCGCGGAAGGCTGGTGCGCCTGCTTCGGCCAGAAGTGCTGTCATATCCTGAAGTAGTAAGTCGCGCAGGTCGGGCAATGGCATGGATGAGTGCCTCTGTTATACCTCTATGGTGCTGCAAATGCCTCGCGCCAGATTGTAACACATATCGAGGGCCAGCTAGGGAGAGGCCCCTGAGTGGGGGGTAGGATTATATCTCTTTTTGCGTTATAATGCGCTCACCATACTAAGACATTTTATATTATTCTAGATGGATATCAATATGGTGCTCACATTCCTGCGCAACAATCAGGCCCGTATCGTTGACATGCTGTATGAACGCATACACCAGACCACCCAGGCTGAGGCCTACTTCGTGCCCAATGAGCTCCGCGACAACATTGTCCGAGGTGCTACAGCCTTCCTGACCACTTTAGAGGCCAACGACCCCACAGCTATCGACCACTTCATCACCGACCTCATCGCTCCCCGTACCGTGGAGGAATTTCCGTTAGCCGTGCTGCACCGCACTTTTACGGTGTTTGGCGAGATGCTGTTAGCGCTCCTGCGCGAATGCTACGGCGATGACACAGAGCGTATTCTGGACGATTTGCAACGCCTGCATCTCCTCATTGCTGCCATCTTGCAGAAGTTAGTTGAGCAGTACGAAACCCGCTCGAAAGTGTTGGTGCGGTCCCAGCAAGAGCAGCTCCAGACATACAGTCAGCAATTAGAAGCCCACCTCGTCCAGGTGGGTGAAGAGTTTCAAACCCTGCAAGATTTCAACGAGAGCATTCTCCAGAGCATGACCAGTGGGCTCCTGGTGGCGGATAAAGATACCCATCGTATCCTGAAAGTCAACCGTGCCCTGGAACGCTTAAGTGGCCTCCCTGCCACTGCCGTGGTCGGCAAAACAGTGGAGGAGGTTTTTGCTGGCTGGTCCGGCCTGCCTCTCAGCGAATTCGCCGAGGAGATCGAACGTCATGGCAGTATTACATTGCAGAAACATCGTCTGCGCACTGTGAGTGGGCGCGAACTTTACCGCTCGATCTATGGGGAAGTATTTTATAATCAGCGTGGCGAAAATCGTGGCGTGTTGGTGCTGGTTGACGACATCTCGGAAACCGAGATCCTGCGAGATACCTTTAGTCGTTTCCTGAGTCAGCAAGTGATGGAGCAGATTCTCTCGGATGCGGACCTACGCTCGCTACGTAGTGCGCGCCGCGACGTGACCGTGCTGTTCGCCGATATTCGCGACTTTACGGCCTTTGCTGAGCAGCATCCTCCTGAGCAGGTCGTCGATGTCCTGAACGCCTATTTTGACGTGATGGTCCAGGTCCTCTTCGAGTACCAAGGCACACTCGACAAATTCCTCGGTGATGGTGTCCTCGCCCTCTTTGGGACACCCCTGGGGCAGCCGGATCATCCATGGCGGGCCGTGCAAGTGGCCCTGGATATGCAACGTGCTGCCACCAATCTCAACGCGACGCGCCAGCGTCGTGGTCAGCCCACACTGCGTATTGGCATTGGCATCAACAGTGGCGAAGCCATCGTTGGCAATATTGGCTCTGACAAGCGTATGGAATATACGGTTATAGGCGATATGGTGAACGTCGCCCAGCGCCTGCAGGCGCTGGCACGTGGTGGGGAGATCCTTATTGGGGCCAGCACCCTGTCACACGTCCAGCCCCTTGTTACTGTCTATGACACGGTCGAGACCCGGGTCAAAGGACGCCGACAGCCTGTCCGGGCGCATCGTATTGGTCCGCGTCAGCTGGAGAGCTAGAGAGCGCTGAGTCCCAGCCCCAAACCAGGGCCCTGCAAGGACATGGCCCGATTGTATCCTCACCTGCGTCTGCTCTATGCGCTACGCCTTTTTCTGAGTAAGATGCGCCTTGCAAAGCTTGCCGTTCGCCTTGATGGACACAATCGTACCATAGTCTCAATGTTTCGATCGATTCCCGGACGGAATCAACCATCGACGAATAAGTTCATTTTTGGACCCGCTGCCATGTTGTCGGGTGGTTTTTGTTAGGTATAGTGTTTTTCAGGAGTAAACCTACTATAAGGGGTACGAAATAATTTTTCAAGAGTAGGAGGGGAGGGGAGGGTAATAGGAGTATAATCAGAAGAAAATTTCCGAAAATTGGTGTCTTTTTGGTACGAAATTGTCTACAATAGAATGCTGCAAGTGGCCATGCGACACGATACTATCAGGGGACTCTGGGAGGAGCGCACCGTTGCAACACAAGCTGACGGATGACCTGGTTAGAACAATATCTGAACTTGGTATTGTTGGTATTATTACTGTGCTGGTCGCGCTTGTTCTCGCGGTATTTTGGCTCTTGTTACCATTTATAGTATGTGCGGTACAAAGATCAACCTCCAACTGCCGCCGGGAGTTACGAGCACTCAATAGCAAGCTGGAGCAGATACTGAGCAAAATCGAGATTACATCCAAAGCATCAATGGAAGTATCTCACCTTGAGACCACACACTCAACAACCACCAATGGACAAGTCCCATGACAACTTGAAGACCGCTAGTCCCACAGAATCCACACGGTAATCCTTCCGGGTAACCGTATGCAGCTGGAGGGCGTCAGCGCTCCCATCGAGGAGCCCGCCCTCATTCCCACTCCTGCTCCCACTATTAATAAGCTCGCTCCTGCGCCTGTTCCTGGCACTCCTTTGGTTGCGGTATTGTGGCTCTTCTTCATGCCTCTTTTTTTTCGTAATCGATTCCATGTTCATACGGTTATCCTGGATAGGTCGCATTGTGTGTGTACATCCTTGGGGGAGTCATCGCCGAGGGCGCGGGAGAGTGGTCGACAGCACACCCAGTGACCATGCTCAGTCACCACAGGCACAGGAAGATCAAAATGAGGCGTGGCACCACATTCATGCTCCTTAGCTCATGGCAATAGGCTCTTTCTTCGCGCAGGTATCCCGCGCCATCACTGGTGAAATTGGGCAAAAATCGTGCCGGCGTTAGAGAGCAACACAGATGCCAAAACCGTTGGAGAATCTACCCTCTCTGGTGCAGAAACCATGAGGGACGGAGGAAGCCATAGCTTTTACTGCCGAGAGCCGAGCTTCTCCCATTGCTCGTGGAGTACCTGTCGGGCGATCTCTATGCATAGATCGCAGGGACTCTCAATAACTTCATAGTTGGAAAATAAGATACTGACGGAGTCGAATGTGTCGCAGATATGTTTGACTATACGGACATAGTCCTGGGACCAATTGATCCACGCATTTTTTTGTTGGACAAAAAGCCGCTCGTGTACGCTACAATATGGGATAGGCATATCTGATCCAATCTTTCTGAGGTACCTACAATTTGATCCTGCATGGCTGTATCGGCAAGCCGCAGGGGTTTCTTGAGCCGATGCGAAGCACACTACCGCTCAACGGGGGGGTAAGCGTCTATGTAAGGTGGAGAGAGGAGGAGAGACGAGCAGAGTCGAGCCAGCGCCACTCTTTGACGGCACTGAGTCCCAGGACATTCTGCTGGTGAGGCGAGATTTGGCGTTGCACAACGGCGCGAAAGCTTCTATATTTTCTTCCATCTTTGCCGAAGTGGCGGAATTGGTAGACGCGCATGATTCAGGGTCATGTGGGGGTCACCTCGTGGAGGTTCGAGTCCTCTCTTCGGCATCAGAAAAACAACGACTTAGTAACACCCTGCCTTCTCCGCAGCACCCAGGAAATAGGTGCTTTCTGCTTGGTATTTGCACCAAATTTGCACCACCAGCGCACCACAGATTTAGTTGAAAACCCCCCAAGATTACACGATGTTGC
>Ga0081455_10004736_pt1 | contig 15127 bp, 7 predicted proteins | sample TabmetS3T2R1_FD_70207 | JGI IMG/M metagenome (GOLD analysis project Ga0081455, IMG submission 70207) | Tabebuia heterophylla rhizosphere microbial communities from the University of Puerto Rico - S3T2R1 | ecosystem: Host-associated > Plants > Roots > Rhizosphere ... | reverse complement strand
AACGTGCCGCCTTGCAACCGTTGGGAAAATGTAATCGTCCTGGGGTGCGACCGCCGCAAGGTTCTCGAAAAAGGGTTGACATCGCACCGCGCTCTGCGCTACAAAGGCGGGCTTCAATTATTTCATCCAGTCAATCCTAACCCCATCGGTAATTCTATGATCACAAATTCACGCCCTGCTTCTACGTTTACGCCATCGCGCTGGCGCCGTGTTTTATGTTTACTGCTCCTTTTGGCCGCTTTCTTCGCGTTTGTTGGGACAATCGCTGTTTCGCGCCAGCGAGCCGTCGCGGCTGGCGCGCGCGCCAGCTATGCGTTGCAACTTGGGAAGATCGCGCCATGGGTGAAGGAACACACTGCCAATGGCCAGCAAGCAGAGTTTTTCGTCGTCCTCACTGATCAGGCGGATCTCAGCCAGGCTGCGAGTTTGCCGACGAAATTCGAGAAGGCACAGTTCGTTTACAGCACGTTGTCAAATAAAGCGCAAACCACGCAGGGCCCAGTGCTGCAATGGCTGCGTGAGCGCGGGCTTGAGCACCGCTCCTTCTACATCGTTAACGCAATTCTGGTGACAGGGACACGCGAGGTTGCCGAAGCATTAGCGGCGCGTCCAGACGTTGCTCGTGTGGAAGGTAATCCGCATATCAACAATCAGCTTCCTCGACCGGATTCTTTCACCGAGTCCCGATCAAATTTCCAGCGACCGGCGACTATTGAGCCCGGGATCAATTACACGCACGCGCCCCAGGTATGGGCGTTGGGTTTTACCGGACAGGATATTGTCGTAGCAAGCGCGGATACGGGCGTTCGCTGGACGCATGACGCGCTCAAACCGCATTACCGCGGTTGGGATGGTCTGAACGCCGACCATGATTACAACTGGCACGACTCCATCCATGATAGCGTCGGCAATCCCTGCGGGAATGATTCGCCTTTCCCTTGCGACGATTTCTTTCACGGCTCCCACACTACGGGTACGGCAGTCGGTGACGACGGCGCGGGTAACCAGATCGGCATGGCGCCGGGCGCGCAGTGGATTGGTTGCCGTAACATGGACGTCGGTGTTGGTACACCGGACAGATACATCGAGTGCATGGAGTTCTTTCTAGCGCCTACCCGAATCGGTGGCGGCGATCCCGACCCGACGAAGGCCCCTGACATCACCATTAACTCCTGGCACTGTCCGCCCGAGGAAGGTTGTTCGTTTGATACATTGCAAGCTGCTGTCGAAGCACAATTCGCTGCTGGCATCATGATGGTATCGGCCGCACAAAATGCCGGGCCGGATTGTTCGACCGTGGAGAATCCGCCCGGAATTTACGAGGCGACTTATTCGGTTGGCGCGCTGAATACCGGCACCGATACCATTGCTTCCTTTAGCAGCCGCGGCCCGGTTACAGCCGATGGCAGTAACCGCATCAAACCTGATATTGCCGCTCCGGGCACAAACACACGGTCGGCCTCTAACACTGGTGATAGCGATTATACTTTTGCTAGCGGCACGTCCATGGCTACTCCGCATATTTCGGGCGCGATGGCGTTGCTCTGGTCGGCTATCCCGACTCTGCGCCATCAACTGACGGACAGTCGCGACGCGTTGAACAACTCAGCTGTCCACATCGATTCGACTCAATGTGGAGACCCCGGTCCGCCAAACAATGTCTTCGGCTGGGGCCGAGTTGATATCTTTGCTGCCGTAGGTGGCGGTACGCCAACGCCGACTCCGACTGCCACGCCAACTGCAACACCTACGGCAAGCCCCACGGCAACCGCAACGGTATCGCCGACATCGACACCACGTGCGACGCCGACACCCAGGGCCGCGCCAACGGCAAGGCCTCGTCCCACTCCCGCACCCCGCCCGTAGAGAGCAAAGCTAATACTCTGTTGCAGCTGGGATCGCCGATCCCCGTGCGTTTGTCGAAAACCCGTCCGGCGGAGGCATCGGGCGAACACAGATTCGCGGTGGAAGAATTCAAAATAATATTGACATACCCCGGCGGTGTCAGCTACAAGAGCGTTCCACTCTTGGAACCGAGGGAAACTACAAAACGGGAAGGGGAGAAATCGTGTTGTTGCGCCTCAGGACCGTTTCAAAGAAAACCTGTCATACAGTCAACTTCATCCTATGAAAAAGAAATCTTTGTCACACGCTGGTCCTGCCCGCCTTAGCCTTTCAACGCGCCATAGCCTTATGCAAAGTTTTGTTGGCGAAGGTGGTTTCTTAGGACTCCGCCTCCTGATCAGCGTTCTGCTCTGTTTCACTGGAATCACGGTCTTCCTGGTGCTCGGCAAAGCGTCAGCGCAACCCCGGAAGCCGTTGGACGCGGCGAGCAAAATCGCGCCTTGGGTGATTGATCACACTGCCAATGGCCAGCACGTTGAATTTTTTGTTGTCTTAGCTGACCAGGCCGACCTGAGCGGTGCCGCTAGTTTGCCCACCAAGACAGAGAAGGGACGATTCGTTTATCAAACCCTGCTGGAGAAGGCGCAGAGCACACAGGAGCCAATCATGGAATGGTTGCGCGAACGAAACATCGAACATCGCTCGTTCTACATCGTGAACGCAATTTTAGTGAAGGGCGACCGGCAGCTCGCGGAAACATTGGCTGCTCGCCCGGACGTCGCGCGCGTCACAGGTAACCCCCACATTCACAATGAGCTTCCGCAACGTGGCCCAGTTGAGGTGTCGCCTTTAGCGCCCCGCACCGGCGTCGAGCCTGGCATCGCTTACACGCACGCGCCGGACGTCTGGGCGCTTGGCTTCAGAGGAGAAACTGTGGTTGTAGCGAGCGCGGATACTGGTGTTCGCTGGACACACGACGCGCTTAAGCCTCACTATCGCGGCTGGGACGGTGTAAACGCCAATCATAACTTTAACTGGCACGACTCGATCCATGATAGCGTTGGCAACCCATGCGGAAACGATTCGCAGGAGCCTTGCGATGATTTCTTCCACGGCTCGCATACAACCGGCACAGCGATCGGCGACGATGGCGGCACTAATCAGATTGGGATGGCGCCAGGCGCAAGATGGATCGGCTGCCGAAACATGGACGAAGGCACCGGCACGCCAGCTCGCTACATCGAGTGTATGGAATGGTTCCTTGCGCCGTACCCGCTGAATTGCACACCGAACGAAGGTGACCCGAGCAAGGCGCCTGATATTACTATCAACTCCTGGGGTTGCCCGACCTCGGAAGGGTGCGCAACCGGCGACGAACTGCGAACCGCAGTTGAGGCCCAGGAAGCTGCCGGTATCCAGATGGTGGTTGCTGCCGGTAACTCCGGGCCGGCTTGTTCTACTGTGTCAGATCCGCCGTCGTTTTATGACGCTTCATACACAGTAGGTGCATTGAATACTGGCACAGACACAATTGCCAGCTTTAGCAGCCTGGGTCCAGTCACCCGGGATGGCAGCAACCGCACAAAGCCGGACATCACCGCCCCGGGGACTAACACGCGCTCCTGTGACAACACGTGTGACAGTTGTTATACCTTCGCCAGCGGCACCTCTATGGCCACGCCACATATTGCAGGGGCCATGGCGCTGTTATGGTCAGCCATTCCCAGCTTTCAGCACCAGATCGAGGCAAGCCGCGACGCCTTGGATAACTCGGCTGTCGGTATCGATTCGGCTGCATGCCCTCCTGGAGGCCCAACACCTCCCAACAACGTTTATGGCTGGGGCCGGATCGACATCGCCGCCGCCGTAGGTACCCCGGGACCAACGCCAAGTGTTTCGCCCACTCCTGTGTCAAGCGCTACTCCGTGCGGCCCTACGACACCAACTCCGACGCCGACGCCAACAGCAACAGTAACGGTTTCTGCTACGCCAACCGCGACCGCGACAGCGACCACTACCGCAACCCCTACTGCCACCGCATCGGCTACGGCCAGCTCTACGCCCAGACCGACCCCGACGCCGCGTTCAGGGCCGTCACCGAGACCTCGTCCGACACCAGCGCCGAGACCGTAGAAATTTTCGCACCGCGAAAATTTCTAACCTCGCTCGTCACCGCGTCGTACGACGGCGGGCTTTCGTGATCCGTGCGTTTTGGTCGGCCCGCACGAAGTGGCGCCGTACTCGCAAACGCGCACGCGCGCCCATATGGCAGGGCGAGGAGTCTTTTGCACGCCGATCTTCTAAAAATAGTGTTGACACGTTTTTGCGGATTCAGGTAAAAGGGCGTTCTACTGTTGGAACCGAGGGAAACTAACCACACCGGCAGAAATCACGTCGGCACGCCTTACAGCGTATCGACGGCACCACCACACAGCCAAACATTCATCCAATGAAAAAGAAATCCGCTTCGCAATCCGCATTCTTCAAACTTCGTCTCCTGCTGGGCGTCCTGCTGTGCTTTGCGGGAATCACGATCGTCCTGCTGGCGCAGCCGCGAACGCCTTCTCCGCGATCAGGCAATTCACACCCGATTGTGCAGGCCCAATTTCGCGGCGTTCTGCCGGTGGTGAAATTCGATATCTCGCCGCCATTGCGTGATATGAAGCCGCTGGTTGCAAAAGAATGTACACTGCGCGAGAACGAAGACCGCGAAATCCTGGCGCACCTCGCGCCCCTTGGCCCGGTCGTGCCCGACCCAGTTGTGCAACGGGTGCTCGGCAAAATTGGAATACCGGCCCCCATTATCAGTTTCGACGGGAACAGCAACCTCTGCGGCTGCTCGCCCCCAGACCCCAATGGAGCGGTCGGTCCCAATCACGTGGTGACAATGGCCAACCTGCATTTCCAAATCTTCGACAAGAGCGGGAACTCGCTGTTTGGTCCGGCAGCGAACAACACCCTCTGGGCGGGATTCGGTGGGGACTGCCAGACCGATAATGCCGGCGATCCTGTCGTTCTCTATGACCAACTCGCCGATCGCTGGATTCTTACTCAGTTTACCACCAGCGGACCGACGTTCTTTGAGTGTATCGCAGTTTCACAGACCAACGATCCGTTAGGGTCGTTCTTCCGCTATGCGATCGACACAGGAATTAATTTTCCCGACTACCCGAAAGGCGGCGTGTGGCCGGACGCTTACTACTTCAGCACACGTGAATTCGAGAATGGTAGCATATTCGTAGGTGTGGGCGCCTATGCGCTGGATCGGGCCCAGGCTTTGGCCGGCGATCCTAATGCCACAGTTGTTGGGTTCCTTGCGCCGCCAACGCCGTTATACGTCGTCGGCGACGGCTTGTTGCCGAGCGACCTGGATGGACAGGCAACACCGCCGCCTGGAAGCCCTAACTTCTTTGTGGGTTCACAGGATGACAATGCCTCCTATGGCGCGCCAAGCGATGCGTTGAACATTTATAAGTTCCACTATGACCCGATCACTCCTGCGAACTCGACTTTCATGCTGACTGACACGCTGCCGACTCAGCCGTTTAACTCGATCATGAGTTCAAGTTGCACCTCAACGCGCTTATGTATTTCGCAGCCGGGTACCACCAATAAGATCGATCATTTGGGCTATCGACAGCGTCCGCTGTTTCGGCTTGCCTATCGCAACTTTGGCGACCATGAATCGCTGGTCACCAATCAGTCGGTGAATGCCGGCAACGGACCTAACGGTGTTGTGTCCGGCATTCGCTGGTGGGAACTGCGCAGCCCCGACAATAACCCTGTTATATTCCAGGAAGGTACTTACGCGCCTGGTCTTAGCGATGGAATTAATCGGTGGATGGGGAGCATCGCCATGAATTCGCTTGGAGATATGGCCCTTGGCTTTAGCGGCTCAGCCGGGGATAGCGACCCAACTCCGACGTTTCCGAGCGTGTTTTACACTGCCCGCCATGACGGTGATCCGCCGGGGGTGATGACCCTTGGCGAAGGATCTATCAAGGATGGGACTGGCTCGCAAACCGGCAGTCCTCGCTGGGGCGACTATACGGCTATTGACATTGATCCAACTGACGATACCACTTTCTGGTACATAAATGAGTACGTCCCCACGACTAGCTCCATTGGATGGCGACTGCGAATCGGTGCCTTCAATGTAGCCGGCGCAACGCCGTCACCGACGCCAACAGGGTCCCCGTCGCCGACAGCGACGGCAACGGCGACGCCAACTTCCACTCCGCTGGGGTGTGAATACACCTTTACCACCGGCAGCGATCCGATTGTTCCGGGAGATACCAACACGGGTAATAGTACTGACGACGGCGATACATTCATTGCCTTGCCGTTCTCGTTCCAGTTATACGATCAGACCTATAACGGTGTGAATGTGAACTCAAACGGGCGGCTTGATTTTGTGTGTATCAACGAGCCATTGGGCTACCTCTCAGCTTGTCTGCCCGCTCCGCCCAACGTATGCCCGTATGACTTCACCATTTTTGGTATGTGGACTGACATGCGCACCGATATAGTCGGCGAGGGTTGTTCAAACTTCGCGTCTGGCTGCGGCATCTTCACCTCGGTGTCGGGCAGTGCGCCCAATCGCATCTTCAACATTGAATGGCGCACAGTGTATTTCGCGGATGAATTTTCGACCGCGAATTTCGAGGTTCGCTTGTACGAGAATGATCCAGACAAGCGGTTTGACGTCATCTTCGGCACTGTGCAGACGGGCAGCGATCAACTGTACGTCTCAGGGGTACAAGGCCCGAACAATGTCTTTACTCAGGACTTCTGCGATGGCCCTCCAGCCGCAGGCTCGCGCACCTATACCTGCCCGGGTGGAACGCCGACACCTACGCCGACGGCAACAGCCACGGCAACGGCCAGCGTAACAGCAACGCCTACGGCCACAGCAACCTCGACACCGAGGCAGACGCCAACACCGCGACCAGCGCCTACACCAAGACCGCGCCCAACACCTGCGCCGAGACCATAGAAATTTTCGTAACCGCGAAAAATTCCTGACATGCCTCGCCTTAGCGTCGCACGAAGCGCGCCACCGGGGATCAGTGATCGGTGCTTCCTTGGCTGATTCGCAGGGTTATACATGTGAATCGCGCTGACTCGCAGATAAGGCCGAGTCGGAGCCAAGGGCTCTTGAGTTCATGGTGAGTTAGTGATCATTGATCACGTGGAGGGCGCTCGGGCAAATTGCCGCCGGCGAAAAATCGCGTTTCTAATTTCCAGATCCACAACTAGACCCAAATAAACTCTCGACAAGACACTCGCTTGCGATTACGGAGAGCGCGGGCGAGTCGATCAACATTCGATGGATCTTACTCCGCTTCGTCAATTCAACGCTCTAATCACAACACTCATATGAGACGCTCCACAGTTTCACTCACGCTTTTGATTTGTCTGGCCCTGCTGATCGCGCTGGCCAGTGCTTCAGCTCAACTGGTGCCCACACGCAAGGTGTCCCGAAATGAGCCGCTGGAAAAATACGATAATCCGCCAGCGTATATCTATCGGCTCGAGACTTCACCACGAATGATCTCGCCGTATGGCGTTTTCATCAGCTACCAGGCCAACGTCGATGCAAATGGGAATAACATTGTCGGTGACGCGGCCAACGAATGTTCGATTTCTGTTGACCCGACAGACCCCAGCAGGATGGCAATCGGGTGGAGGCAATTTGACAGTGTGTTATCCAACTTTCGGCAAGGCGGCTGGGGATACACCACCGATGCCGGCACAACATGGACCTTTCCTGGTGTTCTGGAGGACAACGTCTTTCGCAGTGACCCAGTAACGAACTCCGATGAGGCAGGGATCTTCTTCTACCTCAGTCTTCTTCAGACATTTTGTGAGAATATGTACCGCTCAACCAATGGCGGCCAATCCTGGACAGAGCTGCAAGCCGACGGACTCGCGGGTGGCGGCGACAAACAGTGGTTTACCATCGACAAGACGAGCGGCCCCGGCCACGGTTTTCAGTACCAGTCTAGCGACGGAATTAACTGCAGCGGCGGTGGCGTACAATTCCAACGCTCGACCGACGGCGGAGTCACCTGGCAATCTCCAATCACTATTCCAAGCGGGCCTACAGACGGGACGCTCGACGTAGATTCCAATGGCAACCTCTTTATAGGTGGTGAAGGATTCACCAACTTTAATTGTGTGCGTTCGAGCAATGCGCAGTTTGGAGACCAGACGCCGACTTTTGACCAAATCACAGAAGTCAACATGGGTGGCTTCCTCGGTTTTGGGGGAATCAATCCAGACGGACTGGATGGAATGTTGTTCCTGGCAATTGATCATTCCGGCACTGCGACTAACAATAATATTTACATGCTGGCCAGCGTAGTGCCTCCCGGGCGAAGCACAACTGACGTGATGTTCGTGCGAAGCACAGACGGCGGCCTGACCTTCAGCGCGCCTGTCAAGGTTAATGATGATCCAGTTAATCCCAGCAAGTGGCATTGGTTCGGTACATTCTCAGTAGCGCCCACTGGGCGGCTTGATGCTGTCTGGCATGACACGCGCAACGCTGCCAATAACACGGATTCACAATTGTTTTACTCGTATAGCACTGATGCCGGCGTGACCTGGTCACCTAATGTTGCGGTGAGCAATGCTTTTAACCCCTTTGAGGGCTATCCAAACCAGAGCAAGATCGGCGACTACATCACCATTGTTTCCGACGACACGGGCGGCAATGTGGCATATGCTGCAACGTTTAACTTCAACCCGACACTGGGCCAACACGAAGAAGACGTTTATTACGTGCGGGTATTTCCCGGTGGACAAGGCCCTTCACCTACGCCGACACCTACGGCGTCTCCAACACCAACCGTTACAGCTACAGCTACCCCAACCGCAACAGCTACTGTCACGCCGACACCAACAGTCACCGCTACTGCTACACCGACAGCAACTCCAACAGCTTCCGCTACTCCCAGACCGACGCCGACGCCGCGAGCTGGGCCGACCCCGAGGGCTCGTCCTACTCCAGCACCGCGGCCGCTGAAGGTGAAGAGAGCGAATAGCCGATAGCGGGATAGCCAATGGCTGATGTGGGGGACGCGAGAGGCTGCTCGTACCGGCCAGCATAACGTAGGCTACGCTCACCAGCAGTCCGCACCGCTACGCCGCGAACAAGTCTGCATGCCAAGTTTCAGCAGATATTTCACGGAATAAATCTCGACAAAGTCGCTGTTCTGGACTAGGGGAAACGCGCCAGCGAGTCGATCGAGATTCGATCAATCTTAATCCGCTCCGTCAATTCAACGTTCTAACCACAACACTCATATGAGACGCTCCACAGTTTCACTCACGCTTTTGATTTGTTTGGCCCTGCCAATCGCTCTGTCCAGCTCTTCAGCTCAGACGGCACCAATCTGGAAACCGCTGGGGCGCGAGCCTTTCGAAAAATATGACAATCCACCGGCCCGGCCTCGGAAAATAGAGACGTCGCCGCGAATGGTCTCGAGGCTCGGGCCATTCGTCAGTTATCAGGTGAACGTCGATGCAAGCGGGAACAACATTATTGGCGACGCTGCAAACGAGTGTACGATTTCGGTCGATCCAACAAACCTCAGCAGGATGGCCATCGGATGGAGGCAGTTTGACGATGTTACCTCAAACTTTCGACAGGGCGGCTACGGTTATACGACCGATAGTGGCTTGACGTGGACGTTCCCCGGCGTTCTGGCACAAGGCATTTTCCGCAGCGACCCGGTAACCGGCTCGGATGAGACAGGGAATTTTTTCTATCTCAGTCTCCGATCGGACGGGTTTTCGTTTTTCTGTGATGATATGTGGCGTTCGACAAACGGCGGTGCGTCATGGTCGTTGATTTCAGGCAAACAGGGAGCCATCGGTGGCGACAAGCAATGGTTCACCATTGATAAGACCGGCGGACCCGGCCACGGCTTCCAATATCAGGCCTGGGATACTGCCGGTTGCGACTTCGGGATGTTCAACCGCGCGACCGATGCTGGAGTCACATGGGAAACGCCGGTTAGTGTTCCCAACACGATTCAATTCGGAACACTCGATGTCGATAGCAATGGCAACCTTTACGTCGGCGGCGAAAATGCATTCGTCTCCGGCGACTTTTGGTGCGCCCGTTCGAGTAACGCGCAGATCGGCGGCCAGACACCAACTTTTGACCAAAACACCTCCGTCGACATGGGTGGCGAGCTCAGCGGCGGCGGAATCAATCCTGCAGGACTAACTGGCCAGTTATTCCTGGCTGTTGATCGCTCTGGGACGGCGACGAATAACAACATATACATGCTGGCGAGCGTGGTGCCTTCCGGGCGAATCACAACCGATGTGATGTTTGTGCGCAGCACAGATGGCGGGTTAACCTTCAGCGCTCCGCATAAGGTCAATGACGATCCGGTTAACCCCAGCAAGTGGCACTGGTTCGGCACATTCTCAGTAGCGCCGAATGGACGGCTCGATGCCGTTTGGTACGACACGCGCGATGCTGCGAATAACACTGACTCGCAACTTTTCTATTCCTTTAGCACTGACGCCGGCGTTACTTGGTCAGCTAATGTTGCGGTGAGCAACGCGTTTAATCCCTTCGAGGGCTATCCGAATCAGAGCAAGATAGGCGACTACATCACAATCGTATCGGACGAGACCGGGGGTAATGTGGCGTATTCTGCCACTTTCAACTTCAACCCGAATAACGGTCAGCATGAAGAAGACGTTTATTACGTGCGGGTATTTCCAACAGGCGGAGGCACGCCGACTCCCACGCCTACGGCATCGCCCACACCTACTGCGACCGCGACAGCTTCGCCAACGGCAACACCGACACCTACAGTCACTCCTACGGCTACAGCTACGGCTACTCCTACAGCAACATCAACACTAACACCTACGGCCACACCCAGACCCACGCCGACCCCAAGATCTCAACCGACGCCGAGAGCCCGTCCCACCGCCGCGCCGCGACCGGTGCTTGGGACGAGGTGAGAACAGGTGAAGCCTTGAACCGTTTAAGCGCCGCGGAGTGCCCGCATCTAACGTGTAGTCCACGGAAATCCGCGGCGGTGACCTGCGAAAGCTCAGGTATCAATGTTGTTACCAAATACTTGGAGAATATTTCTCGACAAGCCACCCGTTCTGGAATAAGGAAGCGCGCCGGCGCGGCGATTGGGGGATTCCAGCTTGGTGAATCGCCTGTCGCTTCGTGGTTTACCACTTCAACCTTCAGTCTTCAACCTCGCATGAGATATTCTAACCTTTTGACTCTGACCTCCTTCATGGGTCTGACTTCACTGGTTTTGCTTCCTACAACGTCGGCACAAACGCTGGCGCCTATCCGCAAGCTGCCCTTGGAAGAACCACTTGAAACCTCGAAGAATATGCCGCCTGCGCCTCCTCGGAAAATAGAGATTTCCCCGCGCAAGGTCTCGCAATTTGGCGTGTTCACGAGTTTCCAGGTTAACGTCGATGCAAGTGGCAACAACATCCTTGGCGACGCTGCGAACGAGCCCTCCATTTCCGTCGATCCGACCGATGGCAACAAAATGGTAATCGCCTGGAGGCAGTTTGATAGCATTAACTCCGACTTTCGAGAGGGCGGATGGGGTTATACGACTGATGCCGGCCTAAACTGGACTTTTCCCGGTGTGCTGGAAAACGGCATTTTTCGCAGCGACCCGGTAACCCATTGTGATGAGACCGGAAAATTCTTCTATCTCAGTCTTCAGTCGGACCAAGCTCAGTCTTTTTTTTGCGACGATGTCTGGAACTCGATCAACGGCGGCCAATCCTGGTCACAAGGCGGACCGGCACATGGAGGCGACAAGGAATGGTTTACTATTGATAAGACCAGTGGCACCGGGCATGGCTTTCAATACCAGTTTTGGACAGGGTTTTTCAGTTGCAACGGGGGTGAATTCACGCGTTCGACTGATGGCGGGCTCACCTGGATGAGCCCGATCAATGTTCCAAACGATACCCACACTGGAGCGCTGGACGTCGACACCAATGGTAATCTTTTCATCGGCGGCCAAGATTTTAGCGGCCAGTTAAGATGCCTTCGGTCGTCCAATGCGCAGATCGGGAGTCAAACACCAAGCTTCGATCAGAATACTCTGGTTAATCTTGGTGGCTTTCTTATTCAGGGCGGAATCAATGGCATAGGACTTTGCGGTCAGACGTTCATCACGGTAGACCGCTCCGGGACGGCGACAAACAACAACGTTTACATGCTGGCGAGCGTCGTGCCGAATGGCCAAAGCACCACCGAGGTTATGTTCGCACGGAGCACCGACGGCGGACTCACCTTCAGCGCACCTGTTCGCGTCAATGACGATACCAACCATCAAAGCAAATGGCACTGGTTTGGCACACTTTCGGTGGCGCCGACCGGGCGCATAGATGTGGTTTGGTACGACACGCGCAATGCGGCGAACAATATCGATTCGCAGCTGTTTTATTCCTCCAGCACTGATGGTGGCCTTACGTGGGCGCCTAACGTTGAGGTGAGCAGTTCATTCAACCCGCAGGCAGGCTTTCCACAAAATGACAAGATAGGTGATTACATCACCATCGTTTCAGACGCGACCGGAGGGAATGTGGCGTATGCGGCGACCTTCAACGTCAACCCGGATGCAGTGGGCGGGCACGAACAGGACGTTTATTACGTGCGAGTATCACCAACAGGCGGAGGCACGCCGACTCCTACGCCTACAGCCTCACCCACACCTACGGCGACAGCAACTGCTTCGCCAACGGCAACACAGACACCTACAGCTACGCCTACGGTTACAGCGACTGCTACGGCTACACCAACACCAACCGCTACTGCTACAACTACTCCCAGACCTACGCCGACGCCGAGATCTCAGCCTACGCCGAGGGCCCGCCCAACGCCGGCACCGAGACCCTAACCACTCAGCGTTTAAGGCGGCGACGTCTTGAGCACTTGCCTGCTATGACAAAAAAACTTCCAACTATCAACTACCTGCTATCAGCTAGCTGGCTGGCTTTCGTTGCTACCGCGTCGGGCCAGACGCCACTAGGGGGACGGTTTTCGGAACCCCTGGAAAAATACAACATGCCGCCTGCCTACATTTATCGGCTGGAGACAGGTCCACGTATGATTTCGCGATTCGGTTTGTTCACGAGTTTCCAGGTAAACGTGGATGCCGGCGGAAATAATATTCTGGGTGACGCGGCGAACGAGCCTTCTATTACCGTTGACCCAACAAACCACAACCGGATGGCAATCGGCTGGAGACAATTCAACAGTGTTACCTCCGATTTCCGCCAGGGCGGATGGGGATTCACGACTGATGCCGGCAACACATGGACATTTCCGGGTGTCCTGGAAAACAATGTTTTCCGGAGCGATCCGGTCTTAGGCTCGGATGAAGCAGGAAACTTTTTCTATCTCAGCCTTCGGGAAACTTTCTTTGACGATATGTGGGGCTCGCTAACGGGCGGCGAATCCTGGACACGGCTGAGTTTTGGCGACGTGAGCGGAGGAGACAAGCAGTGGTTCACCATCGATAAGACTGGAGGCACGGGTAACGGCTTCCAATACCAAGCTTGGAGCACCAGTGGCAACAACTGGGGAGGGAGGCAATTTAGTCGGTCCACAGATGGCGGGGTCACCTGGATGAGTCCGATCTTCATTCCCAATTCTCCCGTCTGGGGAACACTCGACGTGGATACGAATGGCAATCTGTTCATCGGCGGTGGCGACTTCGGCAGCTCGTTTTTCTGCGTTCGCTCCAGCGACGCGCAGAATCCGGCTGTTACACCTACTTTTGACCAAACCACGTCGGTTAATCTCGGTGGCAGCCTGCTGTTCGGCGCAGCGATCAATCCGGGAGGACTCGCAGGACAGATCTTCCTGGCAGTCGACCGTTCGGGAACGGCAACGAACAACAACATCTACATGATTGCTACCGTGGAGCAATTCAGCGCGAGCAACGGCAGCGACGTCATGTTCTCGCGCAGCACAGACGGCGGGCTGACCTTTAGCGCGCCGCACCGTATCAATGACGATCCAGTGAATCAAAACAAGTGGCATTGGTTTGGCACACTCGCGGTCGCATCTAATGGACGCATCGATTCCGTGTGGCTCGATACGCGAAACGCTGCGAACAATACGGATTCGCAGTTGTTTTATTCCTGGAGCACTGACGGTGGCGTGACATGGGCGGCCAATGTTGCGGTGAGCGATTCTTTTACTCCGTTTGAAGGGTATCCGGTGCAGACTAAGATAGGCGACTATCTTACGATCGTGTCTGATGACACAGGCGGCGATGTTGCTTACTCTGCGACATTTAACTTCAATCCGACCCGTGGGCAGCACGAACAAGACGTCTATTACGTGCGAGTGTTCCCGACGGGTGGAGGTACGCCTACGCCCACACCTACGGCTTCTCCAACACCGACTGTAACAGCTACAGCTACTCCAACCGCAACAGCTACTATTACGCCGACGCCAACGGCTACCGCTACTCCCTCGACAACGGCAACTCCAACAGCTACTGCTACTCCCAGGCCGACGCCCACTCCTCGAGCTGAGCCGACGCCCAGAGCGCGTCCCACCCCAGCACCGCGACCCACATCTCGTGCGTTAACGCGTTGAACAGTTCGGAGCGTGCTGCGCATCGCCTACTGGCGAGTGCTTCCTCGCGGGGCCCGGCTTTTGTCGCGCGCCACAATAATTCAAAGTGTCTCCAGGGAGAGCGGGAGGCGCGTCCAACCGCAAGAAATCGTGCTGATGCCGCGGCGAAGGCGCGTGATTGGCCATCCATTGTAGCTGGGAGAGATGATCCCGCGGCATTCCACGGGCCACATGCGTCTCGTGTGCTGTGTTCGGGGGTGCTCGTCAAACACTCGAAAGCAAATGCGCGTGACTTGAGTTTCAGGGGGTCGGCATCCATTTATCGTTCCTTCGTCATTCCGCCTTCTATTTCTTCATTTCGCGTGGAACTGGATCAGTAAAATGTCTATAGGTACTGGCTGCCGAATCCGGATTTCCTCTTTGTAGAATTTTCGAAGAAAAAACTCTTGACACGTCTTGGCGCGCCTGACTAAAAAGGGTGTCCCGTGGCAAAATCTAGATTTCCAGCAGGGAAAATCAGGGTCGCAACCAAGTCTCTCACGCAAGTCAGGGTTCACTCAGCATTCAATCAAGGACAATACCAAAATGAAAAAGCAAATTAATCCCACCATCAAAGCGCATCTTATCCGAGGCGCGTTTTATCTGCTGCTACTTGTGGCCGTATGCGCGATT
>Ga0081455_10004735_pt1 | contig 15127 bp, 14 predicted proteins | sample TabmetS3T2R1_FD_70207 | JGI IMG/M metagenome (GOLD analysis project Ga0081455, IMG submission 70207) | Tabebuia heterophylla rhizosphere microbial communities from the University of Puerto Rico - S3T2R1 | ecosystem: Host-associated > Plants > Roots > Rhizosphere ... | reverse complement strand
CGTCTGACGCGAATTCGATGTCGAAGACACTGATGCCATTTAAAGCTGCCACCTCCGACCACGTATTGCCTCCGTCACTCGAGCGGTAAAGCGTACCGCCGGTGCTGCCACCCGGTGCGAGGCCAGCCAGGGCGATATTGGAATCAACAGTCGAAACAGCAGCATCGAACACATCGCCACCCGGCGGGCCAAGCGAGACCCAGGCACTCTCTCCAAGAGGCCTTCGGCCAAGGTCTTTTGCTTTCAGATCAACTCCAGCCCTGGAAACGCTGGCCCGATTTCCATTTTCGTCCAGGTAACGGTCTGGACTGTGTCTAAGGGTGGCATTCCTTGCGTGTGTCTGCGCGTGAGCATTAGTCGCTACCGGCTGCGACGAACTCGTTGATCTCGTTATGTTACGAGTCTCCTTCGAGACTGCACCCCAGCCGACCAGCGCTAGGAAGATACTCAGTAGCACCGAGAAAAACCCAATTAAGAGACGTGGGTTGGAAAAAGCGGATTGATAAATGGATTTGTGTTTGATCGTTCGCATTATTTTTTACGACAGGTTAGCGGATTGGCTGAGGAGGAGTGGGGCGAGCTCTCGGAGTTGGAGGTGATCTTGGCGTCGGCGTGGGTCTCGGAGTCGGTGTTACACTTGGCGTGGGAGTTGGAGTCATTGTGGAGGTTGGAGTCACTGACGGGGTTACACTCGGCGTCGCTGTAACCGTGGGTGTAGCGGTTGCTGTAGGCGTTGAACTCGGCGTTGGACTAACTGTTGGAGTAGACGTTGGTGTCGGTCCCGGTTCGCCGCCATTTGCGGTCCATAGGATCGTTCCGGTATCGCCAACTGCGATCCCTCGCAACGCATCGCTGGCGAAAGCAATGTCGTTGAGATTCGCGGAGGTCCCACTGGTCTGATCGGTCCATGTAATTCCAGTATCCGTGCTGTGTGAGATTCGCCCGCCGGCACCCGCCGCAAAACCGCTGGTGGGCTGTGGAAAAGCAATTCCCTGGATCGCCTGATCGAAGAATACCGTCGACCAACTTACCCCGGTGTCAGTCGTTCTGGCGATCGCACCGCGTCCATCAAACACTGCTCCTGAAACAACACCGGTATTTTGGTCGAAGAAAAACACATCAGTGCCACCGCCTTCGTTTTTATCAAAGTAAAAAGGCTGAAAGGCCCAACTGACTCCTCCGTCGGTCGTATTGCCGAGCAGCGACTGGAAAATCGAATTCTGGCCGCCAACGAACCCTACTGTCGGACTCAACATCTGCGCACCCGGGAAGCCGCCGCCGAAGAATCCGTTTTGACTGGTCTGCCATGAAGCGCCGGCGTCGGTCGAATAAAGGATCGTTTGTGAATCGCCACCGGAGATGCCATTTACTCCGCTAAACGAGACGGACCTAAGAGTGTCCGTCACTCCACTGGTGACCCTTTGCCATGCGGCGCCGCCGTCAGTGGTCCGGAGAATGCGTCCCTGTTCGCCCACGGCGACTCCTTGGGTCGCATCGAAGAAGTATACGTCGTACAAGGCGTTCGTGATGCCTGACGTCAGTGGCGACCACGTCATACCGGCGTCTGTGGTCTTAATGATTGTGCCGCTATCACCCACCACGAAAGCGACTCCTGAATCGAGCAGGTATGCCCCATTCAGGGTGTTCGTTGTTCCTGAATTAGCGGCGGACCATTGTCCAAAAACGCTTAAAGCCGAAAAGAAGAGAAAAAAAACAGCGACATGAATTACCCTGATTCCAGACATGAGTGACATGCGATTGGTCCCCACAGCCGCGTGAACGCACGCGGAGGTCCTATATTGGTAGCGACAACATTGAGCAAATCAAATTTTGTAATTCAATTCGCATTAACTGACTTGCGCCTGGCGCGATTCGTGTCGGTCACACGCTGTGAAGAATGAGTGCTATTGTTCTTGCCAGGAGGTCTAATCATTTGGGCTGGCTGTATTCCTTGGCCGGGATGAACACGGATGGATGCTAAGGCCGAGGTCGCGGAGTTGGGTGCGGCCTGGGTGATGGAGTAGGTCTGGGCGCCGGAGTTCCAGTAGGCGTTGGTGACGCTGTTGCACTAGGTGTCGGCGTTGGAGTTACCGAGGGTGTGACTGTCGGCGTAGGCGTAACTGAGGGTGTTACTGTGGGAGAAGGCGTTGGCGTTCCCGATTCAGAGTACTTGATTGTTGTATAGTCATAATCCGTTCCGTTGCCGGTGCTGTAGCCCGCGATTGCAGCGTTATGGTTATTATCGACGGCGATGGCGTAGGCGCCGTCAGAGCTGTGACCAGGCCCGTCGTAGAGCTGCGCCCACTGTTCGATCCCATTCGTATCGTATTTTACCGTGGCAGCGTCACCAGCCCCGCCGCTGAAGACGAAGCCTGTGACGTAGGCGCTTGCAGTATCGTCTAATGCAATGGAAATGAACACGCCACCGGTGCCGTCAGGACCGTTATATGAAGCGGTCCATAAAAGATCGCCTGTCGCTGAATACTTAAGGGTAACGCACTCAAGCCCTGTTTCCAGAGTATGATTACCTGTGACGTAGGCGTTGCCATCGGCATCTACCGCAATCGATTGGCCTGCGTCATAGCCGTGGGCCGGGCCATCGTAATGCCGAACCCAAAGCTCATCGCCATTCGATGCGTATTTGATCGTGGTAATATCATTGTCAGAACCAGTTTCGACGCTTTGACCGGCAACATAAATGTTGCCTGAGCTATCGAGCGCGAGCCAGTAAGAGTAATCATTGTCGTCTGCCGTGCCGTTGTATCGTTTGGCCCATAACTCGTTCCCGTCCGGGTCGTATTTGATCGTAGTCATATCGTGCAAGTTGTTTGCGCCACCGCTCCAACCGGTGATGTAGGAATTGCCGTCGTTATCGACCACAATGCGGTTCGCATAATCGATGGAACTGGTTGAGCCGTTGTAGGGCGTAGCCCATTGCAAGACGCCGGACGAATTGAATTTCAGCGTGATGAATTCGCCATCGGTAAACCCGTCGCTCTCAAAGCCTGTGGTAAACACGTTACCTTGATTGTCCACGGCGATCGAATACGCGTAAGCGCTATAGTTGGTGATAGGGCTGGTCCACCGTTGCGTCCACACAGGATTCCCGTCCGCGTCATATTTCAAAACGAAGATATCGAACCTCGCGGGATTATCGCCGTTACCGAATCCTGCGACATAGACATTGTCGCTTGGGTCAAGAGTGAGCGCGTAACCGTAATCTGTGCCGGTAGCAGATCCCGCGTAAGTATTTTCCCAAAGAACGTCCCCCTCCGGGGAATACTTTATCGTGTGACAATCCTCATTACCGGTCGCGGTTTCGATCCAACCGGTTACAATTACATTGCCTGCAGAATCAATCCTGACGTCATGCCCATGATCGTTTCCGTGAATTGGGCCATCGATCCGGCGGATCCATGCCTCCGTGACACTTCCAGTAGGATTTGAAGAAATCCGTTGTCCGGGCGCGTCGCTAGTGCTTGTTCGTCCACCCACGTAGCCGACGAAAGCTGCCAAGAGAACGCCCAAGACAAGAAGACCAGTTAAAATGTGATGATTAGAAGAGCGAGACTGAATGTGATTCGTTTTCATGGTTTGCTTTAGGTCACCCACTCCGATCCCATCTAGAACACAAGTGCACCGGCAGCTGCGGAAAAAAATAAAACCGATTCTTCATGGCACCCTTTGATACGGTGGGCGCTTAATTGCTAACGACGGCATCGCTGACGTCAATCACCTCAAAGCCGTTTGTCTCAATTCGAAATGGATTTGTCAGTGAGAGTCGTTCCCAAATGAGCGAGGTGAAAGTCAGCTCTTCCGCTTTCGCCCGATTTCCTGAAGCAGCTCTATCTGGATCTGCTGAATCTCAAATAGTCGATTATATTGACGGCGCAAGAGATGGTCGAGTTTCTCATGCAAATGCCGGATCTCCAGCTCTGCTTTCAAGTTAATTTTATAATCATTTTCCGCTCGCAGACGATCGCGCGCTTCAGCACGATTTTGGCTCATCATAATGATCGGCGCCTGCACCGCCGCCAGGCAAGACAGGATCAGATTGAGCAAAATGAATGGATACGGATCGAATGCATGCGTCGCGAGGACGACACCGTTTACGGCGATCCAGAAGAGCAGCACTGCCCCGAAAGTGATTAGAAATTTCCAGCTGCCGCCGAACTCGGCGATGTGATCCGAAAGTCGCTCGCCAAACGTGAGTTTCCTTTCGAACTGTTTACTGATGTCGCTCGAAAGAATTTCATGCTGTTCCAGGCTTTCGACGACCTCCTGGTCTAGCGCAGTAAGTTCGCCGATCTCGTCTTCCAAAACTTCCTTGACGTAATCCTTCCGGAACTCGCCTAGATCTTCGAAGCAGATGAAAGCTTTGTTATCCAGGTCGGGCATCTTTTTTTTGATGAACTCCAGCAGAGAAGGCCGAATCAATTCCGCGATCATTCCGCTTTGTGGTGACTTCGACTTGTTACAAATTTGGCAGGCCAGTGGTGCGGTGCTCATCGGGATTCGGTGCGGAATTAAACCGTTTCTGCGCAGGTTGTCGATTCGTCTTCGATGCGACAATGGCGCGCTCGCCGCGCTTCCTTAAACACTCTTGCGAAAACTTGCCAGTTAGGGTTCTGCCCGGCTGGGGGTGCGTTTTTCGTCCTTGCCGCGATCACTCGACGATACCGGATCTCGAATTGACGTTCGCTCGCGACCGGAGACAACGTTGGTCGCAATTCGACGAACTTTTCTGAGCCACCGACGTGCCCAGGCGTACTCCGTGGCGAGAATTGCGAGTCCCACGGGGATCACCACGAACGCCGGCCCGGGTAAAACAAGCAGGGCGATCCCGATCACAAGGACGGTTGAACCGATTACGGATACGATCACACGTCTGACAACTTTGATGTTGTCGACGTGCCAGCGGCTGAACAAGCGTTTGATCCAAGACCGCATGAGTAGTTTGCCGGCTAAGGTGGGAGCAACTTGTCATGAAATCGTCGCTCGCGGCCCAGTCGGATCCGTATTTCGACCGGCAAGAGCAGCGCGCAAGCGATCAAGAAAAGGAATCTGCCTGGACTTCAATTTGTGCCTGGCGGCTTTGTCGGAGAAGAAGCACGCCCGATCGACCTCTGGAAATTCTTGATATTTCCCAGATCGCGGCGGCCATTCCAGCTGGAACAGATTTGATTTGCACTCGAACGGTTCCGGCAAATCTCCTTCAAACCCCCAGGCGTGTACAATTTTGCCACCCTTTTGCTGGATCCAGCCCAGTTCGATCCATTGCCGAACATTTTCAGGACGAAAGCCCACTTCCTCTTCAAATTCAATTTGAGCGCGCGTCAGTAAATCTTCTCCGGCAGCTGCTTCGCCTTTCGGAATCGTCCATACGCCGTCATCTTTGCGGGCGAATAATGGTCCGCCCGGGTGCGCCAGCAGAACGTCTATTTCACCATTCCTGCGGCGAAACATAAGCAGACCTGCGCTGATTCGACTCCGTGCTGGCATTGACTTTTCGCCCACCGTTTACTTTGCCGCATTCCCATGTGTCGCGACAGGCGCGCCGTCTTTTTTGCCGCCCCAGAGATGAAATGTGTAGGTGAAAACTACGTAGCCCATGAGATCGTGATCCGAACGATTGCTGACGTACAGCGCGGGATTGAACTGGAAATCGGGTGTGACGTTGCAGGTGAAGCCGATCGTCGAAGAATTTTCGGAACCGCTTTGCCAATCGACCTGTAATCGCCACCTTTGGTTAAAATCGTAGGCATACCCGAGGATGGCTTCGTTCTTGTAGCCAGCATGAATGATGCCGGCGCACAGTTTGTGATGTTCTCCCCAATAGCCAGCTTCAATGAACGGCTGCGGATCTTCATCGAGACTTGGCGACCAATTTATGAACCCAATCGAAAGGAGATAAGGCTCTTTTCTTAACAAACCGACCTCCGTGCCAAAAATCCACTCGTCAGGTTGAAATCCACGAAACACCGCCACTTCAGCCCAATCCGTGAGGCCCAATTCCGCTTGCAGTTGATAGGGGTTCGCGATCCGCTTGTCCTGGATTTGAAAACTCAGCGAAAAATCACCTTGCGGTTCCAAATCTGGCGTTACGACTTGGCTCAATCCTTTTGTCGTGGCGAAGGATCTTGGACCGGTCGCGACCATGGCAAATATCGTCATTGCAACGATGACAGAAAGACTAGCTATTTTGTTCGTCGTCGCGTCCATTGCTTGACCGTTCGAGTAAAACCGGTGCTTTCGAATTTGTCGATTTCGTGTTAACCCGTCGCAGTCGATTTTAACCTTTCTGTAAATGCGCGTACTAGCCATCGACGCTTCTTTGCGCAACACCGGTGTCGCAATCGTCGACGCAAACAACGGCAAACCGCAGTCTGTTTATTTTGGAACCATCCACAATAAAAGCGCGATGCGTCCCTCAGCCTGTCTGGTCTGCATCCGCGATCGGCTGGTTGAATTGATTCGCGAACACGCACCGGATTGTTGCGCGCTGGAGTCGGTCATCTACGTGCAAAGCTATAAAACCGCGATCATCCTCGGCGCGGCGCGTGGCGCGGCCATTCTTGCCGCCGCCGAGAACGGATTGCCAGTATTCGAATATACGCCAAAACGAATCAAGCAATCCACAGTCGGCCGCGGTGGAGCCGGCAAAAATCAAGTCGCGTTCATGGTGCGCGCACTTCTCGGTTTAACCGAAACGCCTGATGCCGACGCCGCGGATGCACTGGCCATCGCTCTCACGCATCTACGCATGCAGGAAACGGCGGCGCTGGGAGTTGTCGGCGTCATTCAAATATGATCGTCCAAACGCTCTACAGAGAGGAAATGCGGATCCGCGGGAAATGCTACGATTTCACCGTTGTGTAATTCGACGTAGATCGTACGCCTCTGCCAAGGTACTGGATGCTGCCGGCTCGGCATTGATGAATCACCAACATTTCTGTCGACGCAAACGCCTCCGCAACGTTTGCCGGTGAAGAGAGCGGCTACTACAATTGCCCGATGAAAGCCGGCCACTGGAAAACGGTTTCAAGCGAGCGGCACTTCGCCGATCGGAATCTCGAAGTTGTGACGGACCGTGTGCAAACACCCGCCCGGCCGAAACCGAGGCCTTGGACGATTGTGCATCGCAAACCGGCGGTCGTGATTGCACCGATGACAGCGGACGGAAAAATAATTCTCATTCGTCAGGAAAGGATCCCGATCGGGCAGGTGATTTGGGAAATGCCATCGGGTCAGGTTGACGATCATGATTCTAACAAAAATAAAATCAACGAGACAGCTTTGCGCGAAATTCGCGAAGAAACCGGTTACGAACTGGCGCCCAGCGGTGAGCTTATTTCGTTAGGCTACTATTTTTCCTCACCGGGGTTTACCGATGAGCGCGGTTATTTCTTCCTGGCCCGCCCAGTTCAACATTGCCCAGAGGGCCCGGATCGGGAGGAAGGCGAATCGATTCTTGATTGTCGCGGATTCACCAGCGAAGAGATTGGTCGCATGATAGCGGACAATGAGATTCGTGACGCCAACACGCTCGGCATTTGCGCCATGCTGGTCGCTCGCGGTCTTCTGTCGCTAGCGCCGAGCTGAGCCTCCGGTCCGATGGCGCTGCGAGATATTTTCAAGTTTCGTGATCCGCCGGAAACCGAAACGTCCAAACCCTTTCTCGAGCATCTGGAAGACTTGCGCTGGACAATCGTGAAGATGGCTCTCACGCTCGGTGTCGCGATGATTGTTTGCTTCGCGTTTCGCTCGACGCTGGTGCGCATTATCCAGGCGCCGCTTAACAATGTCGGGTCCCAAATCGGAACCCTCAAGGCGCTTGGTATCACAGATTCGATCGTAATTTCATTTCATCTGGCGTTTTACGCCGGGATCGTTCTCTCGTTTCCGCTGCTGCTATATTTTCTCGCGGAATTCGTGTTGCCGGCGCTCACTGCGGTGGAGAAACGGTTTCTGTTTCCAGCGATTGTCGTCAGCTTCGCCCTGTTTCTGATGGGCGTCCTGGTTTGCTATTTTTGGTTGCTGCCGAAAACGATTCTTTTTTTCTTTCGCGATACCGAATCGCTCGGCTGGGCGCCGACATGGACAGTGCAGCAATATTACTCGTTCGTGACGCGATTCACCATCGGATTTGGTCTGGCGTTTGAACTGCCGGTCGTCGTTCTGGCCCTGGTCCGGTTCGGACTGATCACGTATCGATTTATGGCGCGCACCCGCCCTTATGCCATCGTGCTCATCTTTATTCTGGCGACAATCATTACGCCGACGCCTGATATTCTGACGTTGATCGCCCTGGCATTGCCGATGTGTCTCCTATACGAAAGCTGCATCTGGATCGCATGGCTGATGGAGCGCCGCGCATCGAAACGGATCGCCAGTTAATCGGATGCAGCATTCGACCCAAAATCTGGTCTTCGGCGCGTTTGCCTTCGTACTTGGCGCGGCGGTCGGCTCTTTTCTGAACGTTTGCATTTACCGATGGCCGGTCGACCTCTCCATCAATCGGCCCCGTCGCTCGTTTTGTCCGCAATGCAAACAACCGATTCCATGGCATCACAATCTTCCGTTGATCAGTTGGGTGGCGCTTGGCGGCCAATGCGCAAATTGCAGCGCAAAAATTTCGTTCCGCTATTTCGCGGTGGAATTTGTTACCGCTCTTCTCTTCCTTGCGATCTGGGTAAGGTTTCCGTGGCAGGTGGCGATAGCATACTGGATTTTCGTTTCATTCCTAATCATCGGAACGTTTATCGATTTTGAGCATTTCATTATCCCGGACCGCGTAACAATCGGGGGTACAATCACGGGCGCGGGTTGCAGCTTTATTGTTCCAGCTTTGATGCAGACAGACTCGCGCGTGGCCGCTGGTGTTCGCGCTTTGCTGGCCGCGGCGCTCGGTTACGTCATTCTTTGGATCGTGCTCGAAGCGGGTAAGATCGCTTTTGGAAGAAAACGGATCATGTTCGACGGACCGACAACGTTCACGTGGATAAAACGCGGTGACGACGCCGATTTCGTCGTTGGCACCGAAGAAAGTCTCTGGAGCGAATATTTTGCCCGTGAAAAAGATCGCCTGCTGCTCCAGTGCGATGAAGTTCACATTGATGATCGCGAATATGGAAATGTAATGCTGTCGTTTCGTTATGATCGCGTTAGCGCAGATGAACAGGTGTTCATGCTCGACGACGTCTCGCACATTTCCGGCGTCACGCGCGAGCTGGTGATTCCGCGTGAGGCAATGGGCCGCGGCGACCTGAAATTTCTCGCCGCGATCGGCGCATTTCTTGGCTGGCGCGCGGTCTTGTTCAGCCTCTTCGCAGGATCACTTATCGGTTCAGTGATCGGGTTGATCACGCTTGTTGTTGGAAAGCCTGTTTGGTCAGCCAAATTACCCTTTGGACCGTATCTGGCATTCGGCGCACTGACCTGGATGTTCTTCGGCGAAATCGTTCTGCGCTGGTACGGAACGCTGCTCAGTCCGTGATGGGGTTGGGTCTTTAACCGAACGTGAGATGAGTCGCGTACTAGATGGTGACGAGAGCGAATCGCGCACACGTACTCTCAATAATGGTTTCCCGTCAGGGCCTTGGGACTGGTTTTTACAATTACCGCCGCAGCACGCTCAAAGATTAGATGGGTCTCGTGCTCACTTTCGCTGATCGCATGGCTCCGACGACAGGAGCGCGGGTCAGGCGGCTTTCACCTTTGGCCACTTGGGCAGGAAGAAGAGGACCAAAATCACGAGAGCGCGGAAGAGCCCGCGCCAGTCGAAACAGTTGCCGCGCGAGTTCTGTCGCGCTCATCGACCGCGGCTACAGCGACTCGTGGCTCGCGCAGCATCAATGCGAGATTGACTAGTTCGCACTTCAGCCAGCGCCGCAGTGCGCGTGAAATATGTTTGCGAAGGCGGATATCCGGAACGAATCCGTCGTAAAGCTCGCGCCAGCCGGCGTTTTTCCTTCCATAGTAGCCAGCCGCCCATCGGCGGTTCGCCATTGTTGTCAGTCGGCGGCCGTAGAAACTCATTATTTTTCGCACCAAGTTTCCACCGTTGCCGCTGAAGGGAAGGTGGAGAAATTCGCGTTCCGGGTCGCGATAAACTGCTTGGACGAGGCCGATGTAATAGCTGCTCACGTCTAGAAGCAGCGCTATCGACATCAGTTCGGCGTCGCCCATTTGATAGTATTTGTCCTTGTACAAACTCTGAAACCAGGAACGGTAAGTTACAGGATATTGTTCGTTGTAATGGCGAAGCCGCTCGGCGACGTCTTCACCTTTCAGATTGCGCGCGAGCAGGTCCGCTACGTAATACGAAGTATAAGAACAGGAATCGAGACCGGGACTATAAAGCGGATCGATGAAACCGGCGGCATCGCCCACGATCGCCCAACCGTCACCGCAAACTTTTTCGCTGTGATAAGGCAACATTGAAAGCGCGTGCACATCACCTTCGATCACTGTCGCTGCCCCGAAAATCTCGCGCCCGACGGGATTGTTCAGAATGTGCATGTGCAATCGCTGTCCCAGAGTTGGGCCCTCTGGAAATTTGAAAATGCGACTGTCATAAACGATGCCGGCGCTGACATCGCCGCCCTGCAACGGAATTATCCAGACCCACCAACCGCGGCCGAACAGATGGTTCGTGGCCCATTCGCGAGCGGTTCGACAATGGCTCGCGTAATCGGGAAATCGTTCGCGCCATTCGTAGCTGTCCCATTCTTTAACGCCACTGAACCGCGCCCATACTGCGTTGATTGGGTGCTCAGTGTTAGCGCGAAAATATCCGAGTTTCCGCGCGAACATGGCCGCACGGCCCGTAGCATCAATGATCCAGCGGGACGTAGCAGTGCGCTCGTGTCCGTCAACAACAGCTCTCGTACGTTGTCCGTTGCCGTTATTTAGTTCAAAACTTGTAACTTTTGCCGGACGCCATAGATCGCAACCCGATTGGCAAGCGCGATCGAGTATGTGTGAATCGAGTTTTGCGCGGTCCACTTGAAAACTGGGCAGCCGGCTCTGGTAACGTGTCCCGATCTCGACGCAATCATCAAACGGTTGATCGGGGTGGTTTGAAAACCAGAGTCGCAATCCCTGTTTTGGCAACTGATGATGGCCGAGATAATGCGTCAAACCCAAAATCCGGGTCATGTAGCAACTGCTCACCTCGGTCGTCGATTCGCCCACTTTGCGGTTGAATGCAGTACTTTTTTCGATGATCAGAACACGCGCGTCGGGGCATTTACGTTTCAGCATGAGCGCGGTCGCCGCGCCGGAAAACGCGCCCCCTATGATCACAACGTCGTAATCGAACTTCATCCGTCGAAGAGGATGGCCTTTTTACATCTCCAGGGCAAGAGTCTCGCATGGGCAGACAATTCTGTCCGGGAGCTGTTGCCACGACTGCAGCGACTATTTCGATTGAGCCTTCATCGCCGTGCAGGCAGGATTGACTGCATCACGAGATGATTTTCACGAACGCCCGTCTGATTTTTCCCGATGGAATCCGCGACGGGCTTGAAGTTGTCGTGGAACAGGGAAAAATCGCCGCGATCCACGAGCGACCATTGGAGTGGCGGAAACACCAAGTAATTGATCTCAACGGAAATTATCTTGCGGCCGGTTTTATCGATCTTCATGTGCACGGCGCGCTCGGCCGCGACACGATGGAAGCCTCGGCAAAAGCGTTTCAAGTCATTTGCGATTTTCACGCGAGTGGCGGCACGACATCGCTTCTGCTCACAACAGCGACAGCTCCGCTTGATCAAATCGTCAGGGTCTTGCAAGCGGTTCGCGATTGGCGGCCTGCGTCCAGCGCAGTCGCCGGTGTCCATCTCGAAGGGCCATTCATTTCGAAAGCGAAAGCCGGAGCACAATGCGCCGAGTTCACACAGAACCCGTCACCGGCTGTTGTGCGGCAGTTGCTCGAACAGGCGGATGTAGTAAAGCGCGTAACAATCGCGCCGGAACTGCTCGGAGCTCTTGAAGCGATCGAAATCTTCCACGCGCGTGGAATCAGCGTGAGCGGCGGACATAGTGACGCCTGGGAGGAAGACGCGCGGGCGGCATTCGATCGTGGTATGCGCAGCGTGACGCACATATTTAACTGTATGTCGAGCGCGCGCCGTCGGGGCATTTCTCGAGTCGCCGGTTTGCTTGAGTTTGCATTGAGCGAACCAGAAGTCATTTGTGAACTGATCGCCGACGGTCATCACGTTTCACCTACGCTAATGAAAGTATTGTATCGCGCGAAAGGCCCTCACGGAATTTGTCTAGTGACCGATGCTACCGCTGGCGCCGGATTGTCCGACGGATCGCAATTCACCCTTTTCGGCAGGGACTGCATCTCGGAAAAGGGAGTTTGTTTCCTGGCTAATCGTTCAGCACTCGCGGGCAGCGCCGCCCGTATGATCGACCTCGTGCGCTCGATGGTGCGCGAGGTTAACGTTGGGTTGAATGAAGCCGTCGCGATGGTGACGGAAAATCCCGCGCGCGCTATCGGTCTAAGAACGAAAGGTCGGCTTAGCGTCGGAGCGGACGCCGATTTGGTTGTGCTTTCGCCTCAGTTGGATGTAGTGCGAACGTTCCGCTGCGGGGAGGTGGTGTCGTCTCATTAAACACCGTGGCTCAGCCGGTGAGCAAGAAGTGGACGGCAAAGGCCGACCGTTTCCAATCCGTTCCCTGAATTCAAGCCGTTAAACGCCTCGAAACAGCGGCAAGGAGCGGGGTGTTAACGACAACCTAAAGCGACATCAGAAATTCCGCGATATCGAGCGCTGCGCGTGGGCGACTGAGCTTGCTGATGTTGCCGGCCCACTCGCGCCATTGTCTTGCCCCATCATCGAACGCGCGCTGGACGTGAGCCACGACTTCTCGTGGCGACTGGGCAATTACCCCTGAACTTGATTCGACGATCAGCCGCGCGTTGCCTTCCTCCTGGCCGGCTACGACGTGGTTGATAATCATGGGGCATTTTGCAGCGATGGTTTCCTGTACTGTCGCGCCGCCGGCTTTGCCGATCAGAAGGTGGTTCTCATGCATCATGCGGGCGAGTTCGTTCGTCCAACCGACGATGTTGATCGGGTAGCCATTCGCGGCCGCCTCGATTTCAGACCGAAGTTCATCAGCGCGGCCGATCGTCACGGTGAGATTCAGATCCAACTTCGCAAGCATACGCACCAGTTCTGCTGCGCCACGCTTCGCAGCGTTGATCATGTATAAAACGCGGCGAGTGGAATTGCTGGAAGGCAATGGCCGGTCTTCAACGAAATCGGCAAACTTCGGACTGACCGGAAATCCAAATACCCTGATTTTTTCGGGCGCGACGCCGCTGCTCTGTAGCACGCCCGCGCTTTGCTCGTTTGCAACAACAAAGTAATCGGCTGGGCTGCGGTACCAGGATGCATTGATAGTGATCGAGTCGGTGACAACCACCACACATTTGCAGACTCTGTCGGTTCCCAATATCTCGTGAAATACATTGGCATAGGCGGGGAAAGAGCAGACGACGATGTCCGGCTGAAAACGGTCGAGCAATGAAGCAAATTGCGCCTTCAGTCGATTCAGTCGTCGAAATTCCGTGTTGTAATCTGTCTTGCGATCTAGCCAGCGATAAACAACCCCCCAGGCGCGAGGCGCAGAATTCACCAGCGCCAGATAGCTTCGGCGTACCAGTTCGTTGACCGGGCCATAGGCTTCGGCAAACAGATCTCGCAATTCCACTTTACTCTGTTGGGAGGCGATGCGAGCCAGCCCGTCGCGCACTCCTCTTGCCGCGCTGTTGTGACCCTCTCCAAACCCGGCGGTCAGAATCAGTATTCTTTTCTTCATCACTCTTTAGGCGACACGGGGCTACTCAAGACCAGAAGCAGATGGCGGTCGCTCGCGAGAGCAAGTCGGACTTTAATGGATATTTACGCCCCGCAAAGTAAACTCCTGCCGAGATGAAGTATCTCGGATTGATTTGGCGCATTACACGCCGGCTAGTTTGGGAAACTGTAATGGACAACACGACCGGATTGGCAGCGCAGATGGCGTATCTGCTCCTTTTCGCACTCGCTCCCGGCACGCTGTTTCTCTGGCATCTGCTGGGTTTGTTCGGCACTGATCCTACCAAGTTGCATCGGATGTTTCTTCTTTTGCAGAGCTTCATGCCGCCGGACCCAAAAGTGCAGGACATTTTGGACTCTGCCATGGCGAGTGTCGTGGTCACAGGCTCGAGCGGACTGCTCGCGAACGCCGGCATCATCCTTGGAATTTATTTCGGGACCGTTTTCATCGCGACGGTTTCCCGCGCACTCAGCCAAATGCATGGAGTCCAGGAGGATCGCCATTGGTGGTCCAAATACATCATCTCATTTTTCATGCTTTTCTGGTTTGGGATTGTGATCGTGTTCAGCTTCAACGCAGTGGTTTTCGGCGAAAAACTGGCTGGCGTTGCAGAGGTAAATTGGCAGCTCTCATTCCCGCTTCAGGCGTGGATTGCGAGATTGAACCTGCCGTTGACAGGCGTGGCCCTAGTTGGGCTTGCGCTTGCGCTTTACCTTCTAACTCCTGAAAACTATTTGACCGTTCGACAGGCGCTGCCGGGCGCAATTTTCTTTGCGATCGGCTGGATCATCGCGACGAAACTTTTCCAGCTGTATGTGGCTCGATACGATCGTTACAATCCGACTTACCTCGCGTTAGCGTCGATCATCGTACTGCTCACGTGGATGTATCTGACTTGTCTGCTGCTATTGCTCGGAGGCAAATTGAACGCCATCATCCGGCGTGAGCGTGAGAAGACGCGAGACATCGAGCCTCTCGTGTCCGCAGCTGCGACGCCGCTCGGCTGATCGCCCGCGAGACAAATAATCGATCACAACGGTAAAGAGGAGCAGCCTTTTCTAATTTCTTAAACAATTATTGCTGTAAGCATTGACCGAAAGCGTTCGGGGTTGATCGCATCGCGCGCTCTGTTACGCTCCCCCGTAGTGGTGCGCTTTCGCATTTGGCTCGCAATTACGCTCGCGTTTGGCGCATTGGTCGCGGGTCTCCTTCGCGCGCAGATTAATGAAGAAAAAGCGCGTGATCAATCCGAGGAAACCGAGACACGTGCCACATCCACTCCAAAGCC
>Ga0081455_10004734_pt1 | contig 15128 bp, 14 predicted proteins | sample TabmetS3T2R1_FD_70207 | JGI IMG/M metagenome (GOLD analysis project Ga0081455, IMG submission 70207) | Tabebuia heterophylla rhizosphere microbial communities from the University of Puerto Rico - S3T2R1 | ecosystem: Host-associated > Plants > Roots > Rhizosphere ... | reverse complement strand
GGAAGCGACCTGCACGATGACGGAAACCGCTTCGACCACGAACAGCCCGCCGATCACGGCCAGCACGATCTCGTGCTTCACCGCGACGGCGACGGCGCCCAGCATGCCGCCGAGCGCGAGCGAGCCGGTGTCGCCCATGAAGATCGAGGCCGGCGGCGCGTTGAACCAGAGGAAGCCGAGGCCTGCGCCCAGCACCGCGCCGCAGACCACCGCGAGCTCGCCGGTGCCGGCGACGTAATTGATCTGCAGATAGTCGGAGAACACGGCGTTACCCGTCAGATACGCGATCATGCCAAAACTGGCGGCGGCGATCATCACCGGCACGATGGCAAGCCCGTCGAGACCGTCGGTGAGGTTCACCGCGTTCCCTGCCCCGACGATGACGAAGGCGCCGAAGATGACGAAGAACCAGCCGAAATTGAGCACGAGCTCCTTGAAGAAGGGAATCGTCAGCGACGTCGAGGCCGTGTCGCGGCCGAGCCGCACCAGCAGATAACAGGCGGCGATCGCGATGATGCCTTCGATCAAAAGCCTGAGCTTGCCGGCAAAGCCGGAGTGCGATTGCTTGGTCACCTTCAGGTAATCGTCATAAAACCCGACAAAGCCGAAGCCGAGCGTCACCGCGAGCACGATCCACACATAGGGGTTGATCGGATTGGCCCACAGCAGGGTCGAGACCACCAGGCCGGAAAGGATCATCAGCCCGCCCATGGTGGGCGTGCCCTTCTTGGCGATGAGATGCGACTGCGGGCCGTCGGTGCGGATCGGCTGGCCTTTGCCCTGGCGCAGGCGCAGATGATCGATGATCCACGGCCCGAACAGGAACACGAACAGCGCGCCGGTCACCACCGCGCCACCGGTGCGGAAGGTGATGTAGCGGAACACGTTCAACAGGCCCTTGAGGAATCCGAGGACAGGAACCGTGTTCGAAAGCTCGATCAGCCAATATAACATTCAGTATGCCCCTTGCCGCGGCAGCCGCGGCGCTGCCGGAAAGGCGAGACGACCTTTAACCACGGCCTCGCGCGCAGGGCGAGTGGTGGCGGGTTGAAAGTTTGCGTGAGGCATATGCGCTTTTACGCCTTTGCCTGCAGCGCAGCGACCAGCCGCGGCACGAACTTGTTCACCCAGAACATTTTTTTGCTGCCCTTGACGACAACAACGTCACCGCCGCGCAACAGGCTCGCCACCTGCTGCGGCTCCAGCGTTGCGGGGTCCTCGTGCCAGCCAAGGCCCTTGTCCTTCGGCAGCAGGGTGTAGAGGTGATGCATCAGCGGGCCGACGCAATAGACGCCGTCGATCCCATCGAGATGTCTGGCAAGGCCGGTGTGATAGGACGGCGCCTCGTCGCCAAGCTCGAGCATGTCGCCGAGGATGGCGATGCGGCGGCCCTTTGCGACCGGGCGCGCCTTCAGGCTGTCGAGGGCTGCGACCATGCTCGCCGGGTTGCCGTTAAAGCTGTCGTCGATCAGAGTAGCGCCGGCGACCGTCTGCTCGACCCCGCGGCCGGTCATGATGCCGACATCGTTGAGCTGCGGCGCCAGCGCGGCCGCATCGAGCTCGGCGGCGTAGATCGAGGCCAGTGCGGCGAGCGCATTTTGCAGGCGATGCGGCGCGCCGGGCGTGAGCGCAAAGCTGATCTCTCTGCCGGCGACAGCTGATGTGACATCCCAGCTTTCGCCGCGCGCCGTGTGTTTCACTTCGCGCACTTCCGCGCTGCCGCCGAAGCGGACGGTCTTGCCCTTCCATTCCGGCGCGCTGACGTCGGGGGGCAGCACCAGCACGCCATCCTGCGGCAAGCCCTGCACGATGGAGACCTTCTCGCGGCGGATGGCCTCGAGACTGCCGAGCTTTTCCAGATGCACCGGCTGAACGTTGACGACGAGGGCCACCGTCGGCCGCGTCAGCTCGGAGAGGCGAGAAATTTCGCCGACCTGATTCATGCCCATCTCGACGACCCAGACGCTGGCTGCGGAATCGCCATTGCACAGCGTCAACGGCACGCCCCAGAAATTGTTAAAACTGCTGGGGCTGGCGAAGGCCTTGGGATAGGCGGCGATGAATTCCTTTGTGCTGGTCTTGCCGGCGCTGCCGGTCAGCCCGATCACCGGTCCCCTGTAGCGCGCCCGCGCGGCGCGGCCGAGCGCCCAGAGGCCGTCGATCAAGGTGTCCTTGACGATCAGCTGCGGAACGGTGACGCCTTCGATGCGGTGCGGCACGATCATCGCCACGGCGCCGGAGCTTTGCGCATTCGCGGCAAACTCCCAGCCGTCGCGCGCGCTGGCAAAGCTCGAAACGAATCCACCGCTTGGCGTACCGTTCAGCGCAACGAACAGGCTGCCCGGTTTGACCAGGCGGCTGTCCTGCGTGACAAAACTGATCGCGGTGTCCGGAAATTTTTCCGATAGCCCGAGCGCGCGGGCGACCTCGGCGACGGTCCATAGCGGCCTGGCGCTCATGCCACCCTCGATGAAAGTGCGGCCGCGACCGCGTCGTGATCGCTGAAGGGAAGGGTCTTGTCGCCGACGATCTGCCCGGTCTCGTGGCCCTTGCCGGCGATCAGCAGCGCATCGCCCGGCTCCAGCGCCGCGACGCCGGCGCGGATCGCCTCGGTGCGGTCGCCGATTTCCTTCGCGCCCTTGGCAGCGGCGAGGATGGCGGCGCGGATTGCGGCCGGATTCTCGCTGCGCGGATTGTCGTCGGTGACGATGACGCTGTCGGCATTCTCGGCCGCAATCGCTCCCATCAGCGGGCGTTTTCCCGCGTCCCGGTCACCGCCCGCGCCGAACACGACGACGAGTTTGCGCTTGGCATAAGGCCGCAGCGCCTGCAGCGCCTTGGCCAGCGCATCCGGCTTGTGCGCGTAGTCGACAAAGACCGGCGCGCCGTTGCGCTCGCCGACGCGCTCGAGCCGGCCCTTGGCGCCTTCGAGCTTCTCGATGCCGGCGAAAACCTTTTCCGCGTCGCTTCCGGTGCCGATGGCGAGGCCGGCGGCAACCAGCGCGTTCTCGATCTGGAATTCGCCGACCAGTGGCAGATGGATCGCGTGCTTACGGGAGTGATGCTCGATGACAAGCTTTTGAGCAAAACCTTCGATGGCGGCTTCGACGAGGCGAATGCCATCAGCTCCGTCCGCCTTGCGGCCGATCGCAATGATGCGAAGTTTTCGCGCCCGCGCCGCATCGATCACCTGCTGCGAGCAATCGTGATCGGCGGAAATCACCGCCGTGCCGCTATCGATCACGAGATCGCGGAACAGCCGCAGTTTTGCATTGAGGTAATGCGCGACATCGGGATGATAATCCATGTGGTCGCGCGACAGGTTGGTGAAGCCGCCGGCGGCGACGCGCACGCCGTCGAGCCGGAATTGATCGAGGCCATGCGAGGATGCCTCGAACGCCAGATGCGTGACGCCGTCGCGCGCGATCTCGTCGAGCTGGCGATGCAGCGCAATCGGGTCGGGCGTGGTCAACGAGCCGTAGACGGTGCGTCTTGGCGAGACCAGGCCGATAGTGCCGATGCTTGCGGACTGATGGCCGAGGTATTGCCAGATCTGCCGCGTGAAGGCGGCCACCGATGTCTTGCCGCTGGTGCCGGTTACCGCCGCGATGGTCTCGGGCTGCCTCGGAAAGAACTTTGCGGCCGCCAGCGCCAGCGCGCGGCGCGGATTTGCCGTGACCACAAACGGCACGCGCGCGCCTTCCGGCCGGTGCTCGCTTGCAACTGCGACCGCACCAGCCGCCATCGCCGCATCGACAAAGCGCGCGCCGTCGGTCTTGCTACCTGCAAGCGCAAAGAACAGGTCACCCGGTTTTACGACGCGGCTGTCGACGGCCAGCCCCCTCACCTCGACCGCATCGCCCGGGGGATCGATCGTGGCGTCGGCGCCAAAGAGGTCGCGAAGTCGCATGCTGTTCCAGTCCGGCCGGCCGCGGAGACTCAGGTACCCGTAAGCCAACCAGTGGATTACTGATTTGTCCTCGATGCCGCAAGAATGAGGCGGTCGGACGGCGGCAGGTCGAAGCGGGGTTCGACCCCCAGAAGCGGCGCAATCCGGGCAATAACCTTGCCGCCGGTCGGCACCGCGTTCCAGCCGGAGGTGATGAAGCCATGGGTTTCCGGCAGGGCCTTCGGCTCGTCGAGCATGACCAGCAGCTGGTATTGCGGATTGTCGGCGGGAAGGATGGCGGTGAAGGAGTTGAGCACCTGCTTCTTGGAATAGCGGCCGCCGACCACCTTTTCCGAGGTTCCGGTCTTCCCTCCAATGTAATAGCCCTTGACGTCGGCCTGTTTCGCAGTGCCGACCTCGGCGTTGAGGCGCATCAGATAGCGCATCTTTTCCGACGTGTCGGGCTTGATGACCCGCTTCGCCATCGCCCTCGCCTCTTCCTCCGAGCGCTTCAGGAAGGTCGGCGGAATCAACAGGCCGCCATTGACCATGGCGTTGATGCCCATCACCGCCTGCAACGGCGCCACCGCGATGCCGTGGCCGAAGGCGATGGTGATGGTATTCAATTCGCTCCAGCGTTTCGGCACGATCGGCGAAGCGCTCTCCGGCAATTCCGTACGCAGCCGCTCGAGCTGACCGAGCTTGCGCAGGAAAGCCTTGTGCGCCTCGACGCCCTGGCTGAGCGCGACGCGCGCCGCACCGACGTTGGAGGAGAAGGTGAACACTTCCGACAGCGTGATGGAGCGGCCGAGCGGATGGGTGTCGTGGATGGCGAACTTGCCGAAATGCAGCGCGCCACGCGCATCATAAAGCGTGTTGAGATTGGCCTTGCCGGAATCCAGCGCCATCGCCAGCGTCAGCGTTTTGAAGGTCGAGCCCATTTCGAACACGCCTGTGGTGAGGCGGTTGATGCGCTCGGGGTCGTGCGCTTCCTTCGGGTTGTTGGGATCGAAATCCGGCAGCGAGACCAGAGCTACGATCTCGCCGGTCTTCACATTGGAGACGAGGCCGGAGGCGGCCTTGGCCTTGTACTTGTCCTTGGCCTTCAACAGTTCGTCGCGCAGGGCGTGCTCGACGCGCAGATCGACCGACAGCTCCACCGGCTTCTGCAGCCGGTCGGTGGCGAAGCCCGCGCGATGCAGATCGGCCAGACCGTTACTGTCCAGCCATTTCTCCATGCCGGCGATGCCCTGGTTGTCGATGTTGACCAGGCCAATGAGATGCGCGACCTCGGAGCCGGTCGGATAGACCCGCTTGTTCTCGCGCAGGAAGCCGATGCCGGGAATGCCGAGCTTGTGGATCGCCTGCTGCTGCTTTGGCGAGATCTCGCGCTTCAGCCAGACAAAGCCCTTGCGCGAGGACAGGCGGTCGCGCACCTCGATGGAATCGAGATCAGGCAGCACGCCGGTCAAGAGCTCGATCGCCTCGTCCTTGTCGATGATGCGGCGCGGTTCCGCGAACAGGCTCGGGGTCTTGACGTCGGTGGCCAGGACTTCGCCGTTGCGGTCGACGATGTCGGGCCGCGCGGTGGCAATCGCGTCCTGTGCGGCGGTGCGGCGCGCGCTGTGGCTGTCGGCGCCGATCGCAAACATCACCAGCCGCCCGCCGATGATGGCATAGATGGCAGCAAAGGCGAGGATGGCAAAGCCGACGCGGGCGCGCGCCTTGACGTTGCGGTCGACGTTGCTGCCGTAGAGCAGGCTGCGGATCAGCCGCTGCCGCCAGGTTTCGCTGAATTTTGCCACGGCGCGCCCGCTCATCGCCGCGCTCCTGCAGACGGCACGGAGCCAGTCACGGTGGGGGCGCCGGCAGCGGCTTCGATGGTGTTGTTGAGCATCGTACCGATCGGATCGGCGGGTTCGCGCACAAAATTCGCCGGCCGTTCCGGCAGGTTTTTCAGCTGATCATATTGCTGGGCGGTGATCGGCTTCAGCGCGAGATGGCGCTCGGTCAGGCCCTGCAGCCGCAACGGCGCATCGAGCCTGGCCCATTCGGCGCGCAGCACCGCGATGGCATCGCGCTGCTCGCGGATTTCCGCGTTCAGCCGCTGCACCCGCTCGACCCGCGAGGTCGATTCCATCTTGATCCGGTAGACATAGGCGGCCGCGAAAATCAGCATGCCGACGACGAGGAAGTGGATGATCCGCATGATCAGCCTCCCCTCAAGACGTCAGCGAGCCGCGGCCAATCCGGCAATTGGTCTTCACCATGGGCGGGCGCAGCGGTCCGCGCGGCCGCGCGCAGCTTTGCCGAACGCGCGCGCGGATTGGCCGCAATCTCCGCCTCGCCGGGCGTGACCGGGCGTTTTGTCAGAATCTCAAAACTGGTCGCGGCCTGCGCGACTTCGGGCAGATGCCGCGAGCCCGCGGAAACCTTGCCGCGCTCGGCCAGAAAATTCTTGACGATGCGGTCTTCCAGCGAATGGAAGGAGACGACGACGAGACGCCCACCCGGCTTCAGCATGCGCTCGGCCGCGGTGAGCGCCGCATGCAGTTCATCCAGCTCTTCATTGACGAAGATGCGCAGCGCCTGGAAGGTGCGCGTGGCCGGATGAATCTCGTTCGGCTTGGCGCGCACCACTTTTGCGACGAGATCGGCCAGTGCCCGCGTGGTCGCGATCGGCGCTTCCTTGCGCGCAGCGACGATGGCGCGGGCGACGCGGCGGGAATTTCGCTCCTCGCCATAGATGAAGATGATATTGGCGAGGTCGGTCTCGGACGCCTTGGCGACGACATCCGCCGCGGTCGGCCCCTCCTGCCCCATGCGCATGTCGAGCGGGCCGTCGAGGCGGAAGGAAAAGCCGCGCTCGGCCTGGTCGAGCTGCATCGAGGAGACGCCGACATCCATGACGACGCCGTCCACGACATCGGCGCCCTGCGCGGCGCATACCTCCGCGAGATTGGAGAAGCGGTCCTGGACCAGCTCAAGGCGGCCTTCCGAGCGGTCGACCAGATCAAAACCGCCGGCAATAGCGTTGCGGTCGCGATCGATGCCGATCACCCTTGTGCCGGATACACCGAGGATCGCGCGGCTGTAGCCGCCGGCCCCGAAGGTTGCATCGACATAGATGCCGCCCGCGCGGGGGGCCAGCCATTCGACCGCCTCGCGGCCAAGCACCGAGATATGGCGCTCCGTAGTGATCATGCGAAAACCCCGGCCGCGCGCCGGTCGGAAACGGGGAACCCTGACACTGACAGGCCCATGGCGCCTCAAACCCTTGCGCTTCGCCGGGCTGGTCCGGTCGAAATACCGTCGCAGGCCATGATCGCCGATCCCGGCTTGCCGCAAACCCTGCTCTCTCGACGGAATTTGCCGGGCTGCCATGAGATTTCGCGCGCGAAAATGGCCTTGGCCGTCCCCACAGAGGTCACGGCTCTTCATTACTTAGTAACGGCACTTAACCTTAAGAAAGCGTTGACGGTCGGGCGCGGCTTTTGCGCGCTGCTTTCGCCGCAGGGCATGCACACTGATGCTTCCCGCACACACTCGGCTAAAATGCGCGGCGCGCGTGACTTCCCGGATTGCCACGATCAATTCGTAAAGGAATAGTAAACGTCCATTGTTGTCTGCCGTTGTCTTGCCCGGTTTTTGGTTTTGTCATGCCTTCTGGTTCGTTCGCATCTGCTGGTATCGATTCGAAGCGTCAACGCGCCCTCCCGATTCCCAAGGGCACCGCGTACATGAAGGCCTTTACCCCGGACTCCTCGATCGCTTCGGACGTCATTCCCTCGCCGAACTATGGCGATCGGAACAAGGGCCGCGTGCCCGACATGATTCTCTTGCACTACACCGGCATGCCCGACGTCGAGGGCGCGATCGCGCAGCTCTGCACGCCCGGCACCGAAGTGTCAGCGCATTACATCGTGCTGGAGGACGGCCGCATCGTGCAATGCGTGCCGGAGGCGAAGCGCGCCTGGCATGCCGGCCAATCGGTCTGGGCCGGCGAGGACGACATCAATTCCTGTTCGATCGGCATCGAGATCGTCAACCGCGGCCATGACTGGGGCTATCCGGACTTTCCGTTGCGCCAGATCGCCGCCGTCATCGCGCTGTGCCGCGGCATCATGCTCCGCCGCAATGTGCCGGCGCATCGGGTGCTGGCGCATTCCGACGTCGCACCCGCGCGCAAGAAGGATCCCGGCGAAAAATTCCCGTGGCATTCGCTGGCCAATTCCGGCGTCGGGCACTGGGTGCAGCCGGCGCCGATCGTGCGCGGCGAGCTGATGCAGTTAGGAGCCATCAGCGACGATGTCATGAACATGCAGACCGCGTTCGCCAGATACGGCTACGGCATTCCCGTCAGCGGCAGGTATGACGGTGCGACGATGGAGGTGGTCTCCGCGTTCCAGCGTCACTTCCGTCCCGCCAAGGTCGACGGCGTCTGCGATCGTTCAACGATGGAAACGTTGCATGCGTTGTTGTCGAGCCTGCCGGCAGAGGCGGTGAACGTGGCGACGAAGTAGTTCCGCAGCGGCGGCGAGCCCCCTCACCCCGTCTTCATGGGGGAAGAGAACGAGCAACAGCTCGCTCTTGGAGGGTCGGGGTGAGGGGCAGTCGCCGCCCAGGTTGTCGTCACCCGCGCATGCGGGTCATCGAGCTGCGTGGGATGGGTTGAGCTCTTGCGAAACCCATCATGGTCCCTCGTAAACGATTGATGGGTTTCGCTGCGCTCTACCCATCCTACGACTTGAATCCAAACAGCTTCGCCGGATTGCGAACCAGAATCTTCTCCAGCGTCGCCGCATCGGGGGCGTAGCGGTACATCAGCTCCAAAAGATCGGCGTCGTTGGGCGGCTGCACCACCGAAACGGGATGCGGCCAGTCGCTGGCCCATATGCAGCGGTCGGGCGCCGCTTCGATATAGGCCCGCGCGATCGGGATAACGTCGTCCCATGGCGGACCGGCCTTCGACGTCTTTTCGCCGAGCGACAGCATCACCCAGAAATTGCCCTTCGAAAGAAGCTCGAGCATCTTGCGCAGGTTCGGATCGTCCTTGCCGCGCAAGGGATCGGGGCGCGCCATGTGATCAATCAGCACGGGCACGTCGAGCGACTGATATTTTTCGACGCTGGAGACGATGCCGTCCTTTTCCGGCTGGATCTTCACATACCAGCCGAGCTCGCGGATCCGCGCAATCGCGCGCGCAAAATCCCGGTCCGACAGCACCGCGCCTAGCTCCTGGCGGAAGCTGAAGCGCGCGCCGCGCACGCCGGCATCGTGCAGCTTCGCCAGATAAGCATCATCGGCCTCGGCAAACACCAGCGCGTTGGCGCAGCCGCGATAATTCGGACCCATCGCGGCAAGGCCATCCAGCACCACGGCGTGGTCGGCGCCGTAGGTCGTGGTCTGGACGATGATGCCGCGTTCGATGCCGAGCGCCTTGTGCATCCGCAGTGCCGCTTCCCATGTGGCGGTCGGCATCCGGTAGGCCGCGCCCGGCCGCTCCGGATATTTTTCGATCGGCCCAAGCACGTGAAACTGGCTGTCGATGGTCTTTGGCGGCGGCAGTCTCGATGGCCGGCGCGGGTTCGAATCGAACGGCAGATAAGTCGGCACGAGAAACTCCTGTCAGTCGATGACGGCGGTGAAGTCGCACTGCACCAGCGCGCCGCCTTCCATGTTGTCCATCGGCAGCGCATGGCGCGCGGGCCGCGAATGCTCGTCGGGAAACATCTTTAGCCATTCGGCATTGACAGGCGCGCGCTGCGAGCGGTCTTTCAGCCACACCGTCATCTTGATGATGTCGTCGGTGGTGCCGCCCGCCGCCTCCACGGTCGCCTTCATATGCGCGAACATGTGGGCGCACTGCGCCTCCAGGCTCTCCGGCATCTTTCCGCTCGTGTCGCGACCGAGGATGACGCCGGACATCACAAGATTGCCGATACGGCTTGCGTTCGGAATCGGATTGGCATGCTTGAAGCCGCCGATATGGATGCTTCTGCGCCGCGATTTTCCCGTCATGATGTTTCTTCCCCGGTCGATTTCGACGTCTGAAATACGCTGTGCAACGTCACGATCTCGCCGAGCCGAGCATAACGCGGCCCGCCGATGCGGGCGATCGGATCGAGCGCTGCGGTTTCGACCTTGCCGTTGTTCACCAGCCCGTCGCGGATATGGAACATCATGACCTCGCCGACGATGAGCCGGCTCTTCACCTCGCCGAATTCGAGGCACTGCCGGAACCGGCACTCCATCGCGACCGGCGGCGCCGCCAGCCGCCGCACCTTGATCACCTCGCTCGGAAGAGTTTCCAGCCCGAGATGCTCGACTTCGCTGACATCAGGGGGATGCTCGACGGAACTCTCATGCAAGACGTTCATCAGCGGCGCGTCGGCGATGTGGATGACATATTCTTCGGTATCGAGAATGTTGTGCGCCGTGTCCTTCCAGACGCCGGCCTTGTGGCCGACGCTGATGGCGAGCATCGGCGGCTTCTGCGAGACGAAGGTGAAAGCGCTGAACGGCGCCAGGTTAAGCACACCGCTCGCCGAGAGGGTGGTCACCCAGGCGATCGGCCGCGGCACAACTATGCCGGTCATCAGCCGGTAGATGCGTTCCGCGCCAAGCTCCGAAGGATCGATCCGCATGGTCGCCTCCAGAGGTGGCTGTCAATCGGCCTTGATGTTGGCCTTGCGCACGACGGGAATCCACTTGGCGTCCTCGCGCGAAAGGTACGCCGTGAACTCGGCCGGCGTCATCGCGACCGCTTCGGCGCCGATCTTGTTGAATTTCTCCACGACGGAAGCATCCTTCAGGATCGCCGCCATCGTCTCCTGCAGCTTCGCCACGATCGGCGCCGGCGTTCCCGTGGGCGCGAACAGGCCCGTAAAAGTCTGGGCGTCGAAGTCCGGGTAGCCCAGCTCCTTGAAGGTCGGCACATCGGGCAGCCACGACGTGCGCTGCGCGCTGGTGACGGCGAGCGGCCGCAGCATGCCGCTCTTGAAGTACTGCAGCGCCACCGAAATCTGGTCGAAGGCAAACTGCACCTGACCGCCGATCAGGTCGTTGGTGGCCGGCGCGTTGCCGCGGTAATGCACGGTGACCCATTGCAACCCAAGCGATGATTGGGCGAGCTCGCTCAGCAAATGGTTGGTGGTGCCGGCGCCAGGAGATGCCATCGACAGTTTTCCCGGCTCGCGGCGCACGAGATCGAAAAACTCCTTCAGGCTCTCGGCCTTGACCGATGGATGAACCTCCAGCACCAGCGGCGTCATCGAGATCGTGGTGATCGGCACGAAATCGCGTTTCCAGTTATAGGCGTCGCGCTTGGCGATCTCGGGCGCGAACAGCACCGGCCCATTGGCACCGACGAACAGCGTGTAGCCGTCATTAGCCGATTTCGCGAAGGCTTCGCCCGCGATGAGGCCGCCGGCGCCGGCCTTGTTCTCGATGATGAAGGGCTGGCCGAGACGCTCCTGCAGCTTGTCGGCGACGATACGGGCGGCGGTATCGACGTTGCCGCCCGCCGGATAAGGCACGATCAGCTTGACGTTTCGCGCCGGCCATTGCTGGGCTGCGACGGGGGCGGCAAGCATCGCCGCGAGCGCAGCCGCCACCAGCGTCAGAAATCGCATTGCATCCTCCCGAAGCCCGCCTTTTCTTGTGTGTGGGGGCGATCATCAGATTCAGGGCTTTACCTGTCGACCGATTTGTGCGGTTTTTGTCCACATTGTGGACACGGGATCCCGATGATCGCGGAACGGAGGACGGAACCAAGGCAAGGCGCGCAGGCGATCCGGCGCGCGCTGGCGGTCGTGCGCATCCTCGCGGCGGGCCGCGAAACCGGCCTGCCGCTCGCCGAAGTGATCCAGGCCACCGGATTGACCCGCCCCACCGTGCACCGGATCGTGCATGCGCTCATCGAGGAGGGCATTGTCGAGCGGAGCGAGAAGACCGGCCGCTACGCGATCGGCACCCAGGTGCCGGAACTGGCGCTGGCGCGTCCATCGCGCTTCCCGCTGCTTGCCGCCGCAGACGAGGTGTTGAGGCGGACGTCGCGGCAGGTCGGCGACACCCTGTTTTTGACGGTGCGGACCGGCAACGACACGCTCTGCGTCGATCGCCGGATCGGCGCCTATCCGATCCAGGTGCTCTCGATCGAGATCGGCGCGCGGCGTCCACTCGGCGTCTCCAGCGCCGGTGTGGCAATCCTCGCTGCGCTGCCGGCGCAGGAGGCGAGGAAGATCGTCGCGGCGAATGAAGCGAGGTTCGCGGCCTACCGAACCAACCTTTCCGTCGTGCTCGCTCAGGTGACCGCCGCAAGACGGAGGGGCTACAATTTGCGCGAGGTCGGGCTGGTGCAGGGGACGAAATCGATATCCACCTGGATCAAGACCGCCGACGGCCGCCCGGCCGCAGCGCTCACGGTTTCGGCCGTCCGCTCCCGATTGGGCCCGCGCCGCGAGCAGGAGGTTGCGGAAATCCTGCTCGAAGCATCGCATGTCATCGAACGGGAGTTACGATCCGCCGGATCGTAGCGCGCCGCCAGCCATGGCCGAGGCGGTCTGACCGGACACCTGCCGACGGACTAGTATGGCTCGGTCCACTTGCGCCAATGGGTCGGTTGAAAGTCGGCGAGCGCTCTGCCCCGACGGTCGACCCAATTGGATCCGTCCTTGTGACAAGGAAAAGGAACCGTATGGACGATCCCATCAAAGTCCAATGCGCAAATTTCGAGATCCCGGTCGGACGGAGCTATCGAAGCGGGCTGCCATTCGGCTGAAACCGTATGCATGATCCACCTCCAGCGGTGATGCAGGGAAGCAAGCCTCATCTTTCGTTCGCACACGAGAGGCAGCCTTGCTGTTGGAGAGCGCTTACTCGCCCATTGCCTGCAGTGACGAATATAGCATGAGGGATGCATCGTTGAATGTGAACAGGTTCGCACTGCTGCGGCAAAGTGCCGGTCGCCGGACACCGCGAGAACACGGAATTACCGGCAAACGTCCGGGATCGGTCACATGGCGCGGGCCGATTTCGGCCGCGGTGTCCGAGCGGTTCTTGCTCACACTTGATCCAGCTCGGCCATCCGCCGTGCATAGAGGCGGCGCAGCGGTTCAAGTTGCGTTGCCGCCGATGCCGCCAGATAAGCCTTGCGCGCGGCAGCATGGCGGCCGAGCCGGCGCAACAAATCGGCGCGCACCGCGGGCAACAGCTCGTAACCTTTCAGCCCGCCGCGTGCTTCCAATGCGTCGATCAGTTGAAGCGCGCGCTCCGGGCCATCCACCATCGATACCGCGGCGGCGTGGTTGAGCTCGATCACCGGCGACGGGCTGATGCGCAGCAGCACCTCATAGAGGCCGGCGATCTGCGGCCAGTCGGTGTCGGTAAAACTTTTGGCGCGGGCATGCAGTGCGGCGATCGCCGCCTGCACCGCGTAAGCATCGGGGCGGCCCGGCATGCGCAGCGCATCCTCGACCAGCGCGAGACCTTCGGCGATCTGCGCCCTGTCCCACAGCGTGCGGTCCTGCTCTTCCAAAAGCACGATGTCGCCGCCGGCGGTCTCGCGCCCGGCGCGGCGCGCATCGTGCAGCAGCATCAGCGCGAGCAGCCCCTTGATCTCGCCGCGGCCGGGCATCAGATCGTCGAGCAGCCGCGCCAGCCGGATCGCCTCGCGTGCGAGATCGGGCCGCATCAGGTCTTCGCCTGAGGTCGCGACATAGCCTTCGGTGAAAACCAGATAGATCACCGCGAGCACGCCGCGCAGCCGCGGCTCCAGCGCGTCGCGTTCCGGCACTTCATAGGGAATGCCGGCAAGCCTGATCTTCTGCTTGGCGCGCAGCAGCCGCTGCGCCATGGCGTCCTCGCTGACCAGGAACGCACGCGCCACCTGCGCGGTGCTGAGCCCGCAAACCGTGCGCAAGGTCAAGGCCACCTGCACCTCCGGCGCAAAGGACGGATGGCAGCAAATAAAGATCAACCGCAGCATGTCGTCGTCGAGCGCGTCTGCCGCCTCGCACGGCGCAGATGCGCCGAGCTCGAGCTCGTGCATCAATTGCTGCTGCCTGCCGCGAAAGGCGATGTTGCGGCGGATGCGGTCGATCGCCTTGTTGCGCCCGACATTGACCAGCCAGGCGCGCTGGTTGGACGGCAGCTCGCCGGCCGTCCAGCGCTCCAGCGCCACCGCAAAGGCGTCCTGCAGCGCGTCCTCCGCCAGATCGAAATCGCCGACGAGGCGGATCAGCGTGGCCAGCGCCCGGCCCGCCTCGTCGCGGAAGATTTTTTCGATCTCCGGTGAGGTGACCATGCGCGGTCAATCATAGACCATGACTGGTCTGACCTCGATCGAACCTGCCTTGGCACCGGGAATCCGCGCGGCGATCGCGATCGCGGCGTCGAGATCCCTGGCCTCGACCAGGTAGTAGCCGCCGAGCTGTTCGCGCGTCTCCGCAAACGGGCCATCCGTAGTCAGGGTCTTGCCGTCGCGGACTCGCACGGTGGTCGCGGTCGTGGTCGGTTGCAGGCCGTCGCCGGATTTGAAATTGCCGCTCTGGACAATGGATTGCGTGAACGCACCATAGTCCGCCATCATTTGCTGGCGCGCCGCGGCGTCCATTTTGCCGACCTCGGCTTCGCTCCGGTAGATCAACAACAAATACTGCATCGCTCTCATCCTTTCTAATCGGCGGGGTTGCCGACATCCGGTCGAACGGACGGGTCGCAAAACGACATGTTCAGGATAATTTATTTTGGCCTGTTCCGGCCCCCTCTATCCGCTTGACGAGGGCCGGGCGAACCCCCATCACAGGGGTGTCAGTCGGCCGGACGGCCGCTTCCGCTATGGCCGAAAGGCTGCGGGGGAGGAAAGTCCGGGCTCCATCGACATGCGGTGCCGGATAACTTCCGGCGGGGGCGACCCCAGGGAAAGTGCCACAGAGAACGAACCGCTGCCTCCTCGGAGGCAGCAAGGGTGAAAAGGTGCGGTAAGAGCGCACCGCGTTTCCGGCAACGGAGACGGCACGGCAAACCCCACCGGGAGCAAGACCGAATAGGGACGGCATCGCGGGCTGTTCGCGAAAGCGATAACGCCGCAGGGCGATGTCAGGCTCGCCGTCCGGGTAGGTTGCTCGAGGCCATGTGCGAACATGGTCCCAGAGGAATGGCCGTCACGTATCGTCCGCGAGAGCGGGCGGTGCCCTACAGAACCCGGCTTACAGGCCGGCTGATATTAGATAATGAG
>Ga0081455_10004733_pt1 | contig 15130 bp, 11 predicted proteins | sample TabmetS3T2R1_FD_70207 | JGI IMG/M metagenome (GOLD analysis project Ga0081455, IMG submission 70207) | Tabebuia heterophylla rhizosphere microbial communities from the University of Puerto Rico - S3T2R1 | ecosystem: Host-associated > Plants > Roots > Rhizosphere ... | reverse complement strand
GTTACTGCATCCTTCGTGCGCAGAAGGCCGTAGACTACCCAAGGCTGGCGGCCGACTTCGGCGGTAAACCATCCCGCCAGCACGGCGATGAAGCCGCTTGGGAAGGACAGAAACGCCACCCACAGAAACCAGCGAGTGCTCTCCAGCCGGCCGCGCCAGCGCAGAAAGTTTCCAAACCAGGATACCGCGAGCATTATCAGGCCCATTCCCACCATGATGCGGAACGCGAAAAAGGGAATGATCACCGGTGGGCGGTCTTCGGGCGGGAAGGTCTCCAACCCAATCTCGCGCGCGGTCCAATTGCCGGAGGCGATGAAGCTGCCGAGCTTGGGGATCTCAATCGCAAAAAGATTCCGCTCCTGGAATGGATCGGGCAAAGCGATCAGCACCTCGCTTGCCGGCTGCTGGGTCTTCCAGCGCGCCTCGATTGCAGCGAACTTCGCGGGCTGATGCTTAAGCACGTAGAGGCCCGTCAAGTGGCCGAAGAACAGTTGGATCGGGATCATGACGGCAACGAGCCCGAGCCCCCAATGCAGCATGGAGCGCGACTCCAGCACGTCCTTGCCACGCAGCAGGTACCAGGCGCCGGTGGCCGCTACGCACATGCCCGTGGTCAGGAAGGCGGCCAGCAGCATATGCGGCCATCGAACCCGCACGATGGGCCCGGTGGTGATGGTCCACCAGTCGCCCGGCTCGATCCTGCCGTTGACGATGACATGGCCGAGTGGCACCTGCATCCAACTGTTGTTGGCGAGGATCCAGAACGACGAGAACATGGTGCCGAGCGAGACCATGCAACAGGAGAGAAAGTAGAACCAGGGCGGCACGCGGTCGCGACCGAGGAGCACGACGCCGAAGAATGTTGCTTCCAACATGAAGGCAGTGAAGGTCTCATAGCCCAGCAACGGCCCCTGGATCGATCCAGTGCGCTCGGCCATTACGCTCCAGTTGGTGCCGAACTGGAAGGCCATCACGATACCGGTGACTACTCCCATGCCGAACGACAAGGCAAATACCTTGAGCCAGAATTCGAAGATACGCCGATAGAGTTCGTTGCCGGTCCACAACCGCACGCCTTCAAGAGTTGCAAGCCATGCGGCGAGCCCAATGGTGAAGGCTGGGAAGATGATGTGAAAACTGATCACGAACGCGAACTGCACCCGCGACAGAAAAACCGGATCGAATTCCATGACCAGGCTCCTCATTGGCTCGCGCGGCGGCCTGCGCCGCCGTCGGCTGCTTCAGTTGCCCTCGACGCCCAGGATCGCGATTTTCGCTCTGCTGATTTCGGTAGGAAAGGCGGGAGCTACGTAGCCAGTCGCCACCGCAACTTTTTGAGTGCCGTTCACCGAGTAAGTGATCACCCCGCCGCCGATCGCTCCGCCGATCTTCTGGCCCCACAGCTTCTGGCCGGTTGCCGCGTCAAGTGCATAGAAATTGCCGCCCGTGTCGCCAAAGAACACAAGACCCCCAGCGGTCGGCGTCACGCCGCCCAGCAACGGATAATTGGACTTCAGCCTCCACTTCCACATCCCTGTGTCGGCATCGATCGCGTGAAGCCATCCCGCCCAGACGCCGTCGGCGCGCGTGAACTTTCCGAACTCGTTAAACGGATTGAGGGACTTCTCTCCCGTCCACGGCTCCCCGAGCGGGGCAGCCACAATTTCTTCCCTGGTCTGCAGTCTCACAGTCGTGCACCAGTCGACGGCGCCGGTGAAGATGAGATTGGTCAGAGGGTCGTAGGCCGCGCCGTTCCATTCCCCGCCGCCCCCGGCGCCCGGACAAAAATGGACGTCCTTGTCGACAGCGAAGAGCTCTACCGCATTCTCGATTCTCGTCACCGGCGTCCGATACAAGAGCTTGTTGTCGGCAAGATCAAAGCCGTAAAGGTGTCCGTCCTTCGGCGACACCGCCATGAGCTTCTTGCCTCCCCTCGTCTTGATCAAAGTCGGCGTGTTGGAGACGTCCCAGTCGTGCCAGTCCCTGGGCACAAGCTGGAAATGGTTCTTGTAAGCGCCGGTCTTGGCGTCGAGGACGACGACGGAGCCGGTGAAGAGGTTGTCTCCCTGGCGGACGCTGTTGTCGTAGTCGGGCGCGGGGTTGCCAACCGGCACATACAAAAGCCCGGTAGCCGGGTCCAGGGTCGTGGAAGTCCAGGTTCCCCCGCCGCTGATCGGAACGCCAGGCTCGTTTTTCCAAGTTGAAGTGTCGAGCGGCGAGGCGCCCTCAGGCCCCCGAACAGTATCGCCTCCGGTCTTGGGCACGAGGAAGAATTGCCACACAATCTTGCCGGTCTTGGCGTCGAGCGCGTACATGTGCCCTTTGGCGCCCTTGAAGTCTCCGCCGGCGTTGCCGATGAAGACGAGGCCATCCCAGGCGATGGGTGCTGCCGGCACGTCTTCGCCCTTTTTCACGTCTGCAATCGTCGTCTCCCAGAGCCGCTTGCCCGTCTTGAAGTCATAGGCCAGCACGCGCCCGTCATCTGTCCCGCGGAACAACCGACCGTCGAGATAGGCCGCGCCCCGATTGGTCGGCAGAATGTAAGCCGGGTATTCTTCGTGCGTCCGCCAGTTCTCGGTGCAAGTCGAGGGGTCGATCGAGAAGATATCGAATTCGGTTGTACCGATAAGCGCGCCTTCCACCATGATCGGGCCGGTCTCGAAGCTCGTTAATCGCCAGGTGTCGTAGGTACATAAGACCTTGAGCTTGGTGACGTTCTTCGTGTTAATCTGGCTGAGGTCGGAGAAGCGCTCGGAGGTCAGCGTTTTGTTGTAGCTCGGCCAGTCTGCGGCGGCGGCAGGCGTGGGAGGAGGCGCAGGCGCGAGCGCCGCAGTGCCTGTGTAGTTTGGGTTCGTTTCCGTCGCGACAGCACCCGCCGGCGCAAAGAGCGACAGAACTGCGCCACGCAACTCGCCGACGCGCGCCTCGAATCCGGCCTCGTCCGCAAGCGAGGAGGTGACCTCTCCGATCACGAAGCCCGCGTCTAGCGCAAAGACCACGATACTGGCTAGTCCGAGTCTGCGCTTCATCTCCGTCTCCTTGCCTTTCTCGTGTCGGGTTACCTCACGTCCGCGCCAGGGGGAGAATATTTTAGACTGGCGTGTTCCTGTCGCAGCGAGCGCGCCAGCGATGATGATTGCGAGCTTCAACTTCATGCCATCTCCTCCGACCTGTAATCAGCGAGGACACGGTTGAACTGGCAGGGATGGTCAGGCAGTCGAAAATGGCGATACTCTTGCAGCATGTCGCCAGCGGCGTTCGTGCGCTATGCAAGTTCGGCAGGGCAGCGAGAGCGCTGTGTCAGGGCGATAGAGCAGAGCGGCAGCTCGACGCTCTCAGCTGCGGAGTGAATGGGAGATTAGCGATGTCACCCCGAACCAGGAATGCCTTAATTGCGCTGTTGTGCCTGCTCAGCGGGCTGAACGCGGTGGCGCTTGTCCTCAACCTTTCGCAGCCTTCCGGGGCAGCCGTCCGCGGAATGAGCTACCGGGACCTGATGCGCGACCCCGATTTCACGCGAGCGGTCAAGACGATCGCGGAGCAATGCAACGTGAACATCGAGCTAGCCAAACTGAAATGTGGATGATCGCGACGCAGCTTCTCCAACAGACGGCTACTTCCCAGCTGCACGCGTCAGAATGGCTGTCATAAGTTGGGCCGGCGTCTGGCTGGAGACAGCGGCCTGCCTCTTCAGCTCCCGGTAGACGTCGGGAGGGAGAGGGACATTGGCGATGATCAGCGTTCCTGCCGGCATCATGTTCGCCGCGATCTGCCGTTCCAGGACGCTTTCGAACTGGTGCATGCGGCCCCACTTCTCGCTGGCGGTGAGCCCGGACTTGCGCGCCACGACACGACAATAGGCGGCGATCAGGACGTTCTGCACGTCGGTCCAGGAGATATTGGGGCTAGCGATCTGCAGCCTGTTGATCGCCTCGTTGATCTCGTTGGCGAGGTCGATGCGGTTGTCGGTGGTGAACAGCCCACCACCGGAAGCGTCGCCGACGAGATCAGGAACCGAAGCCGAGCCGATTTCTGGACATTCGAGCGTATCGGCGCCGTAACTCTGCCCGGGCGAGCAACAGACGAGCATGAACAGCGCAAGCACAAATCCGAAGCGGCGCTTCAGCAAAGCGGTAGGTAGCAAACGGTCATCTTCGATTGATTTCACGGTCCACTCCCATTTGCTCGACCACGCAGAATTGGATCGACGCGCACGAAGTCTTGTCCTCTGCCAGTCACGATGTAGGTCTTGTAGCCGTCGTCGCGGAGGTCCACTTGCCAGAACATGAGCCCGTCGTGCTTTTTCGGGAGAGGCTCAGCGAACCGTCGCATTCATGGTGATCACCGACGTCCCGACTGGGCCGCCGATGCTCTTTCCTGTCGCCTCAATTGCAAACGCGTCTGTACCGGTGAAGCCCGGATTGGGTGTGTAGGTGTAGGTGGACACGTTCACCATGTTCACGCTTCCATTCGACGGCATTTTTGAGATGGTGGAGCTTAGGATTTCACCTTGTACGTTTAGCGAGAAGAGGCAGGCGCTGCCGGGGGAAACATCGAAATAGCCTGTCCCGGGAAATCCCCAGGTGGATGCACTTCCGATCACGGGACACTGTGTCTGTGCCCGGGCCTGCGCTGTGACGAAGAACGCGATCAATGCCAGGCTTGCGGTGATGCCGCGGGCGACATTGTTAATGCCAGTGCCCCTCGTCAACTGGGAGATCGTTTCCCTTTGCGGAACGAACATGGCCGACAAGCTCCTTACGACTAGCGTTAAGCGGAGTTCTTCGCGCTGCATTGTTACCCTCCATATTGGAAACGAACGGGCCTGGATGGACGAAGCGCTTTGGACCAAAGGTCGTCATGTCGTCTCTGCATCTGCATGAGCGCTAAGCGAGAGAACGCAGATGCCTTCGCAAGCGTACTATTCGAACGCGAATATACGCTTCCAATCGTTCTTCATGCTGATCACGTTCCAACCGCTCTTCTTCGCTTCGTCGTAGAGTGCTGACGTGAAAGTACCGACCTTTGTGTCTGCCAGACCTTGCGCCGGTCCATAGGCGTATTCGCGGGCGGCATCGTCATGCAGCACCAGCATCTTCAGCCGCGCACCATTACCCGCACCGGTCCACTCCAGCATCTCGCGATCTCCCGTCGAGTTGCCGAAGGCCGCATACGGCCGGCGACCGATCATGAGGTGAATCCCTTCGGGCTTGCCGGCGTCGTTGTCGTTCAGGATAAGCTTCGGCTCCTTGGTGAGGAACGGCCTGCCATCCTTGCCGTAGCCATATTTGGTTCCGCCCGCCGTGCCGACCACCTGCTCGGGCGGGATGCCATAGACCTGCTGGGCGTAGACGCGGACGAAGTCTTGCCCGCCACCGGTCACGATATAGGTCTTGTAGCCGTTGTCGCGCAGGAAACGCAGCACTTCGAGCATCGGCTGATAGACGAGCTCAGTATAGGGGCGCTTCCAGCGCGGATGCCGCGCGGTCTCGATCCACTTCTTCGCTTCGGCGTTGAACTCCTCCACCGACATGCCGGTCAGCGTCGCAGCCAGGATTTCCTCGAGGTCGCGCAAAGAAAGCTTGGCGATCGCCTCGCGGTCGCCCGAGAGCACGGTCTTGAACGGCGCGACGTCCTTCAGCTCCGGCTTTTTTTCGACCACCGCCGGTACACGCTCCAGACAATAGAGCACTTGGGTGTACATCGGGTGCTCCACCCAGAGCGTGCCATCCTGGTCAAAAACGGCGATTCGATCACCGGGGGGAACGTGGTTCGGGCTCGCAGAATCGGTGGTGGTACGGACGAAGTCGAGGATGGCCTGCTTCGCGGGCCCATCGTTCCAGGAGGACAGTTGGCTCACAGGAGCTTGTGCCTGCGAAGTAGTGGCGAGGACCGCAGGAAGCATCGGAAACGCGGCTAACGTGGAGACCACAAGCCGACGGGTGATATTACTTGATGTGCTACTCATCGCGGTACTCCATGTGTTTCGCGAAGTGCCGTCATCTGCTTCCGGAAGATGGGCCAACATCACATGCAAAAAATTCAAAAATGATGCAGCTGAGTAACCGGGACATTTCCCGGAATACGTCTGCAACCATCCGCTGAAGTGAGCGCGTTATTCTTCGCCACGCTATGCATCTTCGGCAGGAAAAGGCCGTCCTCTTGGCTTCGGGACGGGTTGACTGGTTTGCTAGGCCGATCACGCGCGGACCTTTCGAATTTGCATAGCATGCAGTCTGATCTTTTCCGGTCTGGTCCATGCGGGACCGTCGATCTGCCGCATTGCGTGCAGAGCGAATTTCCACGACTGGCCGTTTCTGCATAGCGACGGACGCCCGATTGCGCAGAATCGGCTGAAATTGATGGGTGTACCGACATGCTGCTAAAGGCGATTGCCGCCGCGTCGGTCGTTGCGGCCGGCGCCGTGGCGCTCAAAAAGCCCCGGGAACAGAAAAGATTAACCTCGATGGTCCTGGGCTTGCTCAGGCCATACCGGGGCTGGCTTATCATTGTCTTCATCGCAATGCTGATCGAGATTGCGATGAGCCTGGCGGCCCCCTGGCCGCTAAAGCTGGTGCTGGATGACGCCCTGGGAAAGCACCGCTTGCCGGATTGGCTGGCCTGGGCGCACGATTACGGGTTCGGACGACATACTGAGGGCGTCGCGCTGTTTGCCGGTGTGGCGACCCTGCTCATCGCCGTCGTCGGTGCGATCGCGACCTACATTGACAACTACTACACCACCAGCGTGGGCCAATGGGTCGCCAACGATTTGCGCCTTCGAATCTACGAGCACCTGCACCGGCTTTCGTTGCGCTACTACGACAACGCGAAGACTGGGGCCCTGATGTCTACGATCACCAGCGATGTCGCAACGATCCAGAACTTCGCATCCTCATCGACACTCGACATCATCGTCGATCTCATCACCATCCTGTTTATGCTGGGGTTGATGTTTTATCTGGATTGGGACTTCACGCTGATCGCCGTCGCGTTTGTGCCTTTCCTGCTGGTGTTCCTGTTTCACTTCAAGAAGGCCGTGAAAAAAGTGACGCGAACCGTGCGTGCCAGGCAGAGCGAGATTGTTGCGGTCGTGCAGCAGGGACTCGGGTCAATTCGTGCCGTAAAAGCATTTGGACGACAGGATCTCGAGATCGCGCACATGGAAGAAGCAAGCCACGCCACCGTGGAAGCTGCGCTGAAAGCGCGTCAGATCAAATCTCTGATGTCGCCGACGGTAAGCGTTGTCGTTGCGATCTGCACAGGCATCGTCCTTTGGAGGGGCACGTCTTTGATCGTCACAGGCGCGATGACGGCCGGAGCCTTGACGGTCTATCTCGCTTACCTTGCTAAATTTTTCAAGCCAGTAAAGGACCTCGCAAGCATGACCAGCACGATTGCGCAGACGACGGTTGCGCTGGAGCGGATTCAAACCATCCTATCGGCTGATGATGTCATCACTGACCGTGTGGACGGCGTCGATCCCGGACGGGTCAAGGGCGCGATCCGATTCGAGAAGGTCGCCTTCGGCTATGACGACACCCCGGTCCTGCGTGAAGTGAGCTTCGAGATAGAGCCCGGTCAGGTCGTAGGCATTGTCGGACCCACCGGGTCGGGCAAATCGACCGTACTCAGCTTGTTGCCGCGATTCTACGAGGCAAGAGGCGGGCGGGTGCTGATCGATGGGATCGACGTATCATCGTTCAAGCTCGCTGCCTTGCGGTCGCAGGTGGGATTCGTCCTTCAGGAGACGGTGTTGTTTCGCGGAACGATCCGCGAGAACATCGCCTATGGTTGTCCGGATGCCAGCGAGGAACAGATCATCGCGGCGGCAAAAGTCGCCAACGCGCATGATTTCATCAGCGCCATGCCGCACGGCTACGATTCAATGGTTGGCGAGCGGGGCGACACGCTGTCTGGCGGTCAGCGGCAACGTATCGGCATCGCCCGCGCCGTTGTCCGCAACAGTCCCATCATGATCCTTGATGAGCCCACGGCTGCACTCGACACGGAATCCGAGCGCCTTGTCATCGAAGCGTTACGTCGGCTGATGAAGGGGCGTACCGTCATCATGATCGCTCACCGCCTCAGTACCATCGCCGACGCCGACAAGATCGTGGTGCTAAAGGATGGCGTCGTGGCCGAGCAGGGGTCGAACGACGAGCTGCTTGCCCGGGGCGGGGTTTACGCCGAACTTCATCGCATTCAATACGACACTTCGAACTAGTTTCTGCGAAGGCCAACTTGTGGCTGCAGCCCCTCGGCACGGAGGTTAAGATATGTCGCACAGGCTGATCGTGCTCCCCGACGATACCATCAACTCGATTCTCGATCCGATCAATGCGGCAAAACACTCACTCAATATCAGGATGTTTCTGTTTACCGACCCAACGTTGCTGAAAGCGGTGGTCGCTGCCAGGCAGCGCGGTGTTCGCGTTCGTGTCATGCTCAATCCGGCGCGCCGCGACGGCAATAGCGAGAATGAAAAGGCGCGCGAACTATTGAGTGCAGGCGGTGTCGAGGTTCGGGACAGCAGCGCCGATTTTGCCGTCACTCACCAGAAATCAATGGTGATCGATGACGAGTTTGGCTTCGTTGAATCGCTGAACTGGGAAACACGCGACCTCACGGAAACGCGAGATTACGCGGTTGTTACGACCAAGAAAGCCGAGATTGCGGAGATGGTGGAGTGTTTCGACGCCGATTGGGCGCACAAGCCGTTCCATCCCGGTGCAGGGTCGGCGCTGATCTGGTGTCCGAACAATGGACGCGAACGTATCGCGTCTTTTGTCGACTCCGCGAAGGAGACGCTTTGGATCCAGAACGAGCGCTATCAGGATACAGTGATTATCGAACGGCTGGTCCGCGCCGTTAATCGTGGTGTGCGCGTTCACATTATGGCGCGCCCTGCCCACAAGCTGAAGAAGAACAAACTCGTCGAAGGGATCGGCGGGCTTCGCATCATGCATGACGTCGGGGCCAAGGTACACACGCTGAGGCACCTGAAGTTGCACGGCAAGATGCTACTGGCCGATGAACAGCGGGCGATCGTCGGATCGATCAACCTTACGCCGGGCAGCTTTGACGACAGGCGAGAGCTGGCCGTTGAAACTGACGCCGAACATGTCGTTGAACGGCTGGCCGAGACTACACGACACGACTGGAAGAATTCACGAAAGCTCGATCTTTCCGATGAGGGCATCCTCGCGGACTTCGAAAAGCACGGCACGGAGGGCGCTGACTTGCTTGCCATCGTGCCTTCGCAAAAACACCATGGCCGCTAACGAGCGAAACGACGATCGAGAATGGGGAACGGCTTCCTGCAGCAACCTGAACGCGCGTCGAACACCTTGACCACGCAACTTCGGAAGTCATCAACTGCGCGATCGGCTACGATCGCCGCGGCGGCTCCACTGAATTCATTGCTTCAACCGGGCGCGAAGATCGTCGGTGAGGCGGGCTAATTCGCGATCATTCGGGAGGAGGCGAGACAGCCGCTCCGCGTATTCGAGGGCGGCGGCAATATTTCCGGATTCCCGACTGAACGAGATGAGGCCAGACAGAGTTTCGCGATCGTGCGGATGCCGGACCAGATTCTGCTTCAATACGTCAATCGATTCGCCGGTACGACCGGACGCATGCAGCGCCACGGCGTAAACGTAGGCGTAGCGCGACCGGTCGGGTTCGAGCTCGCTTGCTGTGCGGAATTCGATGAGCGCGTCGTCCGGCCGCTTCTGCCGCGTCAGAGTGAGCCCGAGCGCATGGTGCAAGCCAGCGTCCTGGCGTGAAGACGTGATGGCTGTTCTCAGCACGCTCTCTCCTTCGCCGTCGCGGCCAAGCTGCCGATACAGGTCCGCCAGATTGATCGCTGCGGGCGCATATTGTGGGCTGAGCCGCAGGGCTGCCTTGTATTCGTTCTCTGCATCGGCTGTCAGTCTGCGCTGCACATAGAAGTTTCCAAGCGTCGAGCGGGCTTCGGGCCGGTCGGCGTTGAGGCGCTGCGCCGCAATGAACTCGGCAGCCGCGCGCTCAAACGCTGTCCGGTCAGAGGCAGGCTGGTTAGCAAGAGGTACGGCGGCCAGCACTGACACCGCCCTGATACGGACGCCACGGCTTGGATCGGCAAGAAGCGGCGAGACAATCGGCCAGATCCGATCGCCTGGAAGGCCGTCGAGCATGTCGAGTGCTGCAACTCGCACCATTGGATCGGGATCGACCAATCCCTTGCGTGCAAGCTCAATGTTGGTCGGCGAGACCCTCGAATGAAGTTCGCCAAGAGCGCTCGCACGGGCGATTGCGGGCGTCGTCGGGCTGGCCGCAACTGCAGCCAGCCGTGCCACCGCGTCGGTCGCGTTGGTCCAGGAAGCCTGGAATGCTTCGGCGTAATTCTGAAAACCTTTCCGGACCGGACCGTGCCAGCTCTCGATTGCGTCGGCGGCCCACTGTGCGGGTTTGTCGGCGTGGCAATTGTTGCAGGCGTTAGGAGTGCCAAGTTTCACGGAGAGATCCGGCCTTGGAATTCGAAGACTATGATCGTGCCGCTTGTCGACCACCATGTAGGTGCTGACAGGCATGTGGCAGGAAGCGCAGGTCACTGCCGGCGTCACGCCTTCGTGGCGACGGTGTGAGGCGACTTCATATTTGTCGGTGGCATGGCACTGCAGGCAAACGCCATCGCCTGAAGCGCGGAGCTTGCCGGAATGAGGTTCATGGCAATCGCTGCAGGTGACGCCGGCCGCGAACATCTTGCTCTGCTTGAACGGGCCGTAATTGTAGACCTCGTCTCGCATCTGCCCGTCCGCGTGATACAAGCCACGCGCAAGGAGAGAGACGGTATGGGTGTCGGACAGCGGTTGTCCGGGCACCCACTCTTCCGAAAATTCGCCGCGTCGGGCATGGCACAGCCCGCAGGTCTCGACCTCCCTGCGTGTCACCGCGGGAACGATGCTACGTTGCGGATTGCCGGTCCTGGAATCGGGCGGCCATGTTATGCCGTTCCGCTCATTCAGGAAGACGGCGAGCCCTTTGCGCGGGTCATCATCTTTTCCAAACCAGCTCCGCTGGTTGTGCGCCCAACTGATGTGACGAGAGCCTTTGCCATGGCACGCCTCGCAGCCGACACTGATTTCCGTCCATGTCGTGCGGAAACGGTCACTGGCGGCATCGTAGTTCTTCTGCACGCCGGTTGAATGGCACTCCGCGCACATGAAATTCCAGTTCTGATTGATCCTGGTCCAGTGCAGCACGTCGTCGTGCTTGATTTCCTCATTTGGATAGAGATGAAACCAGCGTTGGCCACCTTGTTCTTTCGGCCGGCTATCCCAGGCAATCGATAGCGCCTGCAGGCGGCCATCGGGGAATTCGATCAGGTATTGTTGGAGCGGATCAATGCCGAAAGTGTACTTGACCTCGAAGCTCGCAAGCTTGCCGTCGGGGCCGTCGGTCTCGACGAAGAATTGGTTGTCCTTTTTGAAGAAGCGGGAATGGACGCCGAAATAGTCGAAACTGGCGTCATCGAAATTGCCGAGCACGGTGGTCGCCGCAGCGTGCTGCATGGCATGCCTGTGCTGGGATTCCTTCCACAACGCGGTTTCGCCCTGGTGACACCCGGCGCAAGCCTCGCTGCCGACAAAGGAGAGGGAAGGTGACGTGCTATCAGCACGAAGCGCTTCGGGCAAACGGAACCCGCGATTGACAACAAGCGATAAGGCCAAGCCGCCAATTGCGGCGACGCCGACTGCCACCAGCGCAGCGATCCGCCGCTTGCGGCGGCGAGGGGCCTCGCGAGCGTCAATTGTCTCGCTGGATGCGGGCTTCGGGTCAACTCGGCGCTGCGAGCGGTTCTCACTGTTGCCGGACATACCTTTGTCGCGCGCCACTGGCCCCATCCGTTCGATCTGTGGGTCTCCCGAGCAGAAGTTAGTTGATCGAGGTGAACCGATTCCCGCTATGCAGATTCGGCAGATTCGCTGTGGATGACTGCGAAGTAGGACGCACCTAGGTGTTCAACATCTATTGGCCGGCCCGGCGTGGGCGGTGGATGACACCCGCTTGCGGCATTCCTTATTAGTTCTTGTTTCGGTTCTTGCTCGCACCCCTCAAGACTGGTGTGGGTGACAAGGATGCCGGATCAGTCATCTGCATGCAGGTCAATAGGTCAACGTAGCTTCCTATTCCGGCGAGGGTCGCCTCCTGTTCACAGCGATCACGAATGGTTGCGGAATAGTTCGACCAGACGGCAGCAACCTGTTGTCGCGCGGCATTCTCGTCGCGCAGGCAACTCGCTACGGATTGAGCAAGATCGAGGTCCATAGCCTTGTCCGTGGCCGCAGTTTCCTTACAAGTCTGTTCGACGTTAATAACAGGCACGCGTTCTCCGACGGGTATCACCAACGGATCTCCAAGTTGGCTGGCGAACATGATCGGCAACAGCGCAACGTTCATCATGGGGGAGCTCCTTCCAATTGCACTGAATCGTGGCGCAGATGCTTCCAATCGAGGATTCAATTGGTCGAAGGCGGCAGCCTCAGCTTCTCCATCGCCTGTTCGACCGAGAAGGTGCCCGGCCGCTGGCGTGGCGGGAATTCGCGGAAGCTCACTATGTGCTGCGCTACGATTGTTTGCGCCGGCACAAGCAGAAAGGCGTGCTCGATGAACCAGCGCACATAGTCGCCCGATTCAAATTGCGCCCGTTCGAAAGGATCAGATCGCAGGCTGAACAGTTTCGGTACGCGTAATTGCTGCAAAGGCTCCGACCAGACATCGAGGCCATGAGCCCGTTGCTCGAGGAACACGGCCTTCCATTGATCATAGCGAAGTCCGGCGAGATTGCCGTCGTCGGTCCAGTAGAAGAACTCGCGACGCTTGCTCGGACCCTTGTTGGAGAGGAGATCGCGTTGGTCGTATCCATCCAGGTGAACCCTGAAATTCTTGCCTGCTGCGTCATAGCCTTGCAAAAGCTTGTTCTTGATATCGGGCTCGCCGGCTGCGGCGACCAGCGTGGTCGCCCAGTCCTCGGCGGAGAAGATATCGTTGATTTCGCCGCGGGGAGGGACCAGTCCGGGCCAGCGCACCATCGCCGGCACACGATAGCCGCCTTCCCAATTGGTGTTCTTCTCGCCCCGGAACGGGGTTGCGCCGCCGTCGGGCCAGGAGAATGTTTCGGCGCCGTTATCGGTCGTGTAGATCACGATGGTGTTGTTGGCGATGCCGAGGTCGTCGAGCTTCTTTAATAGCTGCCCGACCTGCCCGTCATGCTCTACCATGCCATCCGGATACAGGCCAAACCCTGTCTTGCCTTGCGACTCCGGCTTGAGCCGGGTCCAGATGTGCATCCGGGTCGGATTGAACCAGACCAAGAACGGCTTCCTGTCGCGGTTGGCGCGTTCGATGAAATCGGTCGAGGCTTTGAGGAACTCCTCGTCGATCGTTTCCTGGCGCTTCTTCGTGAGCGGCCCGGTGTCCTCGCATTTCTGCTTGCCCCAGGGACCGAAGCGTGGATCGTCGCCTGTCGTGTCAGTCGTGGTCGCCGTGCATTTCAGGACGCCGCGCGGACCGAACTGCGCCCTGAACGCGGGATTCTTCGGATAGTCTGCGTGCTCTGGTTCGTCCTCGGCGTTGAGATGGTAGAGATTGCCGAAAAACTCATCGAAGCCGTGTACCGTCGGCAGGAATTCATTGCGATCGCCGAGGTGGTTTTTGCCGAACTGCCCCGTCGCATAGCCCTGCGGCTTCAGCAGTTCGGCAATTGTCGGATCCTTGTCGGACAATCCCTCCTTCGCTGCGGGCAAGCCGACCTTGAGAAGCCCCGTGCGCAGCGGGCTTTGGCCGGTAATGAATGCGGCGCGGCCTGCCGTGCAGGATTGCTGACCATAATAGTCCGTGAAGATCGCCCCCTCGTTGGCGATACGATCGATGTTGGGCGTGCGATAACCCATTTGGCCACGGTTATAGGCGCTGATATTCCAGTAGCCGATGTCGTCCGCCATGATGACGAGGATGTTCGGCTTCTGCGGTTGTTGCGCTGACGCCGGCGTAACGATTGCGGCTGTGGCCACGAGCACCGCCAACAGCCCGAGAAAAGTGTTTCTCAGATTGTCCATGATCGATCCTCCCAACCGGTCGCGATGTTCCCTGCTGATGCGAAGCCCTGTCGGACCGTGGTCCAACAGAGCTCACCTCTATTCGGGTTGGCTCAGTAGCAAGGCGGATAGGGGTAATAGCCGCAGGCGGCGCCATAGGGATAGGCGGCACTTGCGGCCGCTGCACCCAGCGCGGCGCCGCCGACCGCTGCCGCACCGTAGCCCGCGTATGGGGCCCCACGATACCAGGCGCCGCGAGCGACGTACGGGTGGTTCCAGACACCGACCCCGCCGACGCGGTCCACGCCGACGCGACCGACACCGACTGTCCCTACATGATCAACGCCGCCGGCGCGGAAGCCGCCGGCATGGAAGCCACCGAATCCACCGGCGTGGAAGCCGCCAGCATGGAAGCCGCCGAAGCCGCCGCCAAACCGATCGATGAAGAGCGCCGCCGGGCCGTCGCTGCCGGTCAGGTCATCGTCGAGCACATCCACGTCGAAGGTCAGCCGGTCGCTGTCAAGTTTCGCCGTCTTCAGCACCACGACGGCATCGCGGATTTTCGATCCATCCGTGCTGAACACCGAGACGGTAGCGTTTGGCGGATCCTTGGCAAAACTGTCCGTGCTGTCATTGCTCGGTGACCATTCTGCGAGCAGGTCGCTCGTGAGCGAATGCCCCGCCGCCCGCATCGGACGGTCCGCGAAGACGATCGAGTTGGGCGCAATGCCGGTGAGTGTCAGTTTCCCGCCCTGCAGGCTGGCGCCGCGGGCATTCATGACGATCAATGATGGCACGATTTCCGGCTTGGCCTGGCCGATCGTCTTCTGCAGCGGCTGGTGCTGTGGCGACGAGGGCGTGATTTGGGCCAGAGCGGGTGCTGTGCCGCAGAGCAGGAAGGCAATGATCATGTAGCCGGTTCGATTCTTCATGGTCATGAGCAACTCCTTTCTTTTATGCCCAACCGCACAGGTCGGATTGAGGGGTCTCTCGAAGGGATTGCACGGGTAGCGCATACGTTGCTTCACCGGTTGTGGGCGGACGCCCCG
>Ga0081455_10004732_pt1 | contig 15132 bp, 15 predicted proteins | sample TabmetS3T2R1_FD_70207 | JGI IMG/M metagenome (GOLD analysis project Ga0081455, IMG submission 70207) | Tabebuia heterophylla rhizosphere microbial communities from the University of Puerto Rico - S3T2R1 | ecosystem: Host-associated > Plants > Roots > Rhizosphere ... | reverse complement strand
CGGATCAATGCGGCATAGTCCGCCATGCGCACAGACGATCAGGTCCGATTTACCGGGAATACCGAGCCAGGCGATCCCCAAGAAGGATTTTCCGGAGGTACGAAGATGAGGAGGCGGCAGCCATTCGAGAACGATCTCGGCCTCTTCCCGATCGAGATCGACAGCGGCGATGCGGCCGAAACCGGGGTCAAGCGAGTCGGTCAAGGTCGCAAGCAGCTTCACCCGGACTCTCGTGCGCGGATCATTACTCCGGTTGCCGCTCCGGCTTGTTCACGGACAGCTGATACTCGACTTCTAGTCCGTTCTTGGCTGCGAGCTCGCGCAATTCCAGGTAAAGCGTTTCGAGCACACGGCGGTCGGCGTGTGCCAATACGCTGATATCGGTTGACGCAGGTTCTTGCGTTTCTTCACTGGAAATAGGCATCGAAGCTCAACCAGACCCTATTTGGCGCGCTCTCTCTTATCCTTACTACTTCTTGAACTGTTTGGAGTGCTTCATGCTTATTGAGAGCGCAGGATCATCTGCAGCACTCATGCGCGTACAGTGCACGATGTCTCCATCAACTTTCATGTCGTTCAGAACTTTTCTGATGGCGTTGGTAATGGGCTTGAGCTCTCCTGGCTTGAAAGTGCCCTTAATTCTAATAGTGGCCCAAAACGCGATGCCATCTCCAATGCCGCCGTCGCTCATAATTACTTCTCCCTTAGCCAAAAAAATAGCGTAGCATCGCCGAAGTATGATTTCAATCCCGGCCATTACCTCTTTAGCTTTGCCGCTTGGTGACTAGAAAAATATACCTCTGACACGGCAACGTCTGCGCCTCTCATCGCAGCCGTTCAAACCCATGTGGCACCTCGGCCGTTGCCCCCGATCTGAGGCGTGGTGGCAAGCGAACCTCAAGAGGAACCCGGCGGCCGGCAATTTGGAAGTATAGCTCGCTTTCCACGGACCTCGTGCCGGCCCGTTTCTGGCCATCATTCGGGAGCCTCCCCTGCGGGTCTACGACGGTGGCTCTTATATACATGGCCGTAGCCGGGAACAGGTCGATGAGGACCGTCCCTGGCCGGCACAGACGTCCAAATCCCGAGTCGGTCGGAGGGCAGTCGCGCTCGGTCAGTCGCCGGTAAATGTGGGGCGTCTGTGGCACGCTGGCGACGCGGACGCTGATCTCGCCGCCACCCGCAACGGTCTGCTGGGACAGCGGACGACGAGTTCCCTGCTCCCATGGCGGGACCTTCCGCCACGAATAGTCACGGATGGCCTCATTCGGAATCATTGCATCGACCGACATGACACGAGGCAAGTCCCGAACCACGACGTCACGCAGGATCAGCGGACGATCCAAGGGATTGAAGAAGCGCAAATTCAGAAATCCCGTGTTTGGATCGAGCGTGGCCGAATCAAAACCCATCCAGTGGGGCTGCTGCGGGAGCGCATTGTTAGATGCATCGAGCAAAGTCACATCTGTGATGATAGTTGCGTCCGGATCTGTCCCGCTCACGGAGGAGAACGTAACGCCCACATGGAACTTTTTTCCATTTGGCACTTGTCCGGGCGGCCCCCCTGACCATGAACGGCCCGTTGACCACTCGATTCGGTATACGTTGTAAGTCTTGTTGTTGAATTGCCTCTCACCGAGAGGTCCGGTCAGGACAGGCCTAACCCAGGGGCCAGCATCGCCCGAATATGCCCAAGACAGGAGAAGCGAGGGCTTGACGCTGAGAAATTCCATTCTCAGCTTGGCAGCGTTCGGCGTACCGCCGGCGTTGGGATTGGTGAGATCCCAACTCCACATCGTATCCATGGCCAGTCCGATATTGCCAGCCAGTATGGAGTACTCGTGATCGCTGAAATGGCGAACATTGGTGAAATCGGTCCAGAGATAATTCTCTCCCGGGCGCATGGTATGATTTTTCCTAGGATCCTCCAGCGAGCCATCGTCGCCTGTCCTGAGCTTCACAAGGCCATCGAAATGCGACAGACCATAGCTGTGCCCCGCCTCATGAGCAGCGCTGCTACCAATGCTCCAGGCCCATTTATCTGTTTCGGCATTGCGCAACGGCATATCGGGCCCGGTCGCGCAATCCTGGAAAGTTCCGGCCCAGACGCGCGAGAAGTCCACCGCACCCCGATCATACACATCTCCTCCGGCAGATTGGTTCTGACCCCGTAAGGGACCAGGTGGCCTGTCGCAGGGTCGGCCGGCCGGCTTATCCGTTCCGATCCCGACCGTGTTGCGACGATCGCCGTCAGCTGTCGTAGGCACTGTCGTCGTTTGGACTACGTGTACATTGAATTCGCAATAGATACGTCGGACCACGCCATGGATCGCATCGCGCAGCTCTGCTTCGGTGCCACGGTAGTTTGGCAGGCTCCTGGTGGGATCGAATTTGACCAACGGCAACCAGGCCGTATTGGGGTTGAATCCATGAGTAGGAAATGGGGTTGGCTCTGTTATGTCCGCTGACGGAAACAACAAAAAAAGCTTATTAGGTTTGGCAGCAGCATACGATCCGTAGTCGATGGGGCAATCCGGTGCAGCCTGCGCCAACGTAACACTTGTTGCGAAAGTGACACTTGTTGCGAGAATCGTGGCGAGTAGCACTTGCCGTCGAATGTTGAATTGCAATTAAGCCTCCATATTTCTAGCCCGAAAAAACCCATACAAGGCGGACATACAAACTGACTGGTCTCAATGTCACGCCCTCACGCATAAGGGGTGGGCGCGTTGCCTATGGCTAAGGATTCATGGCGGTCGCGTCCACGGCATTTTCGATATGCTCGAAGAGCTCTCCGACAGGAAAGATAGCGAGAGGCGTGTCAAGCTCGCGTATCAGGTAATACTCGCCCGGGTAGTCGTAGGGGTCCTCAATATTGACGGGGTCACCACAAGCTAGCCGGGCGTAGGTTGCTGCCATGTTGTAGCGACCGACGAGATCATAAATGTTGGTGCTCATTGCGAAGCGACCAGCGTTTATTTCGGTAACACACGGAACCCCGGCCTCGTTTTCCTTCAGATCGAAAAAGAAGATGCCGTGCGCGCGAGAATCGACAACCTTCAGCGCGGTTTCGCACGTCTTGATGGCCGCCGGCTCCCAAGTCGTTTTCGCGAGCGCTGGTGTGGAAGCCATCCCACTCGGGCTCTGGGTTGCGTTCAAATATGTCAGACGCTCGCACATCTTGATCAATACGAGACGGCCGTTAAACCAAATTCCCTGGACGCTGAAATCCCGTCCGGGTAGAAATTCGCAAAGCGTAAAGTCCTCCACCGGCACGCCCCGCATGGTGTTCCAATAACTGATCCAGTGCCATGCCTGATCGGGATCGCGCACCATGGTTGCCCCTTTCGACGCTGTGCCGCGTCGAATTCGGCACCACACTAGGTCGCGCGGCGCCAGCGCATTCCACGCCTCGATCAAAGAGGCACGGTCGCTTACAGGGTAAGTCAGTGCCGCCGGCACGTTGTGCTCACGAATAAGTACGTTGAACGCATACTTGTCCTGGCAAAGCGCGATCGTTTCCGCAGCGGTCAGGAACGTCCGGCATGGTAGCGGCTCGCGCTCATGTATTCTTGCAAGGATGAGCGCGTCATCGTCGTTGCCTGGAATGATGACATCGACCTCGGCGCGTTCGAGCACGGTGCGCAGCGCGCGCTCGAAGGCGTCAGATGATTTTTCATCCGAGCCCACGGCCGGGACCAGAAAATTGCGCTGCGCGGGCGATCGCTTCAGCACGAACCGGTCAGAGTTGCAGCCAATCAGCACGGTTGAGGCATCGCCGTGCAGAAGACTGCGCATCAAGTTGTTGCACTGACCACTCCCGGCACGGGTTACCAAGATACGCCGACTCATAAAAAACACCCATCGAATTGTTGTCCATTCCGCCTCGAAGTGGAGGCCAATCAGTGCGCGCGACGCCCCGTTGACGGAAATGAAGGGCATATACCATTGCTCATGCCCCTGGAAGGCACAATCGTCGTATCGAAACGCCCTCCTCACGATAGCTGGACGCAGGCTGTAGAACGACACTAATGTGGTGGTTGTTCAATGTAATGGGTTGCTCATCGGAAACAATATTCGTCGCCGGTCCGATCGAAATGGAATGCAGGAAACAAGCCGATGCTCAAACGGTATCTCGCCGTCACTCAGCTTGGGTTGAACCTCCGATTCAACGAGGATGCGGCGCCGCCGCGACATGATTTGCAAGCATTGTTATTGGACCCTTCGGACGGATGGCGCGCGCAACGGTTTGACCTTCGATATCCCGGCTCGGACCGTGCCGTGGATACTGGAGAGTTTGTTGTCAGCGCGGTCGGCCATCTTGATGGCAGGACTCACCCTGATCTCGTCTATGCGGTCACGCTTGGCTCGGACAATTGCTACATCCTTGCATACCGGCACGATGGCAGGACTTGGCACGCCTTGCCTGTCATTAACGGACTGCCATCGGCGACTTACCTCCGCAGCATCGCTCTTGGCGACCTCGACAAGGATGGAGCTGACGAGATTGTAGTCGGCACAAGGCCGAGCGGCGCCGTTTTCGTGCTGCATGCCGGGCCGAAAGGGTATGTCGTTAACACCATCGACAGCGATCAATACGGGACCGGCACAACAAACACCCGAGAGGTCGTCATGGCTGACGTGGACTCGGATGGGGCGCTTGAAATTGTTGTAGCAACGGCTCGGGCCGGTTCGGGGAAATGGGAGGCTCTACCCGGCGCGATCTTTCTTTATCGGCGCACTGCCGAGGGCTGGGAGAAGATTTTGATCGAAGACCACGGTGGGCGCACGCATTCGCGGATGGTCGCTGTTGCCGATCCGAAGGACGACGGGATAAACCACATAATCTCGAGCGCGGTCGGAGTCGTTCAGCCAGGATCCGACCGCATAGTTCTCGAGCCCGAACTTCGTATGCACACTGTGACTGGAGGGCGCGCTACGTGTCAGCCGATTGGCACTCTTGAAAACATGATCAAGTCTCGTTCCTTTGCCGCAGGAGACGTCGATGGCAATGGCTGCACAGCACTGGTTGTCGGCACGCGAGCGCTTGGTGCACCTGGACTCAAGACGACCTGTTTGTTTGTCTACAGGTTCGACCATACTAGTCAGTCATGGGAACGGGAAACGCTGGATACCAGCGGTCCGCTAGGTTTCCATTGCGTGGCAATCGGCGATGTCGACGGTGACGGTCAATCCGAAATTGTCGCATCAGATGACGGACGTGGTCTGATCAAACTTTACAAAAAGCGCGGGGACAGCTGGCACAGAGAAACCATCCACGCCGTCGATGGAATGATTTTCTGCCTGGCGCTCCATTTGATCGACGTAGAGGCTGTAGCGCCGTAGTGCTCGCAGCTCGATCAATGAATTCTCGCGGCTCGGTCGCCGCAATGATGGCGAGCTTGGTAGCCTTCCGACCGGGATAACGATGTGGTAGATTTTCCAGGCAGTGCTGTCAGGGCCGGCTGTTCGCAATTGCTGACGAGGCAATCAAATGAGACGGCGAGATTTTATTGCCGGTGTTGCTGGGACAGTGGCCGTCTGGCCAGAGGTTTCGCGCGCGCAGCAGGTCGGGGGAAAGCGACTGGTCGCGGTGATGACCAATACGGCCGAAAGCGACCAGGATGAGCGCTCACGCGTAGCTACCTTTCGTGACGAGCTCCGACGACTTGGATGGCTTGAGGAAACAAATATTCGCCTCGAATATCGCTGGACGGCCGCGAGTACCGAGCTTGCAAAGAAAGTTGCCGCCGAGTTCGTGCTGATGAAACCGGACGTCATTTTTGTCGTCGGCACCACGACGGTCTCCATCGTGCTTGACCATACCAAGTCAATACCAGTCGTATTCGTGACCGGCGCGGATCCAGTCAAAGAGCGCTTTGTGAACAGCTTCGCCAACCCAGGTCGCAATGCGACAGGATTCGCCGATCTGCTGGATTCGATCAGTGGGAAATGGTTGCAATATCTTAAGGAGATCGCGCCGGCGACTTCTCGCGTCCTCGTTCTCCATACGGACAGCCGCGCAACCATAACGCAGTTACCTGCGCTGCAGGCAGCTGCAACCCACCTCGGCGTCGAGTTGCTTCCAACCAATGTTCATGATGCCGCAGAGATCCAGCGAGCCCTTGATTCACACGCGGGAGAATCACGCGTTGGTGTGATCGTGCCGCCAAGCAGCATCGCAGCGGTGTATCGCAACTTGATCATTGCACGAGTAGCCCAGCATGGCTTCCCCGCGATGTATCCAAATCGCCGCTATCCTGCATCTGGCGGTCTGATGTCATATGCAGGTGACCGCGTTGAACAGTACAAGCGAAGCGCTGCGTACGTCGACCGCATCCTCAAGGGCGAGAAACCGCTCGAATTGCCAGTCCGCCTGCAGGACCGGTTCGAGCTCGTGCTCAATCGGAAGGCCGCCAAGGCCCTCAGCCTCGACGTGCCTCGGATCTGGCACGCAGGCGGGATCGAGATAATCGAATAGGCTCATATTGGCTTCGTCCTTGGCGGGACTGATCGTCGCCTGCGCGATCGAGCATGGCCAAGATGAGAGAGCGAGCGCTCCGCGCCAGCGCGCGCTGCGCCTCGCGATCAGCGCGGCGGCCTCACCGCACCCTTGATCGGCTCGACCTTGATCGGCTCAACTCTCGGCGTGGCCAAGCGAACGGGGCGGCTCTGGGGAGCGGGAAGCGGTTCGCCCGAACGATCCTTGAGGACCGGGCCCCAGAGATCCACCAGCTCGGCCGACTTGCCGAGCCGCCGATAGAACAGCGCTTCTGTGTAATAGTATTTCCAGCGCCCGCTTTGATGCAGGTCCTCGAAGTAGAGCCGGCGTTTCTCAGCGAGGTCGCGCCATTTCTCGGCGGTCTTGTTGAACCGGCGCAGAGCTTCCCAGTCGTGCATGAAGGCCCGCGGAACCGACGGATGTCGGCTCCCCTCTGATGCTGTCCCGCGGCCATGACTAGAACCGCAGCGTGTCCACAGACTCGTGCTGCACACGCTACTTGGGGGGCGCGCAATCAAGCCCCGACTTGCGAATCAGTATTCAGAAATTATCCGATTTGGCCCGGAGGTAAAGAAAAACCCGCCCGGTGGGGTGGCCGGGCGGGTCGCTTGGATCGGCGCGGGGGATCGGGGGGCGGGAGCGCCGATCTGGGGGCTGTGCAACTTGGGAGGTTTTCTAGCCCATTCGTTTGTTAGTAGCGGCAACTGCTCAAACGGTTCAACGATTTCTTAAGAATCTTCCGAACCATTAAAGCTTTGATTCGACAGCACAATCAGTTCCGCTCCGCGGCGCTTCCAGTGGTCGGGGAACCGGCTACCGCCGCCGGCGCGATCGAGATCACGGCGCGGTAGGCGTCGACCAAACCCGCCCCAAAATGCGGGTCGAAACCAGCCGGCCCGAGGTCGCGGGCGGTCGACATCAGGATGCGCCGCGCATCATCATGGGTGAGATCGGGCTTGCGCTCGACCAGGAGCGCAATCGTTCCGCTCACCTCGGCGGCGGCAAACGACGTGCCGGAAATCTCCTGATAGGTCCCATTGAGCCCCGGCAGGAACAGCTCGACGCCAGGGGCCGCGATCGCGATATGCTTGCCGCGGTTCGCCTGCTGGAACACCTTGTCGTTGGCATCGGTCGCGGTCACCGCAATGACGTTCGGATTGGCGGCCGGAAAAAGCGGGGGCGAGAGCGGGCCTTTGTTGCCGGCTGCCGCCACCAGGATAATGCCCTTCTGGCGGGCGTAGCCCAGGCTCTTCTCGATGTTGAGATCACGTGGGCCGGCGAAGCTCATGTTGATGATGCGCGCGCCGCGATCGGCCGCCCAGTAGACCGCCTTGGCGGCGACATATCCGTTACCTTCCATGCGATCCTGGCCGCGATCGAACGCCTGCGCCGCCAGAATGCGCGCCGCCGGCGCGGTGCCCTTCAGTCGGGCCTGCGCAGCGATCGCGCCGGCTATCGCCGTTCCATGCGGATGAGCCTTGTCGCCCGTGCCCACCGCGTCGAAGGTATCGGCGATCACACCCTGCAGCTCAGGATGCGAGACATCGACGGCGCCGTCGATGATGGCAACGAGCACGTCTCCGCCCTGCGCCAGCACATGCGCCTGCGGCAGCTGCATCTTGATCAGCGCGTATTGCTCGAGCGGGGCAGCGGCGACGGGCGCCGGAGGCTCGCCATAGAGGCGCATCACGTAGTTCAGCGAGACGGTAGCACCGCTGCGGTCGGCTTCGATCGCGCGCACCACCGCGGGTGCAGTCCGGCGAGCGTTGATGCCGTTGATGCGCCATCGAACAAGCTTGGCGTTTGCGCCGGGGACATCAAACGAGTCAAGCTGCGTGAGGCCGAACCGCCGCGCCAGCGATGCCGCGGCCTGATCGGCGCCGTTGGCTGCGAGCTGGGTCACGACTTCATCGGGCAGGTAGTCGCCGTTGCCGGCGGGCGGCAGGGCAGCGATGCCGGGACGACCCGGAGGCTGCGCTGCGGGGCTCCCTCCCGCGCTGGGCGGCCCACTGGGCACGCCGCTACCAACGTCCACAGGCACCGGTGGGACGATGACCGGCGGAAAGGGATACGGCGTGACAATGACGGGCGGCCTACGCGGGTCTTTGGACGGACCATTGCCCGTGCCCCTTGGGGGCTTGGGCGGCCTGGGGGGCTTTGACGGAGTGCGGCTTGCGAGGGAGCTGCCTTTGATACCCGACGGCTTGATGCGCGGCGCCCTGTTCAGGCTGAAGGCCTTGGCGCCGATCTTGCCGGACACGGCAGCGAACCTGGGCGGCGACGATATCTGCGCGGCCGACGCATCGACCGCGAATGGAGTGGACGTGAGCGTGGCGGTGAGAGCGAGCGCGGAAGAGGCGATCAACCTTGCGCTAGAGCGGCTGAACGATGAGCGGGCTTGAAACATCTTGCGGGCCTCCAGGACGCGGACTTGCCCCGAATTTCACATGACGCCCCGCGGTCACCGGGATGACCGCCGACCATCACTGCTGCTTGGTAGCGATGAACTCTACCACCCTGGTTTCGGATTGCATACGCTGCACCTTCCGAACGATCTCCTCCTTGGAAATTTCGCCGGTGAAGCGGATGTCGAAAAAGCCATTGCGAATTGGACCAAGGACCACTTCAGCGCTATGAGCATTGAGGAAGGTGAGAATCTCGGAGGACGTTGCCTGCGGCGAGAAGCGGATCTGGGCGTGAGCGTTGGAGTGCGTTTCGGCGTTTGCCAGCTTCGGTGCTGTGCCCACATCCGGCTGGCCTTTGTTGAAGGCGACCTCGATCATCACCGCGCTCTGCAGCAAAAGGATGACCGCCGCTGCGGCCGCACCATAAGCAAGCGTGCGCGGCGCGAAACCAGAGATAAACCCGGAGAGCCGGCCAACGAGATCGAAGGAGCGACGCACCGGCGCAGGGGCGCCTTCGGCCTCGATCGCAGCAAACAGCTTCTCCATGGCGCGCGACGAGGGCACGCCGAGCGACTCGTTGAGGTGGATCGTCTCCTGCTGCTCCTCGCGCACCAGCGTCAGGCGCCGGGCGAGCTCGCTGTCGTTCGCAATCGCGCGCTCGACCCGCTCGCCGTCACGACGGCTCAGAGTGCCGGCGGCATGCCACGGCAGGAGGGTCTCGATCTCCTGGCGCTCGGGCGCTTCTTTGCTTACCGCGTTCATGGCCAACCTCTTTCGATTCCCGCCGCCTTCAGCAGCTCTGCCAATCTCTTGCGCGCGTAGAACATGCGCGTCTTCACAGTGTTCTCCGGAATTCCAACGATCTGCGCGACCTCTTCGACCGACTTCTCGTGGTAGTAGACGAGATCGATGATTTCCCGGTGTTCCGCCGAAAGTCCCTCCAGGCACTTCCGGATCACTGCACTCTTGTCCTTCTTCGCCAGGGCCACCTCCGGATCATCCGACTGATCCTCGATCGCCGCGGCAGCCTCTTCGTCCAACTCCTCGTCCGGCTTGCGCCGCAATGCCGTCAGGGCCTTGAAGCGCGCGATTGCCAACAGCCAAGTGGGAACCGCGGACCGCCCCTCGAACCGACCAGCCTGACGCCACACGTCAAGGAACACTTCGCTGATCAGGTCCTCTGCTACCGACTCGTCCCGTACCAGACGCAAAACGAACCGGTAGACCCGTACGTGGTGCCGTGCGAACAGCACCTGCATTGCGAGCCGGTCGCCGGACGCGATCCGTCCGATCAGTTCTTCGTCCGAGGTCGCTTGCATCGCCCGACGATCAACTCGCTAGATTAGTCGCCGGGGGGTGCGACGAGGTTCAATCGGCCCTAAACGATGGTTCATCCGCGCCACCCCCGTTCCCCCTGGTGTGTCGCGCATGCAGGGCCCAAGCGGCCTGGCCCCGAATTCCCCCAAAGTATAGCCAAAATCGCCGCAATCCTGCCTGAGTCGAAGCAAAAAGCGCGTGAGGGCGACGAAATAGCCCACAGTTCCCCTTGGTAATTCGTTAACCACATCGTGGAGAAAAGTCACTCCCGGGCTCAAGTACCTATCAAGTACCTATCCGCAGCGGGGCATTGAGCTTGCGCAGGGCGGCCAGTGCCGAGAGCGCGGTGATCCGGCCGGTCTTGGGGTTCTCGGAAGGGATATTCTCAATCGCCAAGGTGAAACGGGCCGAATCCGCGTCGACCGTGATCTGATGGCAGTTGCGCTCGATCGTCGGGTCGGCCCAGATCTCGATGGTGGTGCGGTCGGGCCCGATTCCGGCCAGGGCCAGGGCCGCCGCCACATTAACATTGGCGGGAAATCCAGCCGCCGCCTCGCGAGCCGTGCCACTGAAGACCAATTTGGGCGCGTTAAGGCCCTCGACCGAGATCCCATGGGCGACCAGGTAAGGCGCCCCGGCCAGCCCGCGCGGCGGCTTGCGGGTGGTCATGCGCACGGCGTTGATCTGCCCCTCGGCGGCTGCCGTGACAGCATCAAGGCCAAGCAATGCGCCGGTCGGCACGATGATCTGGCCGCCCCGGTCCTTGGCGAGCGCAACCAGGTCCGGCCGCTCCAACAGGGCGCCGCAGCTGAGCACCATGACCGCCTTGCCGGCTTCCAGCATGGGCCGGCAGACGCGCTCGATGATCGCGGCAGGCGCGCATTCGATCGCGAGGTCGGCTTGATCGGGTAGCGCTTGCAGCTCCACCAAGGAGCAGCCGATCCCCTGCGCATCGAGCCAGGCCTGCGCCTTGGTGCGGTCGTGGGCGGCCACACAGGCGAGGGTGAGGCCTGGAATGCCCTCGTGCAGCCGACGGGCCAGGACACGGCCGATCGTGCCAAGACCGGCGATGGCAACGCGGGTGGCGGAACGGGACGCGACACGGGACATTGGGGGCAAGCTCCGGAACATGTGCCTCTTACGCGTCCCCCACCCCACTCACAAGTGGCATGCCCATAGCCGCCGATTAGCCGTCCATTAACCGCCCATGCCGCGTCAATCCATGGCCTTGACCCCTCTGCCAACACGCGCAACTGTTTCCCACAACCTCAGGGAGGAACCCGCCAATGCTTAACAAGGCTTTCGCGATCGGCTTCGGCGCGCTGCTTGCAGTCACGCTGCAGGCGGCGGCTCAGAATTTTCCGAGCCGCCCGCTGACCATGATCATCCCGTTTGCGGCGGGTGGTCCAACCGACGTGCTTGGTCGCGTCGTCGGCCAGCGCATGAGCGAGATCCTCGGCCAGCAGGTGGTGATCGAAAATATCGGCGGCGCCGGCGGCATGACCGGCTCCAAGCGCGTGGCTGACGCCGCCCCGGACGGCTACAGCTTCGTTGTCGGTACCGTGGGCACGCACGCGCAGAGCCAGACCATCTACAAGAAACCGCTCTACAACTCGGCGACCGACTTCACGCCAGTCGCACTCATGGCCGAAGTGCCCATCATTCTGACTGTGCGAAAGGACCTGCCGGTCAACAACTTCCGCGAATTCGTCGCGTACGCCAAGGCGAACCAGGCCAAGATGCAATACGGCTCCGCTGGCGCCGGCTCGGCAACCCACCTCGGCTGCGTGCTCCTGAACTACATCATCGGAACCGACATCACTCACGTGCCTTATCGCGGCACCGGGCCGGCCATGCAGGACCTGCAGGGTGGCCGGATCGACTTCCTGTGCGAGGTCATCACCACCGCCAAGCCGCAGGTCGACGGCGGCACCGTCAAGGCTCTGGCGATCTTCCACAAGGAGCGGTCCCCGGCGCTGCCGAACCTGCCGACCGCCCTTGAACAGGGCACCGAAAAACTCGAAGCCTACACTTGGAACGCTGTGTTCCTGCCGAAGAACGCGCCCGCCGACATCGTCAGGAAGCTCAACGACGCCATCGTGCAGGCGATCAAGACGCCGTCGGTGCGCGAGCGCCTGAGCGGCCTGGGCGCCCAGATCGCGCCTGACGATCGTGCCACGCCTGCGTTCCTCGGCCAGTTGGTCAAGGACGAGATCGAGAAATGGGCGGCCCCGATCAAGGCAAGCGGAGTGGTCGTCGACTGAGCGGCTCGTGGTGCGCGAAGCTAGCCTAGCTCGATCGTGCCTTTGACCTCGTGCGTGAACTGGAGCGCGCCGATCGTGATCGTCGCCGCGGTCGGCATCTTTTCGTTGCCCTTGAGGCGTCCATCGGCGAGCGCCTGGCGCACCGCCTTCTCGATCTCGCGCTGGGCGCCTACGCCAAGCGTCTTCAGGAACTTCCGCAAGCTACCGTTGAAGGTCTCTTCGTCCATGGCTCACTCCCGTGTGTGCCGCCGCAAGGATTTGGGGCCGGCATATATTGTACCAGCTCGAACGCCCTGTTACGCACCGGCCAAGCTCTTTCATGCGCCAGGTAGCTAAAATCCTGAGAGGTGGCTAAGTGGCTCGACTGACGTTTGCCTGCGGTTTCTATGACCGCACCGAGGCGCTCCGTACCGGAGATGTCAAAGTCAAGGATATCGACCTCGACTTCATCGCGATCGACTCGCCGCGCGACCTGTTCGACCGCATGGGGGGCAAGCAGGAGTTCGACGCCTCCGAATTCTCCAGCTCAGAATACATCAGTCGGTTCGCTCGCGGCGACCACACGTTCGTGGCGCTGCCGGTGTTTCCCTCACGCGTGTTCCGGCACGGCTACATCTATGTCAACCGCAAGGCCGGCATCCGCTCGCCCAAGGACATCGCCGGCAAGCGCGTCGGCGTCCCGCTCTACACCATGACGGCGGCGGTCTGGATCCGCGGTATTCTTAGCCACCACTACGACGTCGACTTCTCTGCCGTGCGCTGGATCGAGGGCGCCATCAATCACCCGGGCCGCCATGGCGAGCCGAGCGCGCCGCCACTGCTCAAGCCGGTCGAGATCGCGCACGATCCCAAGGGGCGATCGCTCTCCGAGCTCCTCGCGCTTCACGAGATCGATGTCATCATGGGGACGCAACACCCTCATGCGCATCCCGACATCGCCCCGCTGTTTCCCGACGCGCGGGCGGTCGAGCGCGCGTTCTATCAAAAGACCCGCATCTTCCCGATCATGCATCTCGTGGTGATCCGCCGCGATGTCTACGAGCGCGATCGCACCATCGCGGACAAGCTCTATCGCAGCTTCGTCGATGCCAAGACGCTCGCGCTCGCGCGCATGCACAAGGGGCACCCGCTCATGCTGCCCTGGGTGCATGACGACATCCACGAGATCGACGACGTGTTCGGCGGCGATCCCTATGCCTACGGGATTGAAGCCAACCGGCCGACGCTGGAAGGGCTGGTGCAGTACCTCGCCGAGCAGCACTTCATCCCCAAGGCGATGCCGCTCGAGGAGCTGTTCGTGCCAGTCGACAAGACGCTGCGCTAAACGAGAGCACGTCCCATTCCAACGGAATGGGACGTGCTCTCGTGCATGCTGTCCGATCAGTTATTCAACGGGCGCGCGCGCCACGTTGCTCGCGCCACTCGAGAAACTGAAGGAACAGAGCTTCCCGCTCCTCATTGGTGGTCCGCCGCACGCCTGCGCTGTTCAGGAACGCTTGGAAGTCCGCGCGAGCAGATGCCTGGCCGCCGACAAGCTTTGCCAACTGTTCTTCGGCAGACGGCAGCCGGGTCCAACCCGGGACCGTTGCGGCGAGATTGATGTCACGCCACTTGGGCTGGTACGGCGGCTGCCGCAGCTTGTCCCAATTCTCGAACAGCTTGGTGACGAAGCGCTCGACCTTGCGGTACCGATCGCTCTCCTTCGGCCAATTGTAGGCAGCCAGCACGAACGGCACGGCAAGCGTGTCGACGCGCTGTCCTTGTGGAACCAAGTTCGGGTAGTCCTCGTGCGTCAACTCCCCTATGGCGTACAAGTCGGTGAACACCTTGTTGTACGGGATCGGCACGAGATGCAGACCCGAATTGGGCGGGATTTGCGCGACGTGAGACAATGGCTTTTGCGATACACGTACCGCCGCATCGGCTTCACCTTTGGCGATCCTCTGGTAGGCTGCCGGTGTGAACGGTTGGGGCAGCTTGACTTCCTGGACATTGATGCCGAGACGCTGGAAGATGAGCGGCGTCGTCAGGGTTGTTGACGTTCCAGGCGGGCCAAAATCGACCCTCTTTCCGCGCAGATCTTCCAAACTTCGAATGTCGGGGCGCGCTATCACCTGCACCTCCGCGATGGGAAAGCGCAAAATGTAATTCACCCTCTTGTTGAGATTGGTGATCTTGCGTTGCGTCCGGAAGTACTCGAATGCGTCCGACTGGGCGACGGCGATATCGACCCCGCGCAGGTAGAGCAGATCGTCGAGATTTGCGGGAACGCCACGGGTTATGATCGGCAGCACGCGCATGTTGTCGCCGTCGTCAAGAATCCGGCGCATCTCGTCAACAAACTGGAAGGCGGTGCCTGAGCCGTTTCCGGCGGCGATACCGACCGTCCAGGCGTTGATGCGGTCCCTCATCTCCTGTTCGGGGCCGCCTTGAAGAGTCTTCGGTATCTCTTGTGCCCAAGCGGGCAACATCCCGAAAACGAGCGTCGATGCGACGGCAAGCGTCGCGACCGTGATACGGCGCATGTGTGCTGCCTCCCCCTTCGGCATTCGACTGCACGAAACCTTATGCGATTGACTTTCAGTTAAGCCATGCGCGCGCTTATGTTCGATAAATGAATTCACTAACAAGTGAATTCACTTGC
>Ga0081455_10004731_pt1 | contig 15132 bp, 16 predicted proteins | sample TabmetS3T2R1_FD_70207 | JGI IMG/M metagenome (GOLD analysis project Ga0081455, IMG submission 70207) | Tabebuia heterophylla rhizosphere microbial communities from the University of Puerto Rico - S3T2R1 | ecosystem: Host-associated > Plants > Roots > Rhizosphere ... | reverse complement strand
CGGCTACGACATGACCTTCGGCAACTTCAGTGCATCGCGTGGCTGGCTGGCAAAGGCAAGCCGAGTCGTCGAGGAGTGCGGACTTGATGCCCTTCGAGGGTGGGTGCTGCTCTGCGAAGCCGTGACACTTCACCGAGAGAACCCCGGCGCCGCAGAGGAGAAGGCTCGCGAAGCGTTGGATGTGGCACGCGAAACCGATGACGCCGACCTCGATGTGTGTGCGCGAAGCGAGCTCGGCGGCGCACTCGTGGAGTTGGGTCGGACAAGTGAGGGGACGGCGCTGTTGGACGAGGCCATGGCGGGAGCGCTCAGCGGTGAGGCGCATGATCTAGACGCAGTCGTGCTCGCCAGCTGCCGCACGATCACGTCCTGCAGCCGAGCGGCGGACGTCAAGCGGGCAACTCAGTGGATCAGGGCAGCCACCCGCTTCAACGAGAAATACGGATCGCCGCACCTCTACACGACCTGCCGCATCCACTACGCCCGAGTTCTCCTTCTCGCCGGGCAGTGGGGGCTCGCCGAGGCCGAGCTAAGAGGGGCGCTCTCGGTGGGTCCGCTCGTCGAGCCCGAGCTGCACGCCGAAGCGCTCGCGCTGCTTGGCCAACTGCGTGTGACGCAGGGCCGAGTTGGAGAAGCCGAGCGGCTGATCGCGGGCTACGAGCAGCACGCCGCCGTCGTCCCGGTTCTCGTGGCAATCCGCGCGGTTCAAGGGCAGTTGGAGGTTGCGGAATGGCTGGTACGCCGGCGTCTAGACCTCCTGATGGCAGACTCGCTTGCGGCGACGGAGCTTCTTGGACTGCTGATAGAGCTCGAACTGGGGCGGGGCCGGGCCAAAGAGGCCCTCGCCGACGCCGAGCAGCTCTCCGCAACAGCCTCTCGCCTGGATGCTCCGGCCGTCTCCGCACGGAGCCGCTATCTGCTCGGCCGCGCGCTGACTGTGGTCGACAACGACCGCGCCGCACGAGAGCTCGAGCGGGCGAGGATTGCCTTTGTCGAGCTCGCTATGCCCTACGACGCGGCTCGGTCCAGGCTTGCTCTGGCGCGATTGATCCATGGAGCCGACCAGCGGGCAGCAGCCGAGGAGGCAAAGGGAGCCCTCGCAACGTTCGACGAACTTGGGGCGGCTCCTGATGCCGATGCTGCGGCAGCTTTGCTTCGGGAGTGGGGGATCAAAGCAGTGCGACGAGGCCCGAACGCAGTCGGCGCTCTCACCAACCGAGAGCACGAGATCCTCGCACTCCTCGGCGAGGGCTTGTCCAACCGGGAGATCGCGGCGCGGCTTTTCATTACCCCGAAGACAGTCGAGCATCACGTGGGTCACGTGCTCGCCAAGCTGGACCTTAGGCGCCGAGGCGAGGCCGCTGCCTTCGCTCTCCGTCACTTGCCGCCGAAATAGGGGATTTCCCCGACGAACGCACGCCGGGTCCACCTGACGCTAGACCCATGGCAGACAAGACAGACAACACCAATCACGCGGTGGTGATCGGCGCGAGTGTCGCCGGCCTACTGGCTGCGGCCGCGGCCCATGACCACTTCGACCGGGTCACGATCCTCGAAAGAGAGCTTCTCCCACCCGCCGGTCAAGATCGCAAGGCGGTACCGCAGGGAAAGCACGTGCATGCCCTTCTGCCGGGGGGACTGGTTGCCATCGAACAGCTCCTGCCCGGCTTTCAGGCCGAGCTCATCGCCGGAGGCGCAGTGCGCTGCGACTCGATGCAGGACATCAGGTTCGTCGCCTCCGGGCACGAGATCAACCGTGAGGCTTCCTCCGCCACGAACGTCCTCGCGAGTCGCTCGTACATCGAGGGTCACCTTCGGCGACGGGTGCTTGGGCTGCCTAACGTCGCGCTCATCGACGGCACATCAGTTCAGGGACTCGTGCTCGGCTTGGACGGAACCGGCATTGCCGGAGTGCAGCTCGCGAGCGGGGTCCTCGCCTGTGACCTCGTTGTGGTTGCAACGGGTCGCGCGGGGCAGTTGCCGGCGTGGCTACGGGCTCTGGGGTTCCCGGCCCCTACCGAGGAGGAGCTCACGGTCGACATCAGGTACGCGAGCCGGCACTTCACCATTCCTGACGGGTATCTCGGCCGTGAGAAGCTGATCTTGATAGGCGCCGAACCAGGGCGTCCGCGCGGGATGGGTCTGTTCGCACAGGAGGACGGAACCTGGCTGCTCACGCTGGTCGGCTATGGCGTCGGGCACCGGCCGCCTACCGATGACGCAGGCTATGAGAACTTTCTAGCCAGCGTGGCCCCAGCCGACGTGCTCGCGAGCGTCTTGGCAGGCGAGCCGCTTGACGACGTGGCAACCTATGCCTTCCCGGCTAGCCGACGGCGGCGATACGAGCGCCTCACCAGAATCCCCGGTGGCGTGGTCGCGCTTGGGGATGCGATCAGCAGCTTCAACCCGGTCTACGGCCAGGGCATGTCCGTAGCAGCACTCGAGGCTGTCGCACTCAGGCAAGTTCTCAGCTCGGGAAAGGGTCGCGCCTGCCGGCATTACTTCAAGGCGGCGCGGAGCATCGTCGACATCGTGTGGGACCTCGCCATCGGAAGCGACCTCGCACTCCCCGAGGTCGCCGGGAAGCGATCGGTTCGCACCCGGATGTCGAACGCCTGGGCGGAGCGCATCCTCACCACAGCCGAGCACGATCCATACGTCGCGGAGGTGTTCGGCAGCGTGACCGACCTCCTCGCGCCACCGACGGCTCTGATGCGCCCCCGCTTTGTGTGGCGTGTGGCAAGGAATCGCGCCAAAGAGAATGCAGACAAAGGGAGGATCCTGGTTGGTGATCGGGACTCTTCGACCGTGAGGAACTCGGGCTAGGCGGGCTCGCTGCCGCAGCGGCCGAGCTGGTGTGGCCTTTGGTGCCGAGTGCCGCCGCTCCGGGCGACTCCCGGCCTGGTACCGCGCAGCTGATCAATCCTTTGCTGGGCATGTCGGCGGTTCAGAGACCGCGTTGTCATCCGTGAGATGATCATCACCATGACCGCGACGGTGAATCAGCTGATCGCGGATGGCCAGGCAGCCCTCAGGAAAGGGAGCTCAGCTGCGGCGAGGGACTTGTTCCAGGCTGCGTTGGCACTCGGCCCAAGCAGCGCCGCCCTTGAGGGGTTGGGGTCTGCGGCCTACCTTGCAATGGAATTCGACGAAGCCATCGACCTCTGGCAGCAGTCCTACGCGGGTTACCGCGCGGACGGCACCGGCGTCGGCGCCGTACGCATTGCGCGCATGCTCGGCTACATGTACGGCGTTGTGGTGGGAGACTGGGCAATTGGATCCGGGTGGATTGCCCGGGCCCAACACCTCCTCGACGGTGCTGCGGATTCGTCCGAGCGAGGTTGGATCGGGCTGACCTTGGGCATGTTCGAGCGTGACCGCTCGGTCAAGCATCGACGATTCGAGGAGGCGCTTGAGGTCGCCTCCGCCACCCAAGACAACGATTTGGCCTTTTCCGCATTGCCCTACCTCGGGGCGAGCCTGGTGCACGCCGACCACATCGAGGAAGGAATGGTACGGCTCGACGAGTCCTTGGCCGCAGTAGCTGGGGGTGAGGTGGGTGACCTCTTCGTGATCGAAGAGATCTTCTGCCACCTGTTCTCTGTCTGTGAGCGAGCGCATGATGTGGCCCGCGCCGAGCAATGGCTCAGGGTTGGTGAGGCGGTGGCCGCTCGGCGAAATCTGCCCGCCGTAGTCGCGTACTGCCACACGCACTTTGGCGGTGTGATGACCGCCGCCGGCCGGTGGCCCGAAGCAGAGGCAGCTCTTATCGACGCGGTTCGGCTCTGGGCCCTCGGGCGGCGCACCCTCCAGGCGGGGGCCCTCGTCCGCCTAGCCGATCTGCGGATCCGGCAGGGGCGACTGGAAGAGGCTGAGCAGCTTCTCGAAGGTCTGACACCCGACGAGGAGTGCGCCCGACCACTCGCCATGCTGTTGTTGGAGCAGGGCCAAGTCCAACGCGCCCGTGAGATTCTCGAGCGCACCCTCGCCAGGATCGACCCGACGAACACGGGCGCTGTCCCACTGCTCTCCTTACTCGTCGACGTACACCTCGCAACAGGCGCGTTGGAAGATGCTGCACAAACAGTTGCCACCTTGGAGGCGTGTGCCGCCGGTCATGATGCCTTGTACCTGACAGCTGTCAGGGCATTGGCGCGTGGTCGGCTGGCGGCAGCGTCCGGCGACTCAGCAGCGCGGGCTTGGTTTCGTATCGCTGTCGACCAGTTCGCCGAGGCTCAATTGCCGCTGGAGTCGGCCCGCTCACAACTGGCGCTGGCCGCGGTGCTGGCAGACGATCTTCCGGATGTGGCCAGGGCAGAGGCCAAGGCGGCACTCGACTGTTTCGTACGGCTGCAGGCCGTCCGGGACATCGATGCCGCAGCCGCGATGCTGCGCTCGCTCGGACTACGGGTCGCAGCAGGACGATCTCCCGGGCTTCCGACCTTGACCTCCCGCGAAGCCGAAGTGCTGGACCTTCTCGGGCACGGCCTGAGCAATCCCGAGATCGCCGAGCGGTTGTTCATTAGCCGCAAGACCGTGGAGCACCACGTCGCCAACGTGCTGTCGAAGCTCAGTCTCCGAACCCGCAGTGAGGCCGCGGCGTACGCCGTGCGCACGAAGCTGGGCGCCAAATAGGCGAGTTCACCGATCCGAACAAGTCAGAGCCAGCCCGATGATCCAAAGGGTGGCGACGCTTGGGAGGTTCGAATGAAGGATCAATACGACGCGATCGTGGTTGGAGCGCGGTGCGGAGGTGCCACCACGGCCATGCTGCTGGCACGGCGCGGCTACCGAGTGCTGCTGGTCGACCGAGCAAAGTTCCCCAGCGACACCTTGTCAACCCATGTCATCCACGCACCCGGCGTTGCGGCGCTCGATCGCTGGGGACTGCTGGACACGGTGTTGGCCACCGGCTGTCCTCCTATAGGGCATTACAGCTTCGACTTCGGACCGGTCGTCATCGACGGCACGACCCGGCCAGTCGATGGTCACACCACGGCGTACGCACCACGACGCATTGTTCTCGACGAGATTCTGATCAACGCGGCCGCGGCAGCCGGCACAACAATCCGGGAAGAGTTCAATGTCGACGACCTGATATTCCGGGACAGCCAAGTCTGTGGAATTCGGGGACACTTCCGCCATGCAAAGCAGGAGAGCCTGACGGCACGAATCGTGATCGGTGCTGACGGCCGCGGCAGTCGGGTCGCCAAGGCCGTCCAGGCACGTGCCTACCAGGAGAAGCCGCGTCTGCAATGGCCCTTCTACACCTATTTCAGTGAGCTGCCGGTTGATGGCTTCGAAATCTATATTCGACCGTTCCGCGGATTCGCGGCTGCAGCCACCAACCACGGCTTGACGATGCTTGTGGTCGGCTGGCCTTATGCCGAGGCGCGCTCTTACAAGGCCGACGTCGAAGGCAATTTCTACCGCACCGTGGAGCTCGCGCCGCAGTTTGCGGCTCGTGTCAGGTCCGCGAGGCGCGAGACGCCATTCCTGGGCGGTGCTGTGCCGAACTACCTGCGAGTCCCGTTCGGCCGGGGCTGGGCGTTGGTTGGCGATGCCGGGTACAACAAGGACCCCATCACTGCGCAGGGGATCACCGACGCATTTCGCGACGCCGAACAGTGTTCCGCTGCGGTTGATCACTGGCTAAGCGGCCGAATGTCGTTCGAGGACGCGTTTGGTTCCTGGCATAGGGAGCGTGACAGCAAGGTTCTGCCGACGTACGCGTTCACCACGCAGCTGGCCACTCTCGAGCCACCGCCACCGGAGATGCAGCAACTGCTTGGTGCCATCTACGGCAACCAGGCAGCGATGGACGACTTCGTCAGTGTCAACGCTGGGACGCTGTCGCCAGGGGTGTTTTTCTCTCCCGAACACATCAGCCGGACGTTCGAGGCCGCGGCAATTCCGGGCTAGCCGGGTGGCGGCTTGCAGCTCTGAGCGATCCGTCGTATCGGGCGCGCGGGTCGTCTGCCGCCCAAGCACGGCGGTTCCAGGTTGGAAGAGCCCGAGCCAGCGCAGGAGGGCCGTGCACCTCGATTGCCCCGGAGCGCAGGGCGTCACCCCACTCGATCCGTCCCATGTGCCAGCGCGCGAACGCCAGGGGATCGTTGATCACGACTATCAGTTCTTCCTCGCCGCCTGGGTACTTCAGGCAGTATTCGGCATTACCTCGTTCGATCAGTAGCCAACTCCGGCGGCCGGACCCCGGCAAGGTGGGGTACTCGAAGCGGACCAGCAGCCGGCGACGAGGGAGGCGATCCCGGTCCAGGAAGAAGTTCGCCCACACCCAGAGCACAACGCCCGGGTGCGCGTGCTCGGGCTTCAGCTCGGCCCATTTCCGGCCCCAGTTCTCGAGGGCAAACATGATCTCTGAGAGTTCCCGGCCGGCTGGCGTGGGTTCGTATGTCGAGCCCGGACGATCTGGCTTTTGCCGGATCTCGATGACCCCGGCTCGCTCCAGTTCCCGCAGCCGCTTCGAGAGCAAGCCGCGCGATAGGCCGGGGGCGCCGTTGGCGATCTCGTTGAACGTCTGACAGCCGACAAGGATGTTGCGCAGGATGATGATAGTCCAGCGCTCGCCCAGAAGCTCCGAAGTCCGAGCGATCGGGCAGTACTGCCCGTAGGTCCTCACGCGCCCAGCCTGCCACCGGACAGCGACTGGGACGAGTTCAGTTTCTAAACCTGGTGGCCGGCCGGTCGCTCGCGGCCGCTCCCCGGCGCTACGACCGCGCACCGGGGTGGCAGGTTCATTTCGGGTACTTGTGGCGATCCCGGTTCAGGGGAACGTGGGATCAATTCCTGAAGAACGTGCGAGAGGAGATGCCATGAGTTCGTCGGAGTATCTGTTGGCCGGCCAGGTTTCCGAGCTTGAGCGGCTCAAGCTGCAGTCGCGGGTGTGGGAGCCCAGCGGTCAACGGCTTCTAGAGGAGATCGGCGACGGTCGCGGTGCCCGTGCCGTCGACATCGGGTGTGGCGTGCTGGGTTGGCTGCGAGTGCTCAGCGAGTGGGTCGGGCCCGATGGCCAAGTCGTAGGCACCGACATCGACGATGCCATGCTCGCCTCCGCCGACGAGTTCGTAGCCGAGCAGAGGCTCGGAAACGTCAAGCTCGTGAAGGATGACCTGTTCGCTACGAGTCTTGAGCGCGATTCGTTCGACCTCGTGCACGCACGGTACGAGATCACGCCGCTGGGCCGCGGCCCGGATCAGATAGCCACGTATCTGCAGCTCGTCCGCCGGGGCGGCACCGTTGTGCTGGAAGACCCCGACGTCGCCTCCTGGCACTTCAATCCACCAGCCCCCGCGCTCGAGAAGTTGATCACCTTGATCGTGGAGGCGTTCCGGCGGACCGGCGGTGACTGGGACGCCGGGCGCAAGCACCTGGACCTCTTCCGTAGCTTCGGCATCGAGGCAAATGTCAGAGCCGTTGTCTTTGCGCTCCCGCCTGGGCATCCGTACCTGCGACTGCCGCTTCAGTTCGCCACTGCCCTCGAGGCGCGGCTGGTCTCATTGGTGGGGGCCCGGGAGCTGCAGCGCCTTCGCAACGATGCCGCTGTGGAGCTGAAGGAGCCTGGCCGTTGGGGCACCACGTTCACGCTGATCCAGTCTTGGGGGCGGCGGGCGGGATGAGCGCCAGGACAACGAGCTATGCCAGAACGCGTTCAATCTGTTCGCAAGCCCGACGCGCACCGTCATCCAGAGCGATCCGCTCCGATAGCCCAGCGGCGCGAGCTCTCATGGCGGCGTCGTCGTGGGCTGTCTGGATCGCCGAAGCAAGTCGATTGGCGGTGAGCTTCTTAACGGGCATTGGCTGCGGTCCGGCGCCGACGTGGTGAACTGCCGCGCCCCAGAAATACTGGTCGCCCTGGAAGGGGCAAATGATCGTTGGACGTGATGCCAGCAGACCGGCAGCCGTGGTCCCCGCCCCTCCGTGATGGACGACGGCGGCAACCCGCGGGAACAGCGAGCTGTGTGGCGCGTTCTTGATCACCATCATCTCGGAGTTGCTTTGGACGCCGCCAAGCGCTCCCCAGCCGCTCGCGATCACAGCACGGATACCGGCCTGTCGCACTGCCTCGCTCACCGCAGCGCCCAGATGGGCAGGATCGGGGCCGACACTGCTGCCGAAGCCGATGTAGATCGGCGGCGCTCCTGCGGCCAGGAAACTCTCGAGATCGGGAGTCAGCGATTCCGCGCCGGTTCCACCCTGGCGCAGCCAGAACCCGGTGGCGATCGTGTCGGGCGGCCAGTCCGCGGGCGTGGGCACCAGGCCTGGGCTATAGCAATACAGGGTCTTCGACGGCGCCGGCGGGCTGTAACGCGGCTCAAGTGCAAGGCTTTCGCTCCGCCAGTCGCGAATCAACCCCAGGTATGGGCGAGTCAACATGCCGACGAGGCGGTAGCTCGCGCGGTTGAGGACCGCGCCGAGGTTGTGCCGGACGATGACGGGCAGTGGAAACTCGCGGGTCGGTGTCAACATCGGGACGGTCAGAGCCCGTACGTGCGGGACACCCAGCTTTTCGGCCAGGTGAGGTGCTGCCAGCGACTTCTGGTGGGCGACGATGACCTCCGGCTGCCTGGACCGCGCAACCGTCCAGCTGTCCTCGAGCATGCTTCGGATCACTGGGAAGACCTGGCCGCGAAGCGAGGGCCGCTTGCGCTCGGTTGTGGGTACCAGCGACTTGAAATCGGCACGAATCGGTGCGAACTCCACCGGGCTGTCGGGAGCGAGCCGTTCGAACCCCGCGTCCGCTGCGAGCGTCACCGTGTGACCGCGACTGCCAAGCCGTTCCGCTAGCGCCGCGAAAGGCTCGAAATCACCGGTGCTCCCGGCCGTAAGCACCATGATCGCGGCCATGCCGCTGATGCTACCGAGCGACTCCGGGAGCGAGCAGACGGCGGCGATGGAGCAGCGGAATGGGGCAGGCCCGTGAATTTCGCATGGACGCGCCTGGCTAGCTCAGCCTTGAGCCTCGACCGTCCGGGCCATCCCACCGATGACCGCGACCGCCTCCACCTCGACCAGCTGGCCGGGATAGCCAAGGACCGCTACGCCTAGAAGCGTGCTCGGCGGGTCGTGATCACCGAAGGCATCTCGGACGACCTGCCAGGCAGTGACGAGGTCAGTACGGGAGCTCGAGGCGACAAACACGGTCGTCTTGGCCACGTCAGTCAACCCAGCACGCGCCGCGCCCAGCGCTGTCGCGAGGTTGGCCATCGCCTGCTGAGCCTGGGCGGCGATATCGCCAGGCGACACGACGGCACCGTCCTGATTGAGCGGGCAGGCGCCGGCAGTGAACACCAGCCGTCCGGGGGGTGTCACCGCGGCGTACGCGTACGGGACCGCTTCGGTGAGGGCGGTGCTGCGGACCAGCTCGACGGAGCTCATCTGCTGATCAAACCACCGCGGCCGGCCGGCCCAGAGGTTCCTGTCGCGACCGGAGGAGTCCATTGAGGGATGCCGACGGCCTATCCCGGTCCGTCGAGTCTGTCGTTTCTCGAGCATCGAGAGCAATGCGTGGCGGATCATCCTGTTGAGCGGTCCCTCATCCGGCACCTCGCGGCGGGCAGCGGCGAGTACCGAATCCTGGGTGCAGGATTTCGCTGGAGTCCTGTACTGGAGAACGAATCGGCGCACCGAGGCGATCGCGTCGGCCAGCCTGAGGCCTACGGCTCAAGCGCCTCGGTTGAACTCGGTTCGCTGACGACGAGGACCTGATCACGCAGATCCTGTGTCACCATCCAGACCGTGATCCGCCTGAAGGCGTTCCTCATGAAGTGTCCGGCATTCGCTGAGATCTGGAAGGGCACCACAGGGATATCACCCCGGCTCCGGCCCAGGTCGGCAATCTCGTCCTGTCGCACGATTCCGTGCTCGATGCGGTCGATTGCATAGATTGTCGCAGTCGTGGGACCGTCGATCTTCAGCTCGATTCCCACGATGGTGTAGCGATCGCGATCAATTTGGGCTAGTTCGTAAAGGCTCGGTCGTTCCAGCGCGGCCTCGACGTTATCCGCTGCCACCGTGCCGACGTAATCATTCCAGCGCGCGCTAGCTGGACCAAGCACAGGCCCGCGAGGCTCCACAGCGGAACATTCCCACATTCAGGTGAACGGAAGGTTTCAACACGCCGCCATACGCATTCAGGTGCCGAGGATTGTGCTGCGTTGTCGGCGACGCGATGTCGTCAGTCGCACGCGCGAGATCGCGGCGTTGATCGGGATGTGGGTAGGACGTGCGGCGTCGCGCCAGCCGCAGACGGCTGGTTAGTCGAAGCCGTGCTCGGTTCAGCGGGGCGTGCCTGACCCGGCATCCCCGGGAGAGTAATTGATTCCGTGACTATCCCTATAGTCCGCAAGCAAACCGTCGATAACGCGAGCCGTTCTCGCAGCACTATGTCCGTTGCTTGGCGACTCGCCGTACCCCGTCAGAGCGTCGACAACGGTCTGAATGAGGGGCAGTTGAACGATCTCAGGATAGGGCGCGTTGATCTGTTCCAGCCCGCTGCCCGTGAGGAGCGATAAGGGCTCTTCGCCGAAGCAAGAGAAGCGCAGTGCTCCGCCCGTTCCGACGATCTCAACCTGATCTTTCTCATGGAACGAGTCGTAGTTCCAGACACCTACACCTTCTACACCGGAACGGAAGCTGAAGACACCGGTGACCAGGTCTTCGGCCCGGTAACGTCCACCGCGGTTCGTCGCGACTCCGGCCGCATAGGTCACCGGACCGAGTAGCCAGTCCAGCAAATCGAGGACGTGAGAGCCGAGGTCGACGAAATGGCCCCCGCCCGAGATCTCGGGATTAACCCTCCATCCTCCGGGTTCGGCCTCGCCCACTTGGGCAGGCCGCTCGTTGCGGATGCTGACCGACCGGAGCCGACCGATCCGGCCACTGTCCAAGAGTTCTTTGACCGTGGCAAAACGCGGCATGGCGCGACGGTAATAGGCCACGAATAGGTCCACCCCGGCCTCGTCGCAGGCCGAAATCATGTCCTCACACTCCAGCGCCGTGCGAGCCATTGGCTTCTCGACATAGACCGGCTTGCCTGCCCGCGCGACGCGGACCGCAAGCTCCTTGTGCGAGTCAGGAGGTGTGGCGACGTAGACGGCGTCGACCTCCGGATCGTTGATGAGCTCGTCGGCATCGTCGTACCAGCGCGGCACGTCGTGCCGTCGGGCGTAGTCAGCGGCGAGATCGCCATTTCGGCGCATGACGGCAACCAGTTCTGATCGTTCAGCTTGCTGAAAACCTGGCCCGCTCTTGCGTTCTGTCACATTGCCGACGCCGACAATTCCCCACCGCACCCTCGCCACGGTCGTCAGCGTAGTCAGGAACCTCGCTCCCAGACCATGGCAATGCGCGCCGCGACTGCCGATTCAACCCGATAGCAGCAAGGACGACGAAGAGCTTGATGCCAAGCGGTGATGCGGTGGGCGTTCGCTGCTGCTACTCACGGCTTGGCTCGATCAGCCGACACCCTGTGGGCCCTGGCGGACAGCGATTAGACGCAGCAAGCGCCACGGGCGGGGCCCGCGCCCAACGCGTGTCGGCCCGGGAAAGTGCCCCGGGGAAAAGACCCGGGACTAGCACGGGTGCGAGGCAACCGAGACACGGGCACATTGCCTCATAACAGCGAACTAATCCCGTCGAGGAGCACCGATGGACTTTTCCGCAAAACTAGATCAGCTTCAGGCCAAGACCGACGAGACCGTCGCGTCCGCGCGGGCGGCCGCCGCCGAGGATCGTGAACAACTCAAGCAGCGCGTCGACAAAGCAGAGGACCAGGCGAAGCAGGCCATGCAAGACGCCAAGCAGCAAGCTGAGCAGGCTGCTGATCGAGCCGAGAACAAGTGGGCCCAGATGAAGGCCGATGCTGCCGATAGGCGAGAAGACTTCAAGGCAAAGATCGAGAAAAGGGCCGAGGAGCGGGACGCCAAAGCAGCAGCCAAGGAAGCCGACTGGGCCGAGCTGGACGCATCCGATGCCATTGACTACGCCGTCTACGCCGTCTACGACGCAGAACTGGCCGTACTCAACGCGCTCGACGCGCGCGTCTACGCAAACGAACAGGCCAAGATCGCCGGCATCTAGAACTGGCCCGAAGCAAGATCAACTCAGCCCGTGGAACACCGTCGGCCAGTACTTGGTGCGGCGCAGACGCGCTTCAACGACTACGTCGGTACAGTTGCAGCCGATGACGCCGGCGCCGTCGCGGGCCGACCAAGCCTGTAAGAGCTCGTCGACATTGATCGTAATCTTGTACACCATCGTTGCAGTCGACTGCGCAGCAACGCGTCACCGTGCGTCTGGACGGGCCTGCTCCTCGACCGGGCCAGGAGACGGCATTGGACCGCATGAGCAGGAGGCATAAGGCAACGGAGGGTCGGTTATGGCAGGGGTGAGCTCAAAGTCGTTCGACACGCCGGACGAGGTGCGGACTCCCGATAAGACGAAGGTTGACGTTGTCCGGCTGGGCGGGGAGACGGTTGCTCGCATTACCTTCCAGCCGGGGTGTAGGTGGTCGGAGTGTGTGAAGCCGGTGGCCCACACCGACTCGTGCCAGGCGCGTCACGTTGGAGCTATCGTCGCTGGCCGGTTGCGAGTGGTGCACAACGACGGAACCGAAGGAGAGGTCGCGTCCGGCGACGCATACGTGATTGAACCGGGACACGACGCCTGGGTCATCGGCGATGACCCGGTGGTGGCGTTCGAGTTCGAAAGCGCGGAAACCTACGCTCGCGGCTAGCAAGGCGATCGCGCGCGAGCGTTTCCACGGGTTTTCTCAGCCTGGGAATAGGCCGAGCTGGGTGAGGAAGGCTGCCTGATCGAAGTAGACGTGCTCGCTCTGAAGCTCTTCACCTGCAAACCGCACGACGTCGGCGTAGTCGAGAGTGACTGTCCTACCGGTAGGTGCGATTTCGCCACCGGGTGATGCGAGGGGACCGGTGTGCGTGCCAGTAAAGCGGGACTCAGCGGCAACCTGGTTGTCTGCCTCGACGGTGCTGAGCACCTCGTGGTGCAGGTCGGGGAATGCGCGGAGGAAAACCTCGATCCATGCTGCCGCGGCTGCGCGCCCATCGAGTTCTGTTCCGGGAGCGCGGATCTCGACGTCCTTGGCGTAGGTGCTGAGGATAGCCGTTCGGTTGTGGGTATCGATCGCGTTCAGGTAAGCCTGTAATCGCTGGGTATTGGTTGTCATGGCTGATTCCTTGTTTCCTTGCCTTGGTGGGGTGATTTAGGCGGCCGCAACCGCTTGAGCGGCCGAGATGAGCGAGCGAGTTTCAATGGCGACGTCGGGTTCCCAGTGCTGGGCCGCCTCGGAAACCCAGACGCCGGTGCAGTACACGACGTGATGGACGATCTGATCGTCGACGACGAAGACGAGATTGACCCAGCGGAAGTACTCGCCCGTTGGCTCGTCGATGACCGAAGTCTCGATGACTGAGCCCCACGGGGCGGGGTGTTCGGCCCAGTGCAAGAACCGGAACTGCCGGGGCCGGCCGAAGTTAAGACGCCAGAAGGCGACGATTGATTGGGTGCCGCGGTATTGCATGCGGCTGGACGGGACATAGATATCGAGGAGCGCGTCGGGGCTGTACGACTCAGCCAGCTGGTCGAATTGCTCGGCGTGCCAGAGCTCCCGCAACGTGTCGATGACGGTCATCGGATTCCTCCTTCATCGAACCTGGTTCACTCATGAAGGCGGGAGGTCCGTCCTCCCAGGGGGAGGCAGCCAGACCAGAAGTGCGTCCTACAGCAGCCAGGTGATCGGCTTCTCAGGCAGGTAGGCGCAGTAGATACCGGTCTTGATGGAGTTGCGCAAGTGTCGGCCCAACGGTGGATGCACCCGCTCGACGCGGTCGATCGCGTGTCGCACTCGCCACTTGACGGCCTGTCTGGCCCGTTCGAGCGGGTCGCCGGCGGTCCGGGTACGGGGGGCCCAGGCCGTAGGCGGCAGAAAGTTGGGCGACGATCCAGGTCCGCTCCGACTGCGCCCGCTCTGCCCGCCCTGGGTCGCCGAAGCTCTCTGCTTCAGCGATCTCCTCGTCCAGGGCCTCGAGTTGTTGCCGGTATAGCCGCCGCGCCTTCTCATCTAGCACGGCACCCAGATCGCCGGGCTCCCGGAGATCGTCAGCTTGCGCACGAACCGGCGTCCGTGGGGACTCGGCTGCGATGAGGTCACAGACGTGCATCTCGAGGCCGGGCCGGGCGAGGAGTTGCGCGATGTCGTGTAGCCCTCTCAAGTCCTTGATCAAAGCCGAAGTCCCTTCGAAGGCGACCGTCCAGACATCACCTTCGCGGCGGAGTGTGTTAGGCAAAGCCGTCGCAGGCATGCCGTCGACCAGGCTCTCGGTCGTGTCGACCCAGTGTTGAAGGTGAAGACCTCTATATATCGTCAAGGCTTCCCGAGCCAGGTCGGTGGCTCTCTTGGTCGCCTCGCCGTCGCCTCGGTCGAACAACATCGCTGCGTAATTGCGGACTGCGTGGGCTACTAGCAATGGCGCGCCGGCGCGACGGTTCTCCCGGATCGCATTATCGAAGTGCGCCTCTGCTTCTTCCCACCGGCCAAGGACGTGGGCCAGCATGTCGAGGTGTCGTGAGACCGAGCCGAAGCATGCCGCTGCGGTCCCGGTTAAAGCGAACCGATGCGCGTAGGGCGCCAGGACACGGTAGGTCACCTCGGTCGCCGACTCGGCGTGGAGGATCAAGCAGGCTTCGGCAATCGAGGTGAGGCAACCCAGCCATTGGGCGTCGCCAGGGATGCCGTCGAAGTCGGTCGACGCGAGCCGATCTAGTAACGCGTTCGCCTCGATGGTCCGTCCGGTTCCGGCGAGCAGCTTAGTCATCCACGGCCAGGCGGCTGGGAATCTCGCCGGGCGGAACTCCCGCTCACAGTGGGCTTACGGACTTGCCCGGCGGCAGCGGCTTCGGCATCGGTGTCGCTGCTGGACGAGCGATTCCGCGAGGTGCTTGGCCTGGCACCGATTCGCTACCTGGCCGCGTGGCGCATGCACGTAGCTAAGGATCTGCCTCGCTCGTCCGGGCTCGGTGTAGCTGCCAAGCGTGTAGGAGCACTTTCCTCGACGCCAGAGGGGCTTAGATAGTGGCGGTCTGCTCAGGTCG
>Ga0081455_10004730_pt1 | contig 15132 bp, 10 predicted proteins | sample TabmetS3T2R1_FD_70207 | JGI IMG/M metagenome (GOLD analysis project Ga0081455, IMG submission 70207) | Tabebuia heterophylla rhizosphere microbial communities from the University of Puerto Rico - S3T2R1 | ecosystem: Host-associated > Plants > Roots > Rhizosphere ... | reverse complement strand
AGCCGCTGGACCCGGCTCGTTCCGGTGACCAGCGCGGCTATCCGGTCCCGGTACACCGCGGCGTCCTCGTAACGCCGAGCCCGGACGAGGCCGGCGAGCCGGGCCTCCAGCGGCGTCAGCAGGGCGCCGAGGTCACCCTCGACCGCGGTACGGAAGCGTTCGACGTGCTCGACGTACTCGGCAGGGCTTTCCGCGCCGGAACAGGGTGCCCCACAGCGTCCCAGGTCGAGCAGGACGCACGGGGTGCCGCTCGGCCGACGCGGTAGCCGGGCGTTGCACTGGCGGAGCGGTACGGCCTCGTGCACGGCGGTCCGAGCTTGCTCGGCGGCGGCCCGGCTCGGGAACGGGCCGAGGTAGACCGCGCCGTCCCGGGAGGCCGACCGCACCAACGACAACCTCGGGAACGCCTCACGCGTGAGGGTCAGCCAGACCAGCGTGTGCTGCCGTTTCGACCGCCGGTTGTACGGCGGTCGCAGTTCGTCGAGCAGGCGCAGTTCGCGGACCTCGGCCTCGAGCTCGGTGCTGCACGGCACCACGTCGACGTGTTCGGCGATGCGAACCATCTCGCGCATCCGGCTACGGGTCTCCGCACCGGTGAAGTACTGCCGGACCCGGGCGCGCAGCCGCCGGCTCTTGCCGACGTACAGCGCCCGGGACCTGGCGTCGCGGAAGACGTAGACGCCGGGTCCGTCGGGCAGCCCGCCGGAGAGGTGGCGCTTTCGGCGAACCTCGATCGGCACGGCGGTGGAGAACCTCCGCAGCTCCTCGACGTCGTGCACGCCCAGGTTCCCGACCCGTTCGATCAACCCGTGCAGCACCTCGACGGTGGCTCGGGCGTCGGCGAGGGCCCGGTGGCAGGGCTGGGTCTCGGTCCGGAAGAGCCGCGCCAGGGTGGCCAATTTGCAGTTCGGCGCTTCGTCGCGGGTCAATGCGTGGCGGGCGATGCGAGCGGTGTCGAGGGACGTGAAAGCTGGCCAGTCGAGACCGCAGCGTCGGGCATTTCGCCGGAGGAACCCCACATCGAACGGGGCGTTGTGGGCGACGAGCACCGTTCCGCGGGCGAACTCCAAGAAGGTGGGCAGGACCTGGGCGATCGACGGCGCGGTCGCCACCATCGAGTCGGTGATCCCGGTCAGGACGGCGATGAAGGCGGGGATCGGGGCCGCCGGCCTGACGAGGGTTTGGAACTCGCCGAGCACTTCCCCGCCTCGAACCTTGACGGCGCCGATCTCGGTGATCGCGTCGTCCTCGGCCGACCCGCCCGTGGTCTCGAGGTCCACGACGACGAAGGTCGCCGCCGCCAAGGGCGTGCCCAACTCGGCGAACGTCCCTTGCCCCACCAGGGGCGGGGCGGGGGTGGCGGAGAGGTTGGGCACGGCGCGACCGTAGGTCGGGGTTCGGACAAATTGCCACCGGCTGCGCCCGATACCTGTGGGTTCCCGGGTGCGGCTCTAGGCTCCGGGCGTGCCCACCCTGTTCACCCGCATCATCTCCGGGGAGCTGCCCGGCCGCTTCGTCTACGAGAACCCCGAGGTCGTGGCGTTCCTGACGATCGCGCCGGTGCGGCCCGGCCACACCCTCGTCGTGCCGCGCGTCGAGGTGGACGACTGGCTGGACCTGGAAGAGTCCGCCCGGAACGCGCTGTTCGGCGCCGCGCGCACTGTCGGGACTGCCGTGAAGGTGGCGTTCGGGTGCCGCAAGGTCGCGTTGCTCGCACTCGGCCTGGAAGTACCGCACGTGCATCTGCACCTCATCCCGATCGACGAGGAACGACAGGTGAACTTCGCCGCGGCGGACTCCGATCCGGATCCGGCCGAACTGGACGACGCGGCGGCGCGGATCCGGGCGGCGCTGGGGTCGGTCGGCGACGGCTCCCCGGCGTCCCGATAGCCTTCCCGGGTGGCCATTCCGCTGCCGGACGAGAAAACCCGCTGGCGCTGCACCTCGTGCGGCAACCTGACCCGCTTCGACGTCAGTCGCACCACCCGGACCCGCGACTTCGTGCACGTCGATCTCGCCGGCGAATCGACGATCGAGGAGCGAGAGGTCACGCTGGACGTCGCCGAGCACGTGACCTGCCGTTGGTGCAACAACGTGGACACCGTCGAGCTGGTGGCGCGCCCTGGCCTCTCCGACCCGCCTGCGTGATTCGGTCGGCCGAGAGCCGGATCGGGACCGCGCCGGAATTGTCGGCGGTCCCTCCTAGCGTCCTTCGCGACTCGATCGGACGGTCGAGCAGGAGGAGGGTCCGATGTTCATCGACTGCGGCACGTGCGCGATACGAGGCACCGGTTGCGCCGACTGCGTGGTGACGGTCCTGCTCGGCGAGGACGACACGGTCACCTCCCCGCTGGGGGCCGAGGTGGACGCCGAGCAGCGTCAGGCGATTTCGATGTTGGCCCAGGTGGGCCTGGTTCCGGAGCTGCGGCACACCCCGGTCCGGCGCGTTTCGTAGCGTGGCGGCTACTCCGCGTACTGTTGTCGGCCAAGGATTGATCACAGGTAGGCCTCACGAGGGGTCGCGATCGTCCATGATGTGCCTCGCCGGATCGATTGGGCCAGCATGCCCAACAGGGATCGACGGGCAGTCGGAAGGGCGTCGGAGTGCGGCAGCTTCAGGTGGTCGGTGTCAGCACCGACGGCCGTCTTCTGCTTCTCGCGCCCTCCGCCGACGGGCGTGCGACGCATGCGGTGGAGCTGGATCGGCGATTGGAGCGCGCGGTTCGCGGGCAGCCGCTGGACGACTCCGGCGTGCAGGGCGAGTCTCTCTCGCCGAAGGACATCCAGGCGAGGTTGCGTTCCGGTGCGAGCATCGAACAGGTCGCCCGGGACGCGGGCGTGCCGATCGGGCGGGTGGAGCGTTACGCGGGCCCGGTTCTCTCCGAACGAGAACAGGTATTGGCCGCAGCCCGCGCGAGCACCATGGCTCGGCCGCGGGGGAATCGCAGCATGTTGCCACTGGGCGAGGCGATCGAGGCGAATCTGCGGTCGCTCGCCTACGCCAGGCCGGAAACCGGGGAGTGGTCGGCGTATCGCGCCGACGCGGGAGGCTGGATCGTCCGCTACGACGTCACGATCCGTGGTCGGCGCAGGAGGGCGGAATGGGCGCACCATCCCGCGACTCGGGAGGTGACTGCGCTCAACGGCCAGGCGGCGTCGCTCGGACTGATCGAGCCGGGCCGCGGCCGCGAGACGCCGGCTGAACGATCGGATACTCCACCGGCAAGGCGCCCTGCCGCGGCGAAGGTTCCGGTCACGAAGCAGGCCCCCGTTAAGGCGACCGGTCGGAAGACCGCCGGCAAGAAGGCCATCGGCAAGAAGGCCACGACAACGTCGGTCGCGCGCACCCCGGTCGCGGCGACGCCGCGTAAGCGACCGGCGAAGGCCGCCCCGCAAGCCCGCGGCGCGAAGCGCACCGGGCGGGCGTCGTAACCTACCTGCACGATGCGTGGGGTGCGAGCCGACGACGGTGAACCTCGCCGCCCCCACCAGCGCTGGGACGGGCGGAGATCCCTCGTCTCCGTGGCTGTCGTCCTCGGATTGCTGAGCGTCGTTCTGGCCGCCTGCGGCAGCTCGAAGACGCACCCCTCGGCGGTCGTCGACGATCTCCGACGGGATTTCGCGAAGGTGCTGACCACGCGGGTGACGGCGCTGGAAGACCTGCGGACGGTGTCGGCCGCGGTGACCGCGGTGCAACAGGCGGACGATGCCACCTCCCGTGGGACGACGGTCGACGAGGAGTTGATCACCACCAGCGTGAACCAGTCGGCCCAGGCGGCACCGATCGTCGCGCGGACCCGTTCGGACGTCGCGTCGTATCAGAACGCGCTGGCATCGCTCGAACAGGACGCCCGCAACCCGAAGACGTCGCTGGACGACGAGCAGCGGGCGAAGATCGCCGCGCTGTGTACGACTGGTCGCGCCGAAGCGGAAGCGATCAAAGGCACCGCTACCGCGTACGCCACCGAATGGCCCGCGTATTCGGGACTCGCCCAGGCCCTGCAGACGTGGCTGCAACGCAGCCAGCACGGCCAGTACGTCACAACTGACGACGCCCAGCTCGGCTACCGGGACCTCACCACCCAGTTCGAGGCCGACTTGGCGATCGGGAGGGCGTCGGCGGCGGCGGCGGAGACGACCCGGAATGCGGCGAGCAAGGAGATGGCGACCGCGATCGGTACCGTCCAGGCCGAGGTGCCGGCCCTGGAGAACGTGCCCTTGCCGGCACCGTCCGAGGCGACATCGTCGCCCCGCTCGTGACCGGGCCCACCCCTTGACCGCGGGACGGCGTCGCCCTTCGGGCCGCATCGGGATCGGGATCGCGGTCGGGGCGGTCGGCGTCGCCGGGATCGTCGCGGGGATCACCGTGTCGATCGACGGTTCGGGCACTTCGCATCGTCAGGTCTCACCGCCCGGTGGCGCCGCCGACCCGGAAGCGGTCCGTGCCGCGGCCGTGCAACGGGTTCTGGACGCGCGCGCGGCAGCGGTCCACAACCGCGACGAGCAGGCGTTCCTGGCGACCGTCGACGACCGGGACAGCGCGTTCGTGGACCGGCAGCGCTCGTTGTTCGGGTCGCTGTCCGCGGTGCCGTTCTCGTCGTTCGGCTACGAACTGGGCCGCGGACCGGGGCGAACCGGCGACGGCACCTGGGAACCCCCGGAAGTGACCCTGCGCTACCAGATCTCCGACTACGACCCGACCGCGGTGAGCCTGCGTCAGCACGACACCTTCACCCTCCGGGACGGACGCTGGCTGCTCGCCGACGACGACCTCGGTCCGGTGCTGGCCGGCGGGCCGCAGAACGGCGGGGGGGCCGGCGAGCCGACCCAGCCCGCGATCTGGGACCTCGGCGCCGTCTCGGTGGTTCGCGGCGACCGGTCCCTGGTGATCGGCACCGGGTCGCCGGACCGGTTGCGCGACATCGCGACGGAGACCGACCGTGACATCCCGGACATCACGGCCGTCTGGGGGCCGGACTGGGCGCAGCGGGCTCTGGTCGTCGTCCCCTCGACGACCGCACAGTTCGTCGCGCTCACCGGTCAGCACGGTGACGTCTCGAAGCTGGAGGCGGTCCAGTCCGCGGAACAGCGGGGTGACGCCGGAGCGGAGGAGACGACGGGGAACCGCATCACGATCAACCCGGAGCCCTACGGCGCGCTCAGCTCGGCTGGCCGGCGCGTCGTCGTCACGCACGAACTGACCCACGTCGCGACGCGGGCGAGCACCGGAGCACAGACACCGCTGTGGCTCGCCGAGGGGTTCGCGGACTACGTCGGCTTCCTGCGATCCGGAATCCCGGTTCCGGATGTCACCACCGAGTTGCGCGGCGCGCTGGTCACCGGCGGACTCCCACCTCACCTTCCGGTAGACGGCGATTTCGCGGTGGGCAGCGCGCAACCCGCGGTCGCCTACGAGGAGAGTTGGCTGGCCTGCCGGCTGATCGTCCGAACCGGGGACCAGGCGGCGCTGGTCGCCTTCTACCGGGCGGTCGGTCAACAACCAGCTCCGGCGGGAACCGCGCAAGCCGACGTCCAGGCCGCCGAGGATCGCGCGGTCGCCGCCGGGCTCGCCCGCTCGGGGCTGGCGACGCTCGCCTCGCCCGCGGCGTTCACCGCCGGGTGGCGCGACTCCCTTGCGACGCTGTTGGGATGAGGTGCCGGTGACACGTCGCACGTTGATCGTGACGAACGACTACCCGCCGCGCCCCGGTGGGATCCAGGCGTTCGTCCACGAGCTCGCGAGCCGGCAGCCCGCCGGCGAGGTCGTCGTCTACGCCCCGGCCTGGAAGCGGGCCGCCGCGTTCGACGCGGCCCTGCCGTATCCGGTCGTCCGACATCCGGGCAGCTTGATGTTGCCGACCGCGGATGTCGCCTCGCGGGCCGTCGACATCGCCCGTGCGGACGGGCTGGACACCGTCTGGTTCGGCGCCGCGGCCCCGCTGGGTCTGCTGGCGGCCCGGCTGCGCCGGGATGCGTCGGCGACCCGGACGGTGGCGTCCACCCACGGGCACGAGGTGGGGTGGGCCCGGACACCTGGCATGCGTAAACTGCTCCGGCTGATCGGAGACCGCAACGACGTCGTCACCTATCTCGGCGCCTACACGAAGGCGATCGTGGCGCCCGCCTTCGGATCGCACCCGCAGCTGGCACAGCTGGCCAGTGGGGTCGACCCGGACGTGTTCCGGCCGGGGGCCGGTGGTGCCGAGGTTCGGCGGCGGCTCGGACTGGCGGATCGCCCGGTCGTGGTGTGTGTCAGCCGTTTGGTGCCGCGCAAGGGCCAGGACACGCTCGTTCGGGCGCTGCCCGCGATCCGGTTACGAGTCCCGGACGCCGCGTTGTTGCTGGTTGGCGGTGGCCCCTACCGTGGCACCGTCGAGCGGCTCGCCCGGGAGAACGATGTCGCCGAGCACGTCGTGTGCACCGGTTCGGTGCCGTGGGAGGAACTGCCCGCGCACTACGACGCCGGCGACGTGTTCGCGATGCCGTGCCGTACCCGGGCCGCGGGCTGGGACGTCGAGGGGCTCGGCATCGTCTACCTCGAGGCATCCGCGACCGGCCTGCCGGTGGTCGCCGGGGACAGCGGGGGAGCGCCCGACGCGTTGCTTCCCGGGGAGACCGGTGAGCTCGTCCGCGGCGGCGACGTCTCCGCGGTCGCGAAGGCGGTCGGCGACCTGCTGGCCGACCCGCAACGTGCTCAGGCGTTGGGCCGCCGGGGACGGGACTGGGTGACCGAACGCTGGCAGTGGTCGACGATGGCGCAGCGACTACGAAACCTGCTGCAGGACAGCTGATCTCGGCGGTGACTCGACGGCTCGGCTCCCGCCCGGAACCATCAGTGATGTACAGATGTCCATGAGGTGAACTCCCGGTCGGTAGGGAACTTCCGGGCTTGTGACGGGGTCTGCTCGTGGTCTAGTTCGATACACGTGGGGGCAGTGGGTCTCCGTTGAGACCCTTGGGGGTTGCGGTGCAGGTGTCGGCTGGTCGTCGTCTTGCCGAGGGCATAGGTGGGTCGGCCGGGCGGCGGCGGTGGCGGCGACAGCTACGTCGGGGAGTTGCGTTAGGCATTGCCGGTCTGCTGATTCCCGCGGTGTGTGCGACCCCCGTGATGGCTGGTGGCGCTGCTTCACCTTCTCCGGTCTTGGGTGGAGACAAGCCTGCCGCCGGACTGGATTCTCCGACGTTGCGTCGACCAGCGCCGACGTTGCCTACTGCTCAGGGCTTCGCGACCGGTTCTTCGGGGCGAGTGCCGACGCCGGTGTCGGAGGTGGTGTCGGAGCGGACCGCGAAGTCGTCGACGTGGCGCAACGATGATGGTTCGACGACGGTCCGCAGTTTCGCGGGGTCGCAGTTCTATCAGCCGGCTGGGAAAGCGGACTGGGCGCCGATCGACACGTCTCTGGGCGTGGCGCCGGGCAAGGGAGATCGCGTTCAGTCCGGGGCGAATAGTTGGCAGGTGTCGTTCGGGCCGACGGGAGCCGCGGACGCCTTCCAGCAGATCGATGTCGCTGGGAACACGATTGGTTTCACGCCCGAGGGCGGGTCGCAGAAGGGCGCGGTTCCTTCGGTGTTGGCATCTACGGCCACGTACGCGGAGCTGTGGCCGGGGGTGGATCTGGTGGATCAGGTGACCTCGGATGCGGTCGTCGAAAATCTGGTTTTGAAGGCTCAGGGGGTGCCATCGAGCTTCGCGTTCAGCGTTTCGGGTGCGACGGTGAAACCGAATCCGGCGGGTGGTCTCGATGTGGTAGCGGGGGGGAAGACGGTAGGGGTCATCCCCGCCCCGACGGTGTCGACAGCGAAGTACGACGCGGATCCCGCCGGCGGGGTGGGTGCGTTACCTGGCTCGCCAGCGTTGTCGAGCAAGGTCTCCGCTGCGAAGCTGAGTGTGGTTGGTGGCCGGGTTGTGGTGTCGGTGTCGCCGGAGTGGCTGGCGATGTTGCCGAAGGCCGCGTTCCCGGTGGTGATCGATCCGTCGTTCGAGCCGTTGAACGTGTACGGGACGCAGGCGGTGGCGTTTTCGAATGCCAGCGGGAGCATGTCGGGTCAGGCGGCGTTGGGTCAGGATTCGGGGGGCGTCAGTTGGGTGGGTGCGACCTACATTCCGTTCCCTTCGCCGCCGACCGCCGGGCCGGGGGAGCAGCCGTGGGTGCCAGCGTCCGCGCGGCTTTATCTGACCTGCGGCTATCAGGTTCCGTGCAACCTGTCGAACCCGATCATTTATGGGCTGTCGAGTGCGCCGACGTCTTTTGGGGCGGTGATCGGCGGGCAGCAGCTGTATTCGGACGCGTCCGGCTATCCGTTCACCGCGTTGAACGTGGATATCGCCTCGTGGTTTTCGGCGCACAGGACGGGTTCGTGGTTCGGGTTCCGCGCGGACGGTCCCCAGAAGATCTTCCCGGCAAGTGGTACCTGGGTCGATTTCGTGTATTACCAGGAGCCGCCGGCTCCAGCGGTTTTGGCGCCGGCGGCGGGTTCGACCGTCGCGTCCTCCACGCCGACGTTCACGGCTTCGACGACCGATCCGAACATTTGCGCGTACACGGATCCTCCGGAGCCGCCGTCAGGTGTGTGGTGTGACTTCCCGCAGAACGTGCTGTATGACTTCAAGGTCTCGACCTCTCCGGACTGGAACGGGGGGAGGGTGGTGGCTGATTCGGGGTGGATACCTCAGCCCTACACCACCGGCGGCACGCTGACGGCGAACGGCTATCAGATCACGACGTCGAATCCGATCTGGTCGCCGCCACCGGGGTCGCTCAGCGATGGAGTGACGTACTACCTGACGGTGCTGAGCGCGGATTCGTCGCAGAATCCGGAGAATTTCGCCCCGCTCGTCCCAGGCGGGAACTTGATGGTGCCTCCGGCGATCGCGTTGCCGGCGACCTCGTTCACGGTGCGGCAACGCCTCGGCGGTGGCGGCCCGGCGCCCACGGACACGGTCGGTGCGGCACCGGGACAGTCTTCGACCCCGAGCGCGGGCGCACCGTCGCCGGGAACGGCCCCGGCGAGTGTGACGGTGAACGAGGTGACCGGGAATCTGGCGTTGGCGGTGGGCACCCCGTCGATGAAGACGCTGGACGGTCCGGCGGGGGTCACCTTGTCGTACAACTCGTCGCAGTCCTCGGGGGCGACCGGAACGAACTACGGCTTGTCCGCGTCGTACTTCCTCGATCCGGGCTCGCACGCGTTCCCGTCGTCGACGGTAAGCAGCCAGACCGACCCGAACATCAACGTCGCGTCTTCCTACAGTCCGCCGGTCGGGGGGCTGCAGCCGCACACGCCGTATATGGCCAGGTGGACGGGGTCGATTAGTTTGCCGGCCGGCACCTGGCAACTCGGGGCACTGTCGACCGGTGGGATCCGGATCTATCTGGACGGGTCGAGCACCCCGATCTACAACGGTTGGGCAGGCGGCGTGCAGAACTTGTCGTTCGCTTCGACCACGGTCAGCGGTGGGCATCAGATCAAGGTCGAAGCGTGGGATCCGGCCGGAACGGTCTATCCGTCGCGGCCGACGACGATGCAGTTGTGGGCGAATAACGTCACCACCCCGTCGCAGCCGGTGCCCTATATCGTTCCCTCGTCCTGGTTGACCCCGCAGGCAACGGGTTTGCCGGTGGGTTGGACGATGGGCCAGAACGCCGCGGGATGGACGTCGATCACCGATCTGGGCACCCAGATCGTGGTGCATTCCGCGAGCGGTGACGTGGCGGCGTTCACGAAGAACACCAACGGGACCTACCAGCCGCCCGCCGGTGACAGCGACGCGTTGAGCGTGATCAACGGGCAGGTGCAGCTCTCGACCGCGTCCGGTTTGTTGTATGTGTTCAACACGTCGGGGATCGCCGATGACCGGCACCCGGCCGCGTTGCAATACACCTACGGCCCGCTGACGAGCGGGCCGGATTCGCCGATCGTGCTGCAGACCATCACCGATCCGGTGTCGTCCCGGTCCATCACCCTGTCCTACGGCAATGCTTCCGCGTGCACCAGCCAGAACAGCGCCAAGCTGCTGTGCGGCATCAGCTATTGGGACGGCACCTCCTCCAGCTTTCTCTACAACAGCAACCAGCAGCTGGCGCAGGTGGTCAGTCCGGGCGGGAACATCTCCCAGTTCGGCTACGACGCCGACGGGCATCTCAACGACATCAGGGACGCGCTCGCGAACGACTACCTGATCGCCGGCGGTTCGGGCGTGCCCACATGCACAGCCGTGAACCAAAGCTGCATCGTGGACACGTGGATCACCTATGACACCAGTGGCCGGGTGGCCACGGTGACCCAACCGCGCCCGGTTTCAGGAGCGGCCCGTCCGCAACGGACCTACACGTATGTGCCGTCGACCACGACGCCGGGCGCTGGCTCCACGCGGGTGGCGATCGCCGGGTTCAGCCCGGCCGCGAATTCGGTCAACCCGGCCGGGGTGGCCAGCAGCGTCAGCTACGACAGCAAGTCCCGGATCGTAAGCCAAACGGACTCCGTCGGGCGTACCGCCCGCACTGCGTGGGACGGCGCGGATCGCCCGCTGATCAGCGCGGACCCCACCGGTCTGCAAAACAGCACTGTGTATGACTTGCGCGGAAACGTCACTGACACCTACGGGCCGGCGCCGGTGGCTTGTTTCGATCCGACTACCGTCCCTGCTGGGGTGACGGTCACCGCCCCGATCGTGGGCTACTTGCCACTCGCGAACGCGCCGACAGCACCGGGCTGCGGGGTGACCGTGCCGCACACGCAGACCGGCTACGACGAAGGCCTCACCGGCCTGGCCGTCACCTATTGGTCGAACGGTCAGTACGCCGGGGCCGCCAGCGGGCACGGCACCGGCAACGGAGGCGTCCCCAACAGCACGTGCACCGGCATCTACGGTCTGAGTGGCACCAGCGCCACCAGCCTGTGCGGCACGTGGGCAGCGGGAACCACCCCACCCGGCGTCGGCACCGATGCATCCGGGCAGTGGAGCGCGAAAATGACCGGCAACATCACCATGCCCAGCGCCGGTGACTGGATCTTCTGCGTTTCCGACACCCACCCGCTGTCGATGTTCATCGACGGTGCGACTGCCGTGACGAACCTCATGTTCGACGACTACACCGGCCTGCCCACCGGAGGCAACTACACCAACTGGTGCGGCGACGTGACGCTCACCGCCGGAACCCATCAGGTCGAGATCGACATGCAAGGCTCCCCCTCGGCGACCACGTCGTATCACGTGGCCTACTCCGCCCCTCCGAGCTACAGCACGATCATCGAAATCCCGGTTTCCACACTGGGCCCGGCCTACGGACTGAAGACCAGCAGCACAGACCCGGACGGCATGGTCACGACCACGTCCTACACCGGGACCGGCCCGGAATACGGGCTGCCCACCGCCACCACCGTCGGCACCGGTGCCGGCGCGCTCACCACCCTGACCGGCTACGAAAGTCCTGGCACTGGCAGCTACTTGCGTAAGACGTCATCGATACTCCCCGCTGGGAACTCCACCACCTACAGCTATTACACTGGCACCGGCGGCCCACTCGCCGCCGTGTGTGGAGTCTCAGGGTCCACACCGCAAAGCGGACAGCTACAAACCCAGACCGACCCGACACCCGGAGGCAGCGGCTACGCGCGGGTCCAACAATTCATCTACGACGCCGCCGGTCGGATCGCTGGCCGGCGGGTCGGACCGTCGAACACCATCACGAGTGTGGGTTGGCAGTGCACCAGCTATGACACCCGGGGGCGGGTCTCCAGTCAAACCTGGCCCGCGTTCGGTTCCGCGACCGCCCGGACAGTGAGCTATACCTACGCGGTCGGCGGGAATCCGCTGCGAAGCAGCGTGTCGGACGCGAACGGCACGATCACCTCGGTGGTGGACCTTCTGGGCCGAGCCGCCGCCTACACGGACGCGAACGGCCAAACCAGCACGGTCAGCTACAACCAGGCCGGGCAGGTCACTGCCACGACTGGTCCGCAAGGAACGATCAACAACACCTACGACGCGAGCAGCGGACAACTGTCCACGGTTAGCCTGGGCGGCACTCTGCTCGCGACCGCGAGCTACAACTCGGTAACCGGTCGGCCGACGGGCGCAACCTACGCCAACAACACCTCAGCAACGATCATCTACGACACCTATGGCAACCAAAAGTTGCTTCAATTCTCGAATACCGGTGGGGTGATCACTAAGAACCAGGTCACCCGTTCACCCGCCGGCCGGATCATCACCGAGCTGACGATGGCCAACGGATCCACCTTCGGTAACAACAACCCGGCAGGTCCGAGTTCGATCACCTACACCTACGACCCTGAGGGTCGGCTGGTAACCGCGTACCTGCCCGACCACAGCTACGCGACGTATAGCTACGACTACAACTTCTCCGGCTGTCCCCACCCGGAGCAAGGCAAGAACACGAACCGAAGCTCAGTCACGATCTTCCCGGCCGTGGGCAGTTCGACCAACACCGACTACTGCTACAACACCGCCGACCAGCTCACCTCCACCATCACCACCGCCGGTACCAACACCAACTACGCCTACGACGGGCACGGCAACCAAATCCTCGACGGGAACACCACCCTTACCTGGGACGCCTCCGACCGCATCGCCACCACCGTCAACGGCGGAACAACCACCACCTACACCTTCGACGCGGTCGACCGCGTCATCAGCCGTACCACGGGCGGAGTCGTCACGAAATATTCCTACGGCGGGTTCAGCGACACGCCGGTCGCGACCCTGACTTCCACCAACGCCGTCTCGCAAGGACTCGTGGCCCTGCCCGGCGGCGTCATGGTCACGGCCCAGCCTTCCGGGAATATGTGGTCGTACCCCGATCTGCACGGAAACAACGAAGCCACCACTGATAACAACGGCAACCGGCAAGGTGGAGTCACCACCTACGACCCCTGGGGGAACATCACCGCCGGGGCGACACCAGTCAGCAACGCCAATGGCCCCAGCGACCTCGGAGCATTCGGAACAGCCGGAAAACTCACCGACACCACCACCAACATCACCATCATGGGAGCCCGCCCCTACAACCCCACCGAAGCACGCTTCCTCGCCATCGACCCCGTCCAAGGTGGCTGCGCCAACGCATACACGTACGGTTTTGGAGACCCCCTCAATAACGGTGATCTTACCGGACGAGCAAACTGCGGTAGCGAGTTTGCGATCGATGGTCAATACGGAACTATCCTTGGAAAGATCTCTCCTGGAAAGGAGCCAGGAACGACTGACATAGAGATCGAGGTAGTAGCGATCTGCAACAGTCTTCCGGCCGCCGCCCCAGGCTCGGCTTGCGCTACAGACGGGCTCGCTTACACCGATATAACCCTCTCTCGAGGGGGAGAAAAAATAAAGAGATCGAAAGGTAGCATTGATCACGCCTGGGAAACGATCAACGTTCCCAGGCCTGAAGGCAGCATGGGCGGGTCCGGTGGTTCGCCATACACGCTGACCATATCAGCCACATTTCTGGTAACCGTTCAGAACCCCCTTGGGATATTTAGAGTAAATTATCAGGTCTCCGGCTCCTGCACATTCGTCGGATGAACCCAATTTTGGTTAAGCAGTCGATGACCAAGAAGTTGTCGGTACTGGGACTTCTTCTCTCGATATCGGTGGTCACATTCATTCTAACGTGGCCTGGGTCGAGCAAGGATCCATATGGCCATGAACTAACGGTTCGTCCGCTTCTATCGGTACTTCCGAAGAAAAGCTGCGACGGTGTCGCACCTCCGCGTGAGTCATCCGCATCTGGATACCTACGCGGACCAGAACTATCGTTCCCCTCTGAGACCCCTAGTGGTTTCGATAAACAGGCCTCATGCTTGCAGGTTGGTCCCGCCGATGTCACGACAAGAGATTTTCAAGAGGCTACGCTAAGTAGTGACGACGATACGGGGGTTTGGCTGTACTTCGACGATGCTGGTGCCAAGAAGTTCGCTGATATGACGGCTTCGTGCCAAGCGGAAACCCTTGAGTGTCCGAATACATTCGGGATTGGCGCGTTCGTCTTTGCGTTAGGAAGTCAGATCATAGGTGGTGTGAATCTTCCAAGTGTTAATCATATCGATTCGAGCAACCGAATTCTTGTTGACACGGACGACGAAGATTTAGCTCGCGAAATTGTGTCTAGAGTGAATCGTTGACTTTTCGGGTTTGAGATGGCTCCGGAGCCAACGACGAGTCGCTTGACGGTCCAGCGCGGCTCGAATGAGTGCCGCGCGGCGGCGACTGTTGCAATTCCAGATCCCACCATTCAGGAAGATATTTTGGCCGTAGATGCCAAGTGCGAAGAAAATCGAGGCAATTATGAGGATAGTTGTACGGCGTCTTGCGCATCCTCATTACCCACTCAAACAAGTATACTAAACCCAAACTCGGACAACTCAGTACGACTCAGGAGACTACGTGATTGCGACGGTCACGCTCACCTAAAAACGTTCATCGTACGGCGTTGGTCCAGGTTTCGGCGTTGGTCCGATCTCATATAAGTTCCCCTTTGGGTTGAATCTCCACGACGATCTAGGAACTACAGTCAGGATTATTTATACGCCGAGCCATCCGTGCTAAGCCTGGATCCGTGGACCTGCCCCGTATTGATCTTGATCTCATAAGTCGATCATGATGCTGGTGGTGGGCATGGTGGTTCTGCTGGTCTGCCCAGCGTTTCCACTTCTTGGTTTCGGTCGGCCTGCTCGGTAGTGGGTGGGTCACGCCGCGGCGGGTGGTCCGGTCACGGCGGTCCAGAGTTGGAGCCAGTTCGAGGACCAGGGCCAGTGTTCGGGTACGTGCAGCACCCGGCGGCGTTGTGGGCGGGCCAGCCTGGCGGGAACCGCGACGAGTTGCCGGCGCAGGGTCACGCCGCGGGCGACGGCGTGACGCGGGCTGGTCAGCGTGCCGGCGGCGCGGAGCAGGTTGTGGGTGATGGCCGCGCAGATCGTCCAGGCCCCGTTGGCGGCGAACCGGCCCGAGGGTTGGTGGGCCAGTGGCCCGTCGATCAGGTCGGCGAACTGAACCGCCCCGGAGTGTCCGGAGGGCCGGTTTGTTGGCTCAGCCGGTGGGCTTGAGCCTGTTCTTTGCAGAGTAGTGAAGCTCCTCGACCGCTCGTGGTGTCATGTCGTCAATCGATTCGT